>Ga0265780_10000071_pt1 | contig 170468 bp, 156 predicted proteins | sample P1T30metagenome_FD_192432 | JGI IMG/M metagenome (GOLD analysis project Ga0265780, IMG submission 192432) | Plant litter microbial communities from East Loma Ridge, Irvine, California - P1 T30 | ecosystem: Environmental > Terrestrial > Plant litter > Unclassified | place: USA: California...
GCTTCGCGGATCGGGTCGATCGGCGGGTTGGTCACTTGCGCAAACAATTGTTTGAAGTAACTGTACAAAGGTTTGAGCTTGTTCGACATCACGGCCAGCGGCGAGTCGTTGCCCATCGAGCCCGTCGCTTCCTCGCCCAGCACGGCCATTGGCGACATCAGGAATTTCAAGTCTTCCTGGGTGTAACCGAAGGCTTGCTGGCGGTCCAGCAGCGATACCGGGGCCTTTTCGCCCTGGGCCGGGATATCCTTCACGCGGCTCTGGGCAAGCTGGCTTTCGGACAGCTTGATTTCACCCAGCTTGATGCGCACCGACTTGATCCAGGCTTTATAGGGCTTGGCGTTGGAATAGGTGTCCTTCAATTCCTTGTCGTCGATGATGCGGCCGGCTTCCAGGTCGATCAGGAACATCTTGCCGGGCTGCAGCCGCCATTTTTTCACGATGCGCGATTCCGGGATCGGCAGCACGCCGGACTCGGAGGCCATCACGACCAGGTCGTCGTCGGTGACGACGTAGCGCGCCGGACGCAGGCCATTGCGGTCCAGGGTACCGCCGATGTGGCGGCCGTCCGTGAAGGCCATGGCGGCCGGGCCGTCCCACGGCTCCATCATCGCGGCGTGGTATTCGTAGAAGGCGCGGCGGTTCTCGTCCATGGTCGCATGGTTTTCCCAGGCTTCCGGGATCATCATCATCATCGCCTGGGCGATCGGGTAGCCGGCCATCAACAGCAGTTCGAGCGCATTGTCGAAGCAGGCGGTGTCCGACTGGCCTTCATAGATCAGCGGGAACAGTTTCTGCAGATCGTCGCCCAGCACCGCCGACTTCATGACGCCTTCGCGCGCACGGGTCCAATTGAAGTTGCCCTTCACCGTGTTGATCTCGCCGTTGTGGGCGATCAGGCGGTAGGGGTGGGCCAGCGGCCATTCCGGGAAGGTGTTGGTCGAGAAGCGCTGGTGCACCAGCGCGAGTGCGGACACGCAGCGCGGATCCTGCAAGTCTTTATAGTAGACGCCAACCTGGTCGGCCAGCAGCAGGCCCTTGTAGACCACGGTGCGCGCCGACATCGAGGGCACGAAGAATTCCTTGCCGTGCATGAGTTTCAGGGCCTGGATCGCGTGGCCCGAGGATTTGCGGATCACGTACAGCTTGCGCTCGAGCGCATCGGTGACCATCACGTCGGGGCCGCGGCCGATGAAAATCTGGCGGATCACCGGTTCCTTGGCGCGCACGGTGGGCGACATCGGCATGGTGTCGTCGACCGGCACGTTGCGCCAGCCGAGCACGACCTGGCCCTCGAAGCGCACGGCGCGTTCGATTTCCTGTTCGCAGGCGATGCGCGAGGCGTTTTCCTTCGGCAGGAAGATCATGCCGACGCCGTATTCTCCCGGCGGCGGCAGCTCGACGCCCTGCTTCGCCATCTCGTCGCGGTAATACTGGTCCGGGATCTGGATCAGGACGCCGGCGCCGTCGCCCATCAGCGCATCGGCACCGACCGCGCCGCGATGGTCCAGGTTCTTCAGGATCAGCAAACCTTGTTCAATGATGGAATGGCTCTTGTTGCCCTTGATGTGGGCGATGAAACCGACGCCACAGGCATCGTGTTCATTGGCGGGGTCGTACAAACCTTGGGCAATCATGAGGGGCTCCACAGCATTTTATGAATATCGAAAATCGAGAATAGAGCAGAGCCAGGTAAACATCAATCATAATAATTAGGGTCGGAGTAAATTTAAATTCCAATTCCAGCGTTCAAATAATAAATAGGGACATGGTTAAAAAGAGGCGGGACAGGCGTGGCGCCTTGCCTCGCTCGCCACAGATCGGTCCCGCGCCAGCGCTCGCGCTCGTCATTGGCCGAGGCCTGCGTACGATTTTGTTCGCCTGCCGCTTTCGCCGCTTCGAACACCGGGCCCTACATCGGATGGCCGCGTTCGCTCTTGCCGAGCTCGAAGCCGGCGTCGATGGCCAGCGCCAGGTCGAAGCGATCACGCGCCAGGCAGAACAGGCAGACGCTGCCGGATTCGCTGCGCACCCAGGTCGGCAGGCTGATGGCGGGATTTTCCTAACATCTCGACCGGCGACGGACGATCAATGTGTCGGTCGGCGCCGGCTTGACACGGGATGCGCCCGATATCGCTTGACGGTGCACCTGCCCTTCGCCTTTTGACGGCGTCAGGTATCGGTCGACTTGATCTTGAATGGCCGGCCGCGCTTGGCCGGCAGGATAGAGCGTTTGGTTTTCTTCTCCAGGTCCGCCTTGAACGCATGCGAACCCAGCGCCCCGCCTTTTTGCACGGCCAGGTCGATGGTTTGGAGTTCATCGGGCGCCAGGCCTTGCTGTGCCAGCTGGATATAGGCGGCTTCGCGCTGGAAGGGCGTATTCCCGAGCGCCCAGTACTGGGCATGATCCGTGATCAAGGCATCCGCCCGGATGCCGGCATGGTGCGCATAGCTCGACCATGGGTAATCCTGCGGCGCCTGCGCCTGTTGGACGCGTACCGGATGCAGCTCGATATGGCGCATGCATGCCAGGAAATACTGGGCAGGGTCGAGGACGGCGGTGCGGAAACGCCCGCCGAACAGGGTGCCCGTGCGGCCGTGCCTGGCGTTGAACCAGGGCACGTACAGGCGCCCGACCTTTTGCATCATCAGCGCCAGGCCGTCTTCGTCAACGGGCGTGGCCAGCAGTTGCAATTGGTCCGGCAGCAGCACGTAGGCATGGATGGCGACGCGGTAGAACTTGGCGCTGTCCTTCAACGAGCCAAGGAAGCGCGCGTAGTCTTCCTCATCGCGGAAGATGGCGATGTTGTCGTTGCCGCGCTGGACCAGGTGGTGCGGCTGGTGCGGGAGTATGAGTCGGGGTTGGCGGGCCATGGCGCCATTCTAGCGTAGCGGCCTGGCCCTGTCCCTATTTAATTTCCAGAAACGGATTTGCGACTCGACCATGTCCCTTATTATGTAGCGCTAACCAGGGCGCCGAACAGCTAAGCCAGCGTGAATCCGGCAGACAGGCTGTAGCCTTCACCGTAGGCGCTGCGCAGCGGCAGATCCTGACCTAGGCTGGTGCGCGCTTTTTTACGCAGGCGGTACACCAGCATGTCGACGCGGCGGCTTGCATCCGGATCGTCGCCGCCCATGCCGGCCACGATCACCTGGCGCGGCACCGGACGGGTGTTGATGGTCAGGAGGTGCAGGAAATTGCACTCTTTTTCGGTGAGGTCGATCACCTTGCCCATCAGCTCGAGCTGGCGCGCCGAGACGCGCAGCGTCCACTTGCTCGGCACCGGGGCCGGTTCGGCCGGGCGCACGCGGCGGTCAAGCGCTTCGATGTGGGCAGCCAGTTCCGGGAACTTGATCGGCTTGGTGAGGTAGTGGTCGGCTCCCAGGCGCAGGCCGAGGATGCGGCTGTCGAAGGCGACGCGACCGGTCAGCACCAGCAGGCCGATCTCGGGGTACAGCTGGCGCATGCGCGGGATCACGTTGAATCCGTCTTCGTCGGGCAAGCCCAGGTCGAGCACGACCACGGCGGCCGGGGTCCGGGTCAGGGCGGCCCACATGTCGCCGGCGGTGGTCGCAATCGTTACCTCATGACCCAGTTCCGTGAGGAAGTCGGCCATGTCGCCGGCATATTCGCCATTGTCTTCAACAATCAGTATTTGCGTCATGGGTTTGCCATGTTTCTATTTATTACGTTCTTCCCGGCTTTTGTTGTCGGGTGGCTACCCTCATTGCCTGCCCGATTATCACTGCTGCCTTCGCTGGAAGCAAGATTTTTCGGGGCAGCCTCCTGGGCAGGCAGCCATAGCCGGAACTCGGCACCGCCCCCCTCCGCCGGCACCACGCCAAGCGCGCCACCGTACACTTCGACAACCGAACGGGCCATGTACAGACCCAGTCCCTTGCCCGGCGTCGCGCCAGCGCTGGCACCGCGGTAGCCCTTGTCGAAGATGTACGGCACGTCCTCAGCCGCCACACCCGGCCCTTCGTCGCGCAGTGCCAGTTCGATGCCGCCGCCGCTGCGCCGTCCACTCACCTGCAGCGCGCTGCCAGCCGGCGTATGGCGCAGCGCGTTTTCCAGCACCAGTTTCAAGGCCAGGCGCAGGCCGGCCGGTTCGCCGCGCAAGCTTGCGGGCAGCCCGTCCGCGTCGAAACGCACCGGACGTCCGGCCGCGCGCGCCTGCGCCACCACTTCTTCCAGTAACAAGCGCGGCGCCACCGCGTTCGGCTGGCGCTGGCGCCCCAGTTCCGCCATCCGTTCCGGCGACAAATAATCGTCCAGCATGGCGATCAGGCGGTCGGTGGCAGCTGCGATCTTGCGGTAGCGCTGGCGCGTCGGCTCGTCGGCATGCGTACCCAGCGCTTCCAACCGCTGGATCGCGCCATCGATGGTCGACAGCGGCGTGCGGAACTCGTGGTTCAGCATGCTTGCGAAGCGCTTCTGCTCGAGTTCGCGCGCACGCCGCGCCGACAAGTCGCGCACCAGGCCGGCGAGCGCCCGCGGCTTGCCGCTGTCGTCCGCCAGCAGGGTCGAGATCACTTCGACCGGCGTGCTCCGCCCGTCCAGCCGGCGCACCTCGAACTCGCGCACCACGCGCAGGCGCGAGCCGTCGCCGTCGGCAAAGCGACGCAAGCGTTCCGGAAAGCCGCCGCACAGCGCAGCCAGGGGTCCATCACCGCCCTCGCGCAACTGCTGTTCAATATCTTTAATATCATACCCCAACAAGTCGCCGATACCGGGGCTGAGATAGACAAACGTGCGGCTGGCGCAGTCGAGGATGAAGGCGAGGTCACCACCGAGTTCGGCGATGGTACGGAAGGCATCCGCAGTGGCAAGCTCCGCCGGGCCGGCTTGGGGGACGGAAGCGCTGCGGATCATGAAAGCCTTGGGTTGGGTTGATTGCAATCGATATCATGCGCTTGCACAGGTCGCCAAGTATAGTGCGCTGGCTCAACAGTTGACTAGGCAAACTGATCTGGACCGTTGCGTCCATGGTATTTGCATGAGCAGAAAGCTAATTTCTATACAAAAACATCGCTCCCGCGCAGGCGGGAGCGATGAAGTTATTGCAGTTAAGCGCTAGTGCTTACTCTTCCAAAGGCGCAAAAATCGCCTGCAGATCTTCCTGCGTCAGCGCCATCTTCTGCGACTCGCCTTCGGCCAGGATCGACTGCGCCAGCTCCGATTTCTTCTGCTGCAGCAGCTGGATCTTTTCTTCCAGCGTGCCTTTCGCGATCAGCTTGTACACGAACACCGGCTTGTCCTGCCCGATGCGCCAGGCGCGGTCGGTGGCCTGGTTTTCGGCGGCCGGGTTCCACCATGGGTCGTAGTGGATCACGGTGTCGGCCGCGGTGAGGTTCAGGCCGACGCCGCCCGCTTTCAGGCTGATCAGGAAGATCGGTACAGCGCCCTGCTGGAAAGCGGCAACCTGGGCCGAACGGTCGCGCGTCTCGCCGGTGAGGATGGCGTACGGGATATTGCGTGCGTCCAGTTCTTCCTCGATCAGGGCGAGCATGCTGGTGAATTGCGAGAACACCAGGATCTTGCGGCCTTCGCCCAGCAGGTCGTCGACCATCTGCATCAGGTCGGTCAGCTTGGCCGACACGGCTGCGGTGTTCTTCTTGCCCGGCATCGCCTTCACCAGGCGCGGGTCGCAGCAGACCTGGCGCAGTTTCAGCAGCGCTTCCAGGATCACGATCTGGCTGCGCGCCACGCCCTTGCGGTCGATTTCATCGCGCACCTTCTTGTCCATCGCCAGGCGCACGGTTTCGTACAGGTCGCGCTGCGGGCCCGAGATTTCGATGCGGCGGATCATCTCGGTCTTTTGCGGCAATTCCTTGGCCACGTTGTCCTTGGTCCGGCGCAGCAGGAAGGGCTTGATGCGGCGGTTCAGCAGCGTGCGGCGCACCGGGTCGTCCTGGCGTTCGATCGGATGGCGGAACTGGCTATTGAAGGTCTTCTCGTCGCCTAGCAGGCCCGGCAGCAGGAAGTGGAATTGCGACCACAACTCGCCCAGGTGGTTTTCCAGCGGCGTGCCGGACAGGCACAGGCGGTGGCGGGCGTTGAGCGAACCGGCCGTCTGCGCCGCCTTCGAGCGCGTGTTCTTGATGTAGTGCGATTCGTCCAGGATCACCAGGTGGTACTCGTGCTCGCGCAGCTTTTCCTCGTCGCGCGGCAGCAAGGCGTAAGTGGTCAGCACGATGTCGGCATGATCGATCTGGTCGAACAAGTCCATGCGTTCCTTGCCCTGCAACAGCAATACCTTCAGGTCGGGGGCGAAGCGCGCGGATTCTTCCATCCAGTTGGCCATCAGGCTGGTAGGGGCGATCACCAGCGCCGGCGCGGTCAGGCGGCCGGCTTCCTTTTCAGTGAGGATGTGGGCAATGGTCTGCACGGTCTTGCCAAGGCCCATGTCGTCGGCCAGGATGCCGCCCAGGTCGTATTCGCGCAGGAATTGCATCCACGCGAGACCGTCCAGCTGGTAATCCCGCAGGGTCGCCTGCAGGCCTGTCGGCGCTTCGACTTTTTTCACCTTGCCGAACTGGCTCAGCTTGCGGCCGGTTTCGCGCAGGCGTTCGCCGCCGGTCCAGCTGAAGGCGGCGCCGCGCGCCAGTTCTTCCAGGCGCGCCGCGTCCAGCGTCGACAGCCGGACCTTGGCCTTGATCTTGTCGTTGAAGTAGAGCTCGCCCAGCGTCGACAGGATCGGTTTCACGCGCCCCCAGGGCAGCGCCACGCGCTGGCCGTCGGGCAGGGTTGCCAGCATCTGGTCGGCTTCGCCGTGGACGGCCAGCACGCCCGGATCAAAATCCAGGGGCGTGCTGCGGATTAGTTGCACCAGCACCGGCAGCAGCGGTACACGCTTGCGGTTCACCACGATGCCCAGTTCCAGCTCGAACCAGGCGTTGCCCGCCTCGGCCGGCTCGTCGATCTGGGCGTACCAGTCTTCCACCGGCACCACGTCGTAGCGATACTTGGGCGACTTTTGCACGTGCCAGCCGATATCGGACAGCGCGTCGAGTTCGTTTTCGGCAAAGCGCAGCCAGTGCGCCTGGCCATCCAGCAATTGCGCGCCAGCCAATGCCGACAGCGGCGCCGTGGCCGGCTTGTGGAAACCGATCTCGTGCAGCATGTCGAGCGCCGCAGCCTCGAAGGCTTCGTTGCGCTGGATCACTTCGGTGACATCGCCGATCTGGCGCACCACGCGCTGGGCCGGGTCGAAGGACACGCGCTGGCCGTCGTAGTCGAAGGACAGCACGGCGAAATCCTGCCAGCGCTGGGTGCTGCCGTCGGCCACCTGCAAGGCATCTAGCAGCAGGTGCGGCTGCGGCTTGACGTCGGTGCGGATGCGCTGCGTGAGCGGCTGCGGCAGCGGCATCAATTGCTGCAGGCCGTGCGCCAGCAGCAGCTGCGACACGCGTTTTTTATCGGTACCCGTCAGCGGCGGCGCCTGCGACACCAGCGCCTGCAGCTCGGCCAGCGAGATGTCGATGCCGCCGCGGTTCAAATCCAGCGGGCCGCAGGACAGGTTGTCGATGTACCAGGGCGGATCGGTGGGCAACATGTAGTCGACCAGGTCGGCGCCCGGATGGTTGGCGCCCTTGGCCGGTTCCACCGACCAGCCGAGCTTGGCGATGCGGCCTTCGTCGCGCCAGGTCAGGGTGGCCTGGCGCACCGGGCCGGCCTGCAGCGGGTACAGCAAGCCATTGCCCATGTCCGACCACGAGTTCGCCCATAGCAGCTTTCCCTGCTCCAGCAAATGCTGCAGCAGGATGGCGCCGACCTTGCCCTTGGGCTCGGTCGCGCTGGTGCTCTGGTTGGAACCGCTGCGCATGGCAATGAAGAAACGGACCAGATCCTCGTCGTCGCCTTCGAGATAGGCGGGCGGCGCCGACAGCAGCGAGAACACTTCGCCGACCGGGCTGGCCGAGGCCACATCGCCGTTCGGGCGCAGGCGCGCCTTGCACAGGCACACCGCAACGTGGCGGCCACCGCTGGTCGGGGCCATGACATAAACGAATTTGTACTGGACGGCCTTGGGGTCCGCCACTTCGGCGGTCAGCTTGGGCTGCGGATGCGCTGCCGCTTCGACTCTTTGCAGCCAGCTCAATACCGGGGCGGGCAAGGCAGGTGCGCGTGCAGGCGCTCGAGCCGGAGGGGCATCGCTGGTATCGTCGCGAGGAAAATCAACTGTGTGCATTGGTCTCGGAATCTGGAATTTAAAAAAACGACAATTTTTATTATCGCTCATACGGACCGAACTGTTTGGTTCGTCATCGCACTTAGCAAGTTGAAACTTTACAGGCCAAAAGGAGTAAAAGTTACACTCTTCCGCAGGATTTTTCTAGCACCGGCAACCGTAAACATCGGTTGTTGGGAGATTGAGCAAGCTTGCGCGCGTTTTCGCGGCGATCAGCCGGCTTGGACGGCGAACGCGTCGACGGCGAAATAGGAGAGGAACATGGATACCGATGCCTCGATGAGGCGCGCCTGCTCCTCAGGCCCGAGAGGCGCGGCGCCCAGCGTCACCTGCGGCCAGAAGGCGAAGGTCTTGAGCTGGCCTTGCAGCAGGGTCGAGGCAAAGCCAGGGTCGCCGGGCTTCAGCTTGCCGTCGGCCTGGGCCGCGCGGATCCAGACCGTCGGCCCTTCCTCGCGCTGACCGAGGCGGTCGAACACCGCCCGCGCACGTTCGGGTGCGCGGATCGCTTCGGCGACCGCCACCCGCGCCAGGCCGACGAAATCGGGGTCGGCCAGCATCGCCATCTTATGTCTCAGCAGTTCGGTCAATTGCTCGCGCAAGCCGAGCTCGGCGCGATAAGGCAGCTCCAGCGCTTCTGCCCCGCTCTGGAACAATTGCACCAACGTTTCCGCAAACAGCTCTTCCTTGCCCGGAAAGTGGTTGTAGATGGTGCGCTTGGACACGCCGGCTGCTGCCGCGATGCGGTCCACGCTGGTGGCCTCGAAGCCGTAGGCGCGAAATTGTTCGGCGGCAGCCTTGAGAATGGCTTGACGCTTGCGGTCGGTAAGGCGGGAAGGTGCGTCCATCGGATGATTTTACACTCACCAGTTTACTTTTTCAAAAACGGAAACTACACTGTGTAGTGTACATTTACATGAATCCAACACAATGCGCCTGTCCGGCTGCGCCCTTATCGGAGTCCTGCTCATGACCAGCCCTACCCTGGCGTCGACACCCACGCCTGCAAGCTCGCCCCAGTTCCATGACGGGAAGTTCCGCAATCCGGCGCCCATGCATGAGCACAGCATCGGCGAAATGGCGCGTCTGTGGTGGAACTTCATGTTCAACAAGCCGGCCGGCACCGTCCCCGCCGGGGCCATCCCGGTGCATGCCTTGACCCGGATGGCCCTGCTGGCGGCGCCCGACAACACCCTGTACCGCCTCGGCCACTCCACCATGCTGATCAAGCTGGGGGGCGAGTTTTACCTGACCGATCCGGTGTTCTCGAAACGCGCCTCGCCGGTGCAATGGGCCGGGCCGGCGCGTTTTCACGCGCCGCCGATCGCCATCGAGGACCTGCCGCCGATCAAGGCCGTGATCCTGTCGCACGACCATTACGACCACCTCGACGAAGCCGCAGTCAAGGCGCTCGCCGCCAGGACCACCCACTTCCTGGCGCCGCTGGGCGTGGGCGAGCGCCTGGCCGCCTGGGGCATTGCTCCCGCCAAGATCCAGGAATTCGACTGGTGGCAAGGCACGGAGATCGACGGCGTGCGCTTCGTGGCGACCCCGGCCCAGCATTTCTCCGGGCGCAGCATGGGCGACCGCAATTCGACCCTGTGGGCATCCTGGGTGCTTATCCACAAGGACTTGCGCGTCTTCTTCAGCGGCGACACCGGTTACTTCAGCGGCTTCAAGGAAATCGGTGCCAAGTACGGCCCCTTCGACATCGCCCTGATGGAAACCGGTGCCTATGACAAACAGTGGCCGGACGTCCACATGCAGCCCGAGGAAACCCTGCAAGCCTTCTTCGATGTGAAGGGCACATGGCTGGTGCCCATCCACAATGGCACCTTCGACCTGAGCCTGCACCGCTGGCAAGACCCGTTCGAGCGCATCAGCGCCCTGGCGGCGGCGCGCGGCGTGGCCATGTCGACGCCCGAGATTGGCGAGCCCCTCGATCTGCTGCGGCCGCACGCCGGCTCGCCCTGGTGGCGCAGCGTGGAATGAGGCGCGCTGATGCAGCGGGTGCGCAGTGCCGCCGGATCGCGGTCCATGGTTGTACACAATAAGCAGGCGTCCATCTATCCTGCTCCGGCCGAGGCCGAGCGGCGCCGCAAGGCGCGCGTCATCATCCACATTGCATGAAATGAGGGCCGTCAAGATTGGTGAATCCGCGGGCTTTGCGTATGATTGCTGCTCTGATTCATGTTTACTGTCTTCCCTCACATGCTGCCTTCGATCGAACAACGCCTCGCCCAAGAACTGAACGCCAAACCGGTGCAAGTGGCCGCCGCCATCGCCTTGCTCGACGAAGGCGCGACCGTGCCCTTCATCGCCCGCTACCGCAAGGAAGCCACCGGGGGCCTGGACGACATCCAGCTGCGCCTGCTGGAAGAGCGCCTGCGCTACCTGCGCGAGCTGGAAGACCGGCGCGCCTCGGTGATCGCCTCGATCACCGAGCAGAACAAGATGACGCCGGAACTGCTGCAGGCGCTCGCCCTGGCCGAGGACAAGACCCGCCTGGAAGATTTGTACCTGCCGTACAAACAGAAGCGCCGCACCAAGGCCCAGATCGCGATCGAGGCCGGGCTGGCGCCGCTGGCCGAGACCCTGCTGGCCGATCCGTCGCAAGCGCCGGAAGCGCTGGCCGCACAATACCTGCGCGACGCCTTCACCAATGCCGACGGCGTGAACAACCCCGGCGTGACGGACACCAAGGCGGCGCTGGACGGCGCGCGCCAGATCCTGATGGAGCGTTTTGCGGAAGACGCCGCCCTGCTGCAGTCGCTGCGCGAATACGTGCAGGAACACGGCGTGGTCGACTCCAAAGTCGTCGAGGGCAAGCAGGAAGAAGGCGAAAAGTTCGCCGATTACTTCGATTATTCGGAAACCCTGGCCACCGTGCCCTCGCACCGCGCGCTGGCGCTGATGCGCGGACGCCGCGAAGGCATCCTGGACGTGACGCTGCGCCTGGACACGGAAGCGGAAAAACCGAAGTGGGACGCGCCGCTGAACCCTTGCGAGAACCGCATCGCCGCCCGTTTCGGCATCCAGGGCGCCGGCCGCCCGGCCGACAAATGGCTGCTCGACACGGCGCGCTGGACCTGGCGCGTGAAAAGCTTCATGTACATCGAGACCGAGCTGATGGGCCTGCTGCGCGAAAAAGCGGAAAGCGATGCGATCCAGGTCTTTGCGCGCAACCTGAAAGCCCTGCTGCTGGCGGCGCCGGCCGGCCCGCGCGCCACCATGGGCCTGGACCCGGGCCTGCGCACCGGCGTCAAGGTGGCGGTGGTGGACGCGACCGGCAAGGTGGTCGACACCGCCACCATCTACCCGCACGCGCCGCGCAACGACTGGGACGGCTCGCTGCACACCCTGGCCAGACTGGCGGCCAAGCACAATGTGTCGCTGATCTCGATCGGCAACGGCACCGCCTCGCGCGAGACCGACAAGCTGGCCCAGGACCTGATCAAGCAGCAGCCTGACCTGAAACTGACCAAGATCGTGGTGTCGGAAGCCGGCGCTTCGGTGTATTCGGCTTCGGAATTCGCCTCGCGCGAACTGCCCGACCTGGACGTGTCGATCCGCGGCGCCGTCTCGATCGCGCGCCGCCTGCAGGATCCGCTGGCGGAACTGGTCAAGATCGACCCGAAATCGATCGGCGTCGGCCAGTACCAGCACGACGTCTCGCAGACCCAGCTCGCGCGCCAGCTCGACGCCGTGGTCGAGGATTGCGTGAACGCGGTCGGCGTCGACGTCAACACGGCGTCGGCGCCGCTGCTGGCGCGGGTGTCCGGTTTGTCGGCCAGCGTGGCGCAGAGCATCGTCACCTACCGCGACCAGAAAGGCGCTTTCGCGTCGCGCGCGGCCTTGCTCAAGGTGCCGCGCCTGGGCGATAAAACCTTCGAACAGGCCGCGGGCTTCCTGCGCGTGATGGGCGGCGAGAATCCGCTGGACGCGTCGGCGGTGCACCCGGAATCGTATCCGCTGGTGCAGAAAATCCTGCTGGACATCCAGCGCGACATCAAGCACGTGATCGGCGACAGCACCTTGGTGAAATCGCTGAACCCGGCCAAGTATGCGGACGACAAATTCGGCGTGCCGACCGTGTCCGACATCCTGAAGGAACTGGAAAAGCCGGGCCGCGACCCGCGTCCGGAATTCACCACCGCGACGTTCAAGGAAGGCGTGGAAGAGATCGCCGACCTGCGCCCGGACATGATCCTGGAAGGCGTGGTGACCAACGTCGCTGCCTTCGGCGCCTTTGTCGACATCGGCGTGCACCAGGACGGCCTGGTGCACATCTCGGCGCTGTCGAACACCTTCGTGAAGGATCCGCACACGGTGGTGAAGGCCGGCCAGGTGGTGAAGGTGAAGGTGCTGGAAGTGGATGCCAAGCGCAAGCGCATCGCGCTCACCATGCGTTTATCCGACAGCGCGCCGCAGGCGGGTTCTCAAGCGCAGCAGCGCGGCGACCGGGATGACCGCAAGCGCCTGGCTGATCATCAAAATAAGCAGCAGCGCCAGGAGCGGGCGGTGCCGGTGGCGGCCGGGGGTGCCATGGCGGCAGCGTTTGCAAAATTGAAAAAGTAGGGTCGACACCCCGTGCCCACGCGGATGCCGGCATGGTGCAAGCGTTCGCGTGGGCGCAGGCCGCCCACCCTACGGCATTGGATACGGCCCGAACTGACGGGCGAACGACCCACACCCGTCTTCCCTTTTTCTTATAAAATGCGGGCATCAACGAACATTACCTGAGGCGACAACATGAGCGACGTACAAACCTGGATCAAAGAGACCGTGACCAACACCCCTGTCGTGCTGTTCATGAAGGGCACCGCCCAGTTCCCGCAGTGCGGTTTTTCCGGCCGCGCCATCCAGATCCTGAAATCCTGCGGCGTCGATAACATCGCCACCGTCAACGTGCTGGACGATCCGGAAGTCCGCCAGGGCATCAAGGATTACTCGAACTGGCCGACCGTGCCGCAGCTGTACGTGAATGGGGAATTCGTCGGTGGCTCGGACATCATGACGGAAATGTACGAGTCCGGCGAGTTGGCGGCTTTGCTGAAAAAGAATGGCTGAATTCGGACCGCGCCGCGAAGCTCCGCTTCGGTTCGTCGTCGCCATCACCGGCGCGACCGGCGCAGTCTACGGCGTGCGGCTGCTGCAGCGGCTGGGCGCCTGTCCTGGCGTCGAGACCCATCTGGTCGTCTCGGACGCCGCGGCACTGACCCTGCACCAGGAAGTCGGCTTGCAAAAGCGCGACGTGGAAGCGCTTGCCCACGTGGTGCATCGCAACCGGGAAATCGGTGCCTCCATCGCCAGCGGGTCGTTCCAGACCGACGGCATGGTGATCGCGCCCTGTTCGATGAAAACCCTGGCCGCGGTGGCGCATGGGCTGTCGGACAACCTGATTGCACGCGCGGCCGACGTCATCCTCAAGGAAAGACGGCGCCTGGTGCTGATGGTGCGCGAGACCCCGTTCAATTTGGCGCACCTGCGCAACATGACCGCCGTCACCGAAATGGGCGGCATCGTGTTTCCACCTCTGCCCAGCTTTTACAACCGCCCAGCCAGTATCGACGAGATGGTCGACCACACGGTCGCGCGCGTGATGGATCTGCTCGGCGTCGACAACAGCCTGGCGCCGCGCTGGGCCGGCATGCGCGATGCCAACGGCGCACCCGAGTAAGGTTCAGCGGTCGCCGTAGCGGTCCTTTTCGGCCTGCCTGGCTTCTTTTGCGTCTTCGATCTTCCTGCGCTGCTCGTTTCGCTTGCGCATGATTTCTGCATGTTGCTGCGCCGTCATCGGCGGCACGGTCATCAACTCTTTCAACTGCGCGGTGTTGCTGTAGTTATTAATCATGAGGTCACTGCATTCCTTGTTGACTGATAACGGTGATAGCGATATCGATTATGCGTGAGACTCTGCAGTTTGTGCCGTTCGCTTGAACAAAATTTCCAGATTGCAGGAAATAAAAAAGCCCGGTCGGAAATCCGCCGGGCTTGTCGCCGTGCTTCTGGACTATATAAGGCTTATTTTTGCTGATGGTGCATGCGCACCAGCATGCGGATGAACTCGCGTGCCAGCTGCTTGTGATGCTCGTCGAGACGCTGCAGATCCGCGATCAGCTTGACGTCGGCCGATTCGAAACGGGCGGCGCCGTCGCCGCCATCGCCGTTCATCGCGGCATTGTCCGAACCGCCAAAGCGCAGCCAGTCTGCCGGGACGCCCAGCCATTGGGCGATCATGCGCAGCTTTTCCTGGGTCGGGATGGCTTCGCCCACCAGCCATTTGCGGGCGGCGTGAACGGTAATCGGACGACCTTCGAAGCGAATGTTAAATTCGCGTGCCAGCCGCGTGGGACTGTCCGGCGAATAATGCGCATTCTTCAGGGCCTGTTGCAGGCGCTCGCTGAAGCTCTCACGTTCGTTGGTCGAATTCATGGGGGGCATTAATGGTTCATGCAAAGCCGTCAATTGGTCGCTCCTTTACTCAGACCGTCTGTGACGACAGGACAGGCTGGGCGTAACAAAAAGGTGAGTATTGATCGATTCTCACATGCTGTCCAGCAATTCCCCACGTTTTCGGCCAGTGGCTACATAAGTGTGAAAAATATCCTACAGGAAAAATAAAACATTTGCAGGAATGATTTCAAATGTGCAAACCCTTGTGCCACAAGCGTGCTTCAACGTCGCGCAGGCGCCACGCATGCCTATACAACATGCAGGCTGCATGGCAGGTAAATGAGTGCTTGCCTCAAAGTGTCACGAAACGCACGACACCGTCGTCACCGGTTACACGGCGCAAGTGACCGTCCTGCCACAGGGCATGCAGATGGGCCAGCGCTTCGCCGAGGGCAAAGCTGAGCTGGTGGGCGTCCAGCTGGCGGCGGAACATGAGCGGCACAATGTCAACTGCAGATCGTGGCGTGGCGCAGGCGGCCATGACTTCGTCCAGCCGCGCCACGTGGTGGTCCTGCAATTGCCGGATGCGGGTATGCAGACCCCGGAAGGGTTTGCCGTGCGAAGGCAGCGCCAGCACGTCGTCCGGCAAGCCGGCGAACTTGCCGAGCGAATCCAGGTACAGGCGCAGCGGGTTGCCCTCAGGCTCGACCGCGAACACCGAAACATTGGTCGAGATGCGCGGCAACACCATGTCGCCCGACACCAGCACATTCAGCGCTTCGCAATACAGCGACACGTGCTCCGGCGAATGGCCGAAGCCGGTAATCACGCGCCAGGACTGGCCGCCGATGCCGACCTGCTGGCCATCCTGCAGCCGGGTGTAGGCCGGCGGCACCGAGGGCACCAGCGAAGGATAGTAATTCTTGCGGCTGGCCATCTGCTCGAGCATGGCGGGGTCGACCAGGCCGTGCTTGCGGAAATGGGGAATCGCCGAGGGGCCATCGACGCCCGGCAACGCGGCCGCCATCATGCGCGCGAAGGCAAACTCGGCGGCGCTGGTCCAGAACGGCGCGGCGAAGCGCTCGCACAGCCAGCCGGACAGGCCGACGTGGTCCGGGTGGCAATGGGTCGCGAACACACGCAGCAGCGGCTTGCCATCCAGCGCGTCGGCGATGAGTTGTTCCCATGCCACACGGGTGGCATCGGTGGCGGCGCCGCAATCGATCAGCGACCAGCCGCGCCGGCCTTCGACTTCATCTTCCAGCAGCCATAGATTGATGTGATCGAGCGCAAACGGCAATGGCATGCGCAGCCAGCGCAGCCCGGGCGCCAGCTCTATCACGGTGCCGAGGGGCGGGATGGTATCGCCGAAGGGATAGGTCAACTGGGATTCGAGAGCATTCATGCGAAGGTCTTTCGTGATTTGACGGACGCGGCGCGCTACAATCAGCGCCATTACATTACGTTGACGTAAACGGAAAGCAAAGCCAGATTGCGATTCTAAGCGATTCCGGGCGCCGCGACTTTTTCTTGCAGGACATTATGGCCACGACCTATACCATCGCCGAACTGGCACGCGAATTCGACATCACCGCCCGCGCCATCCGCTTCTATGAAGACCAGGGCCTGCTGAGCCCGAAACGCGAGGGCCAGGGCGGACGCAACCGTGTGTACACCCCGCGCGACCGCACCCGCCTGAAACTGACGCTGCGCGGCAAGCGGCTCGGCCTGACCTTGTCGGAGATCAAGAGCATCATCGACATGTACGAATCGCCGAAGGACACCGTGGCCCAGATCGACCGCTTCCTGGGCGTGCTGTCGCACCAGCGCCGCACGCTCGAGCAGCAGCGCGCGGATATCGAGATGTCGCTGGCCGAGATCGCGGTGCACGAGGACGAGTGCAAGCGCCTGCTGGAAGAAGCGGGCATGCAGGATACGCCGGAGCGCAATGCCGCCTGAGTTGACGCTCAGTTCACGCTAAGTTGACGCTTAGTTGACGCTTAGTTGACGCTTAGTTGACGCTTAGTTGACGCTTAGTTGACGCTTAGTTGACGCTTAGTTGACGTTTACGTTAACGTCACTCCGCGCTATCATGCCATGTATAACATCATGAGAACGAGGACGACATGCTGCACCTTCCAGGCTTGACCTTTGATCACGGCGAAGACATCGCCGCGCTGCGCGAAGCCGTACAACAGTTCGCGGCCAGCGAAATCGCGCCACGCGCCTTTGACATCGACCGCACCGACCAGTTCCCGATGGACCTGTGGAAGAAGATGGGCGAGCTCGGCCTGCTGGGCATCACCGTCGGCGAGGAATACGGCGGCGCCAACATGGGCTACCTGGCCCACATCGTCGCGATGGAAGAAATTTCGCGCGCCTCTGCCTCGGTGGGCCTGTCCTACGGTGCCCACTCCAACCTGTGCGTGAACCAGATCAAGCGCAACGGCAGCGAAGAACAAAAACAAAAATACCTGCCCAAGCTGATCTCGGGCGAACACGTCGGCGCCCTCGCCATGTCCGAGCCGAACGCCGGCTCCGACGTGGTCAGCATGAAGCTGCGCGCCGAACTGAAGGGTGACCGCTACGTGCTGAACGGCACCAAGATGTGGATCACCAACGGTCCCGACGCCGACACCCTGGTGGTCTACGCCAAGACCGACATCGAGGCCGGCCCGCGCGGCATGACCGCCTTCCTCATCGAAAAAGGCTTCAAAGGGTTTTCGATCGCGCAAAAGCTCGACAAGCTGGGCATGCGCGGCTCGCACACCGGCGAGCTGGTGTTCCAGGATTGCGAAGTGCCGGTCGAGAACGTGTTGGGCGGCGTCGGCAAGGGCGTCAACGTGCTGATGTCGGGCCTGGACTTCGAACGCACCGTGCTGTCCGGCGGCCCGCTGGGCATCATGTCGGCCTGCATGGACGCGGTCGTTCCCTATATTCACGAGCGCAAGCAGTTCGGCCAGGCGATCGGCGAATTCCAGCTCATGCAGGGCAAGATCGCCGACATGTACTCGACCATGATGGCTTGCCGCGCCTATGTCTACGCGGTCGGCCAGGCTTGCGACCGCGCGGCCAATCCGGAAGCAGTGCGCGCCCTGCGCAAGGACGCCGCCGGCGCCATCCTGTACAGCGCCGAAAAAGCGACCTGGATGGCCGGCGAAGCGATCCAGACCCTGGGCGGCAACGGCTACATCAACGAATACCCGGTCGGCCGCCTGTGGCGCGACGCGAAGCTGTACGAAATCGGCGCGGGCACCAGCGAGATCCGGCGCATGCTGATCGGACGCGAACTGTTCGGCGAGACCATGTAAAAGCGCTTGTATCGATTTAGCAGGAGAAGTGAAGAGGAGACGCGGGCTGCGTTTCACAGAGCCGAAAAGGCCGACAACAAGAGCTGTAGAACAGCCACCGCAAGCCCGACACCGATGAACGTCGTTCCCGTGAAAACGGGAACCCATGCTGAGTGGCATAGTTTCCAGTGCTGTACTGCACACTCGGTATGGGTTCCCGCCTGCGCGGGAACGACGGATGGTGGCAATTCACTTCCCAGGCCGTTGTCGTTCGACCTCACAAAAACACCCGGCGATCCCATCGCCACCCTCATCCTGTCTGGAGACACACAATGAATAACGATCCAATCGTCATCGTCGGCGCCGCCCGTACCCCGATGGGCGCCTTCCAGGGCGACTTTTCCTCGAAATCCGCCAGCGACCTGGGCGCGGTGGCCATCAAGGCCGCGGTGGAACGCGCCGGCGTCGCTGCCGACAAGGTCGAACACGTCTACTTCGGCAACTGCCTGATGGCCGGCCAGGGCCAGGCCCCGGCGCGCCAGGCCCTCATCAAAGCGGGGCTGCCCATGTCCACCGGCGCCGTGACCCTGTCCAAGATGTGCGGCTCGGCGATGCAGGCGGCGATCTTCGCCCACGACCAACTGAAAGCCGGCAGCGCCGACGTGGTCGTGGCCGGCGGCATGGAATCGATGACGAACGCGCCCTACCTGATCCCGAAAGCCCGCGGCGGCTACCGCATCGGCCATGCGCCGATGTTCGACCACATGATGCTGGACGGCCTGGAAGACGCCTACTCGCGCAACGAAAAGACCGGCGAAGGCCGCTCGATGGGCACCTTTGCCGAAGAATGCGTGGCCACTTACCAGTTCACCCGCGAAGACCAGGATGCGTTCGCGATCGAATCGGTCAAGCGCGCGCAGGCCGCCAACAACGACGGTACTTTCGATTGGGAGATCGCACCGGTCAGCGTGGCCAACCGCCTGGGCGAGCAGATCATCGAAAAGGATGAAGGTCCGCTGAAAGCCAGGACCGACAAGATCCCGTCCCTTAAGCCGGCCTTCAAGAAGGAAGGCACCGTGACCGCCGCCTCTTCGTCCTCGATCAACGACGGCGCCGCCGCGCTGGTGATGATGCGCGAATCGACGGCCAGGGAACTGGGCTTGCAGCCGATCGCGCGCGTGATCGGCCACGCCACCCACGCCCAGGAACCGAATTTGTTCACCACCGCCCCGATCGGTGCGATGCACAAGCTGTTCAAGAAAACCGGCTGGCTTCCTTCCGACGTCGACCTGTTCGAGATCAACGAAGCCTTTGCCGCCGTGCCGATGGCCGCCATGCGCGACCTCGACATCCCCCACAGCAAGGTCAACATCCACGGCGGCGCCTGCGCGCTGGGCCACCCGATCGGCGCCTCGGGCGCGCGCATCGTCGTCACCCTGCTGGGCGCGCTGAAGAAGACCGGCGGCAAGCGCGGCGTGGCGTCGCTGTGCATTGGCGGCGGCGAAGCGACCGCGATGGCGATCGAGATGGTGTGATCGTAGGGTGGACGCGGACGGCGAGTCGGGTTTCCCGTCCACGCGTTCAACCATCATGTGCATTGACGCGTACGGGCGCGCAACCGTAATTTGAACGCGTGGACGGCGAGCCGTCCACGCTACCCGCGACGCATCGGCCGTTTCTGCGTTACGCTGACGAGTTCAGTCACCAACCAGGAGTCCATCATGTCCACCGTCCTCATCCTGGGTGCCTCGCGCGGCATCGGCCACGAACTGGTACGCCAATACCGCGCCGACGGCTGGCGCGTGATCGCCACCGCCCGCAAGCAGGCCGACTGCGACGAACTCGCGCAGATGGGCGCCCAGGCGCTGCGGCTGGATGTGACCAATGCCGAATCCATCGCCGGCCTGGGCTGGCAGCTGGACGACGAAAAAATCGATGCCGCCTGGCTGGTGGCCGGCGTCTACGGCCCCACCCACGCCGGCTTCCCGACCGCCGAGGAATTCGACCAGGTCATGCACACCAACGTGCTGGCCGCGATGCGCCTGCTGCCGGTCGTCGCGCCGCTGGTCGCCGGCACGCGCGGCAAGCTGGCCGTGATTTCCTCGCGCATGGGCTCGATCGGCGAGCGCAGCAGCCCTGACGGCTCGCTGTACCGCGCCAGCAAGGCCGCGCTGAACTCGGTGCTGGCCGATACCGCATTGACCTTCGGGCCGCAAGGCGTCACCTGCGTCAGCTTCCATCCGGGCTGGGTGCAGACCGACATGGGCGGATCCGGCGCCACCCTCACCGTCGACGCCAGCGTGCGCGCCCTGCGTGCCACCCTGGCCGGTGTCGACGCCAGCCGCAACGGCGCCTTTTTGAATTACGACGGCCAGCCCATCGCCTGGTAAGCCGCCGCCACTCCCATAACGACGAGACGACATGATACTCAGCGAAGAGCACCAGATGATCCGCGACGCCCTGCGCAGCTTTGCGCAGGAGCGCCTGGCCCCGAACGCGGCGCGCTGGGACCGCGACCACCATTTCCCGAAAGAGGAGTTGCAGGAACTGGCGCAACTGGGCGCCTTCGGGGTGGCGGTGCCGGAACAGTACGGCGGCGCCGGCCTGGATTACGTGGCGCTCGCCCTGGTGCTGGAAGAAATCGCGGCCGGCGATGGCGGCACCTCGACCGTCATCTCGGTCAACAACTGCCCGGTGTGCTCGATCGGCATGAGCTACGCCAACGACGCGCAGAAGGAAAAGTGGCTGCGCCCGCTGGCCCAGGGCGAGTTATTGGGCGCCTTCGCCCTGACCGAGCCGCACACCGGCAGCGACGCCGCCGCGCTGCGCACCACCGCCACCCGTGACGGCGACCATTACGTCCTCAACGGCACCAAGCAGTTCATCACCAGCGGCAAGAACGGCGATGTGGCGATCGTCATGGCGGTAACGGACAAAGCCGCCGGCAAGAAGGGCATCAGCGCATTCTGGGTGCCGACCGATACGCCGGGTTACATCGTGGCCGGCATCGAGCACAAGATGGGCCAGCATTCCTCGGACACGGCGCAGATCGTGTTCGACAATTGCCGCGTCCCGGCGGAGAACCTGATCGGCGAAGAAGGACAAGGCTACAAGATCGCCCTGTCGGGCCTGGAGGGCGGCCGCATCGGCATCGCCTCGCAATCGGTGGGCATGGCACGCGCCGCCTACGACGCGGCACTGGCCTACGCCAAGGAACGGACCAGCTTCGGCAGCCCGATCTTCGATCACCAGGCGGTGCAGTTCCGCCTGGCCGAGATGGCGATGGGGATCGAGGCCGCGCGCCAGCTGATCCTGCACGCGGCGTCGATGAAGGATGCCGGCCTGCCCTGCCTGAAGGAAGCCGCGATGGCCAAGCTGTTCGCGTCCGAGATGGCCGAACGCGTGGTCTCCAGCGCCATGCAGGTATTCGGCGGCTACGGCTACGTGGCCGACTTTCCGATCGAACGCATCTACCGCGACGTGCGCGTCTGCCAGATCTACGAAGGCACCAGCGACATCCAGAAGATCCTGATCGCGCGCGCCTTATGATCGCACCTTTATAATCGCGCCATGAACCCAGCGCACGAACAGGTGGCGAAGTTGAGGATCCGTCCCGCCAACGAGGCCGACCTGGCGCCCTTCTTCGCCTACCTGGACGACCACCTGCGCGACAACGGCGCCGGCGGCACCCCGCTGTTCCAGCCGCAGGCGCGCGAGCAAGCGCGCATGCCGGCCGGGCTGCGCCTGGCCTTCATCAAGGGCCTGGGTGTGGCGGTCGGCGAGCCGGGCTGGCGCCGCCTGTGGCTGGCGCTCGGCCCCACCGGCAACATCGCCGGCCACATCGATTTACGCGCGCGGCCCGAGCCGGCGGCTTCGCATCGCGCAATGCTGGGCATGGGCGTGCACCGCCTGGCGCGGCGGCGCGGCCTCGGCATGCAGCTGCTCGACACCGCCATCGCATGGGCGGGCGCCGAGCCGGGCATCGACTGGGTCGACCTGGAAGTCCTGGCCGATAACGAACCCGCCGTGGCGCTGTATCTGCGCGCGGGCTTCCGGATGATCGCGCGCATCGAGGACATGGTCAGGGTCGATGGCGCCAGCTACGACCTGTGCTACATGACGGTGGCGCTGAGCTGAGCTGAGCTGAGCTGACCTTTAGAACCCTGCCAGCACAATTTTCCCCTGCGCCCGGTTCGACTCGAGCAGCGCATGCGCCCGCTTCAAATTCTCGGCATTGATCGTGCCAAAGTTTTCGTTGGCCGTGGTGCGGATCGTGCCCGCGTCGACCAGTTCGGCGATGCGGTTCAGGATGCGGTTCTGCTCGGCCATGTCGGCGGTGTTGAACAGCGAACGCGTGAACATCAGTTCCCAGTGCAGGGACACCGCCTTGCGCTTGAATTTGCGGACGTCGATCGGGGCCGGGTCGTCGATCAGGCCGAATTTGCCCTGCGGCGCGATGAGCTCGACGATCTCGTCGAAGTGGTGCTCGGTGTGGGTCAGGCTGATCACGTAATCCGGTGCCGGCAGGTTTGCACGGGCGATTTCTTCGCTCAGCGGCTTGCTGTGGTCGATCACGTGGTGGGCGCCCAGCTGCAATGCCCAGTCGCGGGTTTCGGGGCGCGAAGCGGTGCCGATGACGGTGACTTGCGTCAGCTGGCGCGCCAGCTGCACCAGGATCGAACCGACGCCGCCGGCGGCGCCGATCACCAGCAGGGTCTTGCCCTTGCCTTTTTCACCGGTCGGCACATCCAGGCGGTCGAACAGCATTTCCCAGGCCGTCAGGCCGGTCAGCGGCAGCGCCGCGGCCGGGGCGAAATCGAGCGACTTCGGCATGTGGCCGACGATGCGTTCGTCCACCAGCTGCAGCTCGCTGTTGCTGCCGGCGCGCGCGATCGAGCCGGCGTACCAGACGCGGTCGCCCGGCTGGAACAGGGTCACGTCCGGGCCGACGGCCTTGACGATGCCGGTGGCGTCCCAGCCCAGCACCTTCCACGCGCCGGCTTCCGGCGCGGCGCTCTTGCGGATCTTGGTGTCGACCGGGTTGACCGACACCGCGCCCACCTCGACCAGCAGGTCGTGGCCTTGCGCCACCGGGTCCGGCAGGGTGATGTCGACCAGCGCCCGGGCATCGTCGATGGGGAGGTTGGTCTGGTATCCGATGGCTTTCATGTCTTGGCTCCTTGTGGGTGATCGATGGCTGTCATTCTGACCAGTCTCGCCTTTTTGATAAACTGGGCAATCCCGAATTCACTTTCAATTTTCCTTTGAAGATACGTAAGGTCCAGGACCTCGAAATTTTCGTCGCGACTGCCGATCACGGCAGCCTGTCGGCAGCCGCACGTCAGCTTGAATTGTCGCCGGCGGTGGCCAGCGCCGGCCTGAAGCGCCTGGAAGCCGACCTCGACGCGGCCCTGTTCGTGCGCACCACGCGCAGCATGCGCCTGACCCTGGCCGGCGAACGCCTGCTGGCACGCGCCACGGCACTCTTGGACGGCTTGCGCGAGGCCGAGGACGAGCTGCGCGCCGGGCATGATGGCGTCGAGGGGCAATTGCATATTTCGATGCCGTCCGACCTGGGCCGCCACGTGGTGCTGCCCTGGCTGAACGAATTCCAGGCGCGCCACCCGGGCGTGACATTGCGCCTGCAGCTGACCGACCGCGTGGCCGACATTTATCGGGAGCCGGTCGACATCGGCCTGCGCTTCGGCAAGCCGCCCGGATCGAGCATGGTGGCGTTGCCGCTGCTGGAGGATAACCGGCGCGTGCTGTGCGCGGCGCCCGCCTACCTGGCACGGCGCGGGGTGCCGGCCGCACCGCACGAACTGGCGCAGCACAACTGTCTGTGCTTCATGCTGGACGAAACGGTTAACGACCGCTGGCGCTTCAGCAAGGGCGACGAGCAGGTGGAAGTCACGGTGCAAGGCGACCGCGTGGCCGACGATTCCGAGATCGTGCGGCGCTGGGCACTGGCCGGGCTGGGCATCTGCTACCGCTCGCGCATCGACGTGCATGCGGACCTCGCCAGCGGCCGGCTACGGCTGCTGTGCCCGGACTGGGATGGCAACAACGTGCCGCTGTACATGGTGCTGGCGAATCGCAAGCAGGTGTCGCCAGCGGTCAGGGTACTCAGGGAATTCCTGGTCGGGCGCTGCCAGGGGCTGGCAGGCACGTGATCCCGCTTGGCCGATAGAAAGCTCCTATCCTCTTCATAGAAAATGATTTGTTCAATATCGCTTGCTATTAGATAGCGCACTATTTAATATTCATTCCATGGACGCGAACACAACACCTCGCAGTCCAGCAATTAAGTAGTGCGCTATTTAATAGCGCATATATGAAGAGAAGCACCAATAACTTAAGAACAGCTAATCTGAAAGGAAATGCCATGAAAACCGCTAAGCTCCTCGCCGCTTCCATCCTTGCCGTCGCCACCCAGGCCACCTTTGCCGCCCCGGTTGCCGAGCACAACACCCAGGCTTTCCTCGACGCCCTGAACGGCAGCGGCGGCAAGCCGATGGAGCAGATGAGCCCACAAGAGGCGCGCCAGGTACTGATCGGTGCGCAAGCCAGCGTCAAGACCGATCTGTCCTCGGTCGAAGTCAGCAACAAGACCATCACCCAGGACGGCCAGAAGATCGAGCTGACGGTGGTGCGGCCGCGCGGCGCCAAAGCGGACGTGCCGGTTTTCATGTTCTTCCACGGGGGCGGCTGGGTGCTGGGTGACTTCCCGACCCACGCCCGCCTGGTGCGCGACCTGGTGAACAACTCCGGGGCGGCCGCGGTCTTCGTCAACTACACGCCGTCGCCGGAAGCGCATTACGGCGTGGCAATCAAGCAGGCCTATGCCGCCACCAAATGGGTGGCCGCGCACGGCAAGGAGATCAAGGTCGACGGCAGCCGCCTGGCAGTGGCCGGCAATAGCGTCGGCGGCAACATGGCGGCGGCCGTCACCCTGATGGCGAAGGACAAGGGCGAGCCGAAAATCCGTTATCAGGTGCTGCTGTGGCCGGTCACCGATGCCAGTTTCGACACCGCGTCCTACCAGGAATTCGACCATGGTTACTTCCTGACCAGGAATATGATGAAATGGTTCTGGGATAACTACACGACCGATGCGGCACAGCGTGCCCAAGTCACGGCATCGCCGCTGCGCGCCTCGACCGAGCAATTGAAAGGCTTGCCGCCGGCCCTGGTGCAGACCGCCGAGCTGGACGTGCTGCGCGACGAGGGCGAAGCCTATGCCCGCAAGCTGGATGCGGCCGGCGTGGCAGTGACGGCGACGCGCTACAACGGCATGATCCACGACTACGGCCTGCTCAATCCGCTGGCGCATGTGCCGGCCGTGCAGGGCGCGCTGCTGCAGGCCGGGACGGAATTGAAAACCCACCTGAAATAAGCGCCTGACTGCATCGGGCGTAATCGGGGCAGTAGCGAGGGGAACAGTGCCTGGGTCACTGTTCCCCTTTTTTGTGCTCATCCTTGCGTGAACCGGGTGCGCGGCGCGCGCCTGGATGGCGCTCCGCTGCGTGCGACCGGAAAGGTGCTGCATTGCGGGCGCCAGCTGGCGACCGCCGAGGGCAGGATCGTGGATGCGCAGGGCAAGCTGTATGCGCATGCGACCACCACCTGCATGGTGTTCGGCGCGCGTTGAAGCGCCGGCGGCGCCGGCGCGCGGCCGGCGTCTGCCTTGGAGGGATACAGGCTCAGGCGGCCCTGGCGACGGCACCGGCGCCATAGCGGCTGGCCGGCTGCGTGCCCGACAATTCCGGATGCATCGCGCGCCGCGCTGCCTCGTAGGCACCCCATTTGGCGCCGTCTTCGAGGGCCGGGATGGTGGCGAATTCGCCCTGATCCAGGCCGGCCAGCGCGGCGTCGACCATATCGTCGGCGCGCATCACGATTTCCTTCGGCAAGTGTTCCATCGGAATGCCGGCGACTTGCCAGAACTCGGTGGCGGTGGCACCAGGCAGCACCGCCTGCACGCGCACGCCCTTGTCCGCGAGTTCATGTTGCAGCGACTGGCTGAAGGCCAGCACATAGGCCTTGCTACCGCCGTAGACGCCATTCAGCACTTCCGGCGCGATCGCCGTGATCGAGGCGATGTTGATGAAGCTGCCCTGGCCGCGTTCGACGAAGCCGGGCGCCGCCGCGTAAGTCAGGCGCGTCAATGCGGTCACGTTCAGCGCGATCATGTCCTGCATGGCGCCGATGTCGGCGTCGAGCAGCGCGCCACCGGAGCCGACGCCAGCGTTATTCACCAGCATCGTGATCGACGCATCTGTGCGCAGCAGGTCTTCCACGCGGCGCAGGTCGGCGTCGCGGGTCAGGTCGGCGCTGAGGGTGCGCACGCCGATGCCGTGCTGCGTACCCAGGCGCTCGGCCAGGGCTTGCAGGCGCTCGCGATTGCGGGCCACCAGCACCAGGTCGTAACCGCGGGCGGCCAGGCGGTCTGCGTAGATGGAACCGATGCCGGTCGATGCGCCGGTGATGACCGCGGTGCCGAAGTGTGCCTTGTTCATGTCGTTCTCCCTGTCGAATGTTTATGATGTGTGCGTACACACATATTGGTACGAAAAAAAAAGCCTGAATAACTGCAGAAAATTTATGTCGTCAAGGTCAGCATCGACTGGCGCAACTGGCCGGCCAGCTCGGTGCCGAACCTGGTTTCGAACTCGGCCTGGGCTGCCTGCCACACCGGCATCGCCTCGTCCAGCTTGCTGCGCCCGGCGTCGCTCAGGCGCACCACCTTGCGGCGCGTATCCTGCTCGTCGGGAAAGGTTCCCAAGAAGCCTTCCCGCTCCAGCGGCTGCAGGGCACGGATCACGCTGGTGCGCTCCATGACCATCACCTCGACCAGGTCCTTCATCGAGGCGGCGCCGGCTTCGTCGACGTACGCCAGGATCGAGAATTGCGTACTCGTCAGGTTCACGCTCGACAAGTGGTCCTCGTACATCTTGGTAATCAGACGCGAGGCCTTGCGCGATGCGAAGCAGTTGCAGTGGATGAGTCGTTCGGTAGCCATGGACACAGTATTATGTGTGTGCACACACATGTCAAGCATTTTATGTGCGGTGCCAGCGCCGGCCCTGAACCTTTAGTTCAACTTCAACTGACCGCGGGCTCCAGCAGGGTCAAGGTCTGCGCCGCCGTATCCAGGCCGGCACGCATGCCCATCGGCAGGGTGAACTGGTGGCGGACATGCCCGAACGAATAGCCGCTCACCGCCGGCACCGTCAATGGCTGCAGGTGCACGTCCAGGGTCTCGTCCAGGCTCAGGGAAGGCCCGTCACCCTGCGGCCCGCAGTTCTCGCAGATGCCGATCATGAGCGCGGCCGCCTGGGCCAGCGGCAGCGACAGATCGAGCTGGGTCATCCAGCGGTCGATACGGTAGGGTTCCTCGTTGACTTCCTCGATGAACAGGATGGCATCGCGATAATCGGCGGCGTAGGGCGTGCCGACCAGTGCGCTCACCAGGGACAGATTGCCGCCGACCAGGCGCCCGGTGGCGACGCCGCCGTGCACGGTGCGTACCGCGTACTGCGGCTCTTCCAGCGCCCTGCGCGCGTTGTCTGGCGCCATCGGGATCGTGTAGCTGGGCCGCGGGTCCATCAGCACCGCCAGCATGTGCTCGTCGGAATAGCTGGACGGCGTGCTGGTGGCCACCGGACCGTGGAAGGTCACCAGGCCGGCCTGGCGTTGGATGGCCAGGTGCAGGGCCGTGATGTCGGAATAGCCCAGCAGGATCTTAGGGTGCCTGCGGATCAAGCCGTAATCGAGGTGCTTCAGCAGCGAGATGCAGCCGGAGCCGCCGCGGATCGCCCAGATGGCTTTCACGTCCGGGTCGCGGAACATGCCGTGCAGATCGGCGATGCGGGCGGCGACCGTGCCGCCGTAGTTGCGCCAGACTTCGCGCAGCCAGGCACCCTCCTTCACGCGGAAACCGAGGCCTTCGATGTGCCGCACGGCTTTCTGGATGGCCGCGTCGCTGGTGTAGCCGCCGGGCGCGACCAGGCCGATCACATCGCCCTTGCGCAGGCGCGGGGGTTTGATCAGGGGTGTCATGAAAGAGGATGCGCTGGCGGCCGCGGGCAATGCCAGGGACGCGGCCAGCAGCGCATTGAAATGGCGCCTGATCAGAAGAACTTGTACCGCACGTTGAAACTCAGCGAACGCCCGCGCGGGTCGGCCACGCGCGGGTCCCAGCCGGCGCCCACCACTTCGTCCACGTTGTGCGCGGTGAATGGCGGCGCGCGGTCGAACAGGTTCTGGATGCCGACGGTGACCGAGGTGTTCCTGAAACCCGTATAGGTGCCCGACAGGCCGAAGGTGGTGTAGCTGGCCACGGTCGGATCGAAGCCCGCCGGCGGCGCGCTCTTGCCCGCATCCGGCAACTGGTCCTTGTAGCCGTTGCGGTACAGGTTGCTCAGCAGGACGCTCCAGTCGCCCTTGCTCACGCTGAAGGTGGCGTTGTGCTTCCAGCGCAGGTAGAGGTCGCGGGTGTAGAAGTTGCCGACGTATTCGACGTAGGGCTGGCCTTCGAACTCGGCAAACTGGTAGCTCTGGGTCCAGGTGCCGTCCAGGGTCGCGTTCCAGCGGAAACCGCCCGGCAGGCTGCCGCGGCCGCGCAGGCCGACGTCGGCGCCGCGCGTCTTGAGGCCGGCCGCGTTGATCCAGCCGGCGTCGATGTACTCGATGATGCCGTCGGCGTCGCGGTGGATGTACCCGGGCAGGGCGGCGGCATTCGCCAGCACCACTTGTGGGGTACGGTTCAGGATGCGGTCCTTGACGTTGATCGCCCAGTAGTCGACCGACACCGAGAAATTGGCGCTCGGCTCGACGATGAAGCCCAGCGTGCCTTGCTTCGAGGTTTCCGGACGCAGGTCCGGATTGCCGCCGCTGAAGTAATCCAGGCGCTCGATGGCGCAATAGCGCGGGTCGCCCGGGTGCTGGCCGCAGCCGACCGGGTCGGATACGCCGTTCGGCAATTCCTGGTTCAGGCGGCCGCCATACAGCTGGCCGAAGCTCGGTGCCAGGAAGCCCTTGTTGGCCGAACCACGCAGCATCAGCCAGCTGACCGGGCGGTAGCTGAAGGCGATTTTCGGATTGGTGGTGGCGCCGATCAGGCTGTAATCGTCGCGGCGCAGCGCCAGCTGCAATTCCAGGTCCTTGATGACCGGCACCACCAGCTCGGCATACACCGCCTTGACGTTGCGCGCCACGCGGTCCTGGTTGGCGTTACCCGGCGCCAGCAGGATCTGGGTGGCGTCGACGTCCTGGCGGAACTGGTAACTCTCGCGGCGCAGGTCGGTGCCGATCGCCGCCGAGACGGCGCCGGCCGGCAGCTGGAAAATCGGGCCCGAGATCGAACCGTTCAGCTGGGTGAGCGTGGTCTTGCCCTGCTGCAGGCGGCCATAGAATTTGGTTGCTTCCAGCGCCTGCATCGCGGCGTCGGACTGGCCCTGCTCCGGCGCCGCCCACGGATTCACGACGCCGCTGCCCAGCACCGAATACAAGGCCTTGGTGTTCGCATAGCCGCCGAGCAGGTCAGTCGTGGTGCGGCTGAAGCTGTGCGACAAATCGACGCGGTAATCCCACTTGCCGCCGACCGTTCCTTCGGCGCCCAGCAGCAGGCGCGCGGTATCGGTGCTGTACTGCTGGGTACGGTCACCCAGGGGCCAGGCGCGCCATTTGTAGAGAATCGGCCTGGTCGGGTCGTAGCCCGGTATGTAGGCCGACAAGTCCTGATAGTAGGGTCCGCCCGCCGGATAGGCGTTGCCGGCCGCCAGCGTGGTAGAGATCTGGACCGGGGTCAGGATCGCCAGCGAGGTGGTGTGCGCGCCCACGGTCTCGGCGTACAGGCGGTGGTCCGGATTGAGCTGGAAAGTGCCGCGCGCCACGAAGTTGGTGCGCTCGGTCGGCAACTGCATGACGTAGTCGCCGCCGTAGTCGTAGGAACAGGAATAGGTCGAGCGCAGCGGCGAGGTGGTCTTGCTCCACAGGTTGCTGGCGTACTGCTGCATGCCCTGCACGCTGTCGCACTTGCCTTGCAAGCTCAGCAGGCCTGCCTGCAGGTAGGTGTTCGGGTCGCCGGGCATCCGGAAACCGGTACCCAGTGCGCTGCCGGCGCCGGTCAGCTGGTTGGCGACCGGCGTGCCGGTGGTGTCCGGAGACAAGCCGCGCTGCGGCTGGTAGCCGTTGGCGAAGTCGCGCTGGCGGGAATCCAGGCGGTCGTTCTTGTCATGGCCCAGCGCGAACATGAGGTTGTAGCGGTCGGTGTCCAGCTTGCCCGTGCCCGCGGTCAGGCCCAGGCGGCGCGTGGCACCGCCTCCAGCCTCGGTCCAGTTGCCGCTGGCGCTCGCCTGCACGCCTTCGAAATCGGTCTTCAGGATGAAGTTGATGACGCCGCCCACCGCATCGGTGCCGTAGATCGCCGATGCGCCATCCTTCAGCACCTCGATGCGGGCAATCGCGGCCAGCGGAATCGTGTTCAGGTCCACTGCCTTGCCGGACAAGCCATAGCCGGCGATGCGGCGGCCATTGATCAGCACCAGGGTGCCGCTCGGGCCGAGGCCGCGCAAGGAGGCGAAGGAGCCGCCGCCGCTGACGCGGTCGGCATCGGCGCCGAACACGTTGTTCCCCGAGGTCATATTGTCGGCGCCAGTGCCATTGGCCGAAATCAGCGTCATCAACTGCTCGGCATTGGTAATGCCCTGCTTGTCGAGCTGGTCGAGGGTGATGGTCTGGACCGGCAGCGCGCCTTCCAGGTTGATGCGGCGGATGCTGCTGCCCGTGATTTCGACGCGCTGCATGGCGTTTTGCTGGGATGGCACTTCCTGCGCGACCGCCGGGCTGACGGCGCCGATCAGGGCAAGCATGTGGGCTAACTTCTTTAACTTCACGCGTCTCTCCTTGGGTCTTGCGCAGGCGGGGGGTTTTTAGTCGAGTAATGTCTTTGCATTACGATATTTATATTCCCAAAGGTAAGCGCAGCACTCTACGCCAGCCAATGAAAATTCCGGCGCCGAGTATAACTATAGGGAATATTTAGCGAAGGAAAAACTAACGAAAACTATCACTTCGCTTTGGCGGCGCGTGCTCTTTCCGCAACATCGACATCCAGAAAGCGCCATTGCGTGAGTTCGACCGGGTGGCGCTTGTAGTTTTTCAGCCACGGTTGCCGGATATCGGCCGACAACACCTGGGTCAGCGGCACCCAGGGGTTATACGCGTGGATCAGCTGGTTCATCTCGAAATACAGCTTCTGGCGCGCCGGGCCGTCGCCCAGCAGGTGGGCTTGCTCGTAGCGCTGGTTATACGCCGGCAGGTCGAAGCGCGCATAGTTGGCGCGTCCGGCGTTGGGGCCGTACAGCAGCTGGTAAAAATTCTCGCCGTCCGGGAAGTCGGCCACCCAGTTACTTTCGAACATTTGCACCTTGCCGAGGCGCGAGGCCTTGATGATCTCTGTCTTCTTGTCCGATTTGAAGACCACGCGTAAACCGATCGCATTCAGGCATTTGCGCCACAACTCGTCGCGCAGGCGGCCGCCGACCGTCGCTTCGCTGCTCATCGTCAGGGTCAGGCTGGCGCCGTTCGGCTGTCGCCGGAAGCCATCCGGGTCGCGCTTGCCGTAACCGTACTGGTCGAGCAGCGCGCTGGCCAGCGCCGGATCGTAAGCCACCGGGCTGCGGTAGGCCGGGTCGTAGCCGAGCACGTTCGGTGGCAGCGGCGACTCGGCCTTGATGGCAAACCCTTTCTTCAGCAGCACAATGTCTTCGGTACTGTTGTAGCTCAGCGCGATCGCGCGGCGCAAGGCGATCTTGTCCTTGCCATAGCCGCCGATCAGCGGGTCTTGCATGTTCATCCACATGTAATAGGTCTGCAACACGGGGAAGCGGTACAGCTCCATGCCGCGCGCAGCCAGTTCCGGCTTCAGCTGGCCGTTGCGGATGACCATCTCCGTCATCGATTCCGGCACCTGCTCCAGGTAATCGTATTCGCCGTTGAGGAAACCCAGCATGCGGCCCTGGAACTCTTCCGCGATCTTCACTTCCACGCGGTCCACGCGCGGCAGCCTCTGCCCCTCGAGCGCGCTGGCGATCGCCTGGTCGGCCGGCGTGTTGCCCGGCGTGCCGTGAAACACAGCAGTGGATGCTGGATTCTTCAGCAGCACGATGCGGTCGCTGTGCTTCCAGTCGCCCAGCATGAAGGGACCGGTGCCGACCGGGTGGTTGCCGGCCTGGCCCGGATAGGCGTCGATCACCTCGCGCGCCACCACGCCGGTGGCCGGGGTCGCCATATAGAACAGGAAATTGTTATCAGGCTCGACCAGGCGGATACGCAGCGTGTAGCGGTCCAGCGCCTGCAGGCCGGGAATCCCGGTGTCGACGCTGAAGTGATTTTTCAGGGCGGCGTCGCCCAGCAGCTTGCCGTCGAACAGGAAGGACCAGGGCGATTTCAGCGCCGGGTCGTACAGGCGGGTGATGCTGTAGACGTAATCCTGGGCCGTCACCTCGCGCTGTTGGCTCTTGAATGCGGGGTCGGGCGTGAAATGAATGCCCGGACGAATATGGAAGGTGTAGCTGCGGCCGCCGTCCTCGACCGTCGGCAGCGCGGTCGCGGTATTGCCCTGCAACTTGAGCGGACGCGCCAGGTAATCGTAGCGCAGCAGCGGGTCGAACAGGTTTTCCAGCAGCGACAGGCTGGCCAGGTCCGAACCCACCGCCGGGTCGAGGCCGGCTTCGCTGGTGGACAGGAACATGTGCAAGACCCTGGCATCCCTGGCCGGCGCCTCGGCCAGCACCGGCATTGGCAGCAGGGCAAACAACAGGGCGGCGGCAAGGGGGCGGCAAATCGGCATGGCGGCGGTCGAGGAAGCGGTGCGAAGGATAGACAGGATCATAGGCCGAGCGCTTATGCGCAGGCAATATAACTTTTAAACATAGCCACACAGCATTCTTTCATCATGGCAGGCGACTGTGCGCCTATACTCTCCGCTGCACAATCGAACCCGTGCGTGACCCGAACGACACTTTCCATGGCATTAAATTACATCTGGATCGGCTTCTTCCTGGTTGGTTTTATTGCGGCCCTGGCCCAATGGATCTTTCTTGGCGATACTGAAATCTTCAAGCGCATCATCGACGGCACCTTCGAGTCCTCCAAGATGGCGGTGATGGACATCGCCCTGCCGCTGTCCGGGGTGATGACCTTGTGGCTCGGACTCATGAACGTCGGCGAAAAGGCCGGCGCCATCGGCTGGCTGGCGAAGATCATTTCGCCCTTCTTTTCGCGCATCTTCCCGGACGTGCCGAAAGACCACCCGGCCACCGGCCACATGGTGATGAATTTCTCGGCCAATTTGCTGGGCCTGGACAATGCGGCGACGCCCTTCGGCCTGAAGGCGATGGAAAGCCTGCAGAGCTTGAATCCGCAGAAAGATACCGCCAGCAATGCGCAGATCATGTTCCTGGTGCTGCACACCTCGGGCCTGACCCTGATTCCGCTCGCCATCATGGCCCAGCGCGCCATCCTGGGTGCGAAAGACCCGTCGGACATCTTCATTCCCTGCATGGTCGCGACCTATGCCGCCACGGTGGCCGGCATCATCGCGGTCTCGATCCGCCAGCGCATCAACCTGATCAATGGCGTGGTGCTCAGCTGGCTGGGCGGCATCACGGCCGCGATCGGCCTGATGATCTTTTATTTCACCAACTATCTGAGCAAGCCGGAAATCGAGACCGTGTCCAAGGTCGCGAGCAACCTGATTTTGTTCACGATCATCGTCGTGTTCATCGTCGGCGCGCTGCGCAAGGGCGTGAACGTGTACGAAGCCTTCATCGAAGGCGCCAAAGGCGGCATCCAGACTTCGCTGACCATCATTCCCTACCTGGTCGGCATGCTGGTGGCGATTTCCGTGATCCGCAATTCGGGCGTGCTCGGCTACGTCGTGCAGGGCCTGGAATGGGTGATCCGCATGATGGGCCTGGACACCTCCTTCACGCCGGCCCTGCCGACCGCATTGATGAAACCGCTGTCGGGCAGCGGTTCGCGCGCGCTGATGATCGACGCCATGAAGACCTACGGCGTGGATTCCTTCGTCGGCCGCCTGGCCTGCATCTTCCAGGGTTCGGCCGACACCACCTTTTATATCGTCGCCCTGTATTTCGGCTCGGTGGGCGTGCGCAAGACCCGCTATGCCATTTCCTGCGGCTTGATTGCAGACCTGGCCGGTATCATCGCGGCAATTTCCGTCGCTTATGTATTCTTCGGCTAATTGATAAGGATCCGCATGTTCCGACGCCGCCTTCTCGCCTTCGCCCTGCCCTTGCTGCTGGCTGCTCTGCCGGCCCGCGCCCAGTTGCCGGAACCGGTGATCAGCGCCCTGCGCAGTACGACGATTCCGGAAGAGGCGCTGAGCGTGGTCGTCCTGCGCGACAAGCAGACCGTGCTGTCGCACCTGGCCGACCGCGCGGTGCAGCCGGCCTCCACCATGAAACTGATCACGACCCTGGTCAGCCTGGACGTCCTCGGCCCGGTGTTCCGCGGCCGCACTGAACTGCGCAGCAACGGGCGGATAGAGGGCGACACCCTCAAGGGCGACCTGGTGCTGCGCGGCGGCGCCGACATCGATTTGTCGACCGAGGTCCTCACCACCTTGCTGCGCAGCCTGCGCTACCAGGGCATCCGCACCATCCAGGGCCACCTGGTGCTCGACCGCCAGCTGTTCAACCCGGCGCGCGGCGACCGCGGCGTGCCGCCCTTCGACGAGTCGCCCGAGTCGTATTACAACGTCATCCCGGACGCCCTGCTGGTCAACAAGAACATGCTGCAGCTGGACCTGCGTTCCACCGGCGGCCGCCTGAAGATTGCTTCGCTGCCCGAAATGGACGGCGTCAGCGTCGCCTCCGACATGCGCCTGGTCGACGGCGACTGCGCCAGCTGGGAAAACGGCTGGCAGCCGCCGGAGGTCCAGACCCAGGCCGACGGCCGCATCCGCGTCATGCTGCACGGGACCTTTCCGAGGAATTGCGTGGCCAGCGAATCCATCAACGTGGTCGACCGCCAGGATTACGTCGACCGCCTGTTCCGCCGCGTCTGGAAAGACCTGGGCGGCAATCTGCAGGACAGCACTATCGAAGGCGCGACGCCGGCGGATGCCAGGCTGCTGGCCGAACACGTGTCGCGCGCGTTGCCTGAGCTCGTTCGCGACACCAATAAACCCTCGGACAACCTGCTGGCGCGCACCCTCTTCCTGAGCCTGGGCGCGCTGGCGCCGGATCCGGTGCTGGGCAGCCGTCCACTGCCGCCCAGCGCAGAGCCGACGCAGGTCCTGACCCTGGGCCGCGCCCAGGCCACGGTGCGCAGCTGGATGCGCGCCCACGGCATCGACGACACTGGCCTCGTGCTGGAAAACGGTTCCGGGTTGTCGCGCATCGAACGCGTGACCCCGAACCAGATGGCCGGCGTGCTGCTGGCCGGCCAGCACAGCAACTGGGCACCGGAATTCCAGGCCAGCATGCCGATCGTCGCGATCGACGGCACCATGCGCCGCCGCCTGCATGACAGCCCGGCCGCCGGCCGTGCGCGCATGAAGACCGGCACCCTCAAAAACGTGGTGGCGCTGGCCGGCTACGTGCCGGATGCGAGCGGGCGCCAGTGCGTCGTGGTGGCCATGATCAACAGCGACCTGGTCAGTAACGGGCGCGGGCGCCTGGTGCTGGATACGCTGGTCGACTGGGTGGCGCGGATGGATGGGCCGCAAGCGGTGATGCCGACGATGCAGCCGGTGCAATCCTTGCCGCCGGCGCAACCCTAGGGTGGACGCGGACGGCGAGTCGGCTCCGCCGCGACAGGTAAATCAGCTGAGACATAGACGCCGTCCACCCTAACGCGCTGCTTGCGTACCAGATGCCGCGCTTGCAGCCGCCGGCGCCGCGGTGCTGGCCTGCGCGCTGCCATTCCTGCCCGGCTCCAGCCACGGCGTACCCGCCAGGTTCGGCTTGGCCTCGACCAGCGACACCTTGGCGCCGGTGCCTTCGCGGATCGCGCGCACCAGGTCCATCATGGTGGCTTCGGTGAATTTCTCGGGGGTGCCCAGCACCACGCCGCCCAGCTGGCGCGGCCAGGCCAGCAAGCCGCCTTCGGGCTTGGTGAAGACCGCGTACATGTCGAGGTGGTAGCCATTCTTGTAGGGGAACAGGCAGGCGACCAGGTTCATGTTGTCGCTGCCGCGCACTTCCGGTGCCGCCTTGGCGGTCCAGGACGCGCCGTCGCAGCTCGGGCCCTTGTCGACCGCCATGCCGGGCGCCGCGCTCGTGGGATCGGCAATCTTGAAGTGGCCCGGCAGGTCGGTGACCTGCACCCCGGGCGGCGCCGTGACCTGGGCATCCTTGACGTTGCGGTTGATGCCCTCGCTGGCGGCCCTGGCCACCTTGTCGGCGGCGGCGTCGGTCTTGATGTCGAACACGCGGTAGTACTCGACCGTGGTATCGCGCGCAGCGAAATTGTTGCCGCCACCATTCCCGGTACTGCAACCCGCAACGAGTCCGGCCATGGCCGGCACCATGGCCACCTGCGCCAATATCGAGCGTTTCATTCGCACCTCCCATGTTGTGGGGACGGTTACCCGTCCTGCATCGATGGTGCGATTTTCAGGCAGCGCATGCGGCGGAGACTGCGTTTGCTCAAGCCTTTCGCTCAAGGGTCAGCGTGGCGCGACAGCGGCGTCGCCTCGCGTCAGAGCACGCGGCGGAAAGTCTGGCGCACCTGCACGCGGTCGCCGCAATCGAAGTGCCACCATTCGGTATCGATGCCGACGAAGCCGGCCTGATCCATGGCGGCGCGCAGCAGGCGGCGGTGTGCCACTTGCGCGTCGGTCAGCGCGCCGCTGCGCAGGAAACCCGCTTCCAGCGCCGGGTGCGACAGTGCCGTCATGTCGTCGAAGCCGCTGCCCATGTCGAGTTCGCGTCCGGCGGCATCCAGCAGCGTGACGTCGAGCGCCATGCCATACGAGTGGATCGAGCCGCGCACCGGGTCGGCCAGATACAGGCGCAGCTCAGTGCCCGCCAGTGCATCCCACAGTTGCTGCTGGACGCGCTGCGGGCGCAGGGCGTCCAGCACCAGGACCGTGTGGCCGGGCGCCTGGCGCGCCAGCCAGGCCACCGTGCGCTCCAGGGCGGCGGCCGCGTCGCGGTGCAGCCAGGCGCAGTCGAAGGGCGAGTACAGGTCGCGGCCAGTGAAATTGTGTGGGGTGGCGTAGCGCAGATCGACGGCGATGCCGGCGACCGTGGACAGATGGCGGAAGGCCGGGTCGCCGGCGATGTCTTCGCTGGCTATGGTCAGGTTCATCGGCATCCCTTCAGCGCTCATGACGCATCAATGTGCGATCAGCGCGCGTGCGGTGGCGCCGATGCAGTTGGCCAGTTCGCGCGCCGCGTGCGACAGCGGCGCGTGGCTGGCACTCAAGAGGTAGAGGTGCACCGGTATCTCCGGCGCCCACGGGCGGCATTGCACCTTGTCGCGCGTGGCGGACGCGGCCGTGAACGGATCGAGCACGGCGCAGCCGGCGCCCGCCTCCACCAGCGAACGCGCGATCTGGTAAGTCTGCACCACCGTGTGGAACACCGGGTGCACGTCCTGCGCTTCGCAGGCGGCCACCACCATTTCGCCGAGCGGGTCGCCGTCGGCCAGGCCGATCAGCTCGCCGCGCATCTTCTCGCCGATGGCGGACGGCGCGAGCGGCACGCCGCATTCGGCCTCGCTCCAGGTGCCGGCCGGCGCCATCACGGTGAGCGTGCCCTGGGCGATCGCTTCGGCTTCGATGCCGGGGTGGCGCGGGTCTTGCAGCGACAGCGCGAGATCGGCTTCGCCCAGGCGCAGCGCATTCACGATCTCGCTGGTGTGGAAGGTGGCCAGTTCGCAGCGCGTCTGCGCAAAATCGCGGCGCCAGTAGGTGAGCGCGGCCGGCAGCACGCTGGTCGCGAGGGTCGGTGTGGACACCAGGCGCACGGTCTCGCCGGCGCGGCTCTTGAGGGTGGCGGCCAGGCGGCGGATGCCTTGCAGGTCGCGGTGCAGCTTTTCGGTCTCGGCGAACAGGCGGTGCGCCTCGGGCTTCGGATAGAGCTTGCCGCGCACGCGCTCGAACAGCGGCATGCCCAGCTGCAGCTCGGCATGCTGCAAGACCTTGGTCACGGCCGGCTGGGAAATGTGCAGCACCTGGGCGGCGCCGCTGATGGTGCCGACCTGCATGATGGCGTGGAAGACTTCGATATGACGCAGACGCATCGTGGATCCTTGGCTTGTCGGGCGTCCGCGCCGGGAACACGCGGAATTTTCAAGCATATCGAAAACCTGCCATGCGGCAAAGCATCACTGCTGGACGGGCACCGGCGGTGTTGCAGGAATGACAGTCGGGCTGGCCGGCGGGGTCGCCGGTGTCGGCGTGGCCGACTGCTGTGGTGCCGGCTGCACCGGCTGATATTCCGGCTGCGGCAGCACCGGCGAGGTCGTCACTGGAGCGGGGAAAGGCTGCGGCAGCGCGCCGCGCGGATTGGTCAGCGCTTCCAGCAAGACCGCGGTTTCCAGGTCCGGCAAGCCGTCGATGTTGGATTGGCGGTATTTCATCTGGAAGGCCGACAGCACGGTGCGGGTCTGCTCGTCCAGGTTCCCCGACTGGACCAGGCCATAGCCCCAGGCGGCCAGCTTCTTCTGGTACCAGGCGACGTCCGGCAACTGGATCTGGAAGATCGGCGTGAGCGCGGCAACCCGGTTGGCGTCGGGCCAGGTGACCAGGCCGGCGGCGGCCAGCTGGCGCCACGGGAACATCGGACCCGGGTCCTGCTTGCGCAGCGGCGCGATGTCGCTGTGGCCGAGCACGTTTTCCGGCGCGATGTGGTGACGCGTGACGATGTCGCGCACCAGCGGGATCAGGGCGTTGATCTGGGATTGTGGGAAGGGCGCGTAGACGCGGCCGTTGGGGGTGTCCTTCCAGCCCGGGTTGACGATCTCGATGCCGATCGAGCTGTTGTTCAGCTGGGTGAAATTCTTCCAGCTCGAGTTGCCCGCATGCCAGGCGGCATTCTTTTCATCGACCAGGTTGTAGATGTGCGGGACCGGCTCGTCGGTGACCAGGTAATGCGCGCTGACTTCCTGCTGGGTCAACGTGGTGAGCGAAGAGGCGCGGTCGCCCACGGTGTAGTGCAGCACCAGGAAGCGCGCGCGGCTGGCCTGGCCCTTGGCGGTCAGGCTGCGGTCGTATTGCGGACCGGACGGTGGGGTGGCGCAACCGGCCAGCAGGGCGAGCAGCAAGGTGGCAAGGAGAGTCTTCATAGTGTATTCGTGTTGTTGTTGAATGGAGTCAGCGCCAGGCGCGCGGCCGCGTGGTGGGCACCGGCGGCGGTCTGGGTGAGTAAGGTAGCCGGGGGCAGCGCCGCCCGCATGGTCTCGACGATGACCGGGTGCAGCGCCGCCGCGCGGCCCGACACGGCCACCGGACGCGGACCGAAGCGCTCGCCCAGGGCCCTGGCCAGGCGCGCCAGTTCGCGGCCGGCATTCCGTAAAATGTCCAGGGCGACCGGGTCGTGGGCCGCACTGGCGGCGACGGCCAGCGCCAGCTTGCCGACCGCGCCGCGCTCCTGGCCGTAGATGAACTGGCGGGAGTACGCCCAGTCGTCGCCGCCGACGTGGTCGAATACCGCCCGCGCCAGCGGCGACGCGCGCCAGGCGCCGGGCTGTTCGTCCTCGCGGCGCCAGATGTGGCGCAGGGCTTCGCGCGCGATCCAGAAGCCGCCGCCGCCATCGTCCAGCACCACGCCGCGTCCGCCGGCGCGGTGGAATTGACCGTCGGCGTCGATGAAGGCGCCGATCGAGCCGGTGCCGGCGTACACCAGGTAACCCTGGCCCGGCTCGAAGCTGGCGCGGTAGGCGATTTCGATGTCGCTGCAGAAATGGATCGAAGGCGGCGCCAGGTGCAGCAGCTCGGCCAGCCAGCGCTGCAGCAACTCGCTGTCGCCGCCGAAGCCGGTCAAGCCGGCCCAGACCCGCACCAGCATGCCATGCGGCAGCACCGCCGCCGCCAGCGCGGAAAAGGTGGCGTGCACGGCATCGCGGCCGGTTTGGTCACCCATCTGCAGCGCGGACAGGCCGGCCACCGTCCCCTCGGCCACGATGGCGCCCGCATCGGCACCATCGGCGGCGGCGAGGGCCCAGCGGGTCTCGGTGCCGCCGGCGTCGATGCCGAGGCCCAGTCCGCTTGTCAATGCGGAGGCGGATGCGCGTTGTGAAGGAATCATGATCAATGCGAAGTGTACGCCGTCCCCATCATGCCCCGCGCATGCATGCTGGCCGAAAAGGCAGCGGCGCAGGGAAAGAAGTGGCGAAAATCACACACTATGCTTTGCGCCAGGCCTGCACACGCGCACTCTCGTTGCCGAGACGGTCGACCGCACTGACGATGACGGCATCGGCCGGGCCCAGTCTGGCGTCGTCCGGCACCGACCAGTCCACGCGCGAGGCCGGCGCCACCGCGAAGCGCCACTGGCCGCCATAGCGCGACCAGATCGCATAGGTCGCATTCGCCTTGCCCGCGGCCAGCTTCAGCAGCACGGCATTGCCCTTGCGCGTGGCGGCCACCGAAGGCGTGCCCGGCGTCGCGTTGCCGAGCCAGGGCGTGGCCGGCACCAGCGCCGGCGCTGCATAACAGGCGCTGCGCAGCTGGTCGGCGATGCCCTTGCGGTTTTCCATCAGCGCCACCATGCTGAAGTGCACGTGGCCGCCGGCGTTCGGGCGCGAACGGGTCGCGCCGATCTGCTCGACGATTTCCTGCGGCTGGTAATCCTTGGCCGGGGCGCCGATGCGGCTGGTGAACAGGCCCGGCCACAGGTGGCGACCGCGGGTGTTCTGGGTGACCCAGTAATCGAGCAGGGTGCCATAGGCCTGCCCCGGCTGGCGGATGGCCCAGTACAACTGCGGCGTAAAGTAATCGAGCCAGCCATTCTGCAGCCAGGTCTCGGCATCCGCATACAGCTTGTCGTACTGTGAAAAGCCGTTGATGCCGCGCGGGCGGCGGTCCGGGCGGCCGATGCCGAAGGGGCTGATGCCGAAGCGCACCCAGCTCTTTTCGCGGTGGATTTCCTCGTACAGGGCCTGGATCAGTTTATTCACGTTCTGGCGGCGCCACGACGGGCGGTCCAGATTGCCGCCGCCGCTGAGGTAGCGCTGCCAGGACGGGCCGTCCGGGAAATCCAGCTCGCCCCTGGTCGCCTTGCCCTCCAGCGCGATGCCTTCGGCACCGGTGGTGCCGGGCGCTTCGATCGGGTAGGGATAGAAATAATCGTCGATGTGGACGCCGTCGATGTCGTAGCGGCGCACCACGTCCAGCACCACGTCCAGCGTCTGTTTCGCCGCGCTGTCCTCGCCCGGATCCATCCACAGGTATTTACCGTAGCTTTTCACCGCGGCCGGATTGGTGCGCGTGATGTGGTTCGGCGCCGCCGGCGAGCGGGCGCCGTTGTTGCGCGCGCGGTAGGGATTGAACCAGGCGTGCAGTTCGATGCCGCGCGCGTGCGCCTGCGTGATCCAGAATTGCAGCGGGTCATACCAGGGCTGGGGTGCCTGGCCCTGCAGCCCGGTCAGGTATTCCGACCACGGTTCCAGCTTCGAGGGGTAGATGGCGTCGGCCGAGGGGCGCACCTGCAGCACGATCGCATTCAGGTTCAGGGCCTTGGCGCGGTCGAGGATGGCGATGGCTTCCGCCTGCTGCTTGCCCGCGTTCAGGTTCGGCTTGCTGGGCCAGTCGATGTTGGCGACGGTGGAGACCCAGGCGGCGCGGAATTCGCGCGGGGCCGGCGGCGGCAGGTCGCGGCCCGCAGTGCCGGCGCCCACCACCGACGCAATGCCCGGTTGCGTCGAGGTACAGGCCGAAAACAGCCCGCCCAGCGCCATCGCACCGGCCACGCCGGCCAGTGTGAATGCGCGTCGTTGTTGTTGTTTCTGATCGAGTTGCAAAACCGCTCCGTATTGACTTACTTTTTACCGAACCCCGGATCCACCTTCACCAGCGCCGCCATGATAAACGCCGGAATCGTCGAGAGGCAGGTCCACACGAAGAAATGCTGGTAGCCGATCATCTCCTGCAGCTTCCCGCTCCACATCCCCGGCACCATCATACCCAGCGCCATCAGGCCGGTGCAGATCGCGTAATGCGCGGTTTTATAGGGGCCGTCCGCCACCATGATCATGTACATCAGCAGCGCGGTGAAGCCGAAGCCGTAGCCGAACTGCTCGATCGCCAGGAAGCCGCAGATCGTGCCGAAGTGTTGCGGCTGCGCCTGCGAGAGGTAGACGAACACCAGGTCCGGCAAATGCACCGCGACCACCATCAGCCACAGGCAACGCTTCAGGCCCAAGCGCGAGATCAGGTAGCCGCCGCACAAGCCGCCGATTGTCAGCGCGATGATGCCGACGGTGCCGTAGGCCATGCCGTATTGCGCGGTGCTCAGGCCCAGGCCGCCCTGGTCGAGCGGGTCCTTGAGGAAGGGCGCGATCAGTTTCAGCAACTGCGCCTCGCCCAGGCGGAAGCTCAGAATGAAACCGAGGATCAGCCAGATGTCGCGGCGGGCGAAGAAGCTGGCGAAGGTCTTGCCGAAGTTGGCCAGCCCGTTGCCGCCTTCGATGGCTTTATGGTCGGCGTCCGGATGCGGCAACATTGCCTGGTGCCAGGCGCAGAAGCAGAAGAACAGGCCCGCCAGCACGAAGAACACGATGGCCCAGGCCTGGCGCACGTCGCCCAGCGAGGTGGCAAGATAACCGGCCAGGATCACCAGTGGACCCTGCCCGGCCAGCGTCGCCAGGCGGTAGAAGGTGGAACGCACGCCGACAAAGGCCGCCTGCTGCTGCTGGCGCAGGCCGAGCATGTAAAAGCCGTCGGCGGAGATGTCGTGCGTGGCCGAAGCGAAGGCCATGATCCACATCACGGCCAGGCTGACCATGAAATAGGCAGGCAAGTGCAGCGTGGCCCCGACCGCGCCGAGGGCGGCGGCCAGCACCAGCTGCAGCGACACGGTCCAGCCGCGCTTGGTGCCGCTGAGATCGACCAGCGGCGACCACAGGGGTTTGATTACCCAGGGCAAATACAGCAGGCTGGTATAGAAGGCGATGTCGGCGTTGGACACGCCCATGTCCTTGTACATCACGACGGAGAGATTGTTGGCGACGATGTAGGGAATCGCCTGGCCGAAGTAAAGCGAGGGCACCCACAGCCACGGGTTCTTTGCTTGCGATTTTTGCATGATTCTTTCATGGTCGGCGGGTAACCCAGCGCCGGGACGATTCAGATGGCCACTCAGGTGCCGACTCAGCTTGCCAGTGCAGCGCGCACGCTGCCGCGCGTCGTTTCGAGCAAGGCCCGCGCCTGCTCGACCTGGATCTGCCTGGACAGGGCCACGATCGCGACCTTGACGTGGAAGCCGCACTGTTCCAGCACCGCGCGCGCCGCCGCTTCGTCGGCGCCGGTGGCGAACATCGTCAAGCGCAGCGCGCGCTCCACCAGCTTGGCGTTGGTCGCCTTCAAGTCTACCATCAGGTTGCCATAAACCTTGTTCAAACGCACCATCAATGCGCTCGAAAAGGTGTTCAGGGCGATCTTTTGCGAGGTGCCGGCTTTCAGGCGGGTACTGCCCGAGATGGCTTCCGGGCCGGTGTCGAGGGTGACGCCGATCTCGGCTTGCCGGGCGACCGGCGCGTCCGGATTGTTGGCGAAACCGACCGTCAGCGCCCCGGCCTCGCGTGCCGCGCGCAGGGCGCCCAGTACGTAGGGGGTGCTGCCGGAGGCCGCGATCAGCAGCACCACGTCGTTCGGGCCGACATGCACGCCGGCGATGTCGACGGCACCCTGCTCCAGGTCGTCTTCCGCGCCCTCGACGGCGGTGAACATGGCGTCCTGGCCGCCGGCCAGCAAGCCCACGGCGCGCGCGTGTGGCCAGGAGAAGGTCGGATACAGTTCCACGCTGTCCAGCACGCCCAGCCGGCCCGAGGTGCCGGCACCCACATACACCAGGCGCCCGCCCGCTTCCATGCGTGGCAACGCGGCCGTCACGGCGGCGGCAATGCGCGGCGCGGCGGCGCGCACCGCTTCGACGGCCTTGAACTGGTCGTCGACCAGCACGTTGACCAGCTCGGCGGTCGGGTATTGGTCGAGTGCGGCGTGTTGGGCGGCGGGTGTTTCGGTTTTCAGCATCGTATTCCGGTAAACCAGTGATGATCTTATCGATATGACCAGTGTAATGCCAATGCCCGGCAGGCAGCCATGACAGGATAGTGCGTGCTGATGCCTCAAGGTTATGCCTGGCCAATAAGGCACATGACTGCGGGTTATGCCTGCCCTTGCGAGTTTCATTGGCCGCGCCTGCGACCGGCCCGTAAGCTCCTGCACCATGTGAACGATTAATAGTGTGGCTTGATGCAAGAAATCATCGTGATCGGCGCCGGCGTGGTCGGCCTGAGCTCGGCCTGGTGGCTGCTGGAGGCGGGCTACCGGGTCACACTGCTGGAACGGGCAGCGCAGGTGGGCACCGGCACCAGCTACAGCAACGGCGGCCAGCTGAGCTACCGCTACGTGTCGCCGCTGGCCGATGCCGGCGTGCCCCTGAAGGCCGTGCAGTGGCTGTTCCAGGAACACGGTCCGCTGCGCCTGCGCCTGCAGGCCGATCCGCATCAATGGCGCTGGCTGGCCGCTTTTCTCGCCAATTGCCGCGCCGGCGCCAACCGCAAGACCACGCTGAAACTCCTCCAGCTGGGAGAATTGTCGCGCCGCGGCATGGCGCAGCTGGCGCCGACGGTCGCGCCGGACGACTTCCAGTGGCGCGACGCCGGCAAGCTGGTCGTGTATCGCAGCCACAAAACCTTCGCGGCCGCGGCTGCAAAACCGGACGGCGCCGGCATGCGCCAGCTGTGGAGCGCGGCCGACTGCGTGGCGCACGAGCCGGCGCTGGCGGCCATGGAAGACAAGCTGGCCGGCGGCATCTACAACAGTGGCGAAGCGGTTGCCGATTGCCACGCCTTTTGCGTGGCCCTGGCCGAACGCCTGCGTGCGCATCCGCGCTTCGGGGGCTTCGTGCAGGGCGAGGCGGCGCGCATCCTTACCCGCGGTGGCCGCGTGACGGGCCTGGACACCAGTGCCGGCCTGCTGGCGGCGGACGCCTACGTGCTGGCGGCGGGCATGCAGAGCCGCGGGCTGGCGCTGACGGCCGGCATCGCGTTGCCGCTGTACCCACTGAAAGGCTACAGCCTGAGCGCGCCGATCCGCCAGGACGACGTCGCCCCCGAGATCAGCGTCACCGACTTCGAGCGCAAGGTGCTGTACGCGCGCATCGGCAGCCAGCTGCGGGTGGCGGCCATGGTCGACATGGTCGGCGAAGACCTGCGCCTGGACATGCGCCGCCTGGACGCGCTGACGCGCCAGGTGCGCCAGACCATGCCGCGCGCCGCCGACTACACCCGGATCACGCCCTGGGCCGGGCTGCGGCCGGCGACGCCGGACAGCGCACCCATCGTCGGGCCGACGCGGTATGCGAACCTGTGGCTGAACGTGGGGCACGGGGCGCTGGGGTTCACCTTTGCCTGCGGGACGGCGAGTCTGCTGACGGATGCGATGCGCGGGCGGGAGACGCCGTTTGCCCTGGATGGCGTGCCCTTGGCATAGCTTTCGGCCAATTCGGGGTCAGAGCACAATGGCTCGCCCCCGATGTACGTGGTTGGATCTTGTTAGGCCCGAATCCCGACGAAATTCTGCGGTAGAGCGTTTTTAGCGATGGGCTTTGTGCTCTGACCCCGAATTATTTACCGAATTATTTGTCGACTGTTTATTTATGTTCGGCAATCTTTAGCCGAAGTTGCACCAACTGCGCGCAATCCCCCTGCATCCTCCCGATTCTGAAAACCATCCATGCCTGACTCAGGCACACGAAATGGCGGATAATTGCCGCCATGTCCACCCCACCTTCATCTTGTGCCTGCGGCAGCGGCGTCCCCGTCATGCGCTGCTGCGGTCCGTATATCGCCGGCGCCGAGCTGCCGCCCACGGCCGAGGCGCTGATGCGCTCCCGCTACACCGCCTATAAGATACAGGTGGACGACTACCTGCGCGCCACCTGGCATCCGAGCTCGCGCCCTGCCGGGCCGATCATCGACAAAAATGAAAAGATTCAATGGCTCGGACTTGAGATAAAATCTGCTTTACGTTTACGTCAACGTAAAGTAGACCTGCCGGACAATCCAGACCAGGACACCGTCGAATTCGTCGCCCGCTTCAAGGTCAACGGCCGCGCGCAGCGCCTGCACGAGATCAGTCGCTTCGTGCGCGAGCCGGACCCTGCCGTCGGGGGCAAACTACGCTGGTTTTATCTGGACGGCAGCTTCCCCGAATAAGAACGCAGGAGACGCAATGCCCCAGATCGAAAGTAAAATCAACCCGCGCGGCGAGGACTTCAAAGCCAATGCCGCAGCCATGCACGCCCTGGTCGACGACTTGCGCGCCAAGGTCGCCGCCATCGCCCAGGGCGGCGGGGAAGCAGCCAGCGCCAAGCACGTCGCGCGCGGCAAACTGCTGCCGCGCGACCGGGTGCAGATGCTGCTCGATCCGGGTACGCCCTTTCTCGAATTCTCCCAGCTGGCCGCCTACGAGATGTACGACGGCGCCGCGCCCAGCGCCGGCATCATCACCGGCATCGGCCGGGTCAATGGCCAGGAATGCGTGATCGTGTGTAACGACGCCACCGTCAAGGGCGGCACCTATTACCCGGTCACGGTGAAAAAACACCTGCGCGCCCAGGAGATCGCCGAGCAAAACAATCTGCCCTGCATCTACCTGGTCGACTCGGGCGGCGCCAACCTGCCCAACCAGGATGACGTTTTCCCCGACCGCGACCACTTCGGCCGCATCTTCTATAACCAGGCCAATCTGTCCGCCAAGGGCATTCCGCAGATCGCCGTGGTGATGGGTTCCTGCACCGCCGGTGGCGCCTACGTGCCGGCGATGAGCGACGAATCGATCATCGTCAAGGAACAGGGCACGATCTTCCTGGGCGGTCCGCCGCTGGTGAAGGCGGCCACCGGCGAAGTCGTCACCAGCGAAGACCTGGGCGGCGGCGACGTGCACACGCGCCTGTCCGGCGTGGCCGACCACCTGGCGCAGGACGACACCCACGCGCTGTCGCTGGCGCGCACCATCGTCTCCAACCTGAACCGCGTGAAACCGGTGCAAGGCGAGCAGCGCACGGTGCAGGAACCGGCCTATGCGGCCGAGGAACTGTACGGCGTGATCCCCGTCGACACCCGCAAACCCTTCGACGTGCGCGAAGTGATCGCCCGCATCGTCGATGCCAGTGCCTTCGACGAATTCAAGGCCCGCTACGGCACCACGCTGGTCTGCGGCTTCGCCCACATCTTCGGCATGAAGGTCGGGATCATCGCCAACAACGGCATCTTGTTCTCGGAGTCGGCGCTGAAGGGATCCCACTTCATCGAGCTGTGCTGCCAGCGCAAGATTCCGCTGGTGTTCCTGCAAAATATCACCGGCTTCATGGTCGGCCGCAAGTATGAAAACGAAGGCATCGCCCGCAACGGCGCCAAGATGGTGACGGCGGTGGCGACGGCGGCCGTGCCCAAGTTCACCGTGATCATCGGCGGCTCCTTCGGCGCCGGCAACTACGGCATGTGCGGCCGCGCCTTCTCGCCGCGCTTCCTGTGGATGTGGCCGAACGCCCGCATCTCGGTGATGGGCGGCGACCAGGCGGCGTCCGTCCTGGCCACCGTCAAGCGCGATGGCATCGAGGGCAAGGGCGGGCAATGGTCGGCGGACGAGGAAGCCGCGTTCAAGCAGCCGATCAAGGATCAGTACGAGCACCAGGGCCACCCGTATTACGCCAGCGCGCGCCTGTGGGACGACGGCGTGATCGATCCGGCCGACACGCGCATGGTGCTGGGCCTGGGCTTGTCCGCCGCGCTCAACGCCCCGATCGAAGACACGAAGTTCGGCGTATTCAGGATGTAAGGAGAACAGCCATGGACAGCTACGACACCCTCGAGATTACCGTCGCCGACAAGGTCGCGACCATCACGCTCAATCGCCCGGACGTGCGCAATGCCTTCAATGAAGACGCCATCGCCGACCTGACCATGGCCTTCGACGAAGTGGGCCAGGATGCGGACGTGCGCGCCATCGTGCTGGCCGCGAACGGGCCCGCCTTCTGCGCCGGCGCCGACCTGAACTGGATGAAGAAGATGGCCGGCTACACGCGCGACGAAAACGAAGCCGATGCCCTGCGCCTGGCCGACATGCTGCGCACCATCTATTTCAGTCCGAAGCCGGTGGTGGCCAGGGTGCAGGGCGATTGCTACGCCGGCGGCATGGGCCTGGTGGCGGCCTGCGACATCGTGGTGGCCGCCGAAGGCGTGAACTTCTGCCTGTCGGAAGTGAAACTGGGCCTGATCCCGGCCACCATCTCCCCCTACGTGATCAAGGCGATGGGCGGCCAGGCGGCGCGCCGCTGGTTCCTCACCGCCGAGCGCTTCGACGCGCGCGAAGCGCATCGCCTCGGCCTTGCGCACGAGGTGGTGCCGGCCGAACAGCTGGACGCGACCGTCGCCGGCATCGTCAAGGCCCTGGCCGGCAACAGCCCGAATGCCGTGCGCGAAGCCAAGAAGCTGGTACGCGACATCGCCGGACTGCCGATCGACGACGTGTTGCTGGCCGATACCGCCGGTCGCATCGCCGCGATCCGCGCCTCGAGCGAGGGACGTGAAGGCGTTGCTTCCTTCCTCGAAAAGCGCAAACCCTTTTGGTTAACGTAGGGTGGGCACCCCGTGCCCACCCTACGATGTAAATTGTTTATTTAGTTTTAGGAATTACTTTGAATAAGCCCACGTCTTCCGACTGGATCGCGCGTAGCCTGCGCAGCGTCTGGCATCCATGCACGCAAATGCAGCACCACGAAGAGGTGCCGCTGATCGCCGTCCATCACGGCAAGGGACCGTGGCTGTATGACCATGAGGGCAAGCGCTACCTGGACGGCATCAGTTCCTGGTGGGTCAATCTGTTCGGCCACGCCAACCCGCGCATCAACGCGGCGCTCAAGCAGCAGCTGGACACGCTGGAACACGCGATGCTGGCCGGCTTCACCCACGAGCCGGTGGTGGAACTGTCCGAACAGCTGGCGGCGCTGACCGGCCATGCGCTGGGCCATGCCTTTTATGCGTCGGACGGTGCGTCTGCGGTCGAGATCGCGCTCAAGATGAGTTTCCATTACTGGCGCAACGCCGGTTACCCGAAGAAGCAGGAATTCGTCTGCCTGCAGGGGTCTTACCATGGCGAGACCATCGGCGCGCTGGCCGTCACCGACGTCGCCCTGTTCAAGGATGCCTACGGCCCGCTGCTGCGCGCCGCGCGCACCGTGGCGTCGCCGGATGCGCGCAATGCGGTGGATGGGGAGTCGGCCCAGGACGTGGCGCTGCGTGCAGTCAAGGACGTCGAAGCCCTGTTCGCGGAGAGCGCCGACACCATCGCCGCCATCATCGTCGAGCCGCTGGTGCAGTGCGCTACCGGCATGGCGATGCACGACCCGCTCTACCTGCAGCGCCTGCGCGAACTGTGCGACCGCTACCACGTGCACCTGATCGCCGACGAGATCGCGGTCGGCTGCGGCCGCACCGGCACCTTCTTTGCCTGCGAACAGGCCGCCATCTGGCCCGACTTCCTGTGCCTGTCGAAGGGCATCAGCGGCGGCTACCTGCCGCTGTCGCTGGTGCTCAGCACGGATAACATCTACGAAGCCTTCTACAGCGAAGACATCACGCGCGGCTTTCTTCACTCGCACTCCTACACCGGCAACGCGCTGGCCTGCCGCGCGGCGCTGGCCACGCTGCGGATCTTCCAGGAAGACGATGTGCTGAACAGGAACCGCGACACCGCTACCCGCCTGATGCTGGAAATGGCACCGCTGCTCGAACACGAGCGCGTGACCCACTTCCGCCAGCGTGGCATGATCCTGGCCTTCGACGCGGTCGAGCCGGACAGCGAGCGCGCATCGACCTTCGCGCGCCGCTTCTTCACCAGCGCCGTCGAAAACGAACTGTTGCTGCGCCCGATCGGCCGCACCGTCTACCTGATGCCGCCGTATGTGCTGGACGAGGAAGAGATCGTCGGCCTGGCCGCGCGCACGCGTAAAGTGTTCGAATCGGTGATCGCGGGCTGACGGCATGGACTTGATCGCACACGTGCAAACCAGGCTGGATGCGCTGGCGGCGCAGGGCCTGACGCGCAGGCGGCGCACCGCCGAGACGCCCTGCGCGCCGCGCCAGACCGTCGATGGCCGCCCCATGCTGGCCTTTTGCAGCAACGATTACCTGGGCCTGGCCGCGCATCCGCAGGTGGTACAAGCGCTGCGCGAAGGCGCCGATCTGTACGGCGCCGGCAGCGGCGCCTCGCACCTGGTGTCGGGCCACAGCCGCGCGCATGCGCTGCTGGAAGAAGCGCTGGCCGCATTCGAGGCGCCGCACCTGGTGGAGGCGCAAGCGCTGTACTTCTGCACCGGCTACATGGCCAACCTGGCCACCCTCACCGCCCTTGGCGCGCTCGGTGCAAATAGCAGCGATGCGATGATTTTTTCGGAAGCGCTGAACCACGCCTCCCTGATCGACGGCGCGCGCCTTGCCAGGGGCGGCGTCAGCGTGTATCCGCATGGCGACGTGGCCGCGCTGGAAGCGCAACTGCGCGCGAGCCCGGCGTCCACCAAGATCGTCGTCACCGACAGCGTGTTCAGCATGGACGGCGACCTGGCCCCGCTGCCGGCGCTGCTCAGAGCGTGCGAGCGCCACGGCGCCTGGCTGGTGGTCGACGATGCCCACGGCTTCGGCGTGCTCGGCGAGAACGGCCGCGGCGCACTCGAGCACTTCGACCTGCGTTCGCCCAACCTGGTCTACGTCGGCACCCTGGGCAAGGCTGCCGGCGTCGGCGGTGCCTTCGTCGCGGCGCACCGGTCCGTGATCGACTTGCTGGTGCAGCGCGCCCGCCCCTATATCTACACGACAGCGGCACCGCCCGCGCTGGCGCATGCGCTGCTGGCCAGCCTCGCCATCATTCAGGGCGAGGAAGGCCGCGCGCGGCGTGCGCATTTGAGCACCCTGATCGCTCAATTGAGCAGCGAACTGCGCCTGCAGCGCTGGCAGCGTCCGCTCTCGCCGACCGCGATCCAGCCGCTCATCATCGGCGCCAATGACGAAGCCATGCAGGTGGCCGCGCGCCTGCACGAGCAGGGCCTGTGGGTGCCGGCGATCCGGCCGCCGACCGTGGCGCCGGGTACGGCGCGCCTGCGCGTGACGCTGTCGGCCGCGCACACCCGTCAAGACGTCGCGCAGCTTGCCGCTGCGCTCAACCAGTTGGAATTGGAAAGGACGCCAGCATGATGCTCAACGACCCCGAACAACCCGGCGGCGGCGCCGGACAGCCCGAGGTCGGCTTCGCCGAGCCGGCCAAAGTCGCCACCGCGCCCGCCGTCACGACGATGCCGGCCGCGCTGGTGGCCGAAGGCATACCGACCCGTTTCGCCTGCTTCGTCACCGGCACCGACACCGAGATCGGCAAGACGCTGATCTCGAGCGCGATCCTGCACAAGCTGGTGCAGCTAGGGGTGCGCGCCTGCGGCATGAAGCCGATCGCCGCCGGCGCCGAAGAGCGCGGCGGCGTCCTGCACAACGAGGATGCCGACATGCTGCGCGCCGCCGGCAACGTCAACCTGCCGCAGCACATCACCACGCCCTTCATGCTGCGCGAGCCCTGCGCACCGCACATCGCCGCCAGGCTGGAAGGCGTGACCATCGAACCGGTGCCTATCCTGGCCGCCTATGCCGAGATCCTGGGCGCCTCCGACGCCACGGTGGTGGAAGGCGTGGGCGGCTTCTGCGTGCCCTTCTCCGACGATTTCGACAGCGCCGGCCTGGCCGTGCAGTTGAACCTGCCGGTGGTGCTGGTGGTCGGCATGCGCCTGGGCTGCATCAGCCACGCCCTGCTCACCGCCGAAGCGGTCATCGCGCGCGGCCTGGTGCTGGCCGGCTGGGTCGCCAACCTGGTCGACCCGGACATGCGCTTCATCGACGAGAACATCAGCGCGCTGGAACAACGCCTGCCGGCGCCCCTGCTGGGACGCGTGCCGCGCCTGGACAACCCCTCGGCCGCCGAAGCGGCCGCATTCATCGAGCTCGCGGGCCTGCCGGGATGGCCGGCCACGCGGACCTGATCCCGCACATTGCTGCAACCAAAACAAAGGAACCCCATGTCCCAAGTCCTGAATCTCCACCCGCCCGTCGCCCCGGTTACCCTGCCGAAGGACGCCACCTGGCCGCTGGCCGACGTGATCGCCCTGTTCGAGCTGCCGCTGCCGGAACTGATGTTCCGCGCCCAGCAGGCCCAGCGCGCCAACTTCCCCGACGGCGACGTCGAACTGGCGACCCTGCTGTCGATTAAAACCGGCGGCTGCGAAGAAGACTGCGGCTACTGCCCGCAGGCGGCCCGTTACGACACCGGCGTGGAAGCCAAGAAGATCCTCGATCTCGACGTCGTGCTGGATGCCGCGCGCGAAGCCAAGGCCAAGGGCGCGACCCGCTTCTGCATGGGCGCCGCCTGGCGCAGCCCGAAAGAGCGCGACATGGAAAAAGTCGAAGCCATGGTGCGCGGCGTGAAGGCGCTGGGCATGGAAACCTGCGCCACGCTGGGCATGCTGGAAGCCGGCCAGGCCGAGCAGCTGAAGAAAGCCGGCCTTGACTACTACAACCACAACATCGACACCGCACCCGACTTCTACGGCGACGTGATCTCGACCCGCGACTACCACGACCGCCTGGATACGCTGGGCCGCGTGCGCGACGCCGGCCTGAAAGTCTGCTGCGGCGGTATCGTCGGCATGGGCGAAACCCGCGCCCAGCGCGCCGGCCTGATCGCACAGCTGGCCAACATGAACCCGTATCCGGAATCGGTGCCGGTGAACCACCTGGTGCAGGTGGAGGGTACCCCGCTGCACGGCCTGCCGCCGCTGGACCCGATCGAATTCGTGCGCACCATCGCCGTGGCCCGCATCACCATGCCGAAGGCACGCGTACGCCTGTCGGCCGGCCGCCGCCAGCTGGGCGAAGCGGTGCAGGCGATGTGCTTCATGGCCGGTGCGAACTCCATCTTCTATGGCGACAAGCTGCTGACCACCGATAACCCGGAAGCGGACGACGACCGCGCACTGCTGGAGAAACTGGGCTTGAAGACCCGGTCAGCTACGCTGGAGTCGGCGCCTAAAGAGCGCTGCGGCTGCTGAGGAAAGCCGCTCGCTTCAGAGCTACGCATGTAAAGCCCGTGCACGCAAAACCGTCATTCCCGGCCTAGGCGGCCCCCTTGGCGGGAATCCAAGTTTTCGACTGAACCACGAACTTGGCCCCCGCCTTCGCGGGGGCGACATCTCAGGGCTAACACTTAAAACTAAATAAACGAGACACCACATGTTCACCAAGATCCTGATCGCCAACCGTGGCGAAATCGCCTGCCGGGTCGCGGCCACCGCGCGCCGCATGGGCATCCGTACCGTTGCCGTCTATTCGGAAGCCGACGCCGGCGCCAAACACGTCGCCGTGTGCGACGAAGCCGTCCTGATCGGCCCCGCCGCCGCCAAGGACAGCTATCTGCGCGGCGGCAGGATCATCGAGGTGGCCAAGGCCCATGGCGTCCAGGCGATCCATCCGGGCTACGGCTTCCTGTCCGAGAACGCCGAGTTCGCCGAAGCCTGCGCCGCCGCCGGCCTGGTGTTCATCGGCCCGCCGGGCAGTTCGATGCGCGCGATGGGTTCCAAATCCGCCGCCAAGCAGTTGATGGAAGGCGCGAACGTGCCGCTGGTGCCGGGCTACCATGGCGACGACCAGGACCCGGGCCTGCTGCAGGCTGAGGCCGACCGCATCGGTTATCCGGTGCTGTTGAAAGCCAGTGCCGGCGGCGGCGGCAAGGGCATGCGTGTGGTGGAACGTGCGGAAGATTTCCAATCGGCGCTGGCCTCGTGCAAGCGCGAAGCGATCAGTTCCTTCGGCGACGACAAGGTGCTGGTCGAAAAATACCTGCAGCGGCCGCGCCACATCGAGATCCAGGTGTTCGCCGATACGCTCGGCAACTGCGTCTACCTGCACGAGCGCGACTGCTCGGTGCAGCGCCGCCACCAGAAGGTACTGGAAGAAGCGCCGGCGCCCGGCATGCCGCCCGAGCGCCGCGCGGCGATGGGTGAAGCCGCGGTGGCCGCCGCGCGTGCGGTCGGCTACGTCGGCGCCGGCACCGTCGAATTCATCGCCAACCAGGATGGCTCGTTCTACTTCATGGAGATGAACACGCGCCTGCAGGTGGAACACCCGGTGACGGAAATGATTACCGGGACCGACCTCGTCGAATGGCAGCTGCGCGTCGCGGCCGGCCAGCCGCTGCCGAAAAAACAGCACGAACTGGCGATCCACGGCCACGCGATCGAAGCGCGCGTGTACGCCGAAAATCCCGAAAAGGGCTTCCTGCCTTCGATCGGCACCCTCCATTACATGGATACGCCGGCGCACGTGGCCTTCGAGCTGGGCCGCGCGCCAGGCCTGCCTGACGCCGTGCGCATCGATTCCGGCGTGCGCCAGGGCGATGCGATTTCTCCGTTCTACGACCCGATGATCGCCAAGCTGATCGTCTGGGGCGCCGACCGCGCGCAGGCGCTGGCGCGCATGGCGCAGGCACTGGCCGAGTTCCACATTGTCGGTTTGGCCACCAACATCGCCTTCCTCAAGCGCCTGGTCGAGGGCGAAGCCTTTGCCACGGCCGACCTGGACACCGGCCTGATCGAACGCAACGGCGCCAGCCTGTTCCCGCCGGCCGCAGCGGCACCGGTCCAGGCCCTGGCCCTGGCTGCTGCCGCCTTGCTTGCGGATGAGGGAGAGAAAACCCGGGCCGCCGATCCGTGGAGCAACGCCCATGGCTGGCGCATGAACGGCAGCTATCGCCGTCAACTGTCCTTGACTGACGACTACGCAGCCACCACGCTCGACAGCAAAGCCTATGCGCTGGACGTGACCTATCATGCGAAGGGCTGGACCATCGAGCTCGATGGCGCCAAACACGCGCTGGCCCTGGCCGGCCGCGACGGCGGACACTACGCGGTGCGCCTGGACGGCCAGGCGGTGCAGGGCACGGTGCGGCACGAAGGCGAGCTGCTGCACGTGTTCAGCGGCGGCAGACACGACGTGCTGGCGTGGGAAGACCCGCTGGCCCATGCCGGCGAGCACGAAGCCGCCGGTGGCCGCCTGACCGCGCCGATGCCGGGCAAGGTGGTGGCCGTGATCGCCAGCGGTGGCCAGCAAGTGAAAAAGGGCGAACCCCTGGTCATCATGGAAGCGATGAAGATGGAACACACAATCTCGGCACCGAGCGACGGCCTGGTCGAGGCAGTCCTGTACCAGGTCGGCGACCAGGTGGCCGATGGCGCACCGCTGCTGGCCTTCAAGGCGGCCGCATGAAGTAAAAACGCAGTAAACAATATAAATAATAATTGGGGACAACCATGCGCATCTTGCTTTATCGCGGCGACGGCGTCATCGAGCCATGGGCCCGCGACTTCGCCGCCGAGCTGCCCGATGCCGAGACCGTGGTCTGGCAGGAAGGGGAACGTGCGGCAGCATGCGACTATGCGGTACTGTGGGCGCCGACGCCTGAACTGCTCGACCAGCTCGGTAATGCTCATCTGGAACTGAAGGCGATCTTCCTGATGGGCGCCGGTGCCGACGCCCTCCTGAAATTCGGCGATGCGCTGCCGCCGGTGCCCATCATCCGCCTCGGCGACGCCGGCATGGCCGAGCAGATGGCGGAGTACGTGGCCCATGCGGTGCTGCGCTATTACCGCCGCTTCGACGATTACGAGCGGCAGGCGCGCGAGGGCCTCTGGCGGCCGCTCGAGCTGCCCGCGAAACGCGACTTCACGGTCGGCGTGCTGGGGCTGGGCAAGCTCGGCGTGCCGGTGGCGCGCATCCTGCGCCAGCTCGGCTTTCCGGTGCGCGGCTGGAGCCGCACGCCCAAGGATCTGCCGGGTGTGGCCTGTCATGCCGGCATGGACCAGCTGGACGGCTTCCTGGCCGCCACCCGGGTACTGGTCTGCATGCTGCCGCTGACACCCGAGACCAGCAACCTGCTCGACCGTGCGCGCCTGTCCAGGCTGCCCGAAGGCGCCTACCTGGTCAACGTCGCCCGCGGCGCCCAGCTGGCCGAACCGGACTTGCTGGCCCTGATCCGCAGCGGCCACATCGCCGGCGCCACGCTGGACGTGTTCCGCAACGAGCCGCTGCCGGCGCCGCATCCGTTCTGGAGCGAGCCGCGCATCACCATCACCCCGCACATCTCGGCGCTGACCCTGCGCGAGGAAGCCGTACGCCAGATCGCGGCCAAGATCAAGCTGCTGGAAAGCGGAGAAAACGTGGCCGACGTGGTCGACCGCGCGCGTGGATACTGAAAGGAATACCGAAATGAACTTGCCGAATCGCGTCAAAATCGTCGAAGTGGGTCCACGCGACGGACTCCAGAACGAGAAGGAAGCCGTGTCGGCGGCGGTCAAGATCGAACTGGTCGACCGCCTGTCGCGCGCAGGCTTCGCCAACATCGAGGCGGCCTCCTTCGTCTCGCCGAAGTGGGTACCGCAGATGGCCACGAGCACCGAGGTCATGGCCGGCATCGTGCGCCGTCCCGGCACGCTGTATTCGGCGCTGACGCCGAACATGCAGGGCTTCGAGGCGGCGCTGGCAGCCAGAGCGGATGAAGTCGTGATCTTCGGCTCGGCCTCGGAAGCCTTTTCGCAGAAGAACATCAACTGTTCGATCGCGGAATCGATCGCGCGTTTCGAACCGGTGGCACGGGCGGCGAAGGAACACGGCCTGCGCCTGCGCGGCAGCATCAGCTGCGCGTTCGGCTGCCCCTACCAGGGCGAAGTGCCCCTGGAGGCCGTGGCCGACGTGGTCGGCCGCATGCGCGACCTCGGCTGCGACGAGATCGACATTGCCGACACCATCGGCGTCTCGACCCCGCGCAAGACCCAGGCCGTGATGGAGACCGCGGCGCGCGCCTTTGCGCTCGATCGCCTCTCCGGCCACTTCCACGACACCTACGGCCAGGCGCTGGCGAACATCTATGCCAGCCTGGAAGTCGGCGTGGCGATCTTCCATTCCTCGGTGTCCGGCCTGGGCGGCTGCCCGTATGCCAAGGGGGCGACCGGCAATGTGGCGACCGAAGACGTGGTCTACATGCTGAACGGCCTCGGGATCGAGACCGGGGTCGACCTCGACCAGGTGGTGGATGCGGGCGCCTTCATTGCGCAGCAGCTGGGCCGCAAGGGTGCCAGCCGGGTGGGCAACGCCTTGTTGGCCAAGCGCGCCGGATGATGTGACGGTAGGGTGGGCACCCCGTGCCCACCATTGGTGGTCAATTTGGCGGCGCGGAAATGAAAAAAGCCGACGATTTCTCGTCGGCCTTCTTGATATACTGGTCGGAGTACAAGGATTCGAACCTTGGACCCTCTGGTCCCAAACCAGATGCGCTACCGGGCTGCGCTACACTCCGAAGACAACAATCATAACCGTCGAACGGCTTGCGGTCAAGGAAAGCCTGCCTAAATATGTGAAGCGGTGTGCGAATACGGTTTTCGGGCACAAAACGGGAGCTCCGACAATGAATGCGGCAATCGATTATCTGCCGGGCACCGCCTTCGCGCCCGATGCGCGCCGGCTCAAGCGCGTGGCTGCCGGCGTCGCCATCTCGCTGGCCTTGCACGCGCTGCTGCTGTCGCTCTACCGCCAGCCGCACACCGCTCCGGCAACCCCGGCGCCCGAGCCGCTGACGGTGCGCCTGCGCCAGGCCGTGCCGCCGGCATCCGCACCGGCACCGAAAACGTCCGCCCGTCCGCGCCGGGAGAAACCGGAGCCGCCGGCCAGGCATGCCCGCCCGTCCCGGCCCGTGATCGCCATGCCGCTTGACACCCGTCCATCAGCCGCGGACGTACATGCGGTCGATCCGGCCCCGGTCACCGCGCCGAAGGAAGACGCAGCCCCCGCCTTCGACATCGCGGCCGCCCGCAGCCTGGCACGCAAGTTCGCCCATGAACCCGATCCCGCCAAGGCAGGCACCGCGCTGGAACGCCTGCCGCCGAAACCGCTGGAGACGGAAAGCCGGCTGGCACGCGGCATTCAGGCGGCCAAGCGCGCCAACTGCAAGGACGGGGTGCCGGGCGGCCTGCTGGCGCCGCTCTACCTGATGATGGAAAAGAAGGATAGCGGCTGCAAGTGGTAGCCTGGGCTCGCCGCCCGGCCTTATTCGCCCTTGATCTCGAGTGCCCGTTCATATAGGGCATTCTTTTTCTTCCCGGTGATCTGCGCCGCCAGGCTGGCCGCCTGCTTGACCGAGCACTCGGCCAGCAGGATGTTGAGGATGCGCTCGGCCTCGGCATCGTCGGCGTCGCTGTCCTGCGTCGCCCCCTCGACCAGCACCACGAACTCGCCGCGCTCGCGGTTGGCGTCGGCTTTCACCCAGGCCAGCGCCTCGCCCACGGGGCAGCGGTGGATTTCCTCGAACAATTTCGACAGCTCGCGCGCGAACACCACCTGGCGCGTCGGCTCCAGCACCGCCGCCAATGCCTCGACACAGTCGACGATGCGATGCGGTGCCTCATAGATCACGAGGGTCGCCGCCATCGACTTGAGCGTACTCAGTTCCGATTCGCGCTGCCTGGCCTTGGCCGGCAAGAAGCCGACAAAATGGAAGCGGTCGTTCACCAGGCCGCTGGCGGACAGCGCCGCGATCGCCGCCGACGCGCCCGGCACCGGCACCACGTTCAGGCCGGCCGCGCGCACGGCGTCGACGATGCGCGCGCCCGGGTCGGACACGGCCGGCGTGCCGGCGTCGGACACCAGTGCCACGCGCTCGCCGGCGCGCAGGCGCGCGACCAGTTTGTCGGCCGCTTCGCGTTCGTTGTGCTGGTGCGCCGCGACCATCTGCTTGTTCAAGCCGAAGCGCGTGAGCAGGGCGCCGGTCTTGCGCGTGTCCTCGCAGGCCACCACGTCGGCCAGCAACAGCACGTGCAGCGCGCGCAGGGTGATGTCGGTGACGTTACCGATGGGTGTGGCCACCACGTACAGCGTTGCGGTAGGATAGGATTGCTGGGCGGCCTCGCCCATGACGGGCAGGTTGGCAATCTGGGTGGACGGGGTTTCTGTCATGTGGAGATCGGATGCTGATTAAAAGTCTCAAGGCCTGGTTCAGGGAAGGCCGCTTCGGCCTGGCGCAGGGTGTGCTTACGTGCGTATTCGCTTGCCTGCTCGTGTCGGGTTGCAGCACGGTATGCCTCGAACCGGAGGAATTGTGCGCGTCCGGCAACGCAAACACAAGCCTGCATCCGCGCGCCGCCGCCGTGCCGCCGCCAGCGGCGACTGCCCCGCCCCCAGCACCGCTGCCCGAACCCGTCGATACGGTGCGTACCGCGCCGGTCATCCTGCCCGGCTATGAAGCCCGTCCCGACGCTGCCGCCGCTGCCACGATCGGCGCCCGCATCGCCCTGCTGCTGCCCATGAACTCCCCCAGCCTGGGCGCGGCCGCCGAATCCGTGCGTGCCGGCTTCATGGCCGCGGCCGAACGCGAGGGCGCCGGCCTGCAGGTCGACCTGATTGCCACCAGCGACAATGCGAACGACACGCTGGACGCCTATGCGCGCGCCAGCGCCGGCCACGACATCATCGTCGGTCCCCTGTCGCGTCCCGCGGTGGGCGCACTGGCCGCCGGCGGCAAAATCGACAAGCCCACCATCGCCCTGAACCACCCGGAAGTGCGCGGCAACCTGCCGCCGCGCATGCTGGTGGCCGGCCTGTCGATCGAGGACGAGGCGCGCCAGGCGGCCGACTGGGCGGCGCGTGAACATCCGCACGGGCGCGTGCTGATCCTGACCGGCAGCCCGGCCTGGGCCCAGCGCGCGGCCGGCGCCTTCGAAGCACGCTGGGGCGAGCTCGGCAATACCGGCCAGCGCTTCGCCCTGCCCTCCACCGAAGGCCGGGTCGATCCGGCCCTGCTGCAGGAACTCAAGGCGCGCCTGGAAGTCGATCCACCGGATCTGCTGTTCGCCGCCGTCGACGTGGCCGAATTGCGCCAGGTCCGCACCTTCGCCGGCACGGCGGTGCCGGTGTATGGCGGCGCCTCGATCAATCCGGGACGCACGCCGGGCCTGGGCGCCACCGAACTCGACGGCATCCGCGTGGTCGACCTGCCCTGGCTGGTCTTGCCGGACCACCCGGCCGTGATGGTCTACCCGCGCCAGTCCGATCCGGAAACGCCGCTCTACATGCAGCGCCTGTATGCCCTCGGTATCGACGCCTTCCTGGTGGCGCGCACCCTGGCCACCCAGCCGGGCGCGCCCGCCACCGTCGATGGCGTGAGCGGCAAGCTGCGCCTCGGTGGCGCCGGCGCCCCCTTGCAGCGGCGCGAAGCGGCCGCCGTCTATGGCGACGGCACGTTTACGCCCGTGGACACGGGCCCCTGACATGTGGCCGGCCCGCCTGTCGCAGAAGCAGGAACAGGGTCGAAAATGGGAAGATGCGGCGCAACTGTATCTTCAAGGTCACGGTCTGGTGCTGGTCGAAGCAAATTTCCGATGCAAGCTGGGGGAGATCGATTTGATCATGCGCGAGGGCGCCACCCTGGTGTTCGTCGAGGTGCGCCAGCGCGCCGCCGGTGCCCAGGTCAGCGCCGCCGCCAGCATCAGCCCCGCCAAGATCCGCCGCGTGGTGCGCGCCGCCCAGGTCTACCTGCAGCGCTGCGCGCGCATGCCGCCCTGCCGCATCGACGTGGTGGCGATCGACGGCGGCCGCATCGAGTGGATCCGGAACGCCATCGATGGCTGAGGGACAGTGACTTGCCGCGGCGGACTCACGGGTATCGGCCTTTACCGACGGGCTTGCCAGCCTTTCAAGTGTAAGCATTTTTTGCAGCACTTGATCGTTCGCCGTTGCCACTGCACTATAATCTTCGACCATGAATACACAACGCATCCTCGCTCACTTCCAGGAAAGCGCCGAACTCAAATTGAAGTCGGGCGCGCTGCTGGCACAACCCATTTCCGAAGCCATCGAACTGATGTTCAATGCGCTTTCCAATGGCAACAAGATCCTTGCCTGCGGCAACGGCGGCTCGGCCGGCGACGCCCAGCACTTTGCCGCCGAACTGGTCGGCCGCTTCGAGCGCGAGCGTTTCCCGCTGCCGGCGATCGCGCTGAGCACCGACACCTCGATCATCACGGCGGTCGCCAACGATTACAGCTTCAACGAAATCTTCAGCAAGCAGGTGCAGGCGCTCGGCCAGTCCGGCGACATCCTGCTGGCGATTTCGACGTCCGGCAATTCCGGCAACGTGGTGGCGGCAGTCGAAGCGGCGCTGGAACGCGAGATGCGCGTCGTTGCCCTGACCGGCAAGGATGGCGGCAAGCTCGGCCAGTTGCTGAGCGAAGCCGACGTCCACATCAATGTGCAGCACACCCGTACCGCCCGCATCCAGGAGGTGCACCTGGTGGCCATCCACAGTATCTGCGACGGCATCGACGTCGCCCTGTTCGGAGAAGATGATGCAAGTTAAACCCGCCGCCCTGCTGCGCCCGATATCCAAAGCCGTGCTCTGCATCGCCCTGCTGTCTTCCCTGCAAGGCTGCATCGCGGTCGTGGCCGGCGCTGCCGTCGGCGGCGCGATGGCCACCGCCGACCGCCGCTCGCTGGGCGCCCAGACCGAAGACAAGGCGATCGCCGTCAAGGCCGACAGCCGCCTGGGCAACATCGTCGGCGACGCCGGCCACGTCAACGTCAACAGCTTTAACCGCAAGGTGCTGCTGACCGGCGAAGTGCGCGACGAAGCGATGAAGCGTGCCGTCGAGAACGAAGTGCGCAGCATCGCCAACGTCGATAACGTGAGCAACGAACTGGAAATCGCCGGCCCGTCGAGCTATACCTCGCGCTCCAGCGACACCCTGATCACCAGCAAGGTCAAGCTCAGCCTGGCCGACAAGAACACCATCAAGGCCAACACGATCAAGGTCGTGACCGAGCGCGGCAATGTCTATCTGATGGGTCTGGTGACCCAGCGCGAAGGCAATATCGCGGCCCAGGTGGCGCAGGGTGTGTCCGGTGTGATGCGCGTGACCAAGATCTTCGAGTACATCAGCGAAGAAGACCTGCGTTCGCTGCAGCCGCAGCAGGCGCAAGCTCAGTAAGGGCACGGGCAAGGATGGCGTGACGAGCCTATAATGGTTTGTCACCCATAAGTATGAGATCTGACATGACTGCACCCACGCGTTCCTGGATCAAGCCGGCCGCCATCGGCGCGGCGGTGCTGGCGCTTGCCGCCGGCGGCTATGTCGCCGTCTTCAGCCAGCAACAGGCGCCCGACGTCACCTTCATCGGCATCGATGGCCAGAAGATCAGCTCGCAAGACTTGCGCGGCAAGGTCGTGATGATCAATTTCTGGGCCACCTCCTGCACCACCTGCGTGAAGGAAATGCCGCAGATGGTCGACACCTACAACAAGTACAAGGGGCAAGGCCTGGAATTCGTCGCGGTGGCGATGAGCTACGACCGCCCGGACTACGTACTGAACTATGCCGCCACGCGCCGGCTGCCTTTCAAGGTCGCACTCGATTCGGGCGGCGACCTGGCCAAACAGTTCGGCGACGTGGCAATGACGCCGACCACCTTCGTCATCGGCAAGGATGGCAAGATTCTCAAGCGCTACCTGGGCGAACCCGATTTCGCTTCGCTGCATGCGCTGCTGGAAAAGTCGCTGCGCACGCACGCCTGACCTCGCGCAAATACGGCCCGGCCGATTGCTCCAAGCTTGACGCGCCCGCGGACGCCCGTCCGACGGCGCAGCCAAGGAGGTCCCATGCGCAAGCTGATCACGTATGCCCCTGCACTCGCCCTGCTGGCGGCGGGCTGCACCAGCGTCGATAGCGGTCTGCATCACACCGTGGTCTTGCACTACCAGCACGTCGCCAACGTCCACCGCATCGATTTTTCCAGCCCGGTGGTGCTGACCCAGCGCGGCCGCCCGGTACAGGCGGTGCTGCCGCTGGAATCGCAAGGCTTCTGGGCCGTGTTCGTGCTGTGCAGCGTGGATGCGAGTGCTACCTTTATTCCGAGCTTTTATTTCGACGTCGACCGCTTCCGCGTGGCCGACGGCAAACAGCGCTTCGGCCCGCTGCGTCCCTGGACGCTGCGCCTCGACGATACGAGCTATCTCAACACCCGTACCGACACGCCGGCCATCGCCCAGGCCATCGCCATGGAAGTCCAGGAAGGCCCGTCGAGCCAGGTATTCCGGCACGGTTTTTATGGCGGACTGGATTACCGCTTCGCGATCTACCTGCCACGCGGCTTGCCCGACTATTCCGGAGAAGAATTGACCTTGCGTTACGAAGGTGGCCAGACCATGGTGCTGGGGAATGGCTATCCACCTTCCGATATTCCCGTCGCCGGCCTGGGCGGTAACGGGATCGCATCGCGCTGCCTGCCTTGACGCGCGTGCTTGGTGGGCGCGCCGCATTCTTCGCCTTCGCTACACTGTCGACATCGATCGATCACCGGAAGGAGGCTGACATGGACGACAGCATCACCACGGCACAAGCCTACCGCGCCATGCTGGCCTTCCTGCAGCGCGAAGTCGACTTGACCGAATCCAGCGACCTGGCCGACCTGGTCAGCGAATACCGGCTCGGCGCCGATGGCCAGCCGGCAGATCCGGCCGTGTGGACCGCATGGCTGGAAGCGGTCGGCAAAGTAGCGCGGGCAAACAAGCCGGCCTGATCGCCAGACCTCATCGGGATATCGTGCTGCTCTCCAACCTGGAACTCATCGCCCGGCTCGGCCTGGCGGCCCTGCTCGGCGGCGCCATCGGCTTCGAACGCGAACGCCTGTCCTGGGCGGCCGGCTTGCGCACCCACATGCTGGTCTGCGTCGGCGCCTGCCTGTTCATGATCGTGTCGGCGCACGGCTTCATGGATGTGCTGGAACACGAGCACGTCTCGCTCGATCCCTCGCGCGTGGCCGCCCAGGTCGTGTCCGGCATCGGCTTCCTCGGCGCCGGCTCCATCCTGCTGCGCGGCGAAATCGTGCGCGGGCTGACGACGGCGGCCAGCCTGTGGTCGGTGGCGGCGGTGGGCCTGGCCACTGGCGGCGGGCTCTACGTCGCCGCGGTGGCGGCCACCGTCATCATCCTGTTCATCCTGGCCGGCATCAAGCCGCTGGAACGCTGGTATTTTTCGTCGCGCCAGCGCAGGGAGGTGTTGATTGCCGCCGAACGCGGGCGCCTGACGCTGCACGTGCTGGAGCGCGAGATCGGCCCGGTCACTGCGCGCATCAGTACCTTCATCGTCCAGCACAGCGAGGAAGCAGCCAGCAAGGACGAGGTGCTGATCGCGTTTTCGCGCATGTCGGAGAACGAGTTCCGCGATCTGTCGGAGAAGTTGCGGCGGATTCCGGGGGTGCTCAAGCTGGAGGTGAAGGGGCAGCCTGATCGGCGGACCAGGTGAGCGGACGCCTCGCTCGGAGGCGCTCGCCTTACCAGCGCCCCTTCTCCTTCTTCGACTGCCGCTTGCGCGCCGCCGCATTCTGCTGCTGCAGCAAGGCATCCACCCGTTCCGAAGCCTCGCGTGCCAGCTGCTGCGCCAGCTCGAGGCTCGGGAAATACTCCGGCATGCGGTAAGCCAGCCAGGCATAGGCGGAATACATGCGGCAAGTGTCCTCGACTTCCTGCAGGTTTTTCCAGAACAATTCCTGTTCCTGGACCTGCAGCTTGCAGATTTTCTTGCGTGCCAGCGATTGCGCCCAGTGGGTCCAGGCGCTTTCCAGCGTCGGCACCTTGGTCGAGATCGGCACCAGCGACAGCGTGAACTTGTCGGCCACGCTCAGGTCGAGCGTATCCAGCCATTCGGCGCGCTCGTTCTGCTCTTCCGTGATGCGCGGATAGAAAAAGCCGTCCGGCACGTCGATATTGTGCACGAAGCGCTTCAGCAGTTTTACCAGCGACGTTTCCCCAGTCACTGACGAAATACGGTGCAATTGTTCGATCGATGGGGCCACCGCGAAGCCGCTGGCTTTGACCGGCGCGATCTTTTCCTTCATCAGGGCGCGCATGATCTCGTGGGTGTCGTCGTCATAGCCTGCGACGAAGCCCTCTTCGTGCACGCCATAGCGCCCGGCACGGCCGGCGATCTGCTTGGCCAGGGCTGCCGAAATCTCTTCCTCTTCATAGCCGTTGTACTTGACCGCGGTCGTCATCACGATGCGCTGGATCGGCATGTTCAAGCCCATCGCGATGGCATCGGTACCGACCACGATGTCGGCCTGCCCTTCGCGGAAACGCTCGGCCTGGGCGCGCCGCACTTCCGGCGACAGATTGCCGTACACGGTGGCCACCGACAAGCCCATCTCGGTGATCATGTCGCGCCACATCAGCACGTTCCTGCGCGAGAAGGCGATCACGGCATCGCCACGGCGCAGGTTGCGGATTTTACGGACGGCCGTCGGCTCCATCGACAGAGGCGCCTTGCGCTTTAAAACGTGCACTTCGAGCGGGCACTCCAGCCTTTCGGCCAGCGCCTCGATCGCCCGCCGTGCTTCCGGCGCGCCGACCAGGTAGACGACGGAGGCCGGCGCGCCGCAGACGGCGGCGGTCCAGGCGGCGCCGCGGTCGCGGTCGGCCAGCATCTGGATTTCGTCGATCACCGCCACGGCTACCTGCGTTTTCGTGTCCAGCATCTCGACGGTGCTGGCGACGTGGGTCGCGTTCTCGGCCAGGCGCCGCTCTTCGCCGGTGATCAGGCTGACGGCGAGCGGCTCGCCATCGCGCACCACGTTTTGCAGGCGTTCGTAGTTCTCCAGCGCCAGCAGGCGCAGCGGTGCCAGGTAGACGCCGCTGTCGGCCTCGGCCAGCGCTTCCATCGCCTTGTGGGTCTTACCGGAGTTGGTGGGTCCCAGCAGGGCGACGAAACGGCGCGCCATCTTGCGCGCGGTCTCGAAGGAAGCCGGGTACTCGGCCAGGTTGATGCTTTCCTTGGTGCGCGCGGCGTGGCGTTCTTCCTGTTCGCGCTCGACGGCGTGTTCCAGGCGCTGCTGGATGCGGCCAAACACGTATTCTGCCGGCTCCGAGGTTTCCAGCTCTTCCAGCACGTGCAGGAAGAGCATCGGGTCGAAGCCGGCGTCCTCGCACTGGTCGGCGACTTCGCGCACGAATTCCTCGACGTCCTGGTTGAGGTCATCCATGGCATCGCGCGTGGCGCGCTCTTCGATGAGTTCGCGCCGGGCGCCCAGGTCCATCTTGCGCCACTTGCTCGGCTTGGCCAGCACGCCGCGCGCCGGCACCAGGCGGTAGTCGACGTGCAGGCCGTCCACGCGCACGGCACCGGAAAAGCGCAGGAACACGCGTCCTTCCATCTTGACCAGTTCGGCGCCGCGCGCGGCCAGTTTCAGGTCGTGTTCGAGGAAGGCGTCGTCGTCGCCAAGTTGACTGTCAGAATTGTCGTCGCTACGGTATTGGTTCATGGGGCTGCCGGTGATAACTTGTTGGCAGCATATTAGCGGATACGCGTCCTGCCCGGCACGCATATCCGCCAGTCCACAAAACCTCAGCGCACCGCTGCGCCCTCCAGCTCGCGCACGCGCGCCTTCAAGGCCCGCTCCTCGTTCCAGCGCGCGGTATCGTCGCGCACCACCGCCGCGATCCCGGACACTTGCCCGTCGGCGCCGTGCAGCAGCGCCACGCTGAAGGCGATCGACAGCGGCTTGCCCTCCTTGTGCACGGCCGGCACGCGCAGCAGCTCGGTGCCGTAGCGCGTCTCCCCGGTCGCCATCGTCTTGTGATAGCCATCCCAGTGCCGCTGCTGCTGGCGCTGGGGGACGATCAGGTCGAGCGACTGGCCGAGCGCATCGGCCTCGGTGAAACCGAAGATGCGCGTGGACGCGGCATTCCAGAACACGATGCTGCCGGCGGCGTCGCAGACGATCACGCCGTCGCCGAAAGCCTGCACCAACTCCTGGAAATCGATCTGGGCGTCCATCGGTTCATACCACGCGCTGCTCGTGCAGGGCCGCGATCTGCTGCGGCGTGTAGCCCATGCCTTCCAGGATCTGGTCGGTGTGCTCGCCCAGCAGCGGCGATCCCTTGATGTCCACCTTCAGGTCGGAGAACTTGATCGGGCTGCCGACCGTCAGGTAGGTGCCGCGTTCCTTGTGCTCGACCTCGACGATGGTGCCGCTGGCGCGCAGCGAGGGGTCGTTGGCCAGCTCCTTCATCGTCAGCACCGGCGCGCACGGGATGTCGAACTTGCGCAGGATGTCCACCGCCTCGAACTTGGTCTTGTCCTTCAGCCACTCTTCGATGGTGCCGAAGATCGCGAAGATCTTGTCCTGGCGCGCCGAGGCGGTCATGTAGGCTGGATCGTCGACCCACTCTTCCTTGCCGATGGCGCGGCAGATCGGCGCCCAGGCGTGGCCCTGGATCGTGAAGTAGATATAGGCGTTGGGGTCGGTCTCCCAGCCCTTGCACTTCAAGACCCAGCCGGGCTGGCCGCCGCCACCCGCATTGCCGCCGCGTGGCACCACGTCCGAGAAGGTGCCGTGCGGGTATTGCGGATACTCTTCCAGGTAGCCGACGCGGTCCAGGCGCTGCTGGTCGCGCATCTTCACGCGGCACAAATTCAGCACGCTGTCCTGCATCGACACCGCCACCTTCTGGCCTTTGCCGGTGGTGTCGCGCGCGCGCAGCGCGGTCAGGATGCCGATGGCCAGGTGCATGCCGGTGTTGCTGTCACCCAGCGCGGCGGCGGACACGGTCGGCGGACCGTCGTCGAAGCCGGTGGTCGAGGCGGCGCCGCCCGCGCACTGGGCCACGTTTTCATACACCTTCAAATCTTCGTAGTGGTGGCCGTCGCTGAAGCCTTTCACGGACGCCACGATCATCCCCGGATTCAGTTCCTTGATGTGTTCCCAGGTAAAGCCCATGCGGTCCAGGGCGCCGGGGCCGAAGTTCTCGACCAGGACGTCGGATTCCTTGATCAGCTTCGTCAGGATTTCCTTGCCTTCCGCGGTCTTGGTGTCAAGCGTCAGTGAGCGCTTGTTACTGTTCAACATGGTGAAGTACAGCGCGTCGACCCCGGGAATGTCGCGCAGCTGGGAACGGGTGACGTCGCCGGCGCCGGGGCGCTCCACCTTGATCACGTCGGCGCCGAACCAGGCCAGCATTTGCGTGCAGGCCGGTCCCGCCTGGACGTGGGTGAAGTCGATGATCTTGATGCCTTCCAATGGTTTGCTCACGGGAGTCTCCTTGTCGATGTTTTCGAAGATGGTTCAGCGCTCAAGCCTGCTTTTTCGCGCTCTGCGGATTCAAATTGGTCAGGCGGCCGCTCTCGGTGCCGGCGGTTTCATCGATCACGGCGTTGATCAGGGCCGGCTTGCCGGCGGCGATGGCTTCCACCAGGGCGCGCGTGAGTTCTTCCGGCGTGGCAGCGTTGTAGCCGACGCCGCCAAAGGCTTCGATCATCTTGTCGTAGCGGGCATTCTTGACGAACACCGTGGGCGCCACGTCCTTGCCCCCAGTCGGGTTGACGTCGGTGCCGCGGTAGACGCCGTTGTTGTTGAAGACGATGGTCGTCACCGGCAGCCCGTAGCGGCAGATGGTTTCCAGCTCCATCCCGGAGAAGCCGAAGGCGCTGTCGCCCTCCACCGCCACCACCGGCTTGCCGCTGACGACGGCGGCGCCGATGGCATAGCCCATGCCGATGCCCATGATGCCCCAGGTACCGGAGTCGAAACGTTTACGAGGCTGGTACTGGTCGATGATGCTGCGCGCATAGTCCAGCGTATTCGCGCCTTCGTTGACCAGGTTGATGTCCGGGTGCGCCTTCAAGACGTCGCGGATCGCGCGCAGCGCGCTGTGGAAATTCATCGGCACCGGGTTCTTGTCGAGCAGGGCCGCCATCTTGGCCTGGTTCTGTTCCTTGCGCTGCTTGATGGACTGAAGCCACTCGTCATCGGGACGCGCGACGCCGGCCCCGTCGAGACCTTCCAGCAGCGCCGCCACGCAGGAACCGACGTCGCCGATCAGCGGCGCCGCGATCGCCACGTTGCTGTCGATCTCGGTGGGTGCGATGTCGATCTGTATAAACTGTTTAGGCTTGCCCCATGTCTTGCCCTTGCCATGGGCCAGTAGCCAGTTCAGGCGGGCGCCGACCAGCAGCACGACATCGGCTTCGGCCAGCACGTAAGAACGCGCGGCGGAAGCCGACTGCGGATGCGTGTCGGGTAGCAGGCCCTTGGCCATCGACATCGGCAGATACGGAATGCCGCTGCGCTCGACCAGTGCGCGTACCTGCTCGTCGGCCTGGGCGTAAGCCGCGCCCTTGCCGAGCAGGATCAGCGGCTTCCTGGCCCCTTTCAGCAGCGCCAGCGCGCGCGCCACCGCATCCGGCGCCGGGATCTGGCGCGGCACCGGGTCGACGACCTTCACCAGCGAGCGCTGGGCATGCGCGGTCTCGATCGTCTGCGCCAGCAGCTGGGCCGGCAGGTCGAGGTAGACGCCGCCCGGCCGCCCCGACACGGCGGCGCGGATCGCGCGTGCCACGCCGATGCCGATGTCTTCCGCCTTGTTGATGCGGTAGGCCGCCTTGGCATACGGCTTGGCGGCGTTCAGCTGGTCCATCTCTTCGTAGTCGCCCTGCTGCAGGTCGACGATCTCGCGCTCGCTGGAACCCGAGATCAGGATCATCGGGAAGCAGTTGGTGGTGGCATTGGCCAGCGCCGTCAGGCCGTTCAGGAAGCCGGGCGCCGACACCGTCAGGCAGATGCCGGGCTTCTGCGTGATGAAGCCGGCGATGGCGGCGGCATTGCCCGCGTTCTGCTCGTGGCGGAAGCCGATGAAGCGCATGCCTTCGGCTTGCGCCAGGCGCGCCAGGTCGGTGATCGGAATGCCGACCAGGCCGAAGATCGTGTCGATATCGTTGTGCTTCAGGGCGTCGATCACGAGGTGAAAGCCGTCGGTGACTTCTACCGATACATTGTTCGTCATCATAGTCTCCAGTTGTCGCCGATCCGGTTCGGTGGCCGGCGTTTTAAGGCGAAATCATCATAGCCAGCCCCTCTGATTTGAATCATTGACCACGGTCAAGATTCGCCGCATGATGTCGGGACGCCTGTCACTACCGGTTCGCCATGACGCTCATCGCCAATCACCCGGAACGCAACATCATTCGTGTGCAGTTGAAGCAAAATGTCATTCTCAAGACGCTGCGCGACAGCGAAATGGCCGCGCTCGAGCCCTATCTCAGCGTCGTCAACCACCAGAAAGGCGACTTGCTGCTGAACCAGGGCGTGTACGAGATGGAGCAGTACTTCATCCTCGACGGCATCCTCAAGCGCCAGGTCACCAACCACGAAGCCAAGGAAATGATCCTGCGCTTCTCGGCCGAGCGCGATATCGAAACCAGCTACGCCGCCTGGTGCCTGAAAACCCCCACGCCCTACAGCATCGTCTGCGTCACCAAGGCGCGGGTCGCCAGGATGCCCCTGAGCCAATGGGTCGAATTCCTGCACAGCCACAGTGTCGTCAAGCAAGCCTTCGAACACGAAGTCATGAACCTGATGAGCGCCATCATGGCCCACACCATCACCCTGCACCTGCTCGATGCGCCGGGCCGCGTGCACCGCTTCATGCGCAAGCAGCCCGAGCTGTTCGAACGGCTGCCGAAGAAGGAACTGGCGGCTTACCTGAACCTGTCGCCAGAAACCCTCAGCCGCCTGAAACACCAGGGCAAGATCTGATTTGTGCCGATGTTGCAACGCGGTTGACAGGTATTTTCAAGCGCGCCTTGCTGCCTATTTCCATAGCAAGATATTTACATTTCGAATGTCGACTATCATGTCCTTCAATTGGACGGGCCAGGTACTGCTTGTAGAATCAAAGGCATACACCATCCCCATCCCTGAAAAGGAGTTTGTCATGAACGGCATCGATAACACCGCATCGCAGCAATCCGGCTCTTCCTTCTCCTTCGCGGCCCTGATCGCCGCCCTGTTCCAGCTGAAGCTGCGCGACAAGCTGAGCGCGGGCAACCGCGACGACGGCGCCCATACCTGGGGCATGTAATCCCTCTCAGGCCAAGGCTGTCGCCTGCAGGCGCACCCCACCCCGCGCCTGTGCCATCGTCTGCTCCAGCAGCTTCATCAGGGCATAGGCCGAATCGATGTGTGGCGTGGGCGTACCCGTCATGCGTGCCAGTTCGATCACCGAGCCGACCAGGGCATCGATTTCCGGCCCGCGTCCGGCTTCCACGTCCTGCAGCATCGAGGTCTTGTGCTTGCCGATCTTTTCGGCGCCGGCGATGCGGCGTTCCAGGCTGACCCGGAACGCGATCCCCAGCCGCGACGCCACGCTTTCCGCCTCGCGCATCATGTTGGCCGCCAGCTCGCGCGTGAGCGGGTACTGGCAGATGTCGACCAGGGTCGAATGCGCCAGCGCGCTGATCGGGTTGAAGGACAGATTCCCCCACAGCTTCAGCCAGATCTCGGCGCGGATGTCGTCCAGCACCGGCGACTTGAAGCCGGCCTGCTCGAAGCAGGCACTAACGCGCAGGATGCGTTCGCTGGTCGCACCATCCAGTTCGCCCAGCGGGAAGCGGTTGCCCTCGATATGGCGGATCACGCCGGGCGCCGTCAGTTCGGCCGCCGGGTAGACCACGCAGCCCAGGATGCGCTCCGGCGGAATCGCGCGCGCCAGCGTGCCCTCCGCATCGACGCTGCCGACGCTGCGGCCCTCGTGCTCGCCGCCGTGGCGGTGGAAATACCAGAACGGGATCCCGTTCTGCATGGTCACCACCACCGTGTCCGGCCCGAACAGGTGATGCACACGCCCGGCCACGGCGGCCACCTGGTGCGCCTTCACCGCCAGCACGACGATGTCCTGGGGTCCGATGGCGGCGTAGTCATCCGAGGCTTGCACCTGCGCGGCAGTACGCACTTCGCCATCCGTTTCCACCAGCCGGATGCCGCGCGCCCGGATGGCCTCCAGGTTGGCCCCACGCACCATGAAGCTCACATCCTCACCCGCGAGCGCCAGCCTCGCACCGACGAGCCCACCGATGGCGCCCGCCCCGATCACTGCGATCTTCATGATCCACTCCTTGTGATTATTCGAAACGCTTATTCGAAGCGATTGCTCAAGGTGCCGATACCGTCGATCTCCACCTCAATCGTGCTCCCCGGGCGCATCGAGCCGACGCCGAGCGAGGTGCCGCACAGGATCAGGTCGCCCGGCTCCAGGGTCATGTCCTGGGAAATGCGGCTGACCAGCTCGGCCACGCTGAAGACCATGTCGTTGACCGGGTAGTCCTGGCGCACCTCGCCGTTGAGCAGGGTGCGCACGACCAGCATGGCCGGGTTCAGGCCGGTGGCGACCACCGGGCCGAAGGGACAGAAGGTATCGAAGCCCTTGGCGCGCACCCACTGCGGAAAGCTCGGATCGCGCCCGATGATCTCGTTCACCGTGACGTCGTTGGCGCAGGTGTAGCCGAAGATGTAGTCCGGCGCGCTGTCCGGCGTCACGCCGCTGCAGGTGGCGCCGATCACGATCGCCAGCTCGCCTTCGAACGCCACCTTCGCATCCAGCCGTGGCTTGCGGATGACGGCGCCCGGCGCTAAATACGTGTTCGGCGGCTTGATCAGGTACAGCGGTTCGCTCGGCGCCGCCAGGCCGAGCTTACGGCCCAGCGCCTGGTAATTGTTCCACATGGCCAGCACCTTGCCGGGCACCACGGGCGTGAGCAGCGTCGCTTCCGACAGCCTGATGGCGATGTCGGTGCGGCTCGGGCTGTCGAACATGTCGCCCTTGAAGACCCGGATCTTGTCGCCCTCGATGGTGCCGAAGCGGACCGTGTCGAGGTGCAGGAAGCGTATCCAGTGCTGGATCATGGGGAGCCTCTTTTTTAATTGACCATCCTGGCCGCGCTCGTGCCCGGCGTGCCCGGCACCTGTTCGCCCTCGACCACGCTGACGGTGCCGATCGACTGTTCGATGAAGCGCTTGCGCATCGGGCGCAGCACCCACCAGGCCAGGATCGCGGCCACCGCATTCATGGCGCAGCCGATGAAGAACACCGACTCCCAGCTGCCGCTGGCGGCCATGATCATGCTCGAAATCGGTACGAAGATCGAGGCCGTGCCTTTCGCCGTGTACATCAGCCCGGCGTTGCCGGCGGCGTTGCGGGTACCGAAGGTGTCCGCCGTGGTGGCCGGGAACAGGCTGTAGATCTCGCCCCAGGCGAAGAACACCAGGCCGGTCAGGATCACGAACATGATCGGGTCACGGCCGAAGTAGTACAAGGCGATGATGCCGACCGACTCCAGGGCGAAGGCGATGAACATGGTCTTTTCGCGGCCGATCTGGTCCGACACCCAGCCGAAGAAGGGCCGCGTCAGGCCGTTCAGCACGCGGTCGATGGCCAGCGCAAAGGTCAGTGCCGGCAGCACCATGCCCATCACGTTGAACTTGACGCCGTCGATCGCGAAGTCTTTCGCAATCGGTCCCATCTGCGCGGTGGCCATCAGGCCGCCGGCGGCGACCAGCACGAACATGACGTACATGACCCAGAACACCGGTTTGCGCACCATTTGCGAGGGCGTGAAATTGGCCGTGGTCTGCAGCACGTTGGGATTCTTTTTCTTGCCGGCGGGGGCAGCGACATGCGGCGGACGCACCATCATGAGGGCCAGCACGATCACGACCAGGCCCTGGCCGATGCCGAAGTAGAGGAAGGTGTCGGCATAGCCACTGCTTTCGATCATCTTCGAGATCGGGATGATGGTGGCCGCGGAGCCGGCGCCGAAGCCGGCCGCCGTCAGCCCGGCCGCCAGGCCGCGCCGGTCCGGAAACCACTTCAGGGCCGAGCCCACGCAGGTGCCGTAGACGGCGCCGGCGCCGATGCCGCTGATGGCGGCGGCGACGTAGAGCATGAACAAGGTCGACGCGTAGGAATTCATCACCCAGCCGATCGCACACAGCAGGCCGCCGAACAGCACCACCGGACGCGGGCCCCATTTGTCGACCGCCCAGCCCTCGATCGGCACCAGCCAGGTTTCGGTAAGGATGAAGATGGTGAAGGCCACCTGGATCGCCGCCTTCGACCAGCCGTGCGCTTCCGACAGCGGATTGACGAAGAGGGTCCAGCCATACTGCAGATTGGCGATCATGGCCATGCAAACGATGCCCATGACCAGTTGCATCCAGCGGAAGGACGCTGGCCTTTCGGATACCTGTGTCTCGGTTTTCATGCGATGTCTCCCTTAGCTTTGATTTTTTGGCGCGTGAGTTGGATCGATGCTCGGGTAGTCTGGAACCCTTAATCAAAGTTCAACAGATGGGGGCGATTGTGGAAGAACGGTTTTTTCATATCCTTGACCGCGGTTAAGAATCGAAAATTCCTGCCCTCGCGCGACGGCGCCTCTCACAGGCCGCTCAGACCCCGATCTGGCGCTGCTGCAGTTCGCGCCAGTCGATCGCGGCGGCGGGCCGGCCGGCGCCAGCCAGCTGCGGTGCGCAGCGCTCTTTCGCGGCCAGGATCGCATCGACCAGGAAGTCGACGTCATAGGCCGTGAGCAGATGCGGCTGGTGCTGCGCCAGGTACTCGCGCACGCAGGCGCGCTCGCCGGCGGGACCGGCCTGGTGGCAGCCGGTCTCCCAGAACCAGCCCAGCCCGAGTTCGTAGAAGGCGGCGTTGTAGGCATTGCGGCGGTGTTCGGCGTCGAGGCTGGCATCGAGGCTGGCATCGACGTCAGGGTTGGCGCCGATGTGGGTGAGGGTGAAGTCGGTCATCGCAGGCTCCGGTGGGGTTTGCAACTCGCTCTCGACGATATTAGGCGTATCGCAGGATTCGTCATATTCATATTTTTTAGGGATAATCATTACGAAGCGCTGATACCTCGAAGGCGCCAGGAGACATCCATGAAGCACGCCACGCTGCGCCAGCTGAAAGCCTTCGAAGCGGTCGCGCGCCATCTCAGTTTTTCGCGCGCCGCCGCCGAACTCCACCTCACGCAACCAGCGGTGTCGGCCCAGATCCGCATGCTGGAAGACCATGCCGGCCTGCCGCTGTTCGAGCAATTGGGGAAGAAGACCTACCTGACCCAGGCCGGCACCGAGCTGCTGGATTTTGCGCGCGCCATCATCCGCCAGTTCGAGGATGCCGAGGCTGCCATGGCGCATTACAAGGGCATCGCCGGCGGCCGCCTGAACGTGGCCGTGATCAGCGCCGGCGATTATTTTTTCCCGCAGCTGATGGTGGCCTTCGCGCGCCGCCATCCGGGCGTGCAGCTGAACCTGACGGTGCACAACCGCGAAGAACTGCTCGGGCAGCTGGCCGCCAACCAGACCGACCTGGCCGTGATGGTGCGCCCGCCGGCGCAGGACGACACCCGGCACGATGCCTTTGCGCCCCACCCTTACGTGATCGTGGCGGCGCCGGACCACCCGCTGGCGCGCGCGGACGCCGGCCGCATCGGCATGGCGGCACTGCTGCGCCACCCTTTCGTGGTGCGCGAGCGCGGCTCGGACACCTGGCATTCGATGGCGCAAGCCTTCGGCGCCCATCTGGGCGAGGTGCAGGTGGCGATGGAGATCCGCAGCACGGAAACGATCAAGCAGGCCGTCATCGCCGGCATCGGCCTCGGCTTCCTGTCGGCGCACACGATCGGACGCGAACTGCTCGATCGCAGCCTGGCGGTGCTGCCGGTGGACGGCTTTCCGCTGATGCTGAACTGGTACGTGGTGCACCGCCGCGAAAAGCGGTTGCCGCCGGTGGCGCGCGCCTTTCACCAGTTTTTGCTGGACGAAGGCGCGCAGCGCATTGCGGCGCTGATTCCGGCGCCGTGGCGGCAATGACGCGCTTCAGGCTTGCGCGATCGCGTGGTTGGCCATGCGCTCGATCGCCTGGCACAGCGCCGCGTGATCGAGCTGGGCCTGGCCGTGCGCGGCGCAGGAATTCATCAGCTCCTGGGTGACGGCGGTATTGGGCAGCGATATGCCCAGGCTCTTCGCCCCCTGCAGCGCCAGGTTCAGATCCTTCTGGTGCAGCGCAATGCGAAAACCCGGCGCGAACGTGCGCTTGACCATGCGCTCGCCATGCACTTCCAGGATGCGCGAAGCCGCGAAGCCGCCCATCAGGGCTTCGCGCACCTTGCCCGGATCGGCACCGGCCCTGGATGCGAACAGCAGCGCCTCCGCCACCGCCTGGATGGTCAGCGCCACGATGATCTGGTTGGCCACCTTGGCGGTCTGGCCATCGCCATTGGCGCCGACCAGGGTGATGTTCTTGCCCATCATCCGCAGCAGCGGCAACACCCGGTCGAAGGCTTCCCTGGCGCCGCCCACCATGATGGTCAGCGATGCCGCTTTCGCCCCCACCTCGCCGCCCGAGACCGGCGCATCGAGGTAATCGCAATCGCGCTTGTTGATCTTCTTCGCGAAGTCCTTGGTCGCGAGCGGCGAGATCGAGCTCATGTCGACCACCACCTTGCCCGGCGTGAGCGCGGCGGCCACGCCGTTCTCCCCGAACAGCACCTGTTCCACCTGGGGCGTGTCCGGCACCATCACGATGATCACGTCCGCGCGCTTGGCGACTTCCGCAGCGTTGGTGCAGACCGTGGCGCCGCCCTCGACCAGGGCCAGCGGCGGATTTTTGACGTCGTGCAGGTAGAGCTTGCAGCCGCCCGCCTGCACATGCCCGGCCATGGGGCCGCCCATGATGCCCAGGCCGATGAATCCCACTTTCGTCATGATCGTCTCCTTCAGGGTTATCAGATGTTGTGGCTGGCCAGCCATTCGAGGCCCTCGGCAGTCGTGGTGCGCGGCTTGTACTCGCAGCCGACCCAGCCTGTGTAGCCGATGGCGTCCAGGTGTTCGAACAGGTAGCGGTAGTTGATCTCGCCGGTGCCGGGTTCGCCGCGGCCCGGGTTATCGGCCAGCTGGATATGGCGGATCAGCGGCAGATTGGCTGTTATGGTGGCCGCCAGATCGCCCTCCATGCGCTGCATGTGATAGATGTCGTACTGCAGGAAGAGATTGTCGGAACCGGTCGCGCGAATGAGCTCAAGTGCCTGGCGGGTGCCGTGCAGGACGAAGCCGGGGATGTCGACCGTGTTGATCGGTTCGATCAGCAGCGCGATGCCCGCTTCCTTCAGGCGCGCCGCGGCAAAGCGCAAATTGGCCACCAGCACAGCCTGCGCCTTGTCGGGGTCCACGCCGCGCGGCTGGATGCCGGCCAGGCAGTTCAGCTGTTTCACACCCAGCGCGCGCGCATACTCGATGGCGCGTCCGACACCCGCTTCGAATTCGGCACGCCGTGCCGGGTGGCAGGCGATGCCGCGTTCGCCGGCGCCCCAGTCGCCGGCCGGCAGGTTGTGCAGCACCAGTTCGAGGCGGTGCCGGTCGAGTTTTTCGGCGATGGCCTCGGCGGGATAGGCGTAGGGGAAGAGGAATTCCACGCCGCGAAAGCCGGCCCGCGCCGCCTTTTCGAAGCGGTCGAGGAAATCGGCTTCATTGAACAGCATGGTCAGGTTGGCGGCCAGTTTCATGTCTACTCCACGGTGAGCACGTCGTTGAACTCGTTCAGCGCATCGATCTCGGTACCCATCGCGATATTCGTCACCCGCTCGAGGATGACTTCCACCACCACCGGCACGCCATACTGGCGCATCAGTTCGCGCGCGCGTTCGAAGGCAGGGATGATGTCGTCCGGGCGGAACACGCGGATCGCCTTGCAGCCCAGGCCCTCGACCACCGCCACGTGGTCGACGCCATAGCCCTCCAGCTCGGGCGCATTGACGTTCTCGAAGGAGAGCTGCACGCAGTAATCCATCTCGAAGCCGCGCTGGGCCTGGCGAATCAGGCCCAGGTAGGCGTTATTCACCAGCACATGGATGTAGGGCAGCTTGAATTGCGCGGCCACGGCCAGCTCCTCGATCAGGAACTGGAAATCGTAGTCGCCCGAGATGGCGACGATGTCGGCATCGGGATCGGCCACGCGCACGCCCAGCGCGGCGGGGATGGTCCAGCCCAGCGGGCCGGCCTGCCCGCAGTTGATCCAGTGGCGCGGATGCTGCACGTGCAGGAACTGGGCGGCAGCGATCTGCGACAGGCCGATCGAGGCCACGTAGCGCACCTCGCTTCCGAAATAGTCGTTCATCTCGTGGTAGACGCGCAGCGGGTGCACCGGCACGCTGTCGTAGTCGCTGCGGCGCAGCATCGTGCGCTTGCGTTCCTGGCAGGCGCGCAGCCAGTCGCCGCACTCGCGCAGGCGGCCATCGCGTTGCCATTCGCGCGCCACCTCCACCAGTAGCGACAAAGCCGCCTTCGCATCCGAGACGATGCCGAAGTCGGGGCCGAACACGCGGCCGATCTGGGTCGGCTCGATGTCGATGTGGACGAAGGTCCGGTCTTTCGTGAACACGTCGACGCTGCCGGTGTGGCGGTTGGCCCAGCGGTTGCCGATGCCGAGCACGAAGTCGGACGCCAGCAGCGTGGCGTTGCCGTAGCGGTGGCTGGTCTGGAGGCCGGCCATGCCCGCCATCTGCGGGTGGTCGTCGGGGATGGCGCCCCATCCCATCAGGGTCGGGATCACGGGAACGCCTGTGATCTCGGCGAATTCCACCAGCAGCGCGGACGCATCGGCGTTGATGATGCCGCCGCCGGCCGTGATCAGGGGCCGCTCTGCCGCGTTCAGCATGGCCAGTGCTTTTTCGACCTGCGCGCGGGTGGCCGCCGGTTTGTAGGCTGGCAGCGGAGAATAGGTGTCGGCATCGAACTCGATCTGGGCCAGCTGCACGTCGAGCGGCAAGTCGATCAGCACCGGCCCCGGGCGCGACGAGCGCATCAAGTGAAAGGCTTGCTGGAACACCTGCGGCACCAGCGCCGGCTCGCGCACCGTCACCGACCATTTGGTGACGGGTTTCGCGATCGACTCGATGTCGACCGCCTGGAAGTCCTCCTTGTACAGGCGGGCACGCGGCGCCTGGCCGGTGATGCACAGGATGGGGATAGAATCGGCCTGGGCCGTGTACAGGCCGGTGATCATGTCGGTGCCGGCCGGGCCCGAGGTGCCGATGCACACGCCGATATTCCCGGCCCGGGCGCGCGTAAAACCTTCGGCCATGTGGGAGGCGCCTTCGACATGGCGCGCCAGGATGTGGCGGATGCTGTCGCGCTTGCGCAGGGCGGCGTACAGTGGGTTGATCGCCGCCCCCGGCACGCCGAAGGCCACCTGCACGCCCTCTTTTTCCATCACCAGCACGGCTGCTTCTGCTGCGCTCATCTTGGCCATCATGCCTCCGTTGCGATTGAATGCGATGCAGCCAATGCTAGAGTTTTAGGGTGCGCGTGATAAGGCCACAAAAAATCGTGTGATTCGATACCTGGAGTATGGAATACTGAAGACATGGACAAGTTCCGCGAGATGAGCGCCTTCGTCGACGCCGTGGACCAGGGCAGCCTGGCACGCGCCGCATTGGCCCAGCACGTCACGCCGGTGATGCTGGGGCGGCGCATCGATGCCCTCGAGCGGCGCCTCGGCGTCAAGCTGCTGCACCGCACCACCCGCCACCTGGCGCTCACCGAATCCGGCACCGTCTTCCTCGAGCATTGCCGTCAGCTGCTGGCCGGCCTGGAGCGGGCCGAGACCATCGTCTCCGAAGGACGCGACGAGGCCAGCGGCCACCTGATCGTGTCGGCCCCGGCGGCCTTCGGACGGCTGCACGTGGCGCCGCATGCGCCGGCCTTTCTGGCGGCGCATCCCAAGGTACGCATCTCGTTCAACCTCACCGATCAGGTGGTCGACCTGGTACGCGAGGGCTACGAGCTGGGCATCCGCATCGGCGGCACCATCGACCCCAGCTTCGTGGCGGTGAGGCTGGCATCGAACCGGCGCGTGGTGTGCGGCACGCCGGCGTATTTCGCACGTTGCGGCACGCCGCGCACGCTGGACGACCTGGCGCAGCACAACTGCCTCGCCTTCAACCTGCAGGGCGGGCAGCAGCGCGGCTGGTATTTTCAAAGGGACGGCAAACCGGTCACGGTGAAGGTGGACGGCAAGCTCGATTGCAACGATGGCGAATTGCTGCACCGCTGGGCCGGTGAGGGCCTCGGCCTGGCCTGGCGCTCGACCTGGGAAATCCAGTCGCAGCTGGCCTCGGGCGAACTGGTGACGGTGCTGGACGCATACGCGCTGCCGGACTACGACATCATGGCGGTCTACATGCAGCAGCGGCACTTGCCGGCGCGGGTCCGGGCTTTCATCGATGCCTTGAAGGCGGCTTATGCGCAGCCGCAGTATTGGATCAAATAATCAAATCGCATGCGCTTCACGCAGCGCCACAATCTGCTCGGCACTGTAGCCCAGCTGCCCCAGTACCTCCTCGGTATGCTCACCCAGCAGCGGCGAGCGGCGTACCTCGGTCGGGCTGTCCGACAATTTGATCGGATTTCCGACCGTCAGATAGGGACCGCGCTCCGGATGCTCCACTTCGACGATGGTACCGGTCGCACGCAGCGACGGTTCCTCCGCGATCTCCTTCATCGACAGGATCGGGCCACAGGGAATGTCATACTGGTTGAGGATGTCCATCACTTCGAACTTGGTGTGCACCCGGGTCCATTCCTCGATGGTGGCGAAGACCTGCATCAGGCGCGGCAGGCGGGCGCGCGGCGTAGCGAAGTCCGGATCCGTGATCCATTCCTCGCGCCCGATCACCTTGCAGATCGCCGGCCACACCGCCGCCTGCGCGATGAAATAAATGTAGGCGTTGGGGTCATCCTCCCAGCCCCTGCACTTGAGGATCCAGCCCGGCTGGCCGCCGCCGGAGGCATTGCCGGCGCGCGGCACGGCGTCGCCGAAGCTACCTTCCGGATACTGCGGATACTCTTCCATCACGCCGTTGCGTGCCAGGCGCTGCTGGTCGCGCAGTTTTACGCGGCACAGATTCAGCACCGCATCCTGCATCGCCGTCAGCACACGCTGGCCGCGTCCGGTGGTGGTGCGCTGATATAAAGCGGTGACGATGCCCAGCGCCAGGTGCAGGCCGCTGCCGCTGTCGCCGATCTGGGCGCCGGTGACGACCGGCGGGCCGTCGTCGAAGCCGGTGGTGGAGGCCGAGCCGCCGGTGCACTGGGCCACGTTCTCGTACACCTTGCAGTGCTCGTAGGGTCCCGGCCCGAAGCCTTTCACCGAGGCGACGATCATGCGCGGATTCAGCTGCTGGATGCGCTCCCACGAAAACCCCATGCGGTCCAGTGCGCCGGGGGCGAAATTCTCGACCAGCACGTCGCAATCGCGGATCAGGGTTTCCAGCACTTCCTTGCCGGCCGGGTGTTTCGCATTCAGCGTGATCGAGCGCTTATTGTGGTTCAACATCGTGAAGTACAGGCTGTCGACGTCGGGGATGTCGCGCAGCTGGGCACGGGTGGCATCGCCTTCGCCAGCGCGCTCCACCTTGATGACGTCGGCGCCGAACCAGGCCAGCAGCTGGGTGCAGGTGGGCCCCGACTGGACGTGGGTGAAATCGAGAATCCGGACACCTTCCAGTGCTTTGCTCATCCCTGTCTCCTCTGTTTTATGCGCACGCGGCAATGCCGGACCATCTTATCGAAACGTCTGGGAAAGTCCACTTGACCCGGGTCAAGTTTCGTAAAACCGCGTCAGAACAGGGCTCACCGCTGTCAGCATATGCAAATTATTTCCTATTGATTCAGAATTTTGCGGGTGCTAGTCTGGATTCATAACATCGAACCGGCCGCGCATATGCACCATCGGACATAAGCGGGCCCACTTGGAGACGCCATGCCCATCCAGTCCAATGCGCCCGATCCGGACGCCATCCTTGCCGGCCTGTGCGCGCGCCACGGCACGCGCCAGGACCAGCTGCTGCCCCTGCTGCACGCGCTGCAGGACAGCCTCGGCTACGTCCCGCCCGGCCTGGTGCAGCCGATCGCGCAGCATTTCAATTTATCGCGCGCCGAGGTGCATGGCGTGATCAGCTTCTACCACGACTTCCGCAGCGCACCGCCGGCGGCGTGCGTGGTCAAGCTGTGCAGCGCCGAAGCCTGCCAGAGCATGGGCGGCGACCGTCTGCTGGCGCATGCGCAGCAAGCCCTGGGCTGCGGCCTGCATGGTCGCAGCGCCGACGGCAGGGTCGCGCTGGAGCCGGTCTACTGCCTGGGCCTGTGCGCCAGCGCGCCGGCCATGACCATCGGCGACGCCGTCTTCGCACGCGTGACGCCGGCACGCTTCGACTCGCTGCTGCCGCTGCTGCATGATGCGGCCATGGAGACCGTATGAGCACACGCATCTACATCCCCGGCGATTCGGCTGCGCTGTCCGTTGGCGCCGATGCGGTGGCCGCCCGCGTCGCCGATGAAGCCGCACGGCGCGGACTCGACATCGCGATCGTCCGCAACGGCACGCGCGGGCTGCTGTGGCTGGAGCCGCTGCTCGAAGTGGAGACGCCGGCGGGCCGCGTCGGCTTCGGTCCGGTCGATGCCGCCGACGTGCCGGCCTTGTTCGATGCCGGTTTCCAGGACAACCATCCGCTGGCGCTCGGCCTGGTCGAACAGATTCCCTACCTGGCGCGCCAGCAAAGGTTCACCTTCGCCCGCGTCGGCATCACCGATCCGCTGTCGCTGGAGGACTACGAAGCCCACGGCGGCTACCGCGGGCTGCGCAATGCGCTCCTGATGGCGCCGGCCGAGATCGTGGCCAGCGTGACGGCGTCCGGCCTGCGCGGACGCGGCGGCGCGGCCTTCCCCACCGGGATCAAGTGGAACACCGTGCTCAAGGCGCCGGGCACCGAAAAATACATCGTCTGCAATGCCGACGAGGGGGACTCCGGCACCTTCGCCGACCGCATCGTGATGGAAAGCGATCCCTACGTGCTGATCGAAGGGATGACGATTGCCGGCATCGCCGTCGGCGCCACCCGCGGCTACATCTACGTGCGCAGCGAGTATCCGCATTCGATCCGCCAGCTGGAAGCCGCCATCGCCACGGCAGCGCAGCGCGGTTACCTCGGGCGCAATCTGCTCGGCAGCGGCCGCAGCTTCGAACTCGAGGTCAGAAAAGGCGCCGGCGCCTACATCTGCGGCGAAGAGACGGCGCTGCTGGAAAGCCTGGAAGGCAAGCGCGGCATCGTGCGCGCAAAGCCGCCGCTGCCGGCGCTGGCCGGCCTGTTCGGCAAGCCCACCGTGATCAACAACGTGCTGTCGCTGGCGACGGTCCCCATCATCCTCGACAAGGGCGCCCAGTACTACCAGGACTACGGCATGGGCCGCTCGCGCGGGACGCTGCCCGTGCAGCTGGCCGGGAACATCCAACACGGCGGCCTGATCGAACTCGCCTTTGGCGTGACGCTGCGCGAAATCCTCTACGACTACGGCGGCGGCAGCGCGTCCGGCCGGCCGATCAAGGCGGTGCAGGTGGGCGGTCCGCTCGGCGCCTACCTGCCCGAATCGCAGTGGGACACGCCGCTCGACTACGAAGCCTTTGCCTCGCTGTGGGCAGTGCTGGGCCACGGCGGCATCGTGGTGCACGATGACAGCGCCGACATGGCCAAGCTGGCTCGTTATGCGATGGAATTCTGCGCCATCGAATCCTGCGGCAAGTGCACGCCCTGCCGCATCGGCTCCACGCGCGGCGTGGAAACCATCGACAAGATCCGCGCCGGCTCGCAAACGTCACAGCAGGTCGTGCTGCTGCGCGATTTGTGCGACACCATGCTGTATGGCTCGCTGTGCGCGATGGGCGGCATGACGCCCTACCCCGTGCTGTCCGCACTGAACCACTTTCCCGAAGACTTCGGCCAGCCCGGCCTCAGTTATTCCATTACTGAGCACGCCGCCTAGGAGAACGAGATGATCGAAACCATCCTGAAACGCGATTTGGGCACGCCGCCCGCCGCCCTCTTCCCCGACGCCGCAGTCGAGTACGTGACCCTGGAAATCGACGGCCAGCGCGTGACGGTCCCTGCCGGCACCTCGGTGATGCGCGCGGCGGCCCTGTCCGACATCAACATCCCGAAACTGTGCGCCACCGACAGCCTGGAACCCTTCGGCTCCTGCCGCCTGTGCCTGGTGGAGATCGAGGGACGGCGCGGCTACCCGGCCTCCTGCACCACGCCGGTCGAAGCCGGCATGGTGGTGCGCACCCAGTCATCGAAGCTGCAGCAGCTGCGCAAAGGCGTGATGGAGCTGTACATCTCCGACCACCCGCTCGACTGCCTCACCTGCCCCGCCAACGGCAACTGCGAACTGCAGGACATGGCCGGCGTCACCGGCCTGCGCGAAGTGCGCTACGGTTACGAGGGCGAGAACCATTTACAACTCAAGAAAGACGAGTCGAACCCTTACTTCACCTTTGACTCTTCCAAGTGCATCGTCTGCAACCGCTGCGTGCGCGCCTGCGAAGAGACCCAGGGCACGTTCGCATTGACGATCTCCGGACGCGGCTTCGAGTCGCGCGTCTCGGCCGGCCAGAACGAAGCCTTCATGGAATCCGAGTGCGTGTCCTGCGGCGCCTGCGTCGAAGCCTGCCCCACCGCCACGCTGCAGGAAAAATCGGTGATCTGGCTGGGACAGGGTGAGCACAGCGTCACCACCACCTGCGCCTATTGCGGCGTCGGCTGCTCGCTGAATGCGGAAATGAAGGGCAACGAAGTGGTGCGCATGGTGCCGGCCAAGGATGGCAAGGCCAACGAGGGCCACGCCTGCGTCAAGGGCCGCTTTGCCTGGGGCTATGCCACCCACAAGGACCGCATCCTGAAGCCGATGATCCGTTCGAAAATCACGGATCCGTGGAAGGAAGTCAGCTGGGACGAAGCGCTCGATTACGCGGCGTCCGAATTCAAGCGCATCCAGGCCAAGCATGGGGTGGACTCCATCGGCGGCATCGTCTCCTCGCGCTGCACCAACGAGGAGGGCTACCTGGTGCAGAAGCTGGTGCGCGCCGCCTTCGGCAACAACAACGTCGACACCTGCGCCCGCGTGTGCCACTCGCCCACCGGCTACGGCTTGAAGCAGACGCTGGGCGAATCGGCCGGCACCCAGAGCTTCAAGTCGATCGAGCAGTGCGACGTGGTGCTGGTGATCGGTGCCAATCCGACCGACGGCCACCCGGTGTTCGGCTCGCGCATGAAGCGGCGGCTGCGCCAGGGCGCGCGCCTGATCGTGATCGATCCGCGCCGCATCGACCTGATCAAGTCGCCGCACGTGCGCGCCGATTATCACTTGCAGCTGAAACCCGGCACCAATGTGGCGATCCTGTCCTCGCTGGCGCACGTGATCGTCACTGAGGGACTGCTGGCGGAAAGCTTCATCGCCGAGCGCTGCGAGGAACGCGCCTTTGCCCAGTGGCGTGATTTCGTGGCCCAGCCCGAGAATTCGCCGGAAGCGATGGCGGACATTACCGGCGTGCCGGCCCAGCTGGTACGCGACGCCGCGCGCCTGTATGCGACGGGCGGCAACGCGGCCATCTTCTACGGCCTGGGCGTGACCGAACACGCCCAGGGTTCGACCGCCGTGATGGCGATCGCCAACCTGGCGATGGCGACCGGGAACGTGGGCCGCGAAGGCGTCGGCGTGAATCCGCTGCGCGGCCAGAACAACGTGCAGGGCTCCTGCGACATCGGCTCCTTTCCGCACGAGCTGCCGGGCTACCGCCACGTGTCCGACAGCACCGTGCGCGGCGCCTTCGAGGCGGCGTGGGGCGTGCCGCTGCAGGCCGAGCCGGGCCTGCGCATCCCGAACATGTTCGAGGCGGCGCTGGACGGCAGCTTCCTCGGCCTGTACTGCCAGGGCGAAGACATCGTGCAGTCCGACCCCAACACCCAGCACGTGACCGCCGCCCTGCAGGCGATGGAATGCGTGGTGGTGCAGGACATCTTCCTGAACGAGACGGCGAAATTCGCCCACGTGCTGCTGCCTGGCTCCTCGTTCCTGGAAAAGGACGGCACCTTCACCAATGCCGAACGGCGCATCTCGCGCGTGCGCAAGGTGATGCCGCCGCGCGCCGGCTACGCCGACTGGGAAGTGACGGTGGCCCTGTCGAACCGCCTCGGCTATCCGATGGATTACCGCCACCCGTCCGAGATCATGGACGAAATCGCGCTGCTCACCCCGACCTTCACCGGCGTCAGCTATGCGCGACTGGACCAGCTGGGCAGCATCCAGTGGCCGTGCAACGATGCGGCGCCGCAAGGCACGCCGACCATGCACATCGGCGAATTCGTGCGCGGCAAGGGGCGCTTCATCATCACCCAGTACGTCGGCACGTCCGAAAAAGTGACGCGCAAGTATCCGCTGATCCTGACCACGGGCCGCATCCTGTCGCAGTACAACGTGGGCGCGCAGACCCGCCGCACGGAAAACGTCCAGTGGCATGCCGAGGACCGCATCGAGCTGCACCCGCACGACGCCCAGGAACGCGGCATCGTCGACGGCGACTGGGTCGGCATCGAGAGCCGCGCCGGCGCCACCGTGCTGCGCGCGCTGGTGACCGAGCGCATGCAGCCGGGCGTGGTCTACACCACCTTCCACTTCCCGGAATCCGGCGCCAACGTGATCACCACCGAAAATTCGGACTGGGCCACCAATTGCCCCGAATACAAGGTGACGGCGGTGCAGGTGATGCCGGTGCAGCAGCCGTCGGAATGGCAGCGCCAGTACCAGCGCTTCAATACCGAGCAGCTGCAGCTGGCCGCTGCGAACGCCGTGCCGCCGGTGGCGGTGTGAAGGAAGGAAGACGATGAACATCGATAACCTGGTCACCATGGCCAACCAGATCGGCAGCTTCTTCGCCTCCTTCCCGGACCGCGAAGAGGCGCAGGCCGGCATCGCCACCCATATCGAACGCTACTGGGCCCCGCGCATGCGCGTGCGCTTGTACGAACACGTGGACAGCATGCGCGGCGCCGGCCTGGCGCCCATCGTGCTGGATGCGATCGCGCTGCAACGCCGGCGGCACGGATTGCCGGTCGCGGAAAACACCTCGGTGCCGAAGGACGAGGACACGGGCGGCGATGCAGGATGAGCGCGGCAATAATGACATTCTGCGTTGTCAAAGCCTGATGTCGGTAACAATCAGTTGTTCTTGAGCAACAGTTACTCTACACAAGGAGGGAAATTGGTCTGACCGGTTCGACATTCAAAAAGCATAATTTTATAATTGCAATGCTGATCAATAATGTGAATGCCAGTTATTCACAGGAAACATTTGATCTGGCACCACCAATTTGAATGAAAAGAACCGAGGTAGACACATGAGTAAATTCCTTGCGACGCTGGGCATGTCCGCGTCTGCTGTACTTCTGGCTGCTTGCAGCAGCGGAAGCGACGACGCGCCGGCCACCCCGCCGGCCAGCACCGCACCGGCCGCCACGGTGGCCACCTACCTGCCGGCGCAGGGCGAAAAAGCCGCGTACATCGACACCCGCCTGCAACTGACCTTCGATGCGCCGCCGGTACTGGGCACGAGCGGCACCATCAAGGTGTACAAGAACGACGGCACCCTGGTGGACACCATCGACGTCAGCAACGCAATCGTGACCGCCGGGGCCGAAACCCAGACGGTCATGCCTGCTGCAAATACCGAGATCGATACGATCGGCAAGAACGTCGCCAACCTGACGGCCTGGCGCTACGTGTATTACAAGCCGGTCACCATCGCGGGCAACACTGCCACGATCAAGCTGCACGACAACGTGCTGGCATACGACACCGACTATTATGTGCTGATGGATCCGGGCACCCTGGTCGGCCGTTCCAACGGCGCGCCGCTGACCGCGGTCAGTGTGCCGCGGAGCTGGTCCTTCCACACCAAGACCGCACCTGCATCGAAAACGGCGGTGACCGTCGACGACGACGGCGCCGCCGACTTCCGCAGCGTGCAGGGCGCGCTGAACTGGATCATGGCCAACGGCTGCACCGCCACCGCCTGCGCGAATGCGGCGGATGCCAAGACCATCACGATCAAGAACGGTACCTATAACGAGATGCTGTTCATCCGTAACGTGAACAACCTGACCATTACCGGCGAAAGCCGCGCCGGCGTGCTTGTCCAGTACGACAATTACGAGTCCTACAACCCCGGCACCGGCGGCAGCAAGACCGCGGTACAGACCGCGCTGACCAACGAGCTGGGCGCGAGCCGACGCGCCGTCGGCGGCGGCCGCGCAGTGCTGCTGGTCGAAGGCGCCGACATGCTCAAGCTGAGCAACTTCACGCTGAAGAATTCGCACGTCAAGCAGACCATCTACAACAACCAGGCCGAGACCATCTACTACAACACCTCGACGCTGAACGGCAGCCGCTGGCTCGCCACCAACATGAACTTCATCAGCGCCCAGGACACCATCCAGACCAAGGGCTGGGCCTGGATCTACCAGTCCTACATCGCCGGCGACGTCGACTTCATCTGGGGCTCGCCGTTCGCGGTGCTGTTCGAAGAAAGCGAACTGCATACCGTCTTCGATCCGACCCAGGCCGCTGCCACCTATTCGGGCGGCTACCTGTTCCAGGCACGCGATACCTATGGCTACCCCGGCTTCGTCGTGCTGAACAGCAGCCTGACCGCGGATGCCAACGTCCCGGCCGGCAGCACCTTCCTGGCGCGTTCGGGCGGCAACACGGTCGAGAAGGGTTATTGCACCACGATGCTGACCAGCGGCAGCCTGGCGAACGCCAACTACTACTGCGACAACATCGCCTACATCAACAACAAGGTCGGTCCGCACATCGCCAGCACCGGCTGGTACACCGCCCCGCTGCCGAACCCGCTGGTGCCGAGCGACAGCACCGGCTGGCGCGAAAGCGGCAGCACCGACCTGAACGGCAAGCCACTGGATGTCAGCGGCCGCACCCCGTACGCGCTCACCAATGGCGACCTGAGCGCGGTGAATACCCGCACCAAGGTCTTCGCCGGCTGGAACAGCGGCGCAGGCTGGGTGCCGGCACCGTAAGCGCCAGCATCAGCATCGCGTACCAAAAAAAATGCCCGGTCGAACCGGGCATTTCTCTTTTTGCGGCGGCTGGCTCAGGCAGCCACGCCCGCCTCGTGCGCCTGCTGGTCGGCGTGGTAGGACGAACGCACCATCGCACCCACGGCGGCGTGCACGAAGCCCATCTCGTAGGCCTTTTCCTCGAACATCTTGAAGACGTCCGGGTGCACGTAGCGGCGCACCGGCAGGTGCGAGTTCGACGGTGCCAGGTACTGGCCGATGGTCAGCATGTCGATGTCGTGGGCGCGCATGTCGCGCATGACTTCCAGGATTTCCTCGTCGGTCTCGCCCAGGCCGACCATCAGGCCGGACTTGGTGACGGCGTTCGGGTACTTGGCCTTGAAGTCGCGCAGCAGGGTCAGCGAGTGCTGGTAATCGGCGCCCGGACGCGCTTCCTTGTACAGGCGCGGCACGGTTTCCAGGTTGTGGTTCATCACGTCCGGCAAGCCGTCGGCGAAGATGTTCAGTGCCTTTTCCAGGCGGCCGCGGAAGTCCGGCACCAGCACTTCGATCTTGGTATGCGGCGACAGCGCGCGGGTCTTGCTGATGCACTCGACGAAGTGGCCGGCACCGCCGTCGCGCAGGTCGTCGCGGTCGACCGAGGTGATCACGACATAGGACAGGCGCAGGTCGGCGATGGTCTTGGCCAGCTTGCCCGGCTCGTCGACGTCGAGCGGGTCCGGACGGCCGTGGCCGACGTCGCAGAACGGGCAGCGGCGGGTGCACTTGTCGCCCATGATCATGAAGGTCGCAGTGCCCTTGCCGAAGCACTCGCCGATGTTCGGGCAGCTGGCTTCCTCGCATACGGTGACCAGGTTGTTCGCGCGCAGGATGTCCTTGATCTCGTAGAAGCGCGACGACGCCGTGGCGGCCTTCACCCGGATCCAGTCCGGCTTTTTCAGGCGCTCGTGCTGCTCCAGCGGGACGATCTTGATCGGGATGCGCGAAGTCTTGCTGGCGCCTTTTTGCTTGTCGCTGGCGTTGTAGGCAGCTGCCGGCTCGGTTGCCTGGGTTACTGCTGCGGCCACTGCTGCGGCGGCGACGCCGCTATCGATTTCGGAAGTCATGTGCTCTTTGCCCCGAGGGGTGTCAGTTGGAGTTGATCGTTGCAGCTTCAGCCACCGGCGCGCTCGCCAGGTGGCGCACCAGCGCACGCGCCAGTGCCTGCTGGACGTCGGCCAGCGGCGCTTCCACGCCCATGGTCCGCATGTCCACGGTGGCCAGCCCGGAATAGCCGCACGGGTTGATCCAGGTAAAAGGAGACAAATCCATTGCCACGTTCAGCGAAACGCCGTGGTAGGTGCAGCCATTGCCGCGCACTTTCAGGCCCAGCGCGGCGATCTTGGCACCCGCACGTCCGTGCGACTGGGCGCCTGCGGCGATATAGATGCCGGGCGCGCCCTCGACGCGTTCGCCTGCCAGATTATACGCCGCCAGCACATCGATGACCGCCTGCTCGATCTTGTTCACGAACTGGCGCGCATACAGCTTGCCGCCCGGCTTGTTGCGGCGCAGGTCCATCAACAGGTAGATCACGACCTGGCCCGGTCCGTGGTAAGTCACTTCGCCGCCGCGGTCGGTCTGCACCACGGGGACATCGTGCGAAGGAACGCCGGGACCGCTCAGCAGGTGGCCGCGGTCGGCGCCGAGGCCGAGGGTGAACACCGGCGGGTGCTCGACAATCCACAACTCGTCGCGCGTGTCCGGCGTACGCGCATCGGTGAAGGTGCGCATGTCGGCAAACACGGTGTCGTAGTCGGCGCGGCCAAGCTCCCGGACGATGGGACCATCGGTGGGGAGAGCGGGACGATTCGCTTGCATGGATTTATTTGGGAAATGGGCTGCCCCGTCATTATAAGCCAGCCGCATTTCCTGTGCCCGCCTTTGGCAGGCGGCAAGGGTTCGACCTTGCGCCCTTACAGCACGATCTTGACCATCGGGTGACCAGACAGCGCCGTGTACAGGGCATCCAGCTGCTCGCGGCTGGTGGCGCGCACGGTCACGGTCAGGCTGGTGTAATTGCCGTTCGACGAAGGACGCACGTCCATCTTGCCTTTATGGAAATCCGGATCGTGGGTCAGGACGACTTCGTGGATGGTGTCGGCAAAGGCGTCGTGCGTCGCGCCCATCACCTTGATCGGGAAATCGCTGGGGTATTCGATGAGGGATTCTTTGGGGTCCATGGCCGCTCCAGTAAAAAGCGCATTGTAGCCAAACTGGCTGCAATGCGCTGACGAAGCAATCCGGTCAACGCTCGCGCTGTTCGCGCATACGCGGCTCGGGCCGCGCACGCTGGACCGGTTCGGCGCGCGCTGCCGGTGCCGCGGCGGGCGCGGGGACCGGCGCCGGGGCAGGGCGCGCCGCAGCCACCGGCGGCGGGGCCGGCATGGCTGCCCGCGGCTGGGGCGCCGCGGCGGGTGCCGGTGCTGCGGCCGGTGCCGGTGCGGCGGCTGGCGCGACGCGCTGTTGCGGGAGCATGCGTCCGAAGTCGCGGTGGAGGCGCTCCGGCCGCGGGTTGGAACGCGCTTCCAGCAGCGCTTGCGGACTGGCTTGCGGGACCGCCTGTGCCGGTGCGGCCTGCGCCGCCGTCGGCTGGCGGTTGCGGCGCAGCTCTTCCATCTGTTCGCGCCGGTCGGAACGCTGCCAGCCCTGGCTGCGCCATTCCGCGCGGCCGTCGCTGCGCCCATCGATGCGCGGCTCGGCCTGGCCCGGCTGCGGCACGCCCTGCGGCGGCGTGGCGCTGCCCAGCACCGGTGCCGGTTGGCGCGGCGGCGGACTGACGATGGTGCCCGCCTGCGGCGACTGATGCGGCGGCTGGCTGACGATCGACAGGCCCTGGGCCGACGGCGCCGGCAAGCGCATCGCCCCCGCCGCTGCCTGCGGACGTGCAAAACCGTCGCGCTCGATGCGGGCGGTGTCGATGTGGCCGTCGTCGCGGCGGCCGTCGCCACGGCGGCCATCGAAGCGGTCGGCCCGGTCGCCATCCCGGCGGAAATCGCCGCGCTCGCCGCCCGGACGCTCGCCACGCTGCGGCCGGTTGGCCGGCGCCGGCGGGGCGCCAGCCAGGGGCAGGCCGCCCGCGTTCTGCGCCAGCACCGGCGGTGCGGTGGCGATCGGTGCGCGCGCCACGTTGATCCGGCCCGGCTGGCGGAAGCGGTCCTGCGGCACCACGGTCAGGCCTTGCGGGCGGAAATCGCGGCCGCGGTCGTGATCGTGATCGTGGCGCGGGTCGTTGCGCACCTGCCCGTTCAGCCAGCGCAGGTGGTGTTCCGGCGCGCGGTAGCCGGGTACGTAGCGGTCGTTCCAGGACAGCGGATACCAGCCGAAGCCCGGCCCGCGCGTACGGTCGCGGAAAGTGATGTTCCAGCCGGCGCCGCCGACCCAGCCGACCAGGGCCGGGGCCCAGACCGGACGCCCGTGGGGACGGCCGGCATCGCGCCCCGGCGACCAGGCCCAGCGGTTGCGCACCTGGATCCAGCGGCCGTAGTGGAAGGGCGCATAGCCCCAGGGTGCGTTGTCGACCCAGGTCCAGCCCCAGGGGTCGAGCCAGGTCCAGCTGCCGTCGCGGTAGGGCACCCAGCTCGAAGCCACGGTCGGCAGCCAGATCGGGCCGTATTCGGCGTCGGTGCTCCAGTTGCCGTAGCGGTCCAGGTCTTCGTAGCCGGTCATCTCGGTGCCGACGTAGCGCGCGGATGCGGACGTGTCTTCCACGCGGTCGCGCCCGGCCGCCCAGTCGTCGAAGGCGTCGCGCTGGGCGGCCAGGGTGCGCACGTCGTCCTCGCCCAGGTCAGCGCGCTTGCCGGCGCGCACCGTCAACTGCGAGCCGCCGCCGTCGACCAGGGCCACGCCGTCGAACACCTTGACGCTGCTGGTGTCGGGCACGCGTTCGGCGTCGATGCGCAGGCTGCCGGGCTGCTCCAGGCGGATGCTCGCCTGCGCCGTGCTCAGCTCGAAGCCGGCCAGCAGGTCGGGGTTGCGCACGCGGATGTTGGCGCTGCCGTAGTGCAGGCGCAGGCGCAGGCCGGCGTCGTCCAGCTGCAGCACTTCCAGCGAGCTGTCGCCATCCAGGCGGATCGAGGTGGAACCGATGCGCAGCTCGGTGCGGGCACCGGGCGCGGTACTGATCATGTTGCCCGAGGTGACCGGCCAGTTGACTTGCGCCGCCGTCATTTCGGCGCCGACGTCGTCGGCGATGCTGACCTGGCCCTGGGTGAGTGCCACGCGGCCGACTTGCGACGGAATGTCGCCGTCCGCCGCGGCCAGGGCCAGCGAGGACAGGCCGGCCAGCGCCAGCAGGGCGGCGGTTTTCAGGACTCGCTTACGCATTGCTCTCTCCAGTTTCGGGATCGTTATTGGTATGGACGCAGGCCGTTCACCTGATTACAACGCACGACCGTGCGAAAGGACAACAGGGGTTACAAAACGTTGCCAAAACCGTGATGAATAAGTTGTTTTAAGTCAACAACCTAGCAGCATTTGCTCAGGCAGCGTGGCCGCGCTTGACGAAGAACAGCAGCGCCCCCACCACGATCAGCACGCCGCCGAAGAAGCGGTTCTGGGCCTTGACCGCACGTTCGTCGCGGAAAAAGCGCTGCATCGACGAGGCCAGGAAGGCGTAGCCGTGCATCACGCTGGCATCGATGGTCACCATGGTCACGGCCAGGATCGCCAGCTGCGGCAGCACCGGTGCAGCGGGCGAGATGAAACTCGGCAGCACCGCGACCATGAAGATGATCCCTTTCGGGTTGGTGGCATTCGTGAGGAAGCCGGTCAGCACGCGCCGGCCGAAGCTCGGGTGGGCCGCCATGCCGGCGGTCGACACGTTGGTGGCGTGGGCCTTGGCGCGCCACTGGCCGATGCCGAGCCAGATCAGGTACAGGGCGCCGATGGTCTTGACCACCGTGAACGCCAGTTCCGAAGCCAGCAACAGCGAGCCGACGCCGGCGCCGGCGATCACCAGCACCAGGATCAGGCCCAGTTGCAGTCCCAGCACGGTGGCGCTGGCCTTCCTGACGCCATAGGCCAGGCCGTGCGACATCGACAGGATCGCGCCCGAACCGGGCGAAATGGCGATCAGGGTGCCGGCGATGACGAAAGCGATCCAGGTAGCGAAGCTCATGCTGGGAGGGAATGGGGAAAGAGGGAAAGAAAGAGAAAGGGATCCGCGGCGGGAGGAACTGTCCCTGCCGCCGCGGCGAAGCCGTCAGGAACGACTTATTTCTTCTTCGGGTTGACAGCTGCCTTCAGGGTGGCGCCGGCTGCGAAACGCGGGGTCTTCGACGCGGCGATCTTCATCGGTTCGCCGGTGGCCGGGTTGCGGCCCTTGCGCGCAGCGCGCTTGGTGACCGAGAACGTGCCGAAGCCGGTGATACCGACCGTGTCGCCTTTTTTCAGGCGCTCGGTGATGATCTCGATGACGGTGTTCACTGCCTCGTTGGCGGCGGCACCCGACATCTCGGTACGCTTCGCAAATTCAGCGATCAGTTCGCCTTTCTTCATAAATCCTCCGGGGGTAAAAGAGCCGGAAGATTATCATAATTAATTGCTATATGTAATGTACTGCAGGGCCCGGGCTGGCCGTAAGCCCTTTACTGGCGCGGTTTTTACCATCCTGGCGCCTCAGGCGGCGGCCGGCAAGCCTTCCAGGGCGGCCAGGCGCAGGCGCAGTGCGGCATTGATCAGCGTCTGGTAACCGGTGCCGGTGCGCTCGGCGCGCGAACGGAATTCGTCCAGGACTTCGTCGTCCAGGTAGATGGTGATGCGGGTCTTGCGTTTCGGCGGACGGGTGCGGCGGCGGGGCGCGGTCGGCAGCTCGGCATTGCTGTTCATTGCATCTCCTTCGGTCGGTCGAGGCGGGTCGATAAAGGCTGCTGCACCGCAGCCGATGTTTGAAATATACGTATTGGCGACTGGAAGTCGGGGTGCGAAGCGACGAGTTGCAGATTTACAGGGATGAAACGCAAATTCGGCGCCTGAAGTGTGCGGAAGAAGACGATACACCTCGGTTAAGATGTGGCCATATTGACACTAGGAGGTAGGCCAATGGCTGCAGGAAGTTTACTGGCACTGATCGACGACATTGCCAGCGTCCTTGACGACGTCGCCCTGATGAGCAAGGTGGCGGCCAAGAAAACCGCCGGCGTGCTGGGCGACGACCTGGCCCTGAATGCCCAGCAGGTGACCGGCGTGCATGCCGACCGCGAATTGCCGGTAGTATGGTCGGTGGCGCTCGGCTCGCTGCGCAACAAGGCGATCCTGGTGCCGGCCGCGCTGGCGATCTCGGCCTTCCTGCCGCAGGCGATCACGCCGCTGCTGATGCTCGGCGGCGCCTACCTGTGCTTCGAGGGCTTCGAGAAGCTGGCCCACAAATACCTCCATAGCGCGGCCGAGGACGCGGCGCACGAGGAAGAGCTGGTCACGGCGCTGGCCGCCGGCGCCGACATGCGCGCGGTGGAGCAGGACAAGATCAAGGGCGCGGTACGCACCGACTTCATCCTGTCGGCCGAGATCATCGTGATCGCGCTGGGCGTGGTCAACGAAGGCGGCGCTTCCTTCGGTGCCCAGGTGGCGGCGCTGGTCGCGGTGGCCGTCGCGATGACGATCGGCGTGTACGGCCTGGTGGCCGCGATCGTGAAAATCGACGACGTCGGCCTCTGGCTGAGCCGCAAGAGCGGGGCGCTCGCACGCGGCATCGGCAGCCTGCTGCTGGCGGCGGCGCCGCGCCTCATGAAGGCGCTGTCGGTGATCGGCACCGTGGCCATGTTCATGGTTGGCGGCGGCATCATCGGCCACGCGGTCGAACCGCTGCACCACCTGGCCGAAGGCGCCGCCCATGCGGTGGCCGGCGTGCCGGTGGCCGGCGGCCTGCTGGCGGCGGTGGCACCGACCGTGGTCGACGCCGTGGCGGGGGTCGTCATCGGCGCCCTGGTGCTGCTGGTCGTTAGCGTGGTGCAGCGCTTACGTGGCAAGCACTGAGCGGCAAGCACTGAACCTTCCCGAGCCCGCCGACTCCAAAGAACAAGGAGGAGGGGGCGCCATGCAGGAAACCCGCTTGCGCCTGCGTCTGGCACTCGGCGCGGCGCGGATGTCGATCTGGGATGCCACGGTCGTCGACAGCGACGTCACCGAAGGCATCGTCTCGTGGTCGGCCGACGGCGCCGCCCTGATCGGGCTGTCGCCGGTCGAGCAGCAGCAGAGCTTCCTCGATTTCCTGGCCCGGGTTCATCCCGACGAACGCCAGCACCTGCTCAAGTACATGCAGCGGCGCGTCGACCAGGGCGCGTCCTACCACTACGAATACCGCATCCTGATGCCGGACGGCGTGCCACGCTGGATCGGCTGCCGCGGCATGGCCGTCTACGAGGATGGCATCCCGGTGCGCACGCTGGGCCTGGTCTGGGACGATACCGCGCGCAAGCAGCTCGAAGCCGAGCTGGCCGAGCAGAAGGAACTGGCCGAAGTCACGCTCGGCTCGATCGGCGACGGCGTGATCTCCACCGACGCCCAGGGGCGGGTGCGCTTCATGAACCGGGTCGCCGAAGAGCTCACCAGCTGGACCGCCGAGCAGGCCGAGGGCATGGACGTCGCCCACGTCGTGCGGCTGCAGGACGAGGCCGATGGCAAGCACATCGAAAACCCGGTGCACCGCTGCCTGCGCGAACGCAATGCCGTCGGCGTGAGTTCGCACGCCCAGCTGCTGGCGCGCGACGGCCGCCGCATGGCGATCGAGGATTCCTCGGCACCGATCTGGGCACGCGACGGGACGGTGCTGGGCGCGGTGGTGGTGTTGCACGACGTGACCCACGAGCGCAAGCTGGCACACCAGCTCACCTGGCAAGCCTCGCACGATCCGCTCACCGGCCTGATCAACAGGCGCGCCTTCGAAGTGGCCGTGGCCGACGCGCTGCACAGCGCCAAGGACGACGGCCGCCACCACGCGCTGCTGTACATGGACCTCGACCGCTTCAAGATCGTCAACGACACCTGCGGCCACGGCGCCGGCGACCTGCTGCTGCAAACGCTTTCGCGCCTGCTGCAGCAGCACATGCGCGAGAGCGACGTGCTGGCGCGCCTGGGCGGCGATGAAATGGGGGTGATCCTGTCGTCCTGCCCGCTGCCGCGCGCGCTGCCGCTGGCCGACACGCTGCGCCAGACGGTCAAGGATTTCCGCTTCATCTGGGGCGAGCGCGTGTTCGAGATCGGGATCTCGATCGGCATGGTCGAGATCAGCGAGCACAGCAAGTCAGTGACGGAACTCCTGATCGCCGCCGACCAGGCCTGCTACATGGCCAAGGAGCAAGGCCGCAACCGCGTGCACGTGTACCGCGAGAGCGATGCCGTACTGGCGCGCCGCCAGGGCGAGATGCAATGGGTGTCGCGCCTGACCGAGGCGCTCGACAAGAACCAGTTCCGCCTGTTCGCGCAGCCGATCGTGGCGCTGAATGGCGCCGGCGAAAACGGTGCGGCCCACCATGAAGTCCTGCTGCGCATCGCCAGCGCCAGCGCGCCCGGCGGCGGCGGCCTGATCCTGCCCGGCGCCTTCATTCCCGCCGCCGAACGCTATGACCTGATGGTGCCGCTGGACCGCTGGGTGGTCAGCCACGTGTGCCGCCACATCCACGAGGAAAGGCGGCGCGGCGTGCGCGGTGCCGGGCAGGCACCGATGTATTCGGTCAACCTGTCCGGCGTCTCGCTGGGCGACGACGCCATGCTGGGCCATATCACCTCCGAAATCGCGGCCTACGGCATCGCCCCCGGCCAGCTGTGCTTCGAGATCACCGAAACCGCCGTCATCGCCAACCTGCCCAAGGCCCAGGAATTCATCGCCTCGCTGCGCGCGCTCGGCTGCCATTTCTCGCTGGACGACTTCGGCAGCGGCTTGTCTTCCTTCGCCTACCTGCGCACGCTGCCGGTGGACTACCTCAAGATTGACGGCCTGTTCATCCGCGGCATCGCCGGCAACGACATCAACCGCGCCCTGGTCAAAGCCATCAACGAGGTCGGCCACGTGATGGGCATCCGCACGGTGGCCGAATACGTCGAAGACAATGCCACGCTGGCGGCGGTGCGCGCACTCGGCATCGATTACGCCCAGGGCTACGCCGTCGGCCAGCTGCGCCAGCTGGCCTGACCACGCGCCATGCCGGTGCGAAGCTCCCCTTGACGCGCGCCCTCCACGCGCATGCATGCATCATGCATGCTCATGTGTTGCGTCATTACAAATCTGCAAATTGATTCATTTGACAACGGTCATACGTGCGTCACAGTATGAAGTCAGGACTTGCCAAAAGTTAAGGCATGGCCGCACCGCCCGCGCAACAGGCAGGACGCTGTATCGCCGCAGTTCGCATTTCATCCGCAGACAAGAATAAGGAAGCAGAAGATGCAACAACGATTTGCACCGCAACAGACCATACTCGCCTTCACCATCGCCACCTTGTTCGCCAGCGCCGCCGCCCAGGCCCAGGACAGCGGCAACGGCGCCGACAATGCCGCCACCGTGGTCGTCACCGGCACCCGGGTCGCCAACCGCAGCGCGCTCGACACCGCCTCGCCGGTCGACATCATCTCGGCCGAGACCCTCAGGAACACCGGCTCGCCCGAACTGAACCAGGCCCTGGCGGCGGCGCTGCCGGCCCTGAACTTCCCGCGCCCGGCCATCAGCGACGGCACCGATACCGTGCGTCCAGCCACGCTGCGCGGCATGGCGCCCGACCAGAGCCTGGTGCTGGTCAATTCCAAGCGCCGCCACACGGCCTCGCTGATCAACCTGAACGGCAGTATCGGGCGCGGCGCGGCGGCGGTCGACCTGAACACGATCCCGTCCAGCATCGTCAAGAACATCGAAGTGCTGCGCGACGGCGCGGCCGCCCAGTACGGCTCGGATGCGATTTCCGGCGTGATCAACATCCGCCTGCGCACCGACCGCGACGGCGGCGAAGGGACGGTCGGCTTCGGCGAGCGCAAGACCGAGTACGACATGCTCAATGGCGGCGCCCCGGCGGACGCCAACTGGGGCCCCGGCCCGAGCTCGCGCGAACGCACCGACGGCCAGACCCGCACCCTGAGCGCCTGGAAGGGCTTGCCGTGGGGCGAAAGCGGCTTCGTCACCATCGCCGGCGAAGTCAAGAGCCAGGAACACACCGAACGCAGCGGCTACGACCTGCGCCAGCAATATGCCAAGGTGAACGGCGCCTACGATCCGCGCGAACAGAGCATCAACCGCTACAACGCCTGGTACGGCGAACCGGAGATGAAGCAGAAGACCGTGTTCGTCAACGCCGGCAACAAGGTGTCCGGCGACGTCAAGGTGTATGCCTGGAGCGGCTACCAGTTGCGCGATGCGCTCTCCGCCGGCTACTTCCGCTTGCCGCAGGACGTGCGCAACGTGCAGGCGATCTACCCGAACGGCTTCCTGCCGATCATCGCCCCGACCGTCGAAGACTTCAGCGCCGCCGCCGGGGTCAGCTGGACCGTCGGCGACTGGGACCTCGACACCTCGCTGGTGTACGGTCAGAACCGCATGAACTACGACGTCCTCAACACGCTGAACGCCTCCTACGGCGCGGCCAGCCAGACCAGCTTCGACGCCGGCGGCTTCAGCTACCGCCAGCTGGTCTACAACCTGACCGGCGTGCGCAAGTTCGATATCGGCGGCCTGGCCTCGCCGCTGAACCTGGCCATCGGCACCGAGGCACGGCGCGAAGGCTATGAATTGCACGCCGGCGAACCGGCCTCCTGGAACAACGGCGGCGTGCTGGTGAACCGTGTTCCGGCGGCCTCCGGCGCCCAGGTGTTCCCCGGCTTCCGTCCGGCCAACGCCTCCGACACCTCGCGCGTCGCGCTGAGCCTGTTCGCCGACCTCGAAGCGAACGTCACCGACAAGCTGCTGGCCTCGGTGGCGCTGCGCGGCGAGCATTACAACGACTTCGGCAGCAATTTGTCCGGCAAGCTGGCCGGGCGCTACGATTTCTCGAAGAACTTCGCCCTGCGCGGCTCGGTGCAGAACGGCTTCCGCGCGCCCTCGCTGCAGCAGCAGAACTTCACCTCGACCTCGACCAACTTCATCGACGGTGTGCCGTACGAGATCACCACCTTCAAGCCGTCGGACCCGGTCGCGGTGGCGCTCGGCGCCCAGCCGCTCAAGGCCGAGAAGTCGACCAACTACTCGCTGGGTGCGGTAATGCGCTTTGCCCCGCTCAGCATCACGGTGGATGCCTACCGCATCAACGTGCGCGACCGCATCGTGCTGTCGGAAAACCTGACCTCGGCCACGGTGCGCAACTACATCGTCGCCCAGGGCTTCAGCGGCGTCGGCGGCGGCCGCTTCTTCATCAACGGCGTCGATACCCGTACCGAGGGCGTCGACATCGTCGCCAGCCTGCCGTGGAATGCGGGCGCCGCGGGACGCTTCGACTTCACGCTGGCCGGCAGCGTCAACAAGACGGAGGTCACCAAGGTGCCGACCACTTCCCAGCTGGCGGCCCTGAACCCGGCACCGGTGCTGTTCGACCGCGTCAATGTGCTGACGCTGGAAGAAGGCCAGCCGAAGAACAAGATCGTGGCCAGCGCCAACTGGAAGCTGGCGCAATGGGGCGTGACCGCACGCGCGACCCGCTACGGCAAGCTGCTCTCGCCCGGCACCGTGGCCGCCAACGACTTCTGGCTCCAGCCGCATACCATCGTCGATCTGGAAGGCCGCATCGCACTGACCAAGAAGCTGAGCCTGGCGGTAGGGGCGGACAACCTGTTCGACCAGTATGCGGAAACGCTGCCGTTCGCGATCAACACGACCAACAACGCGCCGTTCTCGAACTACACGCCTTTCGGCAACAGTGGGCGCTACATTTACGCTCGGGCCAACTACACCTTCTGATCATCCGGTCATCCGCCCGTGTGTTGCGGGCGGCATTGCACCCACGCTTTTCCCATCTGCCTTACAATTTAGTCAACTGCGGCGGCACAAGACCGCGCCCAGCGCCAGGCCGAGCCCGAAGCCGGCATACACCACCGCCAGCGAGGGCCGCGACAGATGCGCCTCGTAGCCAGGCTGCAGGCGCCGCGGCGTGCACTGGTAGTCGACGAAGCAGGCGACGGCAGCGCCGCCCGCGGCCACGCCCAGCGTCAGCGGCGGCTGCCGGCGGTCGAGCAGCTCGCCGCACAGGCGCTCGAAGATGACGGACCAGAACACCGAACAGCCGTGGTGGATCAGGTAGCCGGGCAGGGTGTAGCGGGTCGACGGGGCGTGCTGGCGAAAGGCCTGGTCGCCCCAGATCCAGTGGCTGACGGCGTTGGTGGGGGCCCAGGCGCTGCTGCGCTGGCCGAGCACGGACATGATGGCTGTCGACACCAGGCTGGCGCCGGCGCCGCCGACAAGGCCGCGCCGCCATGCGGTTTTCCATGGTTCCATGAGGATCCTCGGTTCGGTGTTTGAATAGGAGCATGCATGCGGATTTTGTTGACGGGCGCAAGTGGATTCATCGGGCAACACCTGCTGCACGCCCTGCTGGCCGAAGGCCACCAGCTCGTGTGTGCGGTACGCACCGTCAAGCCGGGCAGCGATCCGCGCCTGAGCTACATCCATGCCGACTTCACCAAAGATATCGACAAATCCGCCTGGCTGGCGCGCCTGACGGGCATCGACGCCGTGGTCAACACCGTCGGCATCTTCCGCGAAAGCGGAGCCCAGACCTTCGAGACCCTGCACACCCGCGCGCCGCGCGCGCTGTTCGCCGCCTGCGCCGAATCCGACGACGTGCACATGGTGCTGCAGCTGTCCGCGCTCGGCGCCGACGAGGATGCCGACACGCCGTATCACCTGTCGAAAAAAGCCGCCGACGACTATCTGGCCTCGCTGCCGATCCGCGCCTGCATCGTCCAGCCTTCGCTGGTGTATGGCGGCGACGGCACCAGCGCGCGCGTGTTCAAGGCGCTGGCCTCGATGCCCTTCGCCGTGCGCTTCGGCGACGCGTCGCAGATGGTGCAGCCGATCCACGTCGACGACGTGGTGGCCGCGATTGTCGCCCTGCTACGCCAGCGCCTGCACGTCGACCAGCCGATCTTGCCCGGCGTCGTCCCGCTGCGTACCGCGCGCCGCCTGGCGCTGGCCGGGCCGCAAGCCCTGCCCTTCGTCGACTACCTGGCGGCGCTGCGCACGGCCATGGGCATGGGACGCCTGCGCGTGCTGCGGCTGCCGGGCGGCGTGGCCAGGGCGATGGCGCGCGTCGGACGCTGGCTGCCGGGCGGCCTGCTCGACCCCGACGCGCTGCGCATGCTGGACCGCGGCAACACGGCCGACCCGGGCCCGACCCTGCGCCTGCTGGGCCGCCCGGCGCGCCCGGTCGCTTCCTTCGTGGTGGAGCCGCGCGCCGAACGCGCGCGCGCAAAACTCGACTGGCTGCTGCCGCCGCTGCGCTGGTCCATCGTCGCGGTATGGATCGTCACGGCGATCGTCTCCGCTTTCGTGTATCCGGTGCAGGACAGCTACGAACTGCTGGCACGCACCGGCATCCCCGAAGCCCTGCGTCCGCTGATGCTGTACGGCGCGGCCGGCCTCGACCTGCTGTTCGGCCTCGGTATCCTGTTCCTGAAGCGCCGCCGCTGGCTGTGGCTGGCGCAACTGGCGCTGATCGGTTTTTATACGATCGTCATCGCGATCAAACTGCCGGAATTCCTGGTCCACCCCTATGGACCGCTGACCAAGAACCTGCCGATGCTGGCGGCGATCTGGTTGCTGTATGAGCTCGATGGAAAGGAGAAGTAAATGGATTACGTTGTCGTGAAGTGGCTGCACATCCTGTCATCGACCTTCCTGTTCGGTACCGGGATCGGGTCGGCCTGGTACATGTTGTTCGCCAACGTCAGCCGCGACGTGCGCGCGATCGCCGTCGTCAGCAAGTACGTGGTGATCGCCGACTGGCTGTTCACGGCCACCACCGCCATCATCCAGCCGGCCACCGGCTTCTACATGGCCCACCTGGCCGGCTATCCGCTCACCACCCACTGGATCATGTGGTCGGTGATCCTGTACGTGCTGGCCGGTGCCTGCTGGCTGCCGGTGGTGTGGCTGCAGATGCGCCTGCGCGACCTGGCGGCCGCGGCTGCGCGCGATCATACCGACTTGCCGCCGTTGTACTGGACATATTTCAAAACCTGGGTGGCGCTCGGCATCCCGGCGTTTATTGCCTTTGTCTTCATTTTCTGGTTCATGGTCGCCAAACCTGTTTAAATCGTTCGAAAGGAAATCCCGATGTCCCGTCTCAGCCTCGGTCTCGCCGTCCTGCTGGCCTCCGGCAGCGTTTTCGCTGCCGATTCAAAAGCTGTTACTGCAGAATGGGTCGCGCGCAGCGACGCCTATACGCAGCCCGTGCTGAAGGACACCGGCAAGTACGCGCCCGAGGAATCGACCGAGCTGGGCGACGAAAGCTTCGACACTGCGGTCGCCGACTTCAAGCCGCGCGACTACGAACGCCAGCTGGCGGACACCGAAAAACGCCTGCAGGCACTGCGCCGCCAGCGCGCTCTTGAGAAGGACGTCAAGGTGCGGCAAGACCTCGACATTCTGATCGAGTCGCGCGAAAAACTCGTCGCCAGCATGAAGCTGGAACGCCAGTACCTGCTGAACTACGTGAACGTGGGCGAACTCGTCTACGGCGGCCTGCAGTCTCTGCTCGACGCGCGTAACAAGCCGGCACGCCGACAGCTGGCGCTGGTGCGCCTGAAGCGCTACGCCGGCAAGGAAGCGGGTTACACCCCGATCGCCACCCTGGTGCAGGCGCGTGCCGAAGAGCGCCTGGCCAACAAGGCACTGATCGGCCCTTATGTCGGCGAGGTCGAGGAAGGCCTGAACAACAATGCCACCTACATGGACGGCATCGAGACCCTGCTCAAGAAGGACGGCCTGACCGGCTGGGAAGCCGACTTCGCGGCGCTCAAGGCACAAGTGAAAGAGTACGACGACTGGGTACGCAAGCGCATCCTGCCGCGCGCGCGCAAGGAAGTGCGCCTGCCGGAAGCGGTCTACGTCAACCGCCTGCTGAACGTCGGCGTCGACATCGCACCCGCCCAGATGATCGAGCGCGCCAGCTTCGACTTCCAGGAAGTGCGCGACCAGATGCAGGTGGTGGCGGGCACCATCGCCGCGCAAAGGAAACTGCTGTCGCCGGACTACCGCGACGTCATGCGCGAGCTGAAGAAGACCTCGATTCCCGCCGACCAGCTGCTGCCCTACTACCGCGAGCGCTTGAAGGATATCGAAGGCATCATCCGCGCCCGCGACCTGGTGACGCTGCCGGCGCGCGACGCCAACATCCGCACCGCCAGCGAAGCCGAAGCGGCGCGCACGCCGGCGCCCTTCATGAACCCGCCGCGCATGATCGGCAACACGGGAGAATACGGCGAGTTCGTGATCCCGCTGTCGAACCCGAACGCGAAGTCGAAGGAAAAGATGAACGACTTCGACTACGCCGCCGTGTCCTGGGGCGTGACCGCGCACGAGGCGCGCCCGGGCCACGAACTGCAGTTCGCGTCGATGGTGGAGCAAGGCATGTCGGTGGCGCGCGCCCGCTTCGCCTTCAACAGCGCCAACGTCGAGGGCTGGGGCTTGTATTCGGAAGCGCTGGTGCTGCCCTACATGCCGCCGGAAGGCCAACTGGCCGCGCTGCAGATCCGCCTGCTGCGCATGGCGCGCGCCATGCTCGACCCGATGATCAACCTGGGGCGCATGACACCCCAGCAGGCCAAGGCTTTCCTGATGAAGGAAGTGGTGCTGTCCGAGCCCTTCGCCCAGTCCGAGGTCGACCGTTACTCCTACCGCAGCCCGGGCCAGGCCACCTCCTATTACTACGGCTACGTGAAACTGCGCGCCCTGAAAACCCTGGCCGAGATCGAGCTGGGCGAGCGTTTCAATTTGAAAGCCTTCAACGACTTCGTCATCGCCCAGGGCATCCTGCCGCCGGCGCTGATGAAACAGGCGGTGCTGGATGAGTTCATTCCGGCGCAGAAGGCGGCCACGCCGGCGATTGTTAACAAAGGGTAAGCTGCGCCATGCCCACCCCGTTCCGGGTTAAGGTTGACGCTGTCGCGGCCAGGACGGCCGCTCAGCTCACGAATCAGCTTTATTGGGAGAAATACCATGCGCAAGATGATCTTGATGGCAGTCGCCGGTTTTATCTGGAAGAAGTTCATGGCCAGGAAGTCCTATAACGGGACGGTGCCGGGCCGTTTCTGATCGACGGCACACTGACTGCACGGGGCCGGCATTGCCGGCCTTTTTCGTCAACGATGGAGGAAACAATGCGGGCTTATCAAATCTTGCCTGGCGCAGGCATTGACGGACTGCAGAGCGTCGACTTCCCCGACCGCGAACTGGGCACCGGCGAAGTGCGCATGCGCGTGCGCGCGGTGTCGCTGAATTACCGCGACTTGATGGTCGCCAGCGGCAATTACCTGGTGAATGTCGACGACCCCATCATTCCCTGCTCGGACGGCGCCGGCGAAGTCCTGGCCGTGGGTCCGGGCGTGAGCCGGGTGCAGGTCGGCGACCGCGTCGCCGGCTCGTTCTTCCCATACTGGCACGACGGCCCCGCGGCGCCCGACAAGGTGCGTCACGCGCTCGGCGGCGATATCGACGGCATGCTGGCCGAGGAAGTGATCCTGCACGAAGATGCGCTGGCCATGGTGCCGCCGTCGATGAGCTTGATCGACGCCGCCACCATGCCCTGCGCGGGCGTGACGGCCTGGAATGCCATCTTCGAATCGAGCAACAACATCCGCCCCGGCGACACCGTGCTGCTGCTCGGTACCGGCGGCGTGTCGGTGCTGGGGCTGCAGCTGGCGCAAGCGGCCGGCCTGCAGACCATCATCACCTCGTCCAGCGACGACAAGCTGGCGCGCGCCAGGGAACTCGGCGCGACGCACGCGATCAACTACCGCACGCATCCGGAATGGCAGGAAGAAGTGCTGCGCGTGACCGGCGGCATTGGTGCCCACGTGGTGCTGGAAGTCGGCGGCCAGGGCACCGTCAACCGCTCGATCGCCTCCGCCGCGATGGGCGGCACCATCGCCGTCATCGGCGGGGTCAGCGGCTTCGGCGGCGAAGTCAACCCGGGCTCGCTGCTGGCCAGCGCCAGGCGCCTGGTCGGTATCTACGTCGGCAGCCGCACCATGCTGGAAAAGGTGATGCGCCTGGTCGCATCGACCGGGCTGCAGCCGGTGGTGGACCGGGTGTTTCCGTTCGAGGAGGTGCAGGAGGCTTACCGGTACATGGAGTCCGGGGCGCATTTCGGGAAGGTGGTGATTGCGGTTGGGAAGTGACTACCCCCAGCTGACGCTGATCGTCGAAGCGAAATAAGCACGTCGCGCCCGCCTGCGCGGGGACGACGGCAGTGGCTTACTTCTGCATCTTGACCAACTCGATCTCGAACAACTTCGGCCACAACTTCCCGGTCACATAGAGCTTGTTGTGCCGCGCATCCCACGCAATCCCGTTCAGCACCGCATCCACCGACGTCGTCCCGCGCTGCTCCGGCGGCAGCAAACCGGCCAGGTTGACCCAGCCGACCACCTTGCCGCTGGCCGGGTCGATGCGGGCGACCACGTCGTAGCCCCAGATGTTGGCGTAGATCTCGCCATCCACCACTTCCAGTTCGTTCAGCTGCGGGATCGGCTTGCCCTCGGCCGTGACCTGGATGCGGCGCTGTTCTTCCAGCGTCTTCGGGTCGAGCACGCGGATTTCGTTGCTGCCGTCGCTCATGTAGACGTGCTGCGCATCGCTGGCCAGGCCCCAGCCTTCGCCCTTGTAATTGAAACGGCTCTTCAGGGTGAAGGTTTTCGCGTCGTAGACGAAGCCGACGTTCGACTGCCAGGTCAGGGTGACGATGTTGTCGCCCACCGCGGTGGAACCTTCGCCGAAGTATTCCTCGGCCAGCGCCTTTTTCTGCTGCACCTTGCCGGTCTTGAGGTCGACGCGGCGCAAGGTCGACTGGCCCTTCTGGCCGGTGCTTTCGTACAGCTGGCCGTCGCGGAAGAACAGGCCCTGCGTAAACGCGGTGGGATCGTGCGGGTAGGTGTTCTTGACAACGAAGCCATACACGGGAATGGCGGCCTGGGCGGCGGTGGCGCCCAGCAGGGCAGCGCCGAGCACGACGGATGCGAGTTTTTTCAAGGCTGACTCCAGAAACGGGCGAATGACGACCAAAAGATTGCGATCATATAGTATGCCAGCAACGCGCCATGGCCGAGCAGGTTGACATCGGCGCCCGGGTGATGACCGCTTATGGCCGGGCGTGGCGCTGGCTTGTCGCCGTTTGCGTTAGGATGGGGCTTGTTTCCTGAATAACGCATCAGAAGGACCTTTCCATGGACAGTATCGACCTCGAAGTGCTGCACGCCTGCGACCAATGGCTGCGCGCCGGCCACCGCTGCGAATACGTCACGGTGGTGCGCACCTGGGGCTCGAGCCCGCGTCCGGAAGGCGCGACCATGGCGATCCGCGCCGATGGCCTGGTCGTGGGCTCGGTCTCGGGCGGCTGCATCGAGGACGACCTGATCGCGGCAGTGCGCGAGCACGGCATCGTGCGCACCAGCCCGGAAGTGCTCACCTACGGCATCAGCGCCGACGAGGCGCACCGCTTCGGCCTGCCCTGCGGCGGCACCATCCAGCTGGTGGTCGAGCCGCTGGGCGCGCACAGCCGCATCGGCGAGCTGCTGGCACTGGCCCAGCGCCGCGTGCTGACCCGGCGCACCCTCGACCTGGCCAGCGGCGCGGTCGAGCTGACAGCGGGTGCGGCCGACCAGCAGTTGCACATGGACAAGGACAGGCGCCAGCTGGTGACCATCCACGGCCCGCGCCTGCGCATGCTGATCATCGGCGCCGGCCAGCTGTCGCAGTTCCTGGCCCAGATCGCGGTCGGGCTGGAATACCAGGTCACCGTGTGCGACCCGCGAGAGGAATACCGCGGCAGCTGGAGCCTGCCCGGCGTCGAGGTGGTGCACGAGATGCCGGACGACGTCGTGCTGGCCATGAAGCTGGACAACCGCAGCGCCGTGATTGCGCTGACCCACGATCCGAAGCTGGACGACATGGGCTTGATGGAAGCGCTCAAGACCGAGGCCTTCTACGTCGGCGCGATCGGCTCGCGCGTCAACAATGCGCGCCGCCGCGAACGCCTGCGCGAATTCGACCTGAGCGAAGAACAGATCGCCAAATTGCACGGCCCGATCGGTATTTATATCGGCAGCAAGACACCGTACGAGATCGCGGTGTCGATCCTGGCCGAGCTGACGGCGGTGAAGAACGGCGTGCCGCTGCCACAGCAGATGACGGTGGAGGGCGGCAAGGCGCTGGCGACCCATGTGCCGGCCAATCCGCTGGCGTTCGAAGCCAGGGCGGCCTGATCGCCTGCTTATCCTTTCAGCAGCAGCGCGGCCAGTCCCAGCATCGTTGCCCCTGTAAAAGTTTCGACGGCGCGCCAGACGCCAGGGCGCGCCAGCACGAAGGCGCAGCGCCGCGCCAGCCAGCCGAGACCCGAAAACCACAACAGCGAAGCCAGCATCGCACCGGCTGCAAAGGCGCTGCGGTGCCCCGCTGCCAGGCTGCTGCCGACCGCACCCAGCAGCACCACGGTATCCAGGTAGACGTGCGGGTTCAGCAGCGACATCGCCAGCACCAGCGTGAACGCCTGGCGCGCGCTGCCGGCCTGGGCGCCCGTGCCCTCGCCCTTGCCCTTGCCCTTGCCCTTGCCCTTGCCCTTGCCCGCTAGCGGCGCCGCCTGCGTGCGCCAGGCACTGTTCAGGCAGCGGCAGCCATACCAGACCAAAAACACGGCGCCTCCCCAGCGGCACGTTGCCAACAACAGCGGCGAAGCTTCCACCAGCGCGCCGAAGCCGGACATGCCGAGGGCAATCAGGGTCATGTCGATGAGCACGCAGGTGGCCACCGTCAGCAGCAGGTGGCGGCCGCGCACGCCGGTGCGGATCACGTGCGCGTTCTGGGCGCCGATCGGCATGATCAGGCTGGCGCCCATGCCCAGGCCCTGCAGGAATACCTGTTGCGAAAACATTGTCGCTTCCTCGATGCAAAAGCGGACATGATCGCTTCACGGCGCCATCTCATCAATTATATTAATGAAATCTAATACTGCTTAAGATGGGCTAATCCATGACAATCGATCCGCGCCGCAGCGAAGCCTTCCTGGCCGCCATCGACGGCGGCAGCCTGGAGGCGGCGGCCAGGCAGCTGAACATCACGCCCTCTGCGGTATCGCAGCGGATCACCGCGCTGGAGCAAGACCTGGGCACGCCGCTGCTGGTGCGCGCCCGCCCCTGCCGCCCGACCACGGCCGGGATGCGCCTGCTGCAATTCCTGCGCCAGCGCGCGCTGCTGGAAGCGGAATTCCTGGCCGAACAGGGCAGCGGGCCGGTACGGGTGACGCTGGCTGTCAACAACGACACGCTGGCGACCTGGCTGCTGCCGGCGCTGGCGCCGGTGCTGGTCGACGAAGGCCTGCTGGTCGAATTCGTGCTCGACAACCAGGGCCACACCTTCAATTTGCTGGAGCAGGGCCTGGCGCTGGCCTGCGTCTCGGGCGAAGCGGCGCCGATGCGCGGCTGCACCGTCACGCCGCTGGGAACGATGCGCTACCGGATGGTGGCGGCGCCCGCGTTTGCCGCGCGCTGGTTCCCCGGCGGGATCGATCGCGACGCCGCCCGGCACGCGCCGGTAATGGTGTTCGACCGCAAGGACACGCTGCAAAGCGCTTTCCTGCTGCAGCATTTCGGCCTGCCCGAGGGGGCCTACCCGTTCCATTACGTGCCGGCCAGCGACCCTTACGTGCAGTCGATCCGGCTCGGCCTCGGCTACGGCCTGCTGCCGCTCGAGCAGTGCGCGGCGATGCTGGACGCCGGCCTGCTGGTCGACCTGACGCCGGAGCTGTACATGGACGTGCCGCTGTACTGGCATGCCTGGCGCATCCAGCCGCCGCGGCTGGAACGCATGGGTGCTGCGCTGGTGAAGGCGGCGCGCGCGGTGCTGCTGCCGCTGGCTTGAGACCCCGGCACGCCAGAGAGAGTGTCACGCCATCGTCACAGCGCAGGCGTACACTCGAGGGTCAAGTCCATGCACGCCATCGGCGATGCCGAGCGGAGAACTGTCCATGATGTGGCGTATCGAATTCTCGTCGGCCAAATTCCTGCCGACCCTGCCGCCGGCCTGCCAGAGCAATCCTGGCGTGTACGGTTTCGAACTGGCCCTGTGGCTGGCGCAGGCGCTGGGCCGGCGCGGCATCGCCACCAGCTATCCGGCGCCCGAGGACTGGGGCTGGCTGATCGAATACGAACTGGCCGAAGGTGCCAGCTTCCTGATCGGCTGCGCCAGCAGCTGCGGCCCACACCAGGGCTACGATGGCCAGGCGCTCGACTGGGCGATCTTCGTCGAAGAGCACCGCAGCATGAAGCAGCGCCTGCGCAAGCTGTCGAGCACGGGCGAACTGGAGATGCTGGGCACTCACATCGTCGACATCCTGGAAGAAGAGCGCATCGCCGCTGCCCGCGTCGGCGCCTGAGCTGCCCGCGCCCCGCGCCCCGTGCCCGCATAAGGATTTGTTACAAGAAACTGTCTTCCTGCGGGCGTGCTGCCGCGTTAAGGACGCAGGCGCCTGTGCGAAGGCGCGCCCTTATCTACCGATGGAGAAACCATGAAACGCTTGTTCGCCGCCGCCGCCGTGCTGGCCCTGTGCTCCCATGCCGCTTTTGCCGGCGAGCTGACCCTGTTCTCCGACAACGATTTCCGCGGCGCCCGCACTACCGTGCAGCGCGACACGCCCGACCTGAATCGCATCGGCATGAACGACCGGGTATCCAGCATCGTCGTGCGCTCGGGCGTCTGGCAGGTGTGCGAACACGCCGGCTTCGGCGGCTACTGCGCCGAATTCGGCCCGGGCGAATACCGCAGCCTGCCGCGCTTCAACGACAGCATCTCGTCGGTGCGCGAAGTGACGCGCGGCGGCCCGGGACGCGACCGCGATGATTATCGGGATGGTGGCAACCGGGATGGCTATCGCGACGGCGGCTACCGCGACGAGCGCCGCGACGACCGCCGCCGCGACGGCGACGTGCAGCTGTTCACCGACGCCAGTTTCGGCGGCCGCGACGTCGCCCTGTCCGACAGCATCCGCTCGCTGGAGGAGGTCGGCTTCAACGACCGCGCCAGCTCGATGATCATCCGCGAAGGCCGCTGGGAATTCTGCGAAGACGCCGGTTTCCGCGGCCAGTGCGTGGTGTTCGGCCCGGGCCGCTACCCGTCGCTGGATCGCCTGAACGACCGCATCTCCTCGATGCGCCGCGTGCGCTGACCGATTCGGGGTCGCTGACCGATTCGGGGTCAGAGCACAATCCGGGGTCAGAGCTCTTTCTTTGGAAATAGCGCGGCGGCACAAGATCCGAAGCCAAAAGAGATCATCCGCGCCTGCCGGCAGCAACATATGTCACTAAAGCTATTTCCAAAACCGGGCTCTGACCCTGAATTGTCGACTTGAAGCTCTGTCCCCGAATGTGCTCTGACCCCGCATTGTGCTCTGACCCCGCATTGTGCTCTGACCCCGAATTGGGGTCAGCCGAGCAGGGCGACGCCTTTGATCTGCACCCACAGCTCGCGGCCAGGGACGATGTCGAGCTCGCGGCGCGAGCGTTCGGTGATGCGGGCCAGCAGCGGCGTCGCGCCCATGCGCACTTGCACCAGTACGTGGCCGGGGGTGTCGGTGGGGGCGGTGGCCGTCACCCGCGCCGGCAGCAGGTTGACGATGCTGGTGCCCTGCGGCCGTGCCAGCGCCAGGCTGACGTCGCGCGCATGGATGCGGCAGCGCAGGTGGGCGCCGATGGCTTCCTTGCGCTGACCGACGTACAGCACGCCGCCGTCGAAGCGCAGACGCGATAAATTGTCGGCTTCATGCCCTTCCAGCACGGTGTCGAGCACCACGCCGGCATCGTCGGCGAAGCTCGGCGGCAGGTCGGCGCGCGCCAGTGTCTCGCTTAGCGGACCGCTGGTCACCACGCGGCCGGCGTCCAGCAGCACCAGGTGGTCGGCCAGGCGCGCCACCTCGTCCGGCGCGTGGCTCACGTAGATGATCGGGATCGACAGCGCGTCGTGCATGCGCTCCAGATAAGGCAGAATCTCCTGCTTGCGGCGCAGGTCGAGGGCGGCCAGCGGTTCGTCCATCAGCAGCAGGCGAGGCGATGCCAGCAGGGCGCGCGCGATGGCCACCCGCTGGCGCTCGCCGCCGGACAGGCTGCCCGGCCGCCTTTCCAGCAATTCCCAAATGCCGAGCAGGCGCGCCACCGTCTCGGGCTCGAAACGGCGCTCGGCGCGCGGTACCCGTTTCATGCCGAATTCCAGGTTGGCGCGCACGCTAAGGTGGGCGAACAGGCTGGCTTCCTGGAACACGTAACCGAGGGCGCGCCTGTGGGTCGGCACGAAGATGCCCTGCTCGGCATCCTGCCAGACCTCGGCGCCGATGGCGACGTGGGCACCCTCCACGCGTTCCAGCCCGGCGATGGCGCGCAGGCAAGTGGTCTTGCCCGAGCCCGAAGGCCCGAACAAGGCGCTGATGCCGCGCCCGGGCAACTCCAGATCGACGTCGAGCCGGAAATCGCCGCGGTCGAGGTGCAGCCGTACGACGATGTCATTCATGCACGTCCCCGCTTCACCGCCTGCGGGTTGGTCGTGTACAGCGCCAGCAGCACCAGGAAGCTGAACACCAGCATGGCGCCCGACAGCCAGTGCGCCTGCGCATACTCGAGCGCCTCGACGTGGTCGTAGATCTGCACCGACACCACCCGCGTCTTGTCCGGGATATTCCCGCCGATCATCAGCACGACGCCGAATTCACCCACCGTATGCGCAAAGCCGAGCACCGCCGCCGACAGGAAGCCGGGCCGGGCCAGTGGCACCGCCACCGCCCAGAACGTATCCCAGGGACTGGCGCGCAGGGTCGCCGCGGCTTCCAGCGGCCGCTCGCCGATGGCCTCGAAGGCATTCTGCAGCGGCTGCACCACGAAGGGCATCGAATACAGCACCGAGGCCAGCACCAGCCCGGCAAAGGTAAAAGGCAGCAGGCCCAGCCCGAGCGCGGCCGTCAGCTTGCCCAGCCAGCCGTTCGGACCGAGCGCCACCAACAGATAAAAGCCGATGACGGTCGGCGGCAGCACGATCGGCAGCGCCACCGCCGCCGCCACCACGTTCTTGAAACGCGAGCGCGTGCGCGCCAGCCACCAGGCGATCGGGGTGCCGGCCGCCAGCAGCAGCAGCGTGACCGTGGTCGCCAGCTTGAGCGTCAGCCAGATGGCGGCGAGGTCGGCGTCGTCCATTGCCGGCCAGGTTTACAGTTCGTAGCCGAAGGCGCGGATGATGCCCTTGGCCTTGTCGGACTTCAGGTAAGCCATCAGCGCCCTGGCCGCGGGGTTGGGGCCGCCTTTACTCAAGAGCACCGCATCCTGGCGGATCGGGCTGTGCATTGAAGCCGGCACGATCCAGCCCGAACCGGCGATGAACTTGCCGCCGCGCGACACCTGCGACAGCGCCACGAAGCCAAGCTCGGCATTCCCGGTGCTGACGAACTGGTGCGCCTGGGAGATGTTTTCACCTTGCACGATCTTCGGCTGCAGCTGGGAAATAAGGTTCAGCTTGGTGAGCGTCTCGACCGCGGCGGCGCCATAGGGTGCGGCTTTCGGATTGGCGATCGACAAGTGATTGAAGGTGCCGCTTTGCAGCACCTTGCCTTGCGGGTCGATGTAATGGTCCTTGGCCGACCACAGCACCAGGCGGCCGGTGGCATAAGTAAAACGCGAGCCCGGCACGGTGCGCTTTTCCTGGTCCAGCCGGGCCGGGGTGTCGTCGTCGGCCGCGAGCAGGATCTCGAACGGGGCACCGTTCACGATCTGTGCATAGAATTTGCCGGTGGCGCCAAACGCAAGCACCGCCTTGTTACCGGTGTCCTGCTCGAAGGCGGCGGCGATCTGCTGCATCGGTGCCGTGAAATTGGCGGCCACCGCCACCTGCACTTCGCCCGCGTGCGCACCGGCGGCAAGGGTCAGGGTGGCCAGCAGGCCGGCAATGCGTTTCATGCGATATGCTCCGTGGAATACGTTATATATGCGAGTATATAACGAACGCTTGCATCCTGGAATCTGCTATCGTCCCGGGCCAAGGAGAACACGATGGACCAACCAATCACATTGCAGGGCAGCGTCTGGATGACGATCGGCGGCCGGAATTTCGGCGGCCCGGGGCGGGTCGACCTGTTGGCCAAGATCGCCGAGACCGGCTCGATCAGCCAGGCCGCCAAGGCCATCAAGATGAGTTACAAAGCGGCCTGGGACGCGATCGACGCCATGAACAACCTGGCCGGCGAGGCCCTGGTCGAGCGCCTCACCGGCGGCAAGGGCGGCGGCGGCACCCGGCTGACGGCCCGGGGCGAACAACTGGTCAAGAATTTCCGCGCGCTCGAACAAGTCCACCGTGATTTTGTCGAACAACTCAACCGGCAGGCGGCGGGCGTCGCCGACGATTTACACCTGATCAGCAGGCTGAACATGAAAACCAGCGCACGCAACCAGTTCTTCGGCACCGTCTCGCGCATCCAGGCCGGGGCGGTCAACGATGAAATCGAGCTCGACATCGCCGGCGGCCACAAGCTGGTCGCCATCGTCACCCGCGAAAGCACCGAAAGCCTGGGCCTGCAGCCGGGCCGGCAGGCGTTTGCCCTGATCAAATCCTCGTCCGTGATCCTGGCCACGCAGCTAGAGGGCGCGCGCTTTTCGGCGCGCAACCAGTTGCAGGGAATAATTTCCCGCCTGACGCCGGGTGCCGTCAACACCGAAGTCGTGCTGGACCTGCCGGGCGGCGGCACGGTGGCGGCTGTCATTACCAACGACAGTGCGCTGACCCTGGAACTGGCCGAGGGCAAACAGGCCAGCGCGATGTTCAAGGCGTCCAGCGTGATCGTCGGCGTGCCTGGCTGAGGTAGCCGGCTGAGCTCAACGTTCAGACCAGGTGCAGGATCGCCGGGTGGTCGAACAAGCCGTCTCCCTTCCAGCGCGGCGCGGCGACCGGGTCGTTCGCCGCCACCGCCCGGCCTGCATAACCGGCACCCAGATTGCGCAGCATGCGCGGGAAAGCGCGGCAATACGTCGATTGCACGCCGGCCAGGCGCGCCAGGTCGCGGTACTCGATCACGGCATCCGCCGGCAGCGCATCCAGCACCATGCGCACCCGTTCGTGCCAGTCATCGGACCAGGCCGGCAACAAGGGACCCAGGTCGCGGATGCGGTCGCCCACATGCAAGGTGCCGCCGGCAAGCACGCGTGCCAGCATGCCGCGCCGCTGGCCAAGCTGGCCTGACAGGCCCGGGCGGAAAGCATCCAGGTTGCCACAGGCCTCGCACTGGAACATCAGCCTGAGCAGGACTTGTCCGCCGATCTGCAGCACCGTCCCCGATGCGAGCGCGGCGGTATCGATGTCGATCAAGGCATTCTCGCGCAAGGCCTGTGGCGCCAGTACCAGCGTGCGGTATACGTCGGCATCGGCCAGCAGCAGCTGGCGCGGCGAGTAACGGTCGGCGTGGACGTCGCCGAGCAGGCCGCGCTCCGCGATCGCCTCCGCGCACGCGACCTGGCGCGGCGCCGCGCCGCGGGTGGCGCGCAGGGTCAATCCTTGCAATGTTCCGATTTCCATGTGACGCAGCTTATCAAAAGCTGCCCGAAGCACCGCATAATGCGATTTGGCTGATCAATGGAGAAATGGCAATGGCGGATTTTCTACCGGACGAATGCGATATCGTGATGGAGGGCGGCGTGACCTCCGGCGTCGTCTATCCTGCCTTCGTTGCCCGGCTCGCCAAGAAATTCACCCTGCGCTCGATCGGCGGCGCCAGCGTGGGTGCCATCGCCGCCATCGCCGCGGCCGCCGCCCAGTACAAACGCAACCGCGTACGCCAGAGCAGCAGCGGCAGCGACGACGGCTTTTACAAGATCGCGCTGCTGCCGCGGCGCCTGCGCGAACCGGTGGGCGCCACCACCCGCCTGCTGTCCCTGTTCCAGCCGAGTGCGGAGATGGCGCCGCATTTCCGCGTCATCGTCGCCGGCCTGAATGCCGGCTTCAAACCGAAAGGCATCGCGCGCGTGGCGCTCGGCCTGCTGGTGAACTTTCCGCTGGGGGCGCTGTTGGGCGCCGGCCTGTGGCTGCTCGGCTACGTCGTCAGCAGCAGCCTGCTGGGCGGCCACTGGCGTACCGGCATCGCCTACTGGCTGGCCAGCGGCCTGTGGTTCGGCCTGTCGATGGTGGCCGGTGCGCTCGTGTTCGCGGCCCTGCAATTCGTGCTGGGCGCCTGGCGCGGCCTGCGCCGCAACCGCTGCGGCATCTGTTCCGGCCTGCGCACCCATCCCGGCAATCCACCGGCACTGACCGAATGGCTGCACGCGCTGGTGCAGGACATCGCCGGCCTGGCGCCCGGGCAGCCGCTGACCTTCGGCCACCTGCGCCAGTCGAGCCCGCCGATCGAGCTGGCCCTGATGAGCACGGGTATCAGCGAACTGCGCGCCCACCGCCTGCCGCATGCCAGCGCCGATCTGGTGTTCCGCGTCTCCGAACTGTCACACCTGTTCCCATCGGATATTGTCGAGTGGATGAAACAGGCCTCGCGGCGCACCCGGCATCGCCAGCAAACCATCGACCTGCTGCAAGGTTTGAACGACAAGGACGAAGACTACTATTTCATGCCGGATGCCGACGATTTACCCGTGGTTGTCGCCGCGCGCATGAGCCTGAGCTTTCCGGTACTCCTCCAGGCCGTGCCCCTGTACCGCATCCGGACCCTGCCGGTGGCAGGGAGCCAGATCGAATTGCTGCGCGTCTGGTTTTCCGACGGTGGATTGACGAGCAATTTCCCGATCCACTTCTTCGATGCCATCCTGCCGACCCGCCCGACCTTCGGCGTGATCCTGCGCGACGATCTGCATGAGGATCCGGACGCGGCGGCGCCATCCGGACCGGTGCTGCGCGTCACGCTGCCGTCCAATAATAGCCAGGGCACGAGCCCGGCCTATGTCGCCGTCGACGATGCGGCCCAGGTGCCCTCGCTGGCGCGCTTTGCCAGCGCCATCCTGCGCACCATCCGCACCTGGCGCGACGAAGCGCTGACACGCACGCCGGGTTACCGCGACCGCGTGGTCCTGATCCGCCACAAGAAATCGGAAGGCGGCTTGAACCTGAACATGGACCGCAAGGCGATCAGCCTGATGAGCCGCAGCGGCAGCCTGGCCGCGCGCGCCATCATCGCCCGCTTCCTCGATCCGGTGGCTGCAGAAAACGGCTGGCTGAACCACCGCTGGGTGCGTATGCGCAGCACCGCCGCCATCCTGCAAGACACCCTGGCGCCGCTGGGCGAGGCCTGGCACGACAGCCGCCTGTCTCCCTCGTATGCAGCGATGTGGCAGGCCCAGGGCGAGGCGGCGCTGCCGGCCTACCGGCTCAGCCGGGAAAGCCGCGTGGCCGGCGATATCCTGTGGCGCGGCATCCTGGCGATTCCGGAACAGATCGGGCATGCGGATTTGTCGGCGCATGCACCGCGACCGCAGCCGGAACTGGTGATTTCGCCGAAGCAGGCGTGAGTGCGCTTAGTTAGGCTTGGTCAAGCTTGGTAATTCCAGGCTTATCCCACACTTGTCCATCGATTTTACCCGGCTTATCCCTGGACTTTTCCACAGCTTGCCCCAAGGCTTTTCCACCGGTTTTACGCGCTTGTCCTCGCCTTGTTCCGGACTTATCCAAAGACTTATCCACTTGTGTTCACTTCAAGGGCAGCGACAGCGCAGAGCGCACCAGCGCCACCGAGCGACGATAGGGATCCTCGTTGCTGGCAAATAAGCTCGATGCCTCGCGTTCGAGCGTGTAGTAGCGTGCCAGGGCCAGCCCGGTCATGAAGGGCACTGCCTCGCAGTTGCCGCACCCTGAGCCGATACGCACCACGTCGGCCGCCGCGTCGAGCCGCGGCAGGGCCGCGCCGACGAAACCCGTCAGTTCCAGCAGCCGATCCGGATGGCGCCCGGCGTCGCCGATCACCATTGCGATCTCTTCCGACCCGACCCCGGCCCGCCCGCACACGGATTCCAGCAGCGTGGACAGCGGCGCGGCGTCGGCCGCTGCATCCAGCCGCGTTTCCTCGATACGGTCGAGCAGGACATAGGCCATGCTCTCGATCGACCTGGCCTGGGCCAAATTGGCCACCAATAAACCTGCAGCACCTTCGCCCGGGATCAAGCCATTCGGCCGGGATGGGCTGAACAGCAAGCCCCGGGCGGCCCAGTCGTCGACCCGCTGCTGGCTCAGGTGGGAGGCACAGGCGACTACCAGCGCCAAGGCAGGCGCGGGATGGTCGCCGGACCGGGCGAGCCGGGCGAAGGCCGCGGCCGGCGCCGGGTCCGTGGAAGCGGCGGCGTCGATGCAAATGCGATCGACGGGCCATCCGAACTGGGCCGCCGTATGCCTGAGCCACATGGCCGCCACGCGCCGCTGGCCGGCCTGCCAGTCGTCCGGCAGCAGCGGCATCAATTGCAGCATGGGCGCAACGGCGTCGCCATCGACGAGTTCGTCCGTGGCACGCATGACCAGGTCGCTCGTCACGGCGCTGGCCAGGGTCAGCGCCCGCCATTGGTCTTCGCTGAACTGCAGCGCCGCCATCCCCTTGTGCCGCAACCACGTGCCGATGTCGGCGCGCAGCATGTCGTCATGGGCCTCGGTGCTGCGTGCCGTCATGACCGGAAAACCGTCCGCGTCCACCAGTGCCGGGTCGAGGCCAGCGCGCGTGCGGTTGGCGGCGAGGGCAGCCGCCAGTTCGCCGACCGAGGCGCCATGCGGCGAGCGCAGTGCCGCGGCGAGGATGGCCAGGGGCGCGGCCTGCGCCGGCACCGCGCCTGCACGCTGCGGCCCGGTGCCGGATGCCGCGGCCGGCACCGGCTGCCGCGATGCGACGACCTTGCCGGCGCCCCAGAACAGCAGCAGCAAGGCCGCCGGCAATGCCAGCAGATACACGGCCATGTCCGGCGCGGCGGGCGCGCTGCGGTGCAGGCGCCAATACGCGATCACGCCGCCCCAGCAACAAAAAAAGACGATGCCGCTCGCCAGGCCATGTTTGAGCCAGGCCGGCATCGGCGGGCCCGGCAGGGGCAGGGTCGGAGGCATGGGATGGGTCAGGACGCCACGGCCAGCAATTCCAGCTTCAATTCCTTGAGCCCGGACGGTACGTAGATCGAGATCGATTGCGCCTGCAGCATGCGCTCGTACATCGGCCCTTTCGGATCCAGCGTGAAATAGCAGGTGTCGGGCCGCACCGGTACCGCGGACGGCAGTTGCGGCGCGTATTGCAGGCGCACGCCGGGCAGGGCGGCCAGCACGCATTTCTCGACGTCGTCCGGGGCCCCCACCTTGAAGCGCAGCGGCACCACGTCGACCAGTTCCAGCGCCGGAATATCCGCCGACACCGCGATATAGAAGGTGGTCTTGTCGTCGATCTTGCCGGAGTCGAGCATGCCGAGGTGGTAGGAAGGCCGCGCTTCGCTCAGGGCGATGGCGAAGTACTTGGACGAGATCACGGTGTCCAGCAATTCGCGGACGATCTGGTGCAGCCTGGCGAAGGACGGGCCGGGGTCGCCGTGCTGGTAGGGCGGCAGGTCGGCCAAGGTCCAGCTTTTGGAAAACGTCATCAGGCCGCCGGCGACGGCAAGCAATTGTTCATACAACCGTTCCGGATGCAGCGCGGGATGGTGGAAGTGGTGGGTCAGCGTGGCATGGGCGGCGCTGGCCGTGTGCAGCAGCCAGAACGAAGACATGTCGCCGGCGCGGAATTCGACCACGTTGCGGCTCGGCTCGCGATGGTGGCCGTACAGCGCGCTGACCTTGGCCTGCAGCGCGTCGAGCAGGCGCCGCAGTTGCAGGAACAGGGCCGGCGCCGCTTCCACCGACAAACTGGGCGGCACAAAAGCCGGGTCCATCTCGAAGCCGCCGGTGGCGGCGCGGCGCAGGCGCAGCAGCGGAAAGTGGATGTAGGCGTCACGCGGTTCGAATTCGGACACCAGGCGCAGCGTCTTCCTGAGATAGGCCATCTGCACCGGCGCGGCGTGGGTGTACAGGTCCGGCGTTTCCTGGTCGGCCTGCACGAAGCGCGCCGTGTTGCTGGGCTGGCCCGGCTGCACGAAGTTCCCCGTGAACGGTTTCAGGCCGGGCAGGGCGGCGTAATACGTCACGCTCTGCTGCGCATGGGTCAGCTGGCCCAGATCGATCGCGGGCGGCAATTCGTCGATGGCGGGCGCATCCACCAGCTCGCCGTCCTGGAAGCGCAGCGCCAGGTCGAGGATGCGCAGCACGTTGTCGGCCAGGGCGTCGCGGTCGACCTGCAGCCGTTCCACGCCCCAGGCATACGGATGCGCGGCGCGGACGCCCTTGTGCAGGCGGTGTTCGTGATAGGCGTCCTGGCGCTGGAAATGCTGGGGGCGCAACAGCAAGCCTTCGCCCCAGAGTACTTTGCCGCTCATATGCTGGTCCTCTTGTGCCCGTGTCCGGTGAAATCGCTCGGCAATAAAAATCAAACATAGCGTTTCAGGTTGGCTCTTGCACCTCAACAATAGTCAATTTTGCGCTCGCTCAAGCGCGAGTGTGGCGTGCCCGAACGAAAGCTTTTTTTCCCGTTTGCGTGTGTGAAGATGGCGGTTTGCCGCTTGCGCACGCCACGCCACAGGAGGGCCGATGAAAGGTTTTACGCCAGGGTTCTTTGACCGCTTGCTGGGCACCCCGGTGCGCCATGCCACTAGCGCCACCGCCGCGCGCATGTCGGCCGAGGACTTGAAGGATGCGGTCGCGCGCGACCTGGAGGCGCTGCTGAATACGCGTGCGGTGCTGCCCGAAGCCTTGTTGAAGGCTTATCCCGAGTGCAGCCGGTCGATCGTCAGCTACGGCATGATCGATTTCGCCGATTTGTCCCTGTCGAGCCCCACCGACCGCGCCACGATCTGCGCCAGCATCGAAACAACCATCGCCTGCCATGAACCGCGCCTGAAAGACGTCAAGGCGCAGCTGGACGTGCGCGAAGGCAGGATCAACCGCCTGAACTTTTCGATCACCGGTTTGCTGGTGGCCAGCGCGGCGCAGGAGCCGGTGAATTTCGATGCGGTGCTGCAGCCGTCGACGCTGCAGTACAGCATCAGCAAGACCGGACGCCCGGCAGCAGCACCGTCATCGGGATCAGCGGCAGCCACGGCGGGAGGGAACTGAACTTGGAACCATTACTTCCCTATTATGAAAGCGAGCTCGGTTATTTACGCCGCAACCTGCGCGACTTCGCCGAGCGCTATCCGAAGATCGCCGGGCGCCTCCTGATCAGTGGCGAAGTCTGCGAAGATCCGCATGTGGAGCGCATGATCGAATCGTTCGCGCTGCTCAACGCGCGCATCGCCAAGCGCCTCGACGACGATTACCCGCAATTCACGGAAGCCTTGTTCGAAGTGCTGTATCCGCATTACCTGCGGCCCTTTCCGTCCTGCTCGATCGCCCGGGTCGATGGCGGCGACCTGTCCAGGCAGACCGGCGCACGCGTGATCGCACGCGGCACCACGCTCAACACCAGGGAGGTGCGCGGCGCGGCCTGCACCTTCCGCACCGTGTACCCGGTGACGGTGGCGCCGCTGACGCTGAGCCGGGCGACGTTTGTCGCCGTCATCGACGCCCCCGAGCCGGTGCGCCTGCCGGCCGGCGCCGCATCCCGGCTGAGTTTGAGCCTGACAAGTGGTGCCGGGCAGGGCGGTGCCGGCCAGCTCGGCATCGCGAAGCTGCGTGTTCATCGACGGCGAACCCTCGTTTTGCGCCGCCCTGCGCGACGCCCTGTTCATGCGCGGCCTGGCTGCCTGGGCCGAGGCCGAGCACAGCGGGCGCTGGATCGCGCTGCCGTCCATCCCCATCCACGCCGCCGGCTTCGACGACGATGAAGCCCTGATCGATTTTCCGGCACGCTCGCACGCCGCCTACCGCCTGCTCACCGAATACTTCTGCTTTCCCGAAAAATTCAATTTCTTCGACATCGACCTGGCCGCCCTGGCCGCCGTGCTGCCGGCGGGCGCCCGCAGCATTACCCTGCACCTGGCGCTGGGCGGGCTGCGCGCCGATTCGAATACGGCGCGCATGTTGACGACCCTGTCGACCCACAATCTGCTGCTCGGCTGCACGCCGGTCATCAATTTGTTCCGCCAGCACGGCGATCCGATCCGCCTGACGCACACGACGGCCAGCTACCCGGTGCTGGCCGACGCCCGCCGCGCATTCGCCTACGAAGTCGTGTCCATCGATTCGGTCCAGCTGGTGCGCCAGACGCCGCAGGGCGAAACCATCGTGCCCTTCCGCCCCTTTTATTCGCTCGGGCATGCGCAGACGCCGCAGCAGCATGGCCATTACTGGGCCCTGCGGCGCGACGATACCCTGCTCGACAGGAGTCCCGGCTTCGAGGCGCAGATCACGATCGTCGATATCGACTTCGACCCGGCCGAGGTCGAAACCGACACCCTGAACCTGGACCTGACCTGCTCCAACCGCGACTTGCCGGCCCTGCTGCCGTATGGCCAGCCAGGCGGCGATCTGTTCCAGGAAGGCGGCGCCAGCGCCGGTCCGATCAGCTTCCTGCGCAAGCCCAGCCTGCCCTGCCGCTTCGAGCGCGGCCACAACGCGCACTGGCGCCTGATCTCGCACCTGGCCCTGAACCACTTGTCGCTGGCCGATGGCGGCGTGGAAGCCTTCCGCGAAATGCTGGCGCTGTACGACCTGCCGCGCTCGCCGTCTTCGCAGCGCCAGATCGGCGGCATCGCCGCCATCGGGCAGCGCCCCGCCAGCGCCTGGCTGTCCGGCAATCCGTTTACCTGCCTGGTGCGCGGCGTCGACGTGCGTCTGGCCATCGACGAAGAAGCGTTTATCGGCAGCGGCATCCACACCTTTGCCCACATCGTCGAGCGCTTTCTGGCGCTGTACGTGCATGCCAACAGTTTTACGCGGCTGGTCGTGGTGTCCAACAAGTCGGGCGAGGAGTTATTCACATGTTCACCCCGAAGCGGCGATTTGAGCCTGCTGTAATCGAGCGCCTGTTCCAGGCGCCCTGGCGCTTCGAATTCTTCCAGGCAGTGCGCATGCTCGAGCTCTGGCTCGAGCGGAAGGGCATGCCGCGCGAGGGCCTGGTCGCCAACTACCTGCGCTTCCAGAATTCCACCTCGCTCGGTTTTCCGGCCAGCCAGCTGGAAGCCATCGCCACCGAACCGCGCGGGCTCCCCCGCGACGCCCTCACCCTGGGCGCAGCGCTGCAAGCCGGCACGCTGCGCTACGTGCACCTGACGCCGGCCTTCATGGGCCTGCTGGGCGGGAATGGCGTGCTGCCGGCGCACTACACCGAACGCATCGCCGAGCACCAGGCCTGGCAGCGCGACGAGGGCGCGCGCGCCCTGCTGGACACCTTTTCGAACCGCTCGCTGGCCTTGTTCTACCAGGCCTGGTGCAAGTACCGCCTGGCGCTCAAATACCAGCCTGGGGGCAGGGATGGCTTCCTGCCGCTGCTGCTGTCCATCGCCGGCCTGGGCAGCGACGCCCTGCGCCGGCGCCTGGCCGGTGACGAGGCGGGCGCCGTGCTGGACGAGTCGATCGGCTACTTTGCCGCATCGCTGCGCCACCGGCCGGCGTCGGCGCCGCAGATGGCGCGCGTGCTGTCGGAATATTTCGGCCATTCGGTAAGCGCCGAGCAATTCATCGGCAGCTGGTACCCGCTGCCGCTGGACCAGCAGACCGTGCTGGGACATCCGACGGCGGTGCTGGGCAGCAGCGCGATGGCCGGCGGCCGCGTGTGGCAGCGCGACCTGCGCCTGCGGCTGGTGATCGGGCCGCTGGACCATGCGGGCTTCGTCGCCTTTCTGCCGGGCGGACGGGCGGCGCGGGCCTTGAAGAGCCTGGTGACGATGTTTACGGGGGTAACGCTGGAGTACGAGGTGGCGCTGGTGTTGCGGGCGGCGGATGTGCGCAGCGTGAGGATGGTGCCGGGGCAGACGCTTGGGCGGCTGGGGTGGGATGCTTATCTGGTGGAGGGGGTGCAGGTGGAGGATCGTAGTGATGTGCACTATGGGATCCACGATGTGTCAACGTAAAAGCGGTAGCGTAAAAACGTCGTCCCCGCGAAGGCGGGGACGACGGCATTTAACTAAATAAACAGTTTAGCTATTTATCTACTTACGCACCAACCGAACCAATGATCTGGTTGAAAGTCGCGCTCGGACGCATCGCCGCCTTGACCTTCACCGCATCCGGCTGGTAGTAGCCGCCGATATCGACCGGCTTGCCCTGCACTTCCAGCAGTTCGGCGACGATCTTCTGCTCGTTCGCGGCCAGTTGCTGCGCCACCGGTGCGAAGAAGGCGGCCAGTTCGGCGTCTTCGGTCTGCGCGGCCAGTTCCTGGGCCCAGAACAGCGACAGGTAGAACTGGCTGCCGCGGTTGTCGAGTTCACCGGTTTTCGGCGACGGCGACTTGCGGTTGTCCAGCAGCTTGCCGGTGGCGGCGTCCAGGGTCTTCGACAGCAGCGTGGCTTTCGCGTTGCCGGTCTTGAGGCCCAGGTCTTCCAGGCTGACGGCCAGGGCCAGGAACTCGCCCAGCGAATCCCAGCGCAGGTGGTTTTCTTCGGTCAGCTGTTGCACATGCTTCGGTGCCGAACCGCCGGCGCCGGTTTCGTACATGCCGCCACCGGCCATCAGCGGGACGATCGACAGCATCTTGGCGCTGGTGCCCAGTTCCAGGATCGGGAACAGGTCGGTCAGGTAGTCGCGCAGGATGTTGCCGGTCACCGAGATGGTGTCCAGGCCGCGGGCCACGCGCTCCAGCGTGTAACGCATCGCGCGTACCTGCGACATGATCTGGATGTCCAGGCCTTCCGTGTCATGCTCTTTCAGGTAGGTCTTGACCTTCTTGATCAGCTCATTCTCGTGCGGACGGTACGGGTCCAGCCAGAACACGGCCGGCATGCCCGAGTTGCGTGCGCGGGTGACCGCCAGCTTGACCCAGTCGCGGATCGGGGCATCTTTCACTTGGCACATGCGCCAGATGTCGCCCTGCTCGACGTTTTGGCTCATCAGCACTTCGCCGGTGGCGAGGTCGGTGATGTTGGCGACGCCGTCTTCCGCAATTTCGAAAGTCTTGTCGTGCGAGCCGTATTCCTCGGCCTGCTGTGCCATCAGGCCCACGTTGGGGACGGTACCCATGGTCTTCGGATCGAAGGCGCCGTGCCATTTGCAGAAGTTGATGATCTCCTGGTAGATGCGGGCGAAGGTCGATTCCGGAATGACGGCCTTGACTTCCTTCAGGCGGCCATCGGCGCCGTACATCTTGCCGCCGGCGCGGATCATAGCCGGCATCGATGCGTCGACGATGACGTCGTTCGGCGAGTGGAAGTTGGTGATGCCCTTGGCCGAGTCGACCATCGCCAGCGCCGGACGGTGTTCCTGGCAGGCGTGGATGTCGCGGATGATTTCTTCGCGCTGCGAATCGGGCAGGGTGGCGATCTTGTTGTACAGGTCGGCCATGCCGTTGTTGACGTTCACGCCCAGGCTGTCGAACAGCGCGCCGTGCTTTTCAAAGGCATCCTTGTAGAAGGTGCGCACGCAGTGGCCGAACACGATCGGGTGCGAGACCTTCATCATGGTCGCTTTCACGTGCAGCGAGAACAGCACGCCGGTGTTCTTGGCATCTTCGATCTGCTGTTCGTAGAAGGCCAGCAGGGCCTTGCGGCTCATGAACATCGAATCGACGATCTCGCCATCCTGCAGCGCGACCTTCGGCTTCAGCACGACCGTCTGGCCGCTCTTGGTGACCAGTTCCATCTTGACGTCGCGCGCTTTATCCAGCGTCACCGACTTTTCGCCATGATAAAAATCGCCACCGGTCATGTGCGACACGTGGGTGCGCGAGGCCGGCGACCATTCGCCCATCGAGTGCGGGTTCTTGCGCGCGTATTCCTTGACGGCTTTCGGTGCGCGGCGGTCGGAGTTACCTTCGCGCAGGACCGGGTTCACGGCGGAACCGGTGCACTTGCTGTAACGCGCCTTGATCGCCTTTTCTTCGTCGGTCTTCGGATCAGCCGGGTAATCGGGCAGCTTGTAACCCTTGGCCTGCAGTTCCTTGATGGCGGCCTGCAGCTGGCCCACCGAGGCGCTGATGTTCGGCAGCTTGATGATGTTGGCTTCCGGGGTCAGCGTCTTCTTGCCGAGGTCGGCCAGGGCGTCCGGAACGCGCTGTTCCGGGGTCAGGACGTCGGCGAAAGCGGACAGGATACGGGCGGCAACGGAGATGTCGCTCTGCTCGATCGTGATGCCGGCCGGCTTGGTGAAGGTTTCGATGACCGGCAGGAATGCGTGGGTCGCCAGCAGGGGCGCCTCGTCGGTCAAGGTGTAGATGATGGTCTGATCGCTGCTCATGCGCTTTTTCCTCGGTGTTCGCAAGTGGGAAATGCTGAAATGCTGATACTAAAAAATCATGGCCTGCTTGCCAGACGTCGATCCTAACCGATCCAAGTCCGCAAACATAGCGGGGTCTGGAACACCGGGTTAGACACATCAGCGGGCCAAGTCTTATATAAGACAGAAGACAAGCGCCATATTATGCACGACCTTTCGAGCGGACACCACCTTTTACGCAGCCGGCATGCCCGGCCGCCGCCACACGCACCGATGAGGTGCAATTTTGATCACATGGTCGTGCGCATGTTTACAAGCGGAGCAATCGGCGTAAGGTGTCGATATCAGCCTGAGGAGGCCGCCATGTCGATCAAGCCTGCGCTTTTTTCGTGTCGTGTTTCCCTGCGCTTCGTGTGCGCGGCCCTCGCCGTCCTGTTTGGCGGATTGCTGCTTGCCTGCGGGGGCGGAGGGGGCGGAGGGGGCACGGCGCCGCCGGTCAGCGGCCCGGTCCCGCAGCCACCGGCGCCAACCGCCCTGACCCTCACCGCCTTCGCCAGCGGCCTGAGCGCGCCAACCTACCTCATCGCGCCGCCCGGCGACGCCCGCCAATTCATCGTCGAGCGCGCCGGCCGCATCCTCATCATGCGCAATGGCGCCCTGCTGCCGCGGCCTTTCCTCGACATCCGCGCCGGCGTCGGCACGGCCGGCGAGGGCGGCCTGCTGTCGCTCGCCTTCGATCCGAATTACGCCGCCAACGGCCGCTTCTACGTCTACCGCACCGACCTCGGCGGCGACATCCTGATTGAGCGCTATGCGCTGGCGGGCAATCCCGACCAGGCCGACCCGGCATCCGCATTGCCCATCATCCGCATCGCCCACCCGACTTACCAGAACCATTACGGCGGCCAGCTTGCCTTCGGGCCCGACGGCTATTTATACCTGGGCACCGGCGATGGCGGCGGCGCGGGCGATCCGAACGGCAATGCGCAAAACCTGGAGTCGCTGCTGGGCAAGCTGCTGCGCCTGGACGTCAGCGCCGCCAGCGCCGCCGAACCCTACCGCATCCCGCCGTCCAACCCCTACGTCAATGCCAAAGGTAACCGGTCCGAGATCTGGGCGGCAGGCCTGCGCAATCCCTGGCGCTTTGCCTTCGATCCGGGTGCGGCCGCCGGCGCCCGGCTCTACATCGCCGACGTCGGCCAGGATGCGAATGAAGAGGTCGACTTCGCAGCCGTCACCGCGGGCGGACTGAACTATGGCTGGCCACGCATGGAAGGCACGGCCTGCTATCTGGCGCAAAGCTGCGATCGCAATGGCCTGGAGCTGCCGGTGCTCGAGTACAAGCACACCACCGCGGCCAACAGCCCGTGTTCCATCACCGGCGGCTTCGTCTACCGCGGCAGTACCATGCCGGCATTGGCGGGGCGTTACTTTTACTCGGATTACTGCGCCGGCTTCGTGCGCAGTTTCCTCGCCAGCGGCAACACCATCAGCGAACAGCGCGACTGGAACCTGGCGAATGTCGGCCGGGTCGTCTCCTTCGGCCAGGATGGACAGGGCGAGCTCTACCTGCTGACCGACAGCGGCGCCATCTGGAAGCTGGCCCCAGCCTCACCCTAGAGCACGCCCTAGCCGGTGGAGTCCTACAGGGTTGGGGGGCGCGCGCCGATGGGAGCTGCGCTACGGATGGCTAAGATCAGTCTATCGACAGCATACAAAGGAGATCATGATGGCTGGAAATCAACACAATGACTGGGGCCACAGCGACGTCGGCGGCAAGGTTGCCGACCAGGGCGGCACCGGCTTCACCGGCAACGAGCAATCGGGTAAGCAGCAGGGTAGCAATGCGGGCGGCGTGCCGGCAGGCGAAGCCAACCGCCAGAAAGACGATCCGGGCCAGGACGCCGGTGCTTCCAACGGCCAGGCCTGGCGCCCGGACGTGCCGGACCAGAGCGGTGTCGGCTTCACGCCGGAAGACGGCGGCAACGGCGGCAGCGGCGCCCGGAACCGCCAGAGCGGCGGTACGCCGGCCACCTCCGGCGTCTACACCAACTTCCAGCACGCCAACCCGGAAAGCAACGTCAACCCGCCGGGTGCGGCCCAGAACAGCCACGGCAGCGCCACCGGACCGCTGCCGGGCGGCGTCGAAGGCCAGCACCAGGCCAGCCAGAATGCACAAGCCGGCATGGGCGCGAGCGCAGCGGGCGGGAACCCGGGCACCCGCCAGGGCAGGCCTGACGATGCCTCAGATGCGGGCATCCATGGCGCCGGTCCCGACGGCGGCGCGCCGGCCGGCAACGGCAGCCGTTAATCGCGTTTCGGATCGCCGGAGTTTCCGCTGAAGTTGTCGATACTGTAGCCGGTCCACAGCATCGTGCCGGGTTCCCTGGTCACCTTGACCAGGGAACCGCCCATGCGCGCGAAAAAAGCGTAATCGACACCATCCCCATCCGGCGAGGGCGTAATCGCCTCGACATCCGACAGGATCACACCGGGTTCGCTCCAGGCGGCCGGGTCGGCCACATACACCTGCGGCGCACCCGTGCACACCACCTGGCCCGCCCCGTTCAATCCCCATAGCATCACGCGGCCACCGGTGGCCGTTGCGAACAGCGAGCACATGCCTGCGAAGGCGGCACTGCTGCCGAGCGCCAGCGCCTGCGCGCCTTCGTTCTGGTTACTGGCCGAAAAGTAATACAGGGTGTCGCCGGCGACGGCGTACAGGTCCGAGGTATTGTCCGCGTTGCGGCAGGCGGCCATGGCTCCGACCGCCAGTTTGCCCGGGATCTCGAGATGGCGTGCCCAGCGCGGCTGCAGCGGATTGAAGGGGTTGTATAGCGGCGCGTACAGCAGCTGCGCTTCGCCTCCGACGGTGCCGGCAAGATACAGGCCGTCGACGTCCCAACCGCCCCGGCAGCGCCCCAGACAGGAGGCGTGGACGCCGGCGCCGCTGTCGATCGACAGCCGGTGCTCGATCCAGCGCGGATCCATGCCGGGACGGCCGCCACGGCCGATATCGATCGAATAGCGGGCCCGCCGCGGCTGAGCGCCGTCCGGGTCGATGAGGACATCGACCACGACGAAGGGACGGTCGCTGGCATCGCCGATCTGCACCTGGGTGATCGCCAGCCGCGGCGGCGGCGCGCCGGCATCGAAGGGGCAGGCGATCCAGGCCGGCGCCACGCCCTGCGCCGAATCGGCCGCCATGTCCGCCGCCCGGTTCGACAAACTCAGGTACAGATGGTCGCCCCGGGCATCGCTGGCCACCATCGCCAGGTGGATAGCCTGGGTGCGGCCGGGCGTCGGCACCGACAGCGCGCTGGCGAAAGAGCTACAGTGGGCCCCCGGCATATCGTGCCGCAGCCTCGCCTTGCTCAAATCATGGCCTTGCCATCCCTTGACTGGATGGAACACTTCCTTCGCCAGGCACAGGCTGCCGTTTTCGATAAAAAACAGCAGGGCACCGCCGCTGCTCGGCTGGCGTGCTTCGACCCGGGTGTCGGAGGGCGGTTTGGCTTGGAAGTAATTCTGCATCATTTCACTAGTTGTTCAGGTCGGTCCAGGCGTCGCGATGCGGCGACGGCCATCGACGACAAACGCTTTGCGGCGCTTGCCGTAGCTACGCACTTTCTATTTTGCAAATACCGTGCCACATCAAATCGGGCCGCGGACCCGTAAAACACCGGGCGTCAGTCGTCAAAACAGGCAAATTGACATGTCAACGGCCACCCTTTACATTGGCTTTACACGTAGAAAGAATGGAAACAGCAATACGATGGATGACGCCGACCACACCCTGACCTCGCCCCTCACTGGCGGCCTGTACGCCGGCCCGCCGATCCTGGCACTGACGGTGCTCTGGCATCCGGACCTGGCACGCATCGGCGAGCAGTACCTGGAACCGGACGGCGGCAAGACGGTCGAGGTGAGCCGCTTCCTGCCGCTGTTCGCGCGGCCCGGCAAGGATGGGCTGGGGCTGGGCCATGGCGGCGTGTCGCGCCAGCCGCTGCGCCTGGCACTGGAGGCCGGCGCTGGGCTGTCGGTGACGCCGCCCGAGAGCCGCATGGCGGTCGAAGTCAACGGCGTCGAATTGCAAGGGCCGGTCGTACTCGAACCGGCGCAGCTGGAGCGTGGCGTCGTGCTGGGCCTGGGCCGCTCCATTTTGCTGTGCATCCACTGGACCGACCGCCTGCCGCGCGACAACCCGGTGCCGGGGCTGCTGGGCATCAGCAGCCCCGCCATCCAGGTGCGCGACCTGATCCGCACCGTGGCGGCGACCGAGCTGCCGGTACTGCTGCTGGGCGAAACCGGCACCGGCAAGGAAGTCGCGGCGCGCGCGCTGCACGCCCTCGGCCTGCGGGCGCATAAACCGCTGGTGAGCGTCAACATGGCGGTGATGAACGAAGGCCTGGCCGCCGCCGAATTGTTCGGCACCACGCGCGGCGCCTACACCGGCGCCCAGTCGGCCCGCAGCGGCTTGTTCGCCGAAGCCGACGGCGCCACCCTGTTCCTCGACGAGATTGGCAACACCCCGCCCAACGTGCAGCCGATGCTGCTGCGCGTGCTGGAAAGCGGCCAGTACCGCGTGGTTGGCGGCGACACCGAGCGCAGCAGCAACGCGCGCGTGATCGCCGCCACCGACCAGGATTTGGCGGCCCAGGATTTCAACCAGGCCCTGCTGCGCCGGCTGGAACGCTTCGTGATCACGCTGCCGCCGCTGCGGGCGCGGCGCGAGGATATCGGGGTGCTGCTGGTGCATGCCCTGGTGCAGTCGCCCAGCATCGGTCCGGGCGCCGCGCCGCTGTTGCCCTTCGCCTTCGTCAGCGCCTGCGCCAACTACGACTGGCCGGGCAACGTGCGCCAGCTGTCGCACGTGCTGGCGCGCGCCCTGCTGCTGGCACAGGCCGGCCAGATGCCGCTGTTCGAAGCGCTGGTGGGGGGCGTGCGCCAGCCGCAGCAGCAGGCGGCGGCCATGCTGCCCGCGGCGGCACCCGCCAAACGGCGCGCACTGGATGCCTTCGAGGATGAAGAGGTGATGGCGGCCCTGCACAACAATGGCTGGCAGATCCAGGGTGCGGCGGCCGAGCTCGGGATTTCACGCCCGTCGATGTACAAGCTGATCGAGGGCCATCCGGCGATCCGCCGGCCCGAGGCGATCGCGGAAGAGGAGTTGAAACAGGCTTTGGAAAAAGGCGGCGCCGACGTCGAACGCTGCGCCGCCCTGCTGCTGACGCCGGCGGAGGCCTTGCGCCGCCACCTGCGCGGGCTCGGCCTGCTGCGCTAGCTTATTTGGTGGTGGAAGTGCCGGTCTCGCCTTGCGGCTGGGTGCCGGTCGGGCGCGGGGATTCCTCGAGATTGTTGTCATCGCCGGTTTCCGACGTACCACTCGGCACACCGCCGGTGCTGGGCTGGCCTTCGGGATGCAGGTAGAAAGCGCGGTGTCCGAGACCGCGGGCGCGCTGGCTGGCCATGGTCATCATTGTGCGTTCCCCCGGGACATCGGATAAGCGTTGGTGTTAAACATTTCAGGATCCCTTTCTAGTTAGTGGACTTGGTAATGCGGATCGCGCCGCAGCGCGACCAAATCCGGTTCAGTGTCGATGGCACTGGCCGGGTAACCGAGGTGTTTCGCGCGCGCCAGTGCCTGCAGCGCCAGTGCGCGACGGTGCAACAATTCATAGGTCAAGCCTGCGCGGAAATGGACTTCCGGATTGCCTGGGGCCGCGGCGAGTGCCCGGGCGACCAGCGCCATGGCCTCGTCCGCATCGGCGCTGCGCGCCGCATACAAGCCCATGCGCGACAGCAGGGTGGCATCGCCAGGCGCGCGCGCCAGCCAGCGGCCCAGCAGCTGCCGGGCCTTGCGGTAGGCGCCACGCGCTTCCGCGTCGCGGCCGGGCAGCCATAGCAAGGTATCGCCGAGGTTGGCCCAATCCAGGTAGGCATTCGGATTGCCTGCCGGCGGCGTGACGGCCCGCTCGTAGGCCTTGGCCGCGCCCACGTAATCGCCGCGCTGGAACAGGGCCATGCCCAGGCTTGAATACAGGACTGCGCTCGGCCGGACCTGCAAGCCTTGCTGCACTACCCGCAAGGCTTCATCCGCGCGGCCTTGGCGCACCAGCGCGAAATTCAGGTTGGCGTAGGCCAGGCTCGAGTCTGGCTGAAGCTGGATGCTGAGGCGGAAGGCCTGCTCCGCAGCCTTGTTGTCGCCCTGCTGGTAGGACAGGCTCCCGAGTCCGTTGGCAAATACCGGCTGCCGCGGAAAACGGCGCAGCATGGCCTGCGCCCAGGCGCGCGCTTCGTCATTGCGCTGCATCTGGGTCAGGAACACCATCTTGCCGAAGGAAGCGAAAAAATTGGCCGGGTCCAGCACGAGTGCGCGCTCGGTCTCTTCCAGCGCCTGTTCGCGCCGCCCCTGGTTGGTCAGCACCCAGGCGCGCGCCACATGGCTGAGCGCCAGCGCCGGTTCCAGGTGGAGTGCCTGCTGGGCCGCGGCATCCGCACGACGCAGCCAGGTTTCGTCCTGGGTATCGGCCGCATAGCGGAAACTGGAGACCAGCGACATGCCGGCCACGGCAGCGGCATTGTCCGGATCCCTGGCCAGCAAGGCCTCGAAATCGGCGCGCGCCGCGTCCAGGCGCTCGGGCTGGTCGAAGGACTCGAGCGCATGCAGGGCGCGCGCAATCGTTGCCGAGCGCGACAAGGGCAGCGGCGCATGGGTCTGCTCCAGTGCGTACCAGCCGCCCAGGCCCAGCAGCAGGGCCAGCGCGCCGCCCAGCCCTGCCTTGCGCCAGCGCGCAGGAGCAGGATCACGCGCAGGCGGCGGCACTGCGGCGGCTTCGGGTGCCGGTTCCGAGGCTTGCGCTGTTACCGCTGGCGCCGCCAGTGGCGCGGCCGCACTGCCCATGCAAGCCGCCAGCCCGGCCTGCACCTCCTGCATGCCGCCCAGGCGCTGCTCCGGCTGGCGCGCCGTCATCGCCCGTACCAGCTCGATCAGCGGCGCCGGCGTCGCGGCCGGGAACACCCAGGATGCCGAGCTCGACTGCATCTGGGCCGCCGCCAGCGCCAGCCCGGACAGCTTGGCGAAGGGCCGCTCGCCGCACAGCATTTCGTAGCACACCACGCCCAGCGCATACACGTCGGACTGGCGGTTGGGCGCCTGGCCCAGCAGGCATTCGGGCGCCATGTAGGCGATCGTGCCCTGCTGCTCCAGCTGCATGACGGAGGTGGTCGCCTGGGGATCGTCGTGGAAGGCCAGGCCGAGGTCGAGGATGCGCAGCCGGCAGCCGTCGTCCACCATCAGGTTCGACGGCTTCAGGTCGCCATGCACCAGGGCGCGCGCATGCGCCGCCGCCATCGCCGCGGCCGCCTGGCCGATGAGGTCGAACACGGTGGCCAATGGCACCGGGCCGCGCGTCACCAGTTCGCGCAGGGTGATGCCGGCGATCAGCTCCATGACGATCGCATGGCCGCTGCCGTCTTCCTCGATCGCATGGATCTTGACAAAGGCCGGATGCTCGAGCGAAGCCGCCAGGCGCGCTTCGCGCAGCAGGCTGTCCGGATGGCCGAAGGCGCTGGCAGTTTTGAGGCGCTTGATCGCGACCTTGCGCCTCAGCGTTTCGTCCCAGGCTTCGCGCACTTCACCGAAGCCGCCCGCGCCCAGCTGCCGGCCGAGCCGGTAATGGCTCAGCTGCTCCACCACGGTGGAGGTATCGGTGTCGGGCTCTGAAGTGAAGGGCATTGGTGAATGACCGATTTACGCTATCTACATTGCGGAAAATCAAACAATATAGAGTCTGGCATAAGCGGCTGTCCACGGCCACAAAAATCTTGCCCGGGCGATACAAAACACCACGCAGGAATCTTGTCTTTCATTCCATGTTGCCGGGTAAGACAGGCACAAACGACAACGGCCACCAGAAAGGCGGCCGTCTGCAGCCACGGCAGGATTGCCGCGGCCATGGGGAGAGTCAACTTACTGCTGCGCGAGCACCGGCGTCGGGGTAGCGGCAGGCACTTGCGCAGGAGGGGGTGCCTGGGTCGGATCGGCCACGTTCAGGCTGAAAGCCTTCAAGCCCAGCACGCCGCTGCTGTACTGGCGGATCTGGTTGGCGAAAGCCGCGTCCGGGTTCAGCTTGCGGCCGTAGGACGGCACCATGTCATGCATCCTGGCTTGCCATGCCGGCGTCTTGAGCTGGTCCTTGAAGGCCGACTTCTCGAGCACCGTCATCATGATCGGCGCGGCGGTCGAAGCACCCGGCGAGGCGCCCAGCAGGGCGGTCACGGAACCATCGTTCGAGGCCACGACTTCGGTACCGAACTGCAGGATGCCGCCCTTCTTCGGGTCGTCCTTGATGATCTGCACGCGCTGGCCGGCGTTCTGCAGGGTCCAGTCTTCCATCCTGGCATCCGGCAGGTATTCGCGCAGGGTAGCCAGGCGCTCTTCCGGGGTCAGGCGCACTTGCTGAATCAGGTACTTGGTCAGCGGCATGTTATCCCAGCCAGCCTGCACCATCGGACGGACGTTGCCGGTGTTGATCGATGCCGGCATGTCGATCCAGGAACCGTTTTTCAGGTACTTGGTCGAGAAGGTCGCGAACGGGCCGAACAGCAGGGCTGGCTTGCCGTTGACGAGACGGGTGTCCAGGTGGGGCACCGACATCGGCGGCGAACCGACCGAGGCCTTGCCATAGACTTTCGCCCAGTGCTGCTTGATGACGTCCTGGTTGGTGGTCACCAGCCACTGGCCGCCGACCGGGAAGCCGCCGTACCCCTTGGATTCCGGGATCCCGGTCTTCTCGAGCAAGGGTAGTGCGGCGCCGCCGGCACCGATGAAGACGAACTTCGAACGCACGGTGCTGGTGCTGCCGTCGGCCAGGTTCTTGACGGTGACGTTCCAGATGCCGTCGGCACCGCGCTTGATGTCCTCGACCTGGTGGCGCAACCTGAGTTCCATGCCGCTCTCGGTCAGGTGCTTGACCATGCTGCGGGTCAGCACACCGTAGTTGACGTCGGTACCGATGTCCATGCGGGTGGCGGCGATCTTCTGGTTCTTGTCGCGGCCGTTCATGACCAGCGGCGCCCACTGGCGGATCTGTTCCGGGTCTTCGCTGTACAGCATGCCCTTGAACAGGTTTTCATGGGTGAGAGCGGCATAGCGCTTGCGCAGGAATTCGACGTTGTCGCCCCATACGAAGGCCATGTGCGGCACGTTGTTGATGAAGGTGCGCGGGTTGCCCAGGTAATTCTTCCGGACCTGGTAGGCCCAGAACTGTTTCGAGATTTCGAACTGCTCGTTGATGTCGACCGCCTTGTGGGCGTCGACGCTGCCGTCTTCTTTTTCCGGCGTGTAGTTCATTTCGGCGAAACCGGAGTGGCCGGTGCCGGCGTTGTTCATCGTATCCGAGCTTTCGGCGCCCACCGTGTCGAGGCGCTCGACCATCTGCATGCTGAGGTCGGGCTGCAATTCCTCGAGCAGGGTGCCGAGGGTTGCGCTCATGACGCCGCCGCCGATGAGGAGCACATCGACCGGTTTTTCCGAAGAAGCGGGAGGAGTCTTGCTGCAAGAGGCGAGTGCCAGGCAAGACAATGCAACTACTAGTGACTTACGCATACAAGTGATGACCTGATGACCTGAAGATGTTTGCTGATGGCTACAGGCAAAATCCTATGAATAAACAAGCTTAGATGGCTTTCAGCAGAGCCTCGCTTCCGCCCACGGGGGGAAGCAGCCATAAGGCTCGGCAATACGACGCATGACGAGGGCAATTCGCAGGCCAGCCTGGCGAACGGATCACCAGGTAAGCCCGACAAGAGGCGAACGAGACAGGGAAGAACTACACAAGCAGTCGATTCCCTGGCGTCCATCGAGCGGGACAAGTCCTTGAAAGGAAACGAAATTATATTCGTCCAAATGAATGGAGAAAAATTTTATTTGTGAATATCGGATATTTATAGATATTTATTCGTATTAATACGTATTGTTCGATATTTACCGATACTCTTCCCGTGATTCTTGCCGAAGAGTGAACTCATCCAATCATGGACAGTTCAATCGCGCGCCCCATCAAATGTTTTTTTGTGACAATTTGACAGTATACGTGCCGACAGTACTCGGGACCATTTGCCCCGTAACACCTATTCACCAATCACTGAACTACGCTGCCCGCATGGCCTTGCACCGGCTCAGGCATGCATCATCTAAGAGAGAATAAACAATGAAAAAGCATATCCTGGTTCTTGCCCTGGGTTCCGCCATGGTGTTGTCCGCTTGCGGAGGCGGCGGCGGTGGCAGCGGTGGTGGCAGCACCCCGGGCAGCGGCACCGTCGGCACTGGCGGCGGCACGACCACGCCACCGACCACGCCACCGGCCACGTCGACGCTGTCGACCATCACCGATGCCAACGCCACCAGCGTGGCCGCCAACGCCTACGCCGCCACGACCTCGGTCGGCGCCTCCTCGGCCTCGCTGACCGACATCCTGACCGGCGTCAGCGTTACCAAGGTCAACCTGAATACCGTGGCGCCGCTGATCGCCCTGGCCAAGCGCGCCTACGAAGGGCCGCAGCTGCTGACCGGCATTGTCAACAGCCGGACTTGCAGCGGCGGCGGCACCCTGAGCGTGGATGCTACGGTTGCCAGCTCGTCGAACATCAGCAACGGCGACACCATGAAGATCACGGCGAACGCCTGTGTCGAAAGCGGCGAAACCCTGAGCGGCACGCTGTCTATCAAATTCTCGGATGTGAGCGGCAACATCAATACCTCGGTCTTTGGCGCGACCATGGACAGCACCTTCACCGCCTTCACGATCAGCAGCGCCAGCGACAAGATCACCGTCGACGGCGACATGAAACTCACGCTGAACCAGACCAGCTCGACCGCCAATACGATCCAGATCAGCGGCACCTCGCTGAAGACGAGCGAACAGACCGGCACCGCGGCTGTCATCAACCGCAACGTCACCGCCTACACCGTGAGCGGCAAGACCGAAGGCTCGACCACGACCAGCGCCGCCAACTTTGGCCTGTCCGGCAACAGTACCTCGCTCGGCAACTTCTCCTACACCGTGAAAAACCTGGCCGCCTTCGTCAGCACCGGCAATGCCGCACCGACCAGCGGCTCGCTGATCGTCAACGGCAATGCGTCGGCAGTCACCGCCTCCGCCGTCAGCAACGGCGTGCAAGTGAACTTCAGCAACAACGGTACCACCACGACCAGCTCCAAGACCGTCGACTGGACCACCTTCCTCAACTCGATCTGATGCACCGATCGGCCTGAGGTCCGGCCTTGTCCCGCAGCCAGCCACGGCGTCGCACGCCATGGCTGGCTGTGTCGTTTACGGTGCAGTCAACTGGCACCTTTTATAATGAGACCATGAAAACGATTCTTCGCGCCGGCCTCGTCGCCGCCTTGTACACATCGCTGATCCACCCCGCCTGCGCCGAATGGCAGGGCGGTGTCGGCCCGAGCGTACGCAACGTCACGCATACCGAATACGACACCAGCGGCGGCCGCCTGGTCAGGGAAGACGGCTGGTTGCCAGGCGTCGCCCTGGACGCGAACTATCGCAGCGGCAAACTCAACTGGCTCGCCGGTGCCGACTGGTACCACGGCAACATCGATTACACCGGCCGCACCCAGGGCGGCGTCGCGGCGTCCTCGAAAACCGCCACCGGACTCGCTTCCGGCCACATCGGCGCCGCCTATGCACTGCCTGATGATTATTCGGTCCAGGCCACCGTCGAGCTGGACCGCTGGAAGCGCGACATCCAGGGCACGGCCGGTGCCGCCGGGCTGCAGGAAACCTACCGTTCGACACGCCTGGTCGCGGGTGGCGCTAAAGCCTGGCATCCGGCCGTGGGCAGGATGACGGTCGATGCCGCCGCCGTGGTGGCCGCACCGGAGCGCCTGCACGTCGGCTTCTCCGGCGTGCTCGATCCGGTATCCTTCGAGACCCATCGTTCTTATGGCGCCCGCCTTGGCGCGGCCCTGCGTCCCGCCGCCGTGCCCTGGCTGGAAGTGCGCGCCCGCTACGACTGGATCAAGACGCCACGCAGCGGCGAGGCCGCCATCACCGCCGGCGGCCAGTTCGCCGGCACCGTGGCCCAGCCGGAACACGTGCGCCAGGGCGTGACCTTGACAGTGTCGGCCCTCTTTTGATCGTCCGCCGGCTGGCGGTAGTGCGTTCCTGCCCGCGCACAATTGAATTCGGATAGGTATGAGCAGCTATGCCAAACTTGGGCAAAAGACCATTTTTGAAGGCAAAGCTCACATGACCAAACGCAATGAGAATTGGGCGCTCGCTGCCAGCGCCCTGGGCCTGATCGGCGGCTATGCCGTCGGCAGGCTGCTGACGAAATCCACCCCGGCCACCGACGGTGCGCTGCCCCGCGCGAGTGTCCTCGACACCGTGGCCCTCGCCATCGACGTGATGGCGCCGACCTTCGCCAAGGGCGTCATCATCCGCCGTCCCGCGGTGGTGGCGATGGCCGAGCAATTACAGCTGGACAAGCGCGCCGTGCAGCGCATGCAAAAGCTGCGCAACAAATATGGCCAGGGCCCGCTGATGCTGCCGCTGCCGGTCCGCAAGCAAGCCGTCGTGCTGGCACCGGAACACGTGCACCGCGTCCTCAACGAATCGCCGGATCCCTTCTCGCCGGCCAGCAGCGAAAAGCGCGCCGCGCTGTCGCACTTCGAACCGGAAGGCGTCCTGATCTCGCAAGGGGCGCTGCGCGACGAACGCCGCCGCTTCAACGAAGACGTGCTGGAATCGGACCGTGCGGTGCACCACATGGCCCAACGTTTCCTGCCCATGGTCGACGAAGAAACCGCCCGCATCCTTGCCCATGCCCGCCGCAAGGGTGAGCTCGACTGGGACGCCTTTGCCAGCGGCTGGTACCGCCTGGTGCGGCGCGTGGTGTTCGGCGACGGCGCCGCCGGCGACCAGGAACTCAACGACATGACGGTGGAATTGCGCCGGGCTGCCAACTGGGCCTTCCTGCATCCGAAAAAGAAACAGGTGCAGGCACGCTTCTTCGCGCGCATCCAGGATTACCTCGACCGCGCCGAACCCGGCAGCCTGGCCGCCGTCATCGCGCGCACGCCGCAGACGGCCGATACAAAACCGGTGCAGCAGGTGCCGCAATGGCTGTTCGCCTTCGACGCCGCCGGCATGGCCACCTTCCGCGCGCTGGCGCTGCTGGCCACGCACCCGGAGCAGGCGGCGCGGGCACGCCAGGAAATCCGCGAACGTGCCGGCCTAGAGCGCAAACTGCTGCCCTTCCTGCGCGCCACCCTGCTGGAATCGGTACGCCTGTGGCCGACCACGCCGGCCATCCTGCGCCAGTCCACGCGCGCCACCGAATGGGACCAGGGCACCATGCCGGCCCGCACCGGCGTGCTCGTGTTCACGCCCTTCTTCCACCGCGACGACCAGCGCCTGCCGCACGCCAACGGGTTCACGCCAGAACTGTGGCTGCACGAGCGCACCGATGCGCAATGGCCACTGGTGCCCTTCAGCGGCGGGCCGGCGGTATGCCCGGCGCGGCACTTGGTGCAGATGCTGTCGAGTGCGATGCTGGCTGCCTTGATCGACGGGCGCGAACCGCGGCTGGTGTCGCGACAGAAGATGGTGCCGGGGCGCTTGCCGGGGACCTTGAATAATTATGGCTTGCGATTTGCGGTGTGAGCATGGCCTGCTGGAACAGCGGCGGCCTGGATAATACAGATGGTATCCGGCAAACGGCTCACAAGGGCCGCGGTTGCGGTGCCATCGGCGGCACGACGATGTTGTCGTTCAGGCGGAAGAACTTGAAGCCGAGCAGCGTCGACGCCTTCTTCCCCGCTTGGCGCTTGCGTTCCTCCCGCGCTTCGGTGCGGCTGATGAAGGAGGCGAAGGTTTCTTCGCGCACCGCCGGGTCCGACGAATGCAGGAAGTGACGCTCGCCGTCCGGGCCGAGCACCACCAGACCGACGTGGGTGACCATGGTTGTGCCATCAGCAAGGAGCGAAACCACGTTGACGTAGTCGCCTTCGCGCAGCTGGCCGGCTAGCTCGACAGCGCGCGCTTTCTGCACATAGGCCTGGCGGCTGGTTTCGACCGGGATAGCGGCCTCGGTGTGATGGCGGGTTTTCAGGAAAGTCGCGCGGTCGACCGTCATCGTGTAGTTCGGGCCGTCCGGGCCGGCGAGTTGCGCGCTGACGTCGGTGATCAGCCAGCGGTTGGCAAGGTTCCAGTCCAGCTCCGTGTAATGGTTACGCGTCGCGACGCCGATGATCCCGTCCCGGTAGCGGATGCGCTGGAGCATCCAGAAGAACTCGTCCCACGAGTGCGACAGCGCCATCGCGTAAGTGTGTTCGACGAAGACCGTGCAATCGCTGTGATCAAGGCTGAACATCGGCAGCTCGTCATGCACCTGGTAGGGAAATTCGCCCAGCAAATTCAGCTGATAGGGCTGGCCAATGTTCTTGCGTGCGATCGCGGCGATGCGCTTGCGCAGATCAGGCTCGTGGTCGTGCTCCCAGGCGATGTAACGTCCGGCCTCCACCGGTTGCATCTGGTAGAGCGGTTTCGCCGGTGGCGCATCGGCTGCTTCGGTTGCAGACGTTCTGGCCGACACGGTCGACATGCAGGCCGCGCCAAGGACTGCGGAAACGATGGCGATGAATGAAGTGGCAAAACGCATGATTTTCTCTGCAGAAAATTCTACGTTATCCCGGTCGGGCGTGGGCATCAAGACAAATTTGCCAGGCTGTGTCGCTTGCGTATGGCGCCATATGTCCGCCGTAAGCGTGGCTGAGAGGCGAACTTTATCAGCTCGCCACAGCCGTTACTTGCTGAACAGCCTTATTCGACCGTCACCGACTTCGCCAGATTCCTCGGCTTGTCGACGTCAGTCCCCCGTGCCAATGCCGTGTGATAAGCCAGCAGTTGCAGCGCCGCCACGTGCAGGATCGGCGACAGCAATCCATAGTGCTCCGGCAGGCGGATCACGTGGAGGCCGTCGCCCGAGGTGATGCGCGAGTCGACGTCGGCGAAGACGTACAGCTGGCCGCCGCGGGCGCGCACTTCCTGCATGTTCGACTTCAGCTTTTCCAGCAGCGCATCGTTGGGGGCGATGGTCACGACCGGCATCTCTTCGGTCACCAGCGCCAGCGGGCCGTGCTTCAGTTCGCCTGCCGGGTAGGCTTCGGCGTGGATGTAGGAGATTTCCTTGAGTTTCAGAGCGCCTTCCAGGGCGATCGGGTAGTGGATGCCGCGGCCCAGGAACAGGGCGTTTTCCTTTCTTGCGAATTCCTCGGCCCAGGCGATGATCTGCGGCTCCAGCGCCAGCACCGAGCTCAGGGCGACCGGCAGGTGGCGCATCTGCTTCAGGAAGGCAGCTTCCTGTTCGTCGTCGAGGCGGCCGTTGACCTGGGCCAGGGTCAGGGTCAGCAGGAACAGTGCGGCCAGTTGGGTGGTGAACGCCTTGGTCGAGGCGACGCCGACTTCGACGCCGGCGCGGGTGATGTAGGCCAGCTTGCACTCGCGCACCATGGCGCTGGTGGCGACGTTGCAGATGGTCAGGGTGTGCTCCATGCCCAGGCTGCGCGCGTGCTTCAGTGCGGCCAGGGTGTCCGCGGTTTCGCCCGATTGCGAGATGGTCACCACCAGGGTCGACGGGTGCGGCACGCTGTCGCGGTAGCGGTATTCGCTGGCGATCTCGACGCTCACGGGAACCTTGGCCACCGATTCGATCCAGTACTTGGCGGTCAGGCCGGCGTAGTAGCTGGTGCCGCAGGCCAGGATCAGGACGCGGTCGATTTCCTTGAACACGCGATAGGCCTGGTCGCCGAACAGTTCCGGCATGATGCCGGTGACGCCTTCCAGCGTATCGCCGACCACGCGCGGCTGCTCGAAGATTTCCTTCTGCATGTAGTGGCGGTAAGGACCCAGTTCGGCGGCGCCGGTGTGGGCGTGCACGGTTTTCACTTCGCGCTCGACCGGACGGCCGTTGACGTCGACGATCCAGTAACGGGCCAGCTGCAGGTCGACCACGTCGCCTTCTTCCAGGTAGATGATCTGGTCGGTGGTGCCGGCCAGTGCCATCGCGTCCGAGGCGACGAAGTTCTCGCCCTTGCCCACGCCGACGATCAGCGGCGAGCCCTGGCGCGCGGCCACCACGCGGTGCGGTTCTTCGCGGGAGAACACGGCGATGGCGTAGGCGCCGTGCAGGCGTTTGACTGCCTGCTGCACGGTCTCGAACAGATCGCCGTTGTACATGTGGTCGACCAGGTGGGCGATGACTTCGGTGTCGGTCTGGCTCTGGAACACATAGCCGAGGCCGCTCAGTTCGGCGCGCAGCTCGTCATGGTTTTCGATGATGCCGTTGTGGACCAGCGCGATGCGGGCATTGTCTTCGCTCGGCGAAAAGTGCGGGTGGGCGTTGCGGGTGGCAGGGGCGCCGTGGGTGGCCCAGCGGGTGTGGGCGATGCCGGTGAAACCTTTGAAACCGGTTTCGGCGATCTGCGTTTCCAGGTCGGCCACGCGCGAGGTGCTGCGCGAACGGGCCAGGTGGCCATCCACGTGCAGGGCGACGCCGCAGGAATCGTAGCCGCGGTATTCAAGGCGCTTCAAGCCTTCGATCAGGATGGGGGTGATATTGCGCTGGGCAACCGCGCCGACGATACCGCACATGGATGAATCTCCGAAAGTTGTCTGATGTCACTACTGTAGTGCAGGGGGGATGAAATAAGCTTTCGTACTTCTTCATTTTTTGAAATATTATTTCATGCTATGCTTTCGATGAAATTTCCTTTCACTTTCATCAAATTTTTTTATAAAAATGTCGAAAGAACCCCTGCAGTTGGACGAAATTGATCGTCGCATCCTCAACGCCTTGCAGCTTGACGCCTCGCATACCAATGCCGAGTTGGCGGAATTGGTACACGTGTCGGCGCCGACGTGCCTGCGCCGCGTCAAACAGCTCATGGAGAATGGTGTTATCGAACGGCAAGTTGCGATCGTGGCGCCTGAGCAGGTGGGCACGCGTCTGACAGCCATTGTCGAGATCACGCTGGACGTGCAGGCAGCCGATCGCATGGCCGAGTTCGAGCAGGTGGTGGCGGACGAGTTGGCGGTATTGCAATGCTATCGGGTGTCGCCCGGTCCCGACTTCGTGCTGATGGTGCAGGTGGCCGACATGCCCGCCTACCACGCCCTGGCGCACCGTTTATTTACCACGTACAGCAATGTGCGCAACGTAAAAGCCTATTTCTCGACCTTTCGCAGCAAGTTCGAAACGCGGATTATGCTCTAAGTTGCCGTTTTACAAGTTTCAAGTCGGCGCAATCGTGCGCGGATGCCAGTTGTGCGCCTCGACAGTGCTGTGGATAACTTGCCTGAGCAGCTAGGCGAAAATGGGGGCCAGGACTGGCAGTCTCGGCAGATCGCGGGCTTGGCCTGGTGCCCGCTCAGGCGGAGAGCTGAGCCAACCGCATGCAACGCTGTGGATAAAAATGTGGATGAGCGCCCGACATCCCTGTGCACAAGCGGCGTACAAGCCTGTGCAAAGCCTGTGGTTTTGCTGTGCACCGGATGTGTTTATCCGGTGCGTAACTGACTGATGTTTACTGCTTCGGCTTCTTGACGGGACGCGTCCAGCCTTCCACCGTCAATTGCTTGGGCCGCGAGATAGTCAGCTTGCCAGCTGGCGCATCCTTGGTCAGCGTGGTGCCGGCGCCCAGGGTTGCGCCCTTGCCGACGGTGACCGGCGCCACCAGCTGGCTGTCGCTGCCGATGAAGGCATCGTCTTCGATGGTGGTACGGAATTTATTCGCGCCATCATAATTGCAGGTAATGGTGCCGGCACCGATGTTGACGCGCGAGCCGACGTCCGCGTCGCCGACATAAGCCAGGTGGTTGGCCTTGCTGTGGGCCGCGATCTTGCTGTTTTTGACTTCCACGAAATTGCCGATGTGGACATCCTGCCCCAGCTCGGTACCCGGGCGCAGGCGCGCATAGGGGCCGATGACCGACTTTTCCCCGACCACGGCGTCTTCGAAATGGCAGAAGGGTTTGACTTGCGTACCGGCCGCGACCGTGCTGTCGACGAGCACGCTGTGGGCGCCGATCGTCACGCCATCGCCCAGCACCACGTCACCTTCGAACACGCAGCCGACGTCGATGGTGACGTCGCGCCCGCAGGTAAGGGTGCCGCGCACGTCGATGCGCGCCGGATCCAGCAGGGTTACGCCTTTTTCCAGCAAAGCATGGGCAATATTCAATTGATGGCGGCGCTCGAGCTCGGCCAACTGCACCTTGCTGTTGACGCCCGCCACTTCCCACTCCGCGGACGGGTTGGCCGACACCACGGGCACCCCGGCGGCCACGGCCTGGGCCACGATGTCGGTCAGGTAATACTCGCCTTGCGCGTTGTTGTTTTGCAGGGCATTCAGCCAGCCGCCCAGGAATTTGGTCGGGATGACCATGATGCCGCTGTTGATTTCCTTGATCGCGCGCTCGGCCTCGTTCGCATCTTTTTCTTCAACGATGCGCACGATCTTGCCGTCCGCGCGCACGATGCGGCCCAGGCCGAAGGGATTGTCCTGGACCACGGTGAGGATCGCCAGTTTATCGTCGCCGGCCGCTTCGACCAGGCGCTGCAGCGAAGCGGCGGTGGTCAGCGGCACGTCGCCGTACAGCACCAGGGTCGGCGCCGAGGCGTCGATCTGCGGCAGCGCCTGCATCACCGCGTGACCGGTGCCCAGCTGCGGTTCCTGCAAGGCAGTGTCGATGGCGACGCCGCCTTGCGCGCTCCACCCGGCAACCGCACTCGGCACCGCTGCGCCGCCGTGCCCGTAAATCACGCATAATTTGCCCGGCTGGAGGCTGCGTGCAGTGTTGATAACATGCTGCAACAGTGGCTTGCCGGCCAGCGGATGCAATACTTTCGGCAGGGCGGATTGCATGCGCTTTCCCATGCCCGCGGCGAGGATGACGACGTTCATAAGCCGATCTCAGACGAGTTGAATTGGTTGAATAGATTACTAAATGAAAAAGTTTAACACGCACCCCCAACTGTTCCAGCGCGTACGCCTGCTGTTCCTGGCTTTTGTCGTGGTCCTGGCCGCCGGCTGCAGCACGATCCGGTTCACCTACAACCACGGCGACACCTTGATGTACTACTGGTTGAATGCTTACATCGATATCGACAGCGACCAGTCCGACTGGGTCAAGAAAGATATCGACAGCCTGTTCCAGTGGCACCGCAGCACCCAGCTGCACGACTATGCTGGCCTTCTCAGCAAGATGCAGCGCCAGCTCGGCGACGGCAATGTGACCCAGGACGAATTGCTGGCCGATTACCGCGACGTCAAGGCGCGCACCGAATTGCTCGCCTTCAAAGCCCTGCCGCAGCTGGCCGACCTCGCGCTGTCGATCAAGCCCGAGCAAATCGCCCAGATGGAAAAGAAATTCGCGAAGAATAACAACGACTTCCGCAAGAAATTCATGAGCGGCAGCGTGCAGGACCAGCAGGAAGCGCGTTTCAAGAAGGCGATGGAACAGCTCGAACTGTGGTTCGGCAGCTTCAATCGCGACCAGGAAGCGGCGCTGCGCAAGGCCTCCGATGCGCGCCCGCTCGACAACGATGTCTGGCTGCAGGAACGCACGCTGCGCCAGAAGAAAATCGTCGCCTTGCTGCGCCGCGTGCAACAGGAAAAGCTGAACAAGGAACAGACCATGTCGGCCATCCACAACCTGTTGCGCGAGATGTTCGACCGCATGGAAGCGCCCGATCGCAAAGCCTTCTTCGACGCCTATGTGGATAACACCGCCAAATTCATCATCACGGCAGTGCGCATGACCACGCCGGAGCAGAAAGCCCACGCGCAGAAACGCATGCAGGGCTGGATCAGCGATTTCAACGCGCTGGCCCAAGGCAAGTGACACGCTGATTGTCGCAGGGGGGACGCGGACGGCGGTTGGCTCTGCCGTCCACGCGCCGTAGTTGGCATCGCGCTCATCGCGCCCGCACACAAAGCCGCCATTACGCCCATGCTATAGTCCCGGCATGCAAAAGAAGAAGTCCTCCTCTCCCTCCTACCCCCGCCGTCCCGGCCCGCCGCAACAAGTCCGCATCATCGGCGGCACCTGGAAACGCACCCCGCTGCCCGTCCTCGATGCCTTCGGCCTGCGCCCGACCCCGGACCGCGTCCGCGAAACCGTGTTCAACTGGATCGGTCACCAGATCGACAACAACTGGAACGGCATCGAGTGCCTCGACCTGTTCGCCGGCAGCGGCGCCCTCGGCTTCGAAGCCGCCAGCCGCGGCGCCCAGGCCGTCACCATGATCGACACCGTCGGCCCGGTCGTGCGCCAGCTGGAAACGATCAAGGACAAACTGAAAGCCGACAAGGTGCGCGTGCTGCGCGCCGATGCACTGACGGTGGCGCGCGACCTGGCCCAGCGTGGCCAGCGTTTCGACTTGATCTTCCTGGATCCGCCTTATCAGCAGGATTTCCTGAGCCAGGCTTTACCCCTGTGTGCGGCGCTGCTGAAACCGGGCGGGCTGGTGTATGCGGAGTCGGGCGACCGCCTGCCGTTCGCGGAAGCCGGCGGCGAGCAGGTGCCCACGCCCGAGTGGCTGGCGCAATGGCAACTGGTGCGTGGCGATAAAGCCGGCATGGTGCACTTTCACCTCTTGAAGTTGCACTAAAACACCGCAACATCCGCCCTGAAGAGGGGCGGCTGCCGAAATTTCAGGCATAATGCGCGTCTATTCAGGTGCATTTTCCAGGGAGCCGCAATGGTTGTAGCCGTTTATCCAGGTACTTTCGATCCGCTGACCCGCGGCCATGAGGATTTGGTGCGTCGCGCATCGGGCCTGTTCGACACCCTGGTGGTGGGCGTGGCCGACAGCAAGAACAAGAAACCTTTCTTTTCGCTGGAAGAACGCCTGGAAATCGCCAACGAAGTGCTGGGCCATTATCCGAACGTGCAGGTCGAAAGCTTTTCCGGTTTGCTCAAGGATTTCGTGCGCAAGCACGATGCCCGCGTGATCGTGCGCGGCCTGCGCGCCGTGTCCGACTTCGAATACGAGTTCCAGATGGCGGGCATGAACCGCTATCTGCTGCCCGATGTCGAGACCTTGTTTTTGACGCCGTCCGACCAATATCAGTTCATCTCCGGCACCATCGTACGCGAGATCGCGATGCTGGGCGGGGATGTGTCCAAATTCGTCTTCCCGTCGGTCAACCGCTGGCTGCAAAAGAAAATGGCCGCCAATGCGGCGGCTGCAGCGGCCAACGCATCGACCCCGGTATCGACCGTCGCACCGAAGACATAACCAACGAGTTATTCCATGGCTTTGCTGATTACCGACGACTGCATCAATTGCGACGTGTGCGAGCCCGAGTGCCCGAACGACGCGATCTCGATGGGCGCGGAGTTTTACCAGATCGACCCGCATAAATGCACCGAGTGCGTCGGCCACTTCGACGAACCCCAGTGCCAGCAACTCTGCCCCGTCGCCTGCATCCCTTTCGATCCGGCGTGGCGCGAAACCCGCGAACAACTCCAGGCCAAGTACGAAAGCCTGACCGCTGCCAAGGCAGCCTGAAATTGTAAAAGTGCCGGTCCTTCGAGACCGGCATTTTTTTTGTCCGTCGCTGCCTGCCCAGCCTGCTGCCGAATTGCCTGTCCGTTCCATCCTCAATATAAAAGCACGCAATGTTTGATTGCATATGCAATTTAACTTTGATTGCGGACGCCATATACTGAATATATAGGCTTTCTGGCTTCATGCTATGCTGGTTCCATGAACGAGGAAACCGACCCGCACCCCGAGCTGCCGTCTTCGGTCAGCGAAAACATCGGCACCATCGCCGACTTTTATGCGCGCCATGAAGAGCATGTCACGGCCACCCAGCGCATCGTGGAAAAGGTCGCACTGTTCCTCGGCGGCCCGGTATACGTGGCCGGCAGCATTGTCTTCATCCTGTGCTGGATCGCGGTTAACATCACCGCCACCGACCTCCATTTCAAGACCTTCGATCCGGCGCCGTTTTCCATGCTGCAGGGGATCGTCAGCTTCAACGCCTTCGTCATCTCGACCACGGTGCTGATCCGCCAGAACCGCATGTCGCGCCTGGCCGACCACCATGCCCACCTCGATTTGCAGGTCAACCTGCTGACCGAGGAAAAGACCAGCAAGATCATCGAATTGCTGGCCCAGTTACGGCGCGACCTGCCGAATGTCCACTCGCACGTCGATGACGAAGCGCAGGAACTGGCCAAGCCGGCCGACCCGAAAGCCGTGCTCGAAGCGATCGAGAGCGAAGAGGACGAACCCTACGGCGAAGCCGGCAAACGTGCGCGCGCGTCCAGGGAATAAATGTATTAGCAAGCGTATCTGAAGTAAAGATAGTTGCTCATTGGCTTCTCTGTGGATAAAGTTCATTCAAGCAGCGTTTTGCTTGCTCGACTTTATTCTGAGGAGACACCATGCATTGGATGAAAACCCTGGCCGCCGGCGCCGTTCTGGCCGTGACGATGGCCCTGCCGGCTGCCGCTGCCGTCGATGTCGGCGGCTACAAGTTCGACGACACGGTCAAGGTCGCGGGCAAGGATTTGAAATTGAACGGTGCCGGCATGCGCACCAAGTTCGTGATCAAGGTCTATGCGGCCGGCCTGTACCTGCCGGAAAAGTCGAAGGCCGTGGCCGATATCCTGAAACAGGAAGGCCCGCGCCGCGTCATGCTGCAAATGGCACGCGATGTGTCGTCCGAGGATTTCGGCAAGGCCTTCATGGATGGCATCAACGAGAACGTCGATAAAGCCGAGAAACAGAAGATCGTGGCCCAGATCGGCAAGTTCGGCGAGATGTTCGCCGGTGTCGATGGCCTCAAAAAGGGCGACGTGCTGCATATCGACTGGATTCCGGGCAGCGGCACCGTGTGCGAGCTGAACGGCAAAAAACTGATCGAAAACGTCCCCGACATCAATTTTTATAACGCCTTGCTGCGCATCTGGCTGGGCGACAAGCCGGCCGACCGTTCGCTCAAGCCGGCACTGCTGGGCGACGCCAGGTAAATCACTGACTCCCCTAAAAATTCCTCTCGCAACGCGGCCCCGGGCAACCGGTGGGCGCGTTTTTTTTCGCCCCGATTTTTTGACTGCGTGCGGTCCAGTTTTTTGGGGTAGGGGACCCCCGCATCCGCTACCGCGAAGGCGCTGGCGAGCTTGTTCATCGATATTATCGAAAGTAACCGCATCTCATCCATAATGAACGACTATATATGAACTTCGTACAAACCATCCTATTCAACTGTATAACTCATCCATATACAGCCAAAGATGCCTGAATTTGTTTCTTTATTTCTGAAACAAGATGAACGCATGGTTTCCGGGCCGTCTCATCGATATCGCGTATTACCATTCTATAATTTGCTCAATCTCGTTTATCTTTCGGTTTATAAGATGATCGAATTTATACACAATATCGTTGTCATACACTGATTGTTAAATCAATCGAGCGAAAAAATCCACGAAAACCCGGGTAACCGGAAATCAGGGGCCAAAAACGAACATGGATCACTTCAGCCTGGAGACGGGGCGGGTGACGAGGCGATCGAGCCGATCGAGTAGGAGGGGGCAGGCGGCGAGGCAGGAGAAACGGACGAAAAAAAACGGCGCCCGTTACCGGACGCCGTCTTTTTGGAGGAAGCGCAGGAATTCTGTCAGGAGTGCGATCCCATGGCGTGCACGTCCGGCTGCTTGCCGGCCGCATGCAGCTTGCGGCGGGCCGCCAGTTGATCCTTGGTCGGACGCGGGCGCACCACCAGCACCAGCGCGCGGGCGATACCGATCAACAATGGGCGAAAGAACATCAGCACGGCGCCGAGCACGGTCAGCTGGACCATGCCGGTCACCAGCTGGGAAAAAGGAAGGGCAATCAGCGGGGCTTGGAACAGGGTGTCGGCGAAAGACATGACTTTTATAGGATATCGATGGGTTCCAGATCACTATAGTGCAACGCAACATATAAATCTAATTACGTTCCCTGATAGTGCTCATGCTGTTCGTGAATGGGAAATGGGGTACACTGTTTGCACTCCATTTCACCTTTAGCGCCGAATCGCCATGAGCTTTCTTACGCTTGACCTGAACCTGCTCCGTGTCTTCGACGCTGTCATGACCGAGCAAAACCTGACCCGGGCCGCCGGCCACCTGGCCATGACGCAGCCGGCCGTCTCGAACGCCATCAAGCGCCTGCGCGAGAGTCTTGGCGACGAATTGCTGATCCGCACCGCCTACGGCGTCAAGCCGACGCCGCGCGCCGAAGCGCTGTGGCCCTCGGTGCGCCAGGCGCTGGCCGCGCTGGAAGCGGCCGTGATGCCGGAAACCTTCGATGTCTCCAAGGCGCAGGCCACCTTCCGCCTGGCCATGGCCGACGCCACCGCCGCCTTGTGGCTGCCGTCGCTGGTGCGTTCGATCGAAAAGGAGGCGCCAGGCGTGAACATCCGCATGGTGCCGCTGACCACGCGCGAGCCGCGTCCTATGCTGCTGCGCGGCGACATCGACCTGGCGGTCGGCTTCTTCCCCGGCGTCGCGGCCCAGCTGTCCTATGAAACCGGTTCGCCGATTCGCCACGAGCGCCTGTATTCGGGCGAGTACGTGGCCGTGATGCGCAAGAACCACCCGCTGGCCCAGGGCAAGCTGGACCTGGACGAATACTGCAAGGCCGACCACCTGCTGGTGAGCTTCTCGGGCCGCGCCCACGGCCTGGTCGACGAAGCGCTGGCGCAAATCAGCCGCGAACGGCGCATCCTGCTGACGGTGAACCAGTTCTTCACGGCCGGCCGTGTGGTCGCCAACTCGGACCTGGTCACCGTGCTGCCCAAGCACCTGATCGCCTCGACCGGGGCGGCCGACGCCCTGGTGTGGCGCGAATTGCCGTTCCAGTTGCCGGCGGTCCACCTCGACATGCTGTGGCACGAGCGCGACGGCCGCAGCCCGGCCCACCGCTGGCTGCGCAGCAACCTGGAAAGCATGTCGGCTTCGGCGCAGAAGACGCTGCCGCAGAAGTCGGAGACGAATGAGCGGATGGAAAAGATTGCGTGATACGTCATTCGCGGCAGTGCCGCGAATGACTTCCCGCGAAAGCGGAATGAGGTGTATCCATTTTGCTGGTGGGTGGAGTGCGCGGCCTACTTGATCGGCAGCTTGGTCGTATTCTTGACCTCTTCCATCACCGCATACGTGTGCGTCTCGCGCACGCCCTTCTGCAGCAAGGTTTTACCGAGGAATTCCCGGTAAGCCGCCATGTCTTTTACACGCGCCTTGACCAGGTAGTCGAAGCCGCCCGCCACCATGTGGCACTCGAGCACTTCGGGAATCAGCTGGACACTTTGTTTGAAGGCGTCGAAGACTTCGGGCGTGGTGCGGTCCAGCACCACTTCGATGAAGACCAGCAGCGACACGTCGAGCAGTTGGGGATTCAATTGGGCCGTGTAACCCATGATGTAGCCGGACTCATGCAGCTTGCGCACCCGTTCCAGGCAGGCTGCCGGTGACAGGTTGACCCGGGCCGCCAGTTCGACGTTGCTGATCCGCCCGTCGCTCTGCAGCTCGGCAAGGATTTTCTTGCTGATCTTGTCCAGCATCTGTTCATTCTCCACTATAAATATTATTTGGTGAAATTCTCTCACCAAAAACTATCTATTGCTAGTCTTCTGTAAAAACAGAATTAATCAAGAAGATTTCTCTCTACAATCGAATCATGTATCCGCATTCCGACTCGCGCCGGCCGTCTTTACGGTCCGGCGCGTTTTGCCATGCGCGTCCAGCCGGATTTTCACCCGACATTCACCCTTATTTTTCGAGCTTCCATGAACATTGCCGCCACCCCGGCCATCACCTTCGTTCCCTTCGACGCCCTGCAGGCGGAGATCCGCAGCGAGCAGACGCCGCTGCGTGCCGCGATCACCGCCGCCTACCGCCGTGACGAAACCACTGCGGTGGAATGGCTGCTGGCCCAGGGTGCGCGCGCCCATGCAGATGCCCACGGCCTAGCGCATCGCCTCGTGAGTGCGGTACGCGCCAAGCGTACCCGCTCGTCGGGCGTGGATGCGCTGATGCACGAATTCTCGCTGTCGTCCGAGGAGGGCGTCGCGCTGATGTGCCTGGCCGAAGCGCTGCTGCGCATCCCGGACAGCGCGACTGCCGACCGCCTGATCGCCGACAAGATCAGCCGTGGCGACTGGAAAAAGCACCTGGGCGAATCGCCCTCGCTGTTCGTGAACGCCGCCACCTGGGGTCTGCTGGTCACCGGCAAGCTGGTGTCCTCGAGCAGCGAAAAAGGCCTGGGCGCCGCGCTGACGCGGCTGATCGCGAAGGGTGGCGAACCGCTGATCCGCAAGGGCGTCGATCTCGCCATGCGCATGCTCGGCAACCAGTTCGTGACCGGCCAGACCATCGACGAAGCGCTGAAAAACAGCCGCGACAACGAAGCCCGCGGCTACCGCTATTCCTATGACATGCTGGGCGAAGCCGCGCTGACCGAACGCGACGCCGAACATTACTACGCTTCCTACGAAGCCGCGATCCACGCGATCGGCAAGGCTTCGAATGGCCGCGGCATCAAGGACGGCCCGGGCATCTCGATCAAGCTGTCGGCCCTGCACCCGCGCTACAGCCGTGCGCAATACGCGCGCGTGATGGAAGAACTGCTGCCGCGCGTGCGCAATCTGGTCCTGCTGGCCAAGCAATACAACATCGGCATCAATATCGACGCCGAGGAAGCCGACCGCCTCGAGATTTCGCTCGACATGCTGGAAGCGCTGGCTTTCGATGCCGACCTGGCCGGCTTCGAAGGCATCGGCCTGGTGGTGCAGGGCTACCAGAAGCGCTGCCCCTTCGTGATCGATTTCGTGGTCGACCTGGCACGTCGCAGCGGCCGCAAGTTCATGGTGCGCCTGGTCAAAGGCGCGTATTGGGATGCCGAGATCAAGCGTGCCCAGGTCGACGGCCTGTCGGGCTACCCGGTGTATACGCGCAAGGTGTATACCGACGTGTCATACCTCACCTGCGCCCGCAAGCTGCTGGGCGCGACCGACGTCATCTACGCCCAGTTCGCCACCCACAATGCGCACACCCTGTCCGTGATCTACACCTGGGCCAGGGCGGATAAGGTGCAGAACTACGAATTCCAGTGCCTGCACGGCATGGGCGAGACTTTATACGACCAGGTGGTCGGCACCGGCAATCTGGACAAAGCCTGCCGCATCTATGCGCCGGTCGGTTCGCACGAAACCCTGCTGGCCTACCTGGTGCGCCGCCTGCTGGAAAACGGCGCCAACTCGTCCTTCGTGAACCAGATCGTCGACGAAAGCGTGCCAATCGAGGCCTTGCTGACCGATCCGTTCGACGCGGCGCGCGCAGCCAACTGCCTGCCGCACCCGCGGATTCCGCTGCCGCAAGCCCTGTACCCGGACGGCCGCAAGAATTCCGCCGGTCTCGACCTGGCCAACGAAGACGTGCTGGCCGGACTCGGCCGTGCCCTGGGCGCCGCCCATACTTACCTGGCGGCGCCGCTGGTGGCCGGTCCACTGGAAGCCGTCGGTGCGATCAACATCGTCAACCCGGCGCAGGCGGCCGATATCGTCGGCCAGGTTACGGAAGCGACCGTCGGCGACGTCGACACCGCCCTGCAAGCCGGCGTGGCCGCCGTGCCGGCCTGGGAAGGCCTGGGCAATGGCGCCCGTGCCGACATTTTGCTGCGCGTGGGCGATCTGTTCGAGGAGCACCAGGCGGAATTGATGGCCCTGGCCGTGCGCGAAGCCGGCAAGTCGCTGCCGAACGCGATCGCGGAGATCCGCGAAGCCGTCGATTTCCTGCGTTACTACGCGATCGAGATCCGCAACAGCGGAACCAGCCGGGCACTCGGTGCCGTGACGTGCATCAGCCCGTGGAACTTCCCGCTGGCGATCTTCACCGGCCAGGTGGCCGCTGCGCTGGCCGCCGGCAACGTCGTGCTTGCAAAGCCAGCCGAGCAGACCCCGCTGATCGCCCACCGCGCCGTGCAATTGTTCCACGAAGCCGGCGTGCCGGCCGGCGTGCTGCAGCTGCTGCCGGGCCGCGGCGAAACCGTGGGCGCCGCGCTCACGAATGATGCGCGCGTAAAGGGCGTGATCTTTACCGGGTCGACCGAAGTTGCCCAGTTGATCAACCGCACGCTGGCCAGGCGCGCCGCCGCCGAGGACTGCGACATTCCCCTGATCGCCGAAACCGGCGGCCAGAATGCCCTGATCGTCGATTCCTCGGCGCTGCCGGAACAGGTGGTGCAGGATGTCGTCAGCTCGGCCTTCGACAGCGCCGGCCAGCGCTGCTCGGCGCTGCGCGTACTATTCCTGCAGGAAGACATCGCCGACAAAACCATCACCATGCTCAAGGGCGCGATGGGGGAATTGCGCGTCGGCGTGCCGGACCGCCTGGCCACCGACATCGGCCCGGTGATCGATGCCGAAGCCCAGGGCAATCTGCTGGGCCACATCGAACGCATGAAGACGCAGGCGAAACAGCACTTCTCGCTGCCGCTGCCGGATGGCCTGGCGCGGCAGGGCACCTTCGTGCCGCCGACCGTGCTGGAAATCGGCTCGCTGGCCGAACTGCAGCGTGAAGTCTTCGGTCCGGTGCTGCACGTGGTGCGCTACCGCCGTGCCGACCTGGCGCAGGTTGTCGACAGCATCAACGCCACCGGCTACGGCCTGACCCTGGGCGTGCATTCGCGCATCGACGAGACCATCGATTTCATCACCGCGCGCGCCCACGTCGGCAATATCTACGTCAACCGCAACATCGTCGGCGCCGTGGTCGGCGTCCAGCCTTTCGGCGGTGAAGGCAAATCCGGCACCGGCCCGAAAGCCGGCGGCCCGCTCTACCTGAAACGCTTGCAAAAGGATGCGGCGCCGCTGCTGCAGCATGAACGCCGCAGCAATCCGGTCCTGGACGCGCTGCTGGCCTGGGCGCGCGCGAATGGCCACGCCGGCCTGGAAAACCTGGCCGACGGCTACATGCAGACCACGCTGGATGGCGTCGAGATCGACTTGCCGGGCCCGACCGGCGAGCGCAATCGTCTCGCCTTTGTGGCGCGCGGCACGGTGCTGTGCGCCGCGCTGTCGACGGCCGGCCTGCTGAACCAGCTGGCGGCCAGCTTCGCCACCGGCAACCGGGTATTGGTGCTGGACAGCGAACTGCTGCCGTCCAAGCTGCCGGCCGCGGTACAGGCGCAGGTGCGGGCGATCGACGCCGCGCAACTCGATGGCAGCGATGTCGCGATGGCGCTGGTGGAAGCCGGCCGGCCCGGCGATCTGCAGGCACGCCTGGCGGCGCGTCCGGACGCCATCGTCGGCATCGTCGATACCCGGGCAACGCAGCCGATCGCCCTGTGGCGCCTGGTGGCCGAGCGCGCCCTGTGCGTCAACACGACCGCGGCTGGCGGAAACGCAAGCCTGATGACGTTGGGGCTGTGATTATCTGGGAGCCCCGACTTTTGTAGTCCCGCAGTGTGCAATGCATAACCCGGAGGATGACATGTTAGTAGGTGTTCCCAAAGAAATCAAAAACCACGAGTACCGGGTCGGCCTGACGCCGCCCAGCGTGCACGAACTGGTGGCGCGCGGCCACCAGGTACTCGTGCAGGCCGGTGCCGGTGCCGAAATCGGCCTGGCGGATGCGCATTACCGATCCGCCGGCGCCAGCATCGCCGACAGTGCGCAAGAGATCTTCGCGCAGGCGGACATGATCGTGAAGGTCAAGGAACCGCAGCCGGCCGAATGTGCCATGCTGCGCGCAGGCCAGATCCTGTACACCTATCTGCACCTGGCGCCGGATCCCGAGCAAGCCGCGGCGCTGATCGAATCCGGCGCCATCTGCATCGCCTACGAAACCATCACCGGACCAGGGGGCGGCTTGCCGCTGCTGGCGCCGATGAGCGAAGTGGCGGGACGGATGGCGATCCAGGCCGGCGCCAGCCACCTGGAAAAATCGAAGGGCGGCATGGGCTTGCTGCTGGGCGGCGTGCCGGGCGTGGCGGCAGGGCATGTGGTCGTCATCGGCGCCGGCGTGGTCGGCACCAATGCGCTGCAGATGGCCATCGGCAGCGGTGCCCGCGTTACCGTGCTCGACAAGAACGTCGACCGCCTGCGCCAGCTCGACCTGGTCTACGGCAACCGCATCTCCACCCTGTATTCGAATGCGCATGCGATCGAGGAAGCGGTGCTGTCGGCCGACCTCGTCATCGGCGGCGTGCTGGTGCCGGGGGCGGCGGCGCCGAAACTGGTTACGCGCGCCATGATATCCCGCATGAAGAAGGGGGCAGTCGTGGTCGACGTCGCGATCGACCAGGGCGGCTGCTTCGAAACCTCGCACCCGACCACCCACGCCGATCCGACCTTCCTCGTCGATGGCGTGGTGCATTACTGCGTGGCGAATATGCCGGGCGCGGTGGCACGCACCTCGACCTTTGCCCTGAACAACGCCACCATCGGCCATGCGATCGCGCTGGCCAATAAAGGCTGGCGCGAGGCGCTGCGCGACGATCCCCACCTCAAGAACGGTCTGAACGTTTGCCAGGGCAAGGTTACCTACCAGGCCGTGGCCTGGGACCTGGGCTACGACTACGTGCCGGCTGACACTTTACTCGCCTGACGGCAGAACTGCCTGACGATATAAAACGCATAACGCGCGGCCACCGATTTCACGAAACGCATGAAATCGGTGGCCGCGTTTTCGTTGGCATTGTCGGAAATCGTCCGGATCACGCCGAACGGAATGCCGAGCTCGAAACAGACCTGTGCAACCGCAGCGCCTTCCATCTCCACCGCCAGTAAACCCGGCAGAGCCTCGCCAAGGGCCTGTATACGCTCCCTGCTGCCCACGAACTGATCGCCGCTACCGATGAGGCCATGGTGCACGCGCGGGCCCTGGAGGGCGAATGCGGCCCTTTCCGTGGCATCGATGGTTTGCGCAAACTCGGTCTCCAGGAAATTCGTGGCTGCGGACATCAATTGCAGCGCCATGCTGCGGTCGGAGGCAAAGTGGCTGATGCCGGTTAACGGCACTTCATGCTTCGGAAACAAGGGGCTGGCATCCATGTCGTGCTGGACAAGGGATTCGGCCACCACGATGTCGCCGACACGCACGGATCGGTCGCCGCTACCGGCCACGCCCGTAAACAGGATGTGGGTAACACCGAATTTTTCCACAAGCAGTGTCGCAGTCATGGCAGCGGCAACCTTGCCAATTCGCGACAGGACGCACACAGCGTCGATTTCCCACAGTTGTCCTGCCCAGACCTCACGCATGCCATGGATGAGCTTGTAGGGGCTCTGCATGGCTTCCACGAGGCCCTGCTGTTCTTCGTGCAAGGCGCTGATGATGCCTAACCGCATAGTTTTGGTCTTCCTGGATGAAGTTAACGTGCTTGGTTACCCGCGTATTCGTCCGTATACGTGGACGTATACGTCGATGTTTACATTGGCTGTGTATACCGTCGAAGTTAACGTTGACCTCGATGTTTACGGTACGCCGTGCAGCGCGCGTTTTTCTGCTTGCCGGTTTTTGTATTAGTAAACCAAAGATGTATATAAAAACTGGTAGTAGATAGTAAACGTGGCTTCTTCTGTGGATAAAGCCGGATTTGTCTACAGCATCAATGGTTTACCTTCTGCCGAACCGGCTGGAAAAACATTGTATCCAAGCCGAACCGTTCGTGGATAAAACTCTCTGTTAACCAGAAAAACCGGTTTCTGCACATCCCATCCTGTGGATATGCAGGCGCTTCTCCACAGGCACATGGCTTTGCAGGTGGTTTTGTTGTCTCCAACACCAGTTTGGCAGACATCGACCTGTCGGCAATATCTGCAAGTCTTCAGTCTCTTTCTTGCGACCTGGTTCGCGTCTTGTTCTTCCTGCAGACAATCAAAGGCTTGCAGACAGGCGGCTTGGCTGCAGCCGTTCGTCCAGGCGCAGACGCTTCGTTGTTTTAGTTAACTTGGATAGATATATAAATTGGTAGTAATAGTAAACGCGCGTTTATCTGTGGATAAGCCGGATTTTCTTCACGGGCTCAATGGTTTACCTGCGTTTGAAGGCGCTGGACAAGGCTTGCGTCCGGGAAGGATGTTAACTGGATAAAAATGAGGCAGTGCACAAGCACGGCAGTTCCGCACATTCGATCCTGTTGATATGCATGGGCTTATCCACAGCGGATGCGGTTTTGGGCTGTAAACGGCAGGTATCCGGATGGGAGGCAGCTGACTGACAGCGGTTTCGAATTGCTGTCGGCAATCGGCGGCTGCAGGAAGGGCAGTCGAAGCCGGTTCGGCATCGCGTTTGGCGATGTGGCCGAAGCCGTTTTTTTTTCGACCGCATCCGGTTTGGCAAAGCAGCTCCTCAGGTTTACAAACAAAAGCTTGTATACAGAATAGTGATAGTAGTTAACGACCCCCATCCTCTGTGGATAAGCCAGGTTTTGTTCACAAGATCAAACGTTTACGTGCCGCATAAGGCAGTGGGCCGAGTTTGTATGTGCCTGAGGGAAAAACTGGACAAAATTTCGCGACATGGGCAAAAACCACTTTCCTCACAATCCGTACCTGTGGATATGCAAACCCTTATCCACAGCGTATGGGGCCTGAAAACCTTGATGATCTGGCAAGCTTGCCCTGTCGATTTACCTGAACAAGCAAGGAAGTCCTGGGCGCAGCACTCACAGCGAGGCACGTGCATGGAATCTGCTGGGGAATACGATTACGTGATTGTCGGCGCCGGCATGGCCGGTTGCCTGCTCGCCAATCGCCTCACGCGCCGCCCCGACATCGGCGTCCTGCTGATCGAAGCCGGGGGCAAGGACGACTACCTGTGGATCCACATCCCGGTCGGTTACCTCTACTGCATCGACAACCCGCGCACCGACTGGCTGTTCCGCACCGAAGCCGACCCCGGTCTGGGGGGCCGGGCCTTGCTCTATCCGCGCGGTAAAGTGCTGGGCGGCAGTTCCTCGATCAACGGCATGATCTATATGCGCGGCCAGGCCGGCGACTACGCGCGCTGGGCCGCCTGCACCGGCGATCCATCCTGGCACTGGGACGCCGTGCTGCCCATCTTCAAGCGCAGCGAAGACCATTACCTGGGCGCCAGCGCCATCCACGGCAGGGGCGGCGAGTGGAGAGTAGAGCACCAGCGCCTGTCCTGGGAAATCCTGGACGCGTTTCGCACTGCCGCGGCCGAGAACGGCATCCCGGCCATCACCGATTTCAATGGCGGCGACAACGCCGGCTGCGCCTATTTTGAAGTCAACCAGCGCCGCGGCATCCGCCTGAACACGGCCAAGGCTTTCCTGCGGCCGGCGGCAAAGCGTCCGAATCTGACCATTATGACCGGCTGCCACGTCGAGCAATTGCTGCTCGAAGACACGGAGCAGGGGCGGTCTGTCGCGGCGTACGCTTCAGCGGCGATGGCCGCTTGTTCACGGCGCAGGCGCGGCGCGACACCCTGCTGGCCGCCGGCGCGATCGGCTCGCCGCACATCCTGCAGCTGTCGGGCATCGGCGCGGCCGCGTACTTGCACGCCCACGGCATCCAATGCACCGACCCTCATGATCGCCGAAAAAGCGGCGCAAGCCATTTTGGATGCAGCACGCTGAACAAAGGGTTTTTTATGGCCGAGCTCATTCTCGAAACGCGCAAGCTGAGCAAGGAATTCAAGGGTTTCAAGGCGGTCGACACGGTCGATCTGCAGGTCCGGCAGGGCCGTATCCACGCGCTCATCGGTCCGAATGGCGCCGGCAAGACCACCTGTTTTAACTTGCTGACCCATTTACTGGCGCCGAGTGCGGGCCAGATCCTGTTCAAGGGTAGGGACATCAGCCGCGCACCCCCGGCCCGGGTGGCGCGCATGGGTATCGTGCCTTCCTTCCAGATCTCGGCCGTGTTTCCGCACATGAGCGTGCTGGGCGTGCTGGCGGCCGCGTTTCCGGGATGTGCAATGGGTGCGCTCGCCATCCACATGCAGGGCATCTATTTTGCGATGATCACACTGGCGCTGGCGCAAATGGTGTACTTCGAGGCGCTACGCGCGCCGTTCACGCATGGCGAGGATGGCTTGCAGGGGGTACCGCGCCGGACCTTGTTCGGCGTGTTTGAGCTCGGAAATGACCTGGTGCTGTATTACGTGGTGCTGGCGATCGCCGCCGCCGGCTTTGCGCTGATCGTGCGCACGGTCCGTTCGCTCTTCGGCCAGGTGCTGGCCGCGGTCAGGGACACGCTGGTCGGCCTCATCCTCGGTGCTTTTATCGTCGTCGCGTTGGAAAACAAGCTGGGCGACCTGGGGAACTTCCTGGCGGAGGCGACCCATGTAGAATGGTTTGCATCGCTGGGCGAATCGGTGGGCATCGTCACCGGGCTGATCTTCGTGGCCTGTGTGCTGCTGTTCCTGCGCGGTATTGTCGGCGAACTGGCTCACGCATATCACAGGAGACGCACGTGATCGACGAATCCTTGATGCTTGATGTGAACGGCATCCGCATGCATACGACGACGACCGGGCAGGGGCCGACCGTGCTCTTGCTGCATGGTTTTCCGGACACCCATATTGTCTGGCGCAAGCAGGTGAGTGTGCTGGCTGCCGCCGGCTACCGCGTGCTGGCCCCCGATTTGCGCGGCTACGGCCGCAGCGATGCCCCAGGCGGTATCCACGATTACACGCTCGAAAAACTGCGCGGCGACGTGCTCGGTTTGCTGGATGCGCTGAAGATCGAGAAGGTCAGCCTGGTCGGCCACGACTGGGGCGGCCTGATCGGCTGGCAGCTGGCGGCGCTGGCGCCGCAGCGGATCGAGCGCTTCGTCGCCATGTCGACCGGCCACCCGGCGGCGATCGCCCGCGCCGGCTTGCTGCAGCGCCTGCGCATGACCTATGTGCTGGGGTTTATCTTGCCGGGCATTGCCGAACACACGTTGCGTGCCGGCGACTGGTTCATGATGCGCCAGTTCACCGGCGAGCCGGGACAGGCCGACCACTGGAAGCGCGACCTGTCGCCGCCGGGTCGCCTGACGGCGGCACTCAACTATTACCGCGCGAATATCGGCCTGGCACTGCCCCCCAGCCTGCCGCGTGTGCGGGTGCCGGTGATGGGCATCTGGAGCGATTGCGATCCAGCCCTCGGCGAAAAGCAGATGCGCGACTCGGCGCGCTATGTGGATGCCGAATTCCGCTTCGAGCGCATCCATGATGCGGATCACTGGCTGCAGTTGACGGCCTCCGAACAGGTCAACCGGCTCTTGCTCGATTTCCTGAGTGACGACGCCCACTCCGACAAGGCGGGCGGCGTGCACAGTACGGCGGCCTGAAGGCGGGGCGGGAAAAGGTCCATGCATTGGCGATATTTTCTTACCGTAAAATATCGCTTTTCCTTCGACCCCTGTTCCCATGTTCGATCTAACTCTGCTGGCTTGTGCCGCCTTTCTTGCCGGTCTCGTTGATGCTGTTGTCGGTGGAGGAGGGCTGATCCAGATTCCGGCGATCTTCGCCGTATTTCCCAAGGAAGTACCGGCAACCCTGATCGGTACCAATAAACTGGCGTCGATGTGCGGTACCGTGGTCGCGGCGGCGCGTTACACCCGCCAGGTGAAGGTCGCCTGGAGCACGGCGGCGCCGGCGGCGGTTGCCGCTTTCATCTTCGCCTTTGGCGGCGCCGTCGCCGTGACGCGGGTGCCCGGCGACTTCGTGCGCAGCCTGCTGCCCTTGATCCTGTTGGCGGTTGCGGTTTACACCTTCAAAAAGAAAGACTTCGGTTCGGTGCACGCGCCGCTGCACAGCGGCAGCAAGGAGCGCTGGCTGGCCCTGGGTATCGGTTCGGCGATCGGCTTTTATGATGGCTTCTTCGGTCCCGGCACTGGCAGCTTCCTGCTGTTCCTGTTCGTACGCTTCTTCGGTTTCGATTTCCTTGGTGCGTCGGCGGCGGCCAAGGTCGTCAACGTCGCCTGTAACGTGGCGGGCCTGCTGTGGTTCGGTTACAGCGGCCACCTGATCTGGAAGCTGGCGGCAGTGATGGCAGTGTGCCAGATCGCCGGCTCGCTGCTCGGCACCCGCCTTGCCTTCAAACATGGCAGCGGTTTCGTGCGTAAGCTGTTCTTGGTGGTCGTGTCGATCCTGATTGTAAAGACGGCTTACGACACCTTCATGCACCTCGGCTTTTGACGTTTCACGTGAAACATTGGCGCATGCGGTCTACCGATCTGCATGCGCCTTTCTTTTTTGCGCGGCCGTAGCCATATTAACTTGGTTTCACGTGAAACAATTTCTGTCGTTTTCGAGCCCAGCTTGGAGCTGCATAGAAAAAAGACTCTATAATTCAGGCTTATTTCCTCCTTATCTCGTGCCGCCGCCCTCTGGCAGCACTAATCCATCATGCTATTTCCGACAGAATTCGACGTGATCGTCGTTGGCGGCGGCCATGCCGGCACCGAAGCGGCACTCGCGTCCGCCCGCATGGGGCAGCAGACCCTATTGCTTACTCACAATATCGAAACCCTGGGTGCCATGTCCTGCAACCCATCGATCGGTGGCATCGGCAAGGGCCACCTGGTCAAGGAAGTCGATGCCATGGGCGGCGCGATGGCGATCGCCACCGATGAAGCCGGCATCCAGTTTCGCATCCTGAATTCCTCGAAAGGTCCAGCCGTGCGCGCCACCCGCGCCCAGGCCGACCGTGTCTTGTACAAGGCAGCGATTCGCTCGCGCCTGGAAAACCAGCCGAATTTGTGGCTGTTCCAGCAGGCGGTCGATGACCTGATCGTCGAAGGCGAACGCGTGGTCGGTGCCGTCACCCAGATCGGCCTGCAATTCCGTGCGCGCGCCGTGGTCCTCACCGCCGGCACTTTCCTCGACGGTAAGGTGCATGTCGGCCTGCAGAATTATGCGGCCGGCCGCGCCGGCGACCCGACCGCCTTGTCGCTGTCTGCGCGCCTGAAAGAATTGAAATTGCCGCAGGGCCGCCTCAAGACCGGCACCCCGCCGCGCATCGACGGCCGCAGCATCGATTTTTCGCAGATGAGCGAGCAGCCGGGCGACCTCGATCCGGTCCCGGTGTTCTCGTACATGGGCAATGCCGCCATGCACCCGAAACAGGTGCCGTGCTGGGTCACCCACACGAATGCGCAAACCCATGACATCATCCGCAATGGTCTCGACCGCAGCCCGATGTACACCGGCGTCATCGAAGGCGTCGGGCCGCGCTATTGCCCATCGATCGAAGACAAGATCCACCGCTTCTCGTCGAAAGAGTCGCACCAGATCTTCCTCGAGCCGGAAGGCTTGACCACCAACGAGTTTTATCCGAACGGGATCTCGACCAGCCTGCCTTTCGACGTGCAGCTGGACCTGGTGCGTTCGATGAAAGGCCTGGAAAACGCCTTCATTTTGCGTCCGGGCTATGCGATCGAATACGATTATTTCGACCCGCGCGGCCTGAAAGCCTCGCTGGAAACCAAGGCGATCGGCGGTCTATTCTTCGCCGGCCAGATCAACGGCACCACCGGTTACGAAGAAGCCGCGGCCCAGGGCATGCTGGCCGGTATCAACGCCGCCCTGCAGACCCAGGGCAAGGAAGCCTGGACCCCCGGCCGCTCGGAAGCCTACCTCGGCGTGCTGGTCGACGACCTCACCACCCAGGGTGTGGCCGAGCCCTACCGCATGTTCACCAGCCGCGCCGAATACCGCCTCAGCCTGCGCGAAGACAACGCCGATATGCGTCTGACGGAAATCGGCCGCAAGCTGGGCGTGGTGGGCGATGCCCAGTGGGAATCCTTCGAGCGCAAGCGAGAATCCGTCGCCCTCGAACTGGAGCGCCTGCGCTCGACCTGGGTGAACCCGCGCATCCTGGCCGCCGCCGAATCCGAACGCGTGATCGGCCAGGCGATCGAGCGCGAGTACAACCTGGCCGACCTGCTCAGACGGCCGGGCGTGGACTACGAAAAGCTGATGAGCCTGCAAGGCAACGAAGGCCAGGCACTGGCCGGTCCGGGCGTGCAAGATCCGGCCGTCAAGGAACAGGTCGAGATCCAGCTGAAATATTCGGGCTATATCGACCGCCAGGCGAAGGAGGTCGAACGCCACGATTACTACGAAAACCTGAAGCTTCCCGAAAACCTGAATTACCACGAGATCACGGCGCTCTCGATCGAAGTGCGCCAGAAGCTCGATAAGCAGCGCCCGGAAACCCTGGGCCAGGCGTCGCGCATTTCCGGCGTGACCCCGGCGGCGATCTCGCTGCTGCTGGTGCACTTGAAAAAACGCGGCGCCAAAGGCTTCACGAATGCCCCTGCCGATGCGGTACCACCTTCGGAGGAACTGGCTGGATGAAGCATTTCGATCGACCAGGCCTGCAGACACTGCTGGCCGAAGGCATCCAGGACATGCAGCTGGAAGTGAGTCCTGCCCAGCAGGCACAGCTGATGGATTACCTGACGCTGATGTTCAAGTGGAATTCTGTCTACAACCTGACGTCGCTGCGCGACCCGGTGCAGATGGTGACTCACCACCTGCTGGATTCTCTGGCCGCGGTGCCGGCGTTCAAGGACGCGAAGAACGTGCTCGATGTCGGTTCCGGTGGCGGCTTGCCGGGCGTGGTGCTGGCCATTGTCCGTCCGGACATGAAAGTGTCGATGATCGACACCGTGCACAAGAAAACCGCCTTCCTCACGCAGGTAAAGGCGGAACTGGGCCTGGCCAACGTCACCGTGTACACGATGCGGGTCGAGCAACTGGCGGTAAGCGACAAATTCGACGTCATCACCTCGCGCGCGTTCGCCGACCTCTCCGATTTCGTCAACTGGTCTTCGCATCTGCTGGCGGAGCAGGGCCGCTACATCGCCCTGAAAGGCACGGCACCAAAGGACGAGCAGGAGCGGGTGCCGGCGGCATGGAAAGTGAGCAAAGTGGAGCCTTTGCAGGTGCCCAGGCTGGGCGCGGAACGCCACCTGGTTTTCATCGAGCGTAATTGAACCAGACAGTCACCTAAGTAAATAAACGATATAAATCTTTTATACCGTCAAAACAATAGTAACTGTATAAATTGTTTTAACGGTATGAACGGTATAGATGCAAAGAGCATACATGGCGAAAATATTTTGCGTAGCAAACCAGAAGGGCGGGGTCGGTAAAACCACCACCAGCGTCAACCTCTCGGCCGGACTCGCCAGGCTTGACCAGCGCGTGCTGCTGGTCGACCTCGACCCGCAGGGCAACGCCACCATGGGCGCCGGCATCAACAAGGCGGGGCTCGCGTCCTCGATCTATGAAGTGCTGCTGGGGGAAGCCGACGTCGCCGGCAGCCGCCTGCGCAGCGAAGCGGGGCGCTTTGACGTGCTGCCGGCCAACCGCGAGCTGGCCGGCGCCGAAGTCGAAATGGTGGAACTGGCCAATCGCGAGCGCCGCCTGAAGGACGCGCTGGCCAAGGTCGATGCCGACTACGACTTCATCCTGATCGACTGTCCGCCGGCGCTGTCGATGCTGACCCTGAACGGCCTGGTATCGGCGCATGGCGTAATCATCCCGATGCAGTGCGAGTACTATGCGCTGGAAGGTTTGTCGGACCTGGTCAACACGATCAAGAAGGTGCACGCCAACCTGAACCACGACCTGAAGATCATCGGCTTGCTGCGCGTGATGTTCGACCCGCGCATGACGCTGTCGCAACAGGTGTCAGCCCAGCTCGAGCAGCACTTCGGCGACAAGGTTTTCAAGACCATCATCCCGCGCAACGTGCGCCTGGCCGAAGCGCCGTCCTACGGTATCCCCGGCGTCACCTTCGATCCATCGTCGAAAGGCGCCCAGGCGTACATCGCCTTCGGGGCCGAGATGGTCGAACGCATCAAGACTATGTAAGGGCGGAGCGCATCATGGCAAGCAAAAAACTCAAGGGCCTCGGCCGCGGTCTCGATGCCCTGCTCGGCGGCGATCCGGTGCCGGACACGCCGCAAGCATCCGGCAACCCACCCTCGGTCTTGAACGTGACCCAGATCCAGGCCGGCAAGTACCAGCCGCGCACGCGCATGGACGACGGCTCGCTGTCGGAGCTGGCTTCCTCCATTAAAACCCAGGGCATCATGCAGCCGGTGCTGGTGCGACCGATCGAAGGGCAGGGCGAGGTGCGCTACGAGATCATCGCCGGCGAACGCCGCTTCCGCGCGGCCCAGCTGGCCGGCCTGGACGAGATCCCGGTGCTGGTGCGCGAAGTCGACGACCAGAACGCCGCGGCCATGGCCCTGATCGAGAACATCCAGCGCGAAGACCTGAATCCGCTGGAAGAAGCGCAGGGCATTGCGCGCCTGATCTCGGAATTCGATTTCACCCATGAGCAGGCGGCCAATGCGGTCGGCCGTTCGCGCAGCGCGGTATCCAACCTGCTGCGCCTGGTGAACCTGGCCCAGCCGGTGCAGACCATGCTGATGGCAGGGGATATCGACATGGGCCATGCGCGCGCCTTGCTCGCGGTCGATGCCGCCAGCCAGATCGCGCTGGCGAACCAGGTCATCAGTAAACGCCTGTCGGTGCGCGAAACCGAAAAGCTGGTGGCGCGCGCCCTCGAGGAACTGAGCGCGCCGGCGGCCGCCGCGCGCCAGAAGGAAAAATCGGGCGACATCGCCCGCCTGGAAGAAGAACTGTCGGACCGCCTGGCGACCCCGGTCGTCTTCAAGATGGGTAACAAGGGCAGGGGACAAATGATCATCGACTTCGCCGACCTCGACATCCTGGACAGCGTGCTGGCGCGCCTGCGCGCCTGAGCCCCTGCGGGACAACGCGCCTCTCACCAAGCCTGTGCACAAAATCCGCTTTGTGCACAGGCGTGGCGCAGAAAACAACAGTGCATATGTATGCACGCCACTGCCGACCACATTGTTGGCAATGTTGTTAAAACGCCGAATTTCGTAGGAAAGTTCCTCGTTTTCCGCCAAATTTCTTTGTCGTTTCCACATCCCAACCCGGTGCACGCTCAGACGGAACAGTTTGACTGTAGCTCTTATAAGCCCTTATAATCCCGCTGATTCATGTAATTACCATACCGTAATTCGGTTCTACCCCGGCTGGCGCGAAAGAACAATAACAATGCTGCGCTTGGTCTCCCTGCAAATGATGGCAACCCTGGTCGCTGGTTTGATCGCCGGACTGCTGGGTGGGTGGAGTGCGATGTTTTCGGCGGTACTCGGTGGACTCTGTTGTGTTGTGCCGAACGGCATCATGGCGTTCCGCCTGTTCGCCAGTGCACAAAAAGCGGGCGGCGCCAACCCCGCCACGTTTTTCATTTGGGAATTTGTAAAGATTGCTTTAACGCTGGCGCTGTTGTTCTTCACGGCGCGGCTGTACCACGATCTGAATTGGCTGGCACTCCTGTGCGGGTTCATCGTGGCGCTGAAAAGTTACATCATTTTATTATTTAGGCACTGACAATGACGAGTCCAACGGTAGAAACCGCGTCGGCCCATGCGCCGACCGCGGGTGAATACATCCAACACCACCTCGGTCACTTTTCCACCTCGCACCAGGCGGGACCGGTCGACTTCAGCGTGTGGAACGTCGATACCATCCTGTGGTCGGTGGTGACGGGCGTGCTCGGCTGCATCATCATGTGGCTGGCCGCGCGCCGCGCCACCTCGGGTGTGCCGGGCCGCTTCCAGGCATTCGTCGAAATGATCGTCGAAATGGTGGAAGACCAGTCGAAATCGATCATCCATGGCGACCGCAGCTTCATTGCGCCGCTGGCATTGACCGTGTTCGTCTGGGTGTTCCTGATGAACTCGCTGGACTTCCTGCCGGTCGACCTGTTTGCCGGCATCTTCCGTGCACTGGGCATGGGCGAGCCGCACTTCCGCATCGTGCCGACCGCCGACCTGAACGGTCCGATGGGCATCTCGCTGGGCGTGCTGGCCGTGGTCCTGTTCTATAACGTCAAGGTCAAGGGCATTGGCGGCTGGATTCACGAACTGTTCGCCGCACCGTTTGGCATTTATATGGCGCCGTTCAACCTGCTGTTGAACCTCATCGAATACGCAGCCCGCACCGTGTCGCTCGGTATGCGACTGTTCGGCAACATGTTTGCCGGCGAGCTGTTGTTCCTGTTGATTGCTCTGCTCGGCTCCATGGCCACGGCCTTCGGCTTCGTCGGCCACGTGGTTGCCGGTTCGGTCTGGGCGATCTTCCACATCCTGATCGTTACCCTGCAGGCCTTCATCTTCATGATGCTGACCTTGGTTTATATCGGTCAGGCCCACGAGAGCCACTGACCGACGCGTCGCAAAACGAACAAGATAGTGGTAAAGAAGTTGTAAATTTTCTAGTTTTTAATTTAACTTTTGGAGTAATGGAATGACTGACTATTCTTACGTTGCACTGGCTTGCGGTCTGATCATCGGACTGGGCGCTATCGGCGCATGTATCGGTATCGCACTGATGGGCGGTAAGTACCTGGAAGCTTCGGCACGTCAGCCTGAACTGATGAACACCCTGCAGACCAAGATGTTCCTGCTGGCTGGCCTGATCGACGCGGCATTCCTGATCGGTGTCGGTATCGCCATGCTGTTCGCATTCGCAAATCCGTTCCACGCCTAATCGAAGCTGCATTCGGTTCTGAACAGCCGAACCACCATGGTTCGGCATCCGTTTTTGTGAGAAGGAATTTACCGTGAACTTAAACGCAACTTTGTTCGCTCAGTTCGTGGTCTTCTTCATCCTGGTCGGTTTCACGATGAAATTCGTGTGGCCGCCACTGATGAAAGCGCTCGACGAGCGCGCCCAGAGGATCGCGAGTGGCCTGGCCGCTGCCGACCGCGGCAAGGCCGAAATGGCTGCCGCCGAAAAGCGCATCGCCGCCGAACTGGCATCGACCCGTGACGAAAGCGCCAAGCGCATCGCCGACGCCGAAAAGCGTGCCCAGGCGATCATCGAAGAAGCCAAGCAGACTGCGACCGTCGAAGCCGGACGCATCGTCGAGGGCGCGAAAGCCGACGCCGAGCAGCAGGTCACGCGCGCGCGCGAAGAACTGCGTGGCCAGGTGGCTGCCCTCGCCGTCAAAGGCGCCGAGCAGATCCTGAAGCGCGAAGTGAACGCAGCGGCCCACGCCGACCTGCTGTCGCAACTGTCGACCGAGCTCTGATCATGGCTGAACTCGCAACCGTCGCCCGCCCTTACGCCGAAGCGCTGTTCCGTGTCGCCCAGAACGGCGACATGAACGCCTGGTCCGGTCTCGTCGCGGAACTGGCGCAGATCGGCGCCAATCCGGACCTGCAGGCTTTCGCCGGCAATCCGAACGTCACGCCGGCCCAGCTGGCCGAGACGATTGCGTCGCTGGTCAAGTCGCCCTTGAACGCTGAAGCGAACAACTTTATCGCGATGCTGGCCGAAAACGGCCGCATCGCGCTGCTGCCGGAAATCGGTGTCCAGTTCAGCGTGTTGAAGAATGCCTTCCAGGGCGCCGCCGACGCGACCGTCTACAGTGCGTTCGCGCTGTCGGCCGAGCAGCTGAACACGCTGGTCGTCGCGCTGGAAAAGAAATTTGGCCGCAAGCTGAACCCCACGGTCGACATCGACCCGTCGCTGATCGGTGGTGTGCGCGTGGTCGTCGGCGATGAAGTGCTCGATACCTCGGTCCGCGCCAAGCTGCAGCAGATGCATGCTGCGCTGGTCGCCTGAACCGCGGCACCTGAGGCACCGTCACCGCGTCCCAGCCTTGCCCTACACGCATCAAGAAACTATTAGGAGTTAGCACTCATGCAACTTAATTCATCTGAAATCAGTGAACTGATCAAGAGCCGCATCCAGGGCCTCGAAGGTTCGGCTGACGTTCGCAACCAAGGCACGGTGAT
>Ga0265780_10000072_pt1 | contig 169423 bp, 158 predicted proteins | sample P1T30metagenome_FD_192432 | JGI IMG/M metagenome (GOLD analysis project Ga0265780, IMG submission 192432) | Plant litter microbial communities from East Loma Ridge, Irvine, California - P1 T30 | ecosystem: Environmental > Terrestrial > Plant litter > Unclassified | place: USA: California...
ATAATATTTAAAAAAATCATATACTTTTGCGACCAAAGAAATGTTGTATGGCAAAGAATTTAGTGATTGTTGAGTCGCCCGCAAAGGCAAAAACCATAGAGAAATTTTTAGGGAAAGACTACCAGGTAGAGAGCAGCTACGGCCACATTGCCGACTTACCCAGCAAGGAAATAGGGGTGGATGTGCTAAATGGCTTTAAGCCGAAATATGAAGTGTCTCCAGATAAAAAAGCCTTGGTTAAAAAGCTCAGGGATCTATCTAAATCGGCCGAAACCGTTTGGCTGGCTTCCGATGAAGACCGCGAGGGTGAGGCGATTGCCTGGCACCTGGCGGAAGAGCTCAAGCTGGATAAGTCTAAAACAAAGCGTATTGTTTTTCATGAAATTACAAAAAGCGCCATACTTAAAGCTATTGATAATCCAAGGAGTATAAATTATGACCTTGTAAATGCCCAGCAGGCACGCCGTGTACTGGACAGGCTTGTAGGCTATGAGCTTTCTCCGGTATTGTGGAAGAAAGTAAAAAGCGGGCTTTCTGCCGGCAGGGTACAATCTGTTTCTGTGCGCCTTATTGTAGAGCGCGAACGTGATATCCAAAACTTTAAGGCAGAAGGGTCTTATACCATTACAGCCGAATTTGTAAACGAAGCGGGTAAAACTTTTAAGGCAAAACTGCCTAAAAACTTTGCTACAAAACAGGAAGCGCAGGATTTCCTGAATAAAAATACAGGCTCTGCATACAAAGTAGCCGACCTTGAGACTAAACCGGCCAAAAAATCGCCGGCTGCACCTTTTACCACCTCTACGCTACAGCAGGAGGCTGCCAGGAAATTGTATTTTCCGGTAGGTGTTACCATGATGCTGGCACAAAGGCTCTATGAGGCGGGACTTATAACTTACATGAGAACGGATAGTGTAAACCTTAGCCAGGATGCTATGGCCGCCGCCGCAGATGAAATTACCAGGTCTTATGGTAAAGAGTTTAGCAGGCCGCGCAACTACACCACCAAAAGCAAAGGGGCGCAGGAAGCCCACGAGGCCATTCGCCCTACTGATATGACACGCCACACCGTAAATATAGACCGTGACCAGGCAAGGCTATATGACCTGATTTGGAAGCGCACACTGGCCTCGCAAATGAGCGATGCCGAACTGGAACGCACTAATGTAAAAATTCAGGCCAATAACCATAATGAAATATTTACCGCATCTGGAGAAGTGCTTATGTTTGAGGGCTTTCTTAAAGTATACCTTGAAGGCAGTGATGATGAGGATACAGAACAGGAAGGCATGCTGCCCGCCCTTAAAGTAAATGAAAGGCTGAGCAATAATTATATAACAGCCACCGAACGTTTTAGCAGGCCACCGGCCCGCTATACTGAGGCAGCACTGGTTAAAAAACTGGAAGAGCTTGGTATAGGCCGCCCTTCAACATACGCGCCTACCATATCTACCATCATTAGCAGGAATTATGTTGAGAAAGGTAATTTTGAAGGCCAGCAGCGCAGTTATGTGCAGCTTACTTTAAAAGGTAATGATATTAAAGAGCAACAGCTTACAGAGAATGTAGGTTCTGATAAAGGAAAACTGGTGCCTACAGATATTGGTACTATTGTAAATGACTTCCTTGTAAACCATTTTGATACTATTTTAGACTATAACTTTACAGCTAAGGTTGAGCAGGATTTTGATGAGATAGCTTCGGGTAACGAAGACTGGACAAAAATGATGGAAAACTTTTACAGCCATTTTCACCCTACTGTGCAAGATGTTGAAAAGAATGCCGACCGGGAAAGTGGCGAGCGTATACTGGGCGTTGACCCTGCATCCGGCAAGCCGGTAAGCGTGCGCCTGGGCAAATTTGGGCCTATGGTACAAATAGGTGAGCCTGACGACCAAAACAAGCAGTTTGCCAGCCTGCTGCCTGAGCAGAATATTGGAACAATATCACTGGACGAGGCACTGGGCCTTTTTGCATTGCCAAAAATGTTAGGTGTTTATGATGGGGAAGAAGTTGAGGTGAGCAATGGACGTTTTGGCCCTTATGTACGATTTGGTAAAACTTTTATTTCTTTGCCAAAAGGCGAAGACCCGCTTGATGTTACACTTGAGAGGGCTAAAGAACTTATAGGTGAAAAACAGCAGGCAGACGCGCCTATTGGCGAATATGACGGATTGCCGGTACAAAAGGGCGTAGGCCGTTTTGGCCCGTTTATCAAATGGAACGGCATTTTTATAAACGTAAGCAAAAAATATAATTTTGATGCGCTTTCTCAGCAGGACATTGTTAGCCTTGTAGAAGATAAGCTGCAAAAAGACCAGGATAAAGTGGTGCACAACTGGGAGGCGGAAGGCATTAGGGTAGAAAAGGCGCGCTGGGGCCGATCTGTTATCCTTAAAGGGAAATTAAAAATAGAGCTTAATAAAGATGTGGATACTGCTGCGCTTACGCTGGACCAGGTTAAGAGCATGATTGCCGAAAAAACACCAGCTAAAAAAACAGCAGCAAAAAAAGCACCTTCAAAAAAAACACCAGCTAAGAAAAAATAATTATGGGCTTAGAGTTTTTACAACCTCTTGAGGCTGATTTGTATACTGTAATTAGCGCTTTGCCTGCCCAGGCTTTAGCGCATAAAACGGTATTCCATACCGAAGATAATTTTCCTGATCTTGATGAAACGACTGTAGCTATCGTTGGCGTTTTTGAAAACAGGGGCCAGCATGATGATAAGCCGCACGTGCACCTAAACTACATCCGTAAAGAGTTTTACAGCCTTTATCCGGGCAACTGGCATACCTATCTTGCAGATTTAGGCAATATAAAGGAAGGGGAAACAATACAGGATACCTATTATGCGTTAAAAAGCATTGCCACAGAGCTTATTAAGCGCAGGGTGTTGCTTGTTGTGCTGGGTGGGTCGCAAGATCTTACATATGCCATGTACAGGGCTTATGACGGCCTTGAGCAAATGGTAAATGTGGTTGCGGTAGACAGCCGTTTTGATTTTGGTAAAGAAGATGAGCCTGTTTCGGCACGATCTTACTTAACGCCAATGATTATGAATGAACCCCATAACATGTTTAATTATACCAACCTGGGATATCAAACGTATTATAATCCGCAGGAAGAGATTGATTTGATAGAAAAGTTGTACTTTGACGCCTACAGGCTGGGCGAGGTTTGCAATGATACAACCCTGGCTGAGCCTGTGTTTAGAGATGCTGATTTGGTAAGCATCGATATGGGTGCGGTAAAGTCTGGTGAGTCGGGCAATATTGTTAAATTTTCGCCAAATGGTTTTGATGGCAAAGAAATTTGTATTTTAGCACGCTATGCCGGGATAAGTGACAAGGTTAGCGCTTTTGGAATATTTAATCATAACGATACCCGGCAGGAGTCAGGGCTGGTTGCGCAAATGTTGTGGTATTTTATAGAAGGGGTTAATTACCGTTCTAATGAATACCCCTTTGGAAGCAGGGATCAGTATATCAAGTACATCGTTACCGGTGAAGATGAGGAGTTAATTTTTTACAAGAGCGATAAGACTGAGCGGTGGTGGATGGAGCTGGTTGCAGAAGGCAATACTAAATTTAAGAAGGCTACGTTATTACCGTGTAGCCATAAAGACTATATTAGCGCCTGTAATAATGAGATTCCTGAAAGATTGTGGAAAGCTCAGAGAAAAAACATTATTTAACGCTTTTGTTACAAAATATGGCTGTTTTTGACCCACTTACCAAATATTTTGGAGTAAGCATGGTTTTTTGATTAAAAAAATTGTTTTTTTGAAAATAAATAAATAGGTTTACGGCCTTAAAAATAGAATTATATTAATAACCCGAATTTATGAAGAAGTTCATTGCATTAACAGCAACTTTATCATTACTAATCAGCTGTGGTTCCAGTGACCGTGGGGAACTGGTAGGTGTGAAAGGAAAAAAGTGGAGGCCGGAAAAGCCTTATGGTATGACTTTAGTTCCTGGCGGCGCTTACATCATGGGTAAGTCTGACGACGATTTGGCTAATGTTCAGGATGCTCCTACCAAAACGGTAACTGTTCGTGCATTTTACATGGATGAAACAGAAATTACCAACAGTGAGTATCGTCAGTTCGTAGAGTGGGTTAAAGATTCTACAATCAGAACAAGGCTTGCTATCCTTGCTGAAGAGCAGGGGCAGACCCCCGGAAGCGGCGGTATAGGCGAGTATGCTTTTAAAGATGCTGCGCAGGAAGGTGAAGAGAAATCGGCCTACGATACGTATATGTATGAAAATTACTGGAGCCTTGGTGAAGGAGATGATCCTTTTGCAGGCAGAAAGCTCAATCATAAGCCAAAGCTTATACAGGATCCGCAAAAATATCCTGATGAGTTTTATGTGGAAGTAATGGATTCTATGTATCTGCCTGAGTCTGAATCTTATAATGGTTTAAGAACTGTAGATGTGTCTAAACTTGTTTTTGCGTATAAGTGGATGGATATTCAGGCTGCGGCTAAAGATAAGACTACTAAATCTACCAGGGATAAGAGGAGTAAATACCTTGTTCCTGAAAAGATTGAAGTATATCCTGATACTACTGCATGGATAAAAGACTTTGCTTATTCATACAACGAGCCAATGCACAATGACTATTTTTGGCACCAGGCTTATGGAGAATATCCGGTTGTAGGGGTTAGCTGGAAACAGGCAAAAGCATTTTGCGCCTGGAGGACACTGAATAAAAATGCTTACTTAAAAGACAAGAAAAGACAGTTTGTAAACTCTTTCCGTCTTCCTACGGAAGCCGAATGGGAGTATGCTGCACGCGGTGGCCTTCAGTCTGCCACATATCCTTGGGGTGGTCCTTATTCTAAGAACGATACCGGATGTTTTCTTGCGAACTTTAAACCTAACCGTGGAGATTATGCCGCAGACGGTGCACTTTATACGGTAGAGGCTGAATCATTTGATCCTAATGGCTATAATCTTTTCAATATGGCCGGTAACGTTTCTGAGTGGACAGATTCATCTTATGATGCTAACTCTTACGAGTACGTTTCTACAATGAACCCTAACGCTTCAGAAAAAGGCAATATGCGTAAAGTAATACGCGGAGGGTCATGGAAAGATGTGTCTTACTTTTTACAGGTAAGTACACGTGACTGGGAGTATGCTGACTCTGCAAGAAGCTATATAGGCTTTAGAACTGTACAGGATTATATGGGTACGCAAAATACCGCTGGAGGCAACTAATAATAACCAACTCAATTTTTGAATATTTAAATTAATTAACTTAACTAAAACTAAATTTTATTTTATTATGGCACTACCACAAAGAGTTATGAATTTCGCCTATGGTATGGGGGCAGCGGTTGTAATCATCGGAGCACTTTTTAAATTAATGCACTGGCCTGGAGCAAGTATAATGCTTATTGCAGGTCTTGGAACTGAAGCGTTCATTTTTGGTCTTTCTGCTTTTGAGCCTGTTCATAAAGAACTTGACTGGGCTTTAGTATATCCTGAACTTGCCGGTGGCGATGCTAAGAAAAAGGAAGTTAAGAAAGAAAATCCTGCAGAAGCGCAAGGCCTTCTTTCTCAAAAACTTGATAACCTTCTTAAAGAAGCTAAGATTGATGGAGAACTTATGTCAAGCTTAGGTAACAGTATTAAGAATTTTGAGTCTGCTGCTAAAGGTATTGCTCCTACAGTTGATTCAATTTCTTCTCAAAAGAAATACAGCGAAGAAATGTCTATGGCTGCTGCTCAAATGGAGTCTCTAAACAGCCTTTATAAAGTACAGCTTGACAGCGCCAGCCGTAATGCTGAAGCTAACAGGGAGATTGCTGAAAATGCCGCTAAGCTACAGCAGGAAATGGCAAACATGACTAAAAACATTGCTTCATTAAACAATGTTTATGGCGGTATGCTTTCTGCAATGGGTAACAGGGCCTAATTACACGCTAATTAGTATTAAAACATATTTTTAACAAAACAAGAAAGACTAATTAGAAATGGCAGGAGGAAAATTAACCCCCAGGCAAAAGATGGTAAACCTGATGTATTTGGTTTTCATCGCAATGTTGGCACTAAATATGTCAAAAGAGGTACTATCCGCTTTTGGCTTAATGAACGAACAGTTCGAATCTTCTAACGTAGAAGCTGGCAAAAGTAACCAGGCTCTTTATGAAGCTCTTGCGCAAAAAGCTTCAGAGAGCGCATCATTTGCACCTGCTAAGGCTTTGTCAGATAAGGTTAAAGTTATTTCAAATAACTTTTTCGCCTATGTTGGCACATTAAAAGGTGATATCCTTAAGGATATTAAAAGGGAAGAGAATGGTAAACTTCCTTATGAAGGAATGGACAAAGGTGATAAAATTGACGAAGGCTGGTTTGAAGGCGACGGTTACTCTAAAAAGGGTAAAGAAATTGTTGCTGCTATTGAACAGTATAAAAATGACATGAAAGCCGCTATTGGCAATGATGTTAAATACAACGCAATTATTAAAGAGCTTGATTCTAAATTCAATACTTCAGATGTTAAGGATGGCGAGGGTGTAAAAAAGAAATATCTTGATTACCATTATAAAGGTTTCCCTTCGATAGCATCGCTTACTAAACTTTCTGCAATGCAGAATAATGTAAAAGTTATTGAGGCCAACGTTTATAATCTTGCATTAGGTAAAGCTGCTCTTGAAGCAAATTCACTTAACAAGTATAAAGCTATCGTAGTTCTTGATAAAAATGCTTATTTCCAGGGTGAGAAAGTTACAGGTAAAGTATTTTTAGGAAGATACGATGAAGATACTAAGCCAGTTTCTTTTGAAGGTCCAGGTAAAATTGATCCTGCAAGCGGCCAGGCAGTTATTGACATGACAGCTGGATCTGTAGGCGAGCAAACTATAAAAGGTAAGTTCAACTTTATTGAAGATGGGAAAACTGTTCCTTTGGCGTTCGAGAGTAACTATGTAGTAGTACCACGTCCTAATTCAGCTACTATATCGGCTGATAAGATGAACTCAGTTTATCGCGGCGTGGAGAACCCTATGACAGTTTCTTTTGCTGGAGTTCCAGACAGTGATGTTAAACCTAGCGCTCCGGGTTCTTTTAGATCTACAGGGAAATCAGGTAAATATACATGGAACGTTAATAATGTATCTGGTACTACAGCTAAGATTAATGTAACTGCAAAGTTATCAAACGGTCAGAGTGTTAATGATGTTAAGGAATTTAATGTAAGGCCTATACCTGCACCAGTAGCAGAGCTTCGTGGCAGGATTAGTTCAAGCAAAGGTAACAAAAATGACCTGCTTAATACTGAAATAAAAGTAGCTTTCCCTGACTTTGTGTTTGATGTTGTGCCTACAGTTACGTCGTTTGAGCTTTCTGTTCCAGGAAAATCTACAATAATTGTTCAGGGTAATAGGTTCAACGCTCAGGCTCAGGCTGCTATTAATGGTGCAAAACGAGGTGATATTATTACTGTTAACCGCGTTAAATGTAAACTTAAAGGCGCAGATGGTATTATCATAAAAGATTCTGCTCCATTCTTGTGGGAAGTACAATAATATAACAACACAGTCGTTTATATTTTTATATATTGAATTATGAATAGGAAGATTTTTTTATCAGTTGCTTTGCTTGTAGCAGGTGTTTCGGTTGGTTTTGCCCAGTCAAATCTGTTGAATGCAAAAAAGCCTTCAGAAATAGGCAAAAAGACTGCCGAGCAGGATTCACTTGATTACGATAAGCCGCTGCCTTACGGATATGTGGGTGACAGGGATATGCTATTTTCTAAAAAAGTTTGGGAGATAGTTGACCTTGACCAGCGTATCAATTTTCCTATGTATTTTCCTACTGAGGATAGTAATTTAGGAGATGGCAGAAAATCATTGTTCAAAACACTGATAGATGCTATGAAGGCTGGTAAACTAACCGAAGTATATGATGATTCTTATTTTATTACTAAGGTAGCGGCAGAAAATATTGAAGAAAAGTTCTTTTTCAAAGAACTAAATGAAAGTGGTATTGATGTTAAAAATCAATATCCTGATAAAGATATTGCTGCGCTTGAGGCTGAAGGTATAATTAATGCTGAACATTACAATACCAGTACTTTGCAGCCCTCTGATGTTACTAAATATAAGATTCTTGGCGTGTGGTATTTTGACAAACGCCAGGGTGAACTTAAGTACAGGATATTAGGCATTTGCCCGATGGCTCCAAGTGCTCTTGACAAATTGAGGAGTAGTGGAGAGGCAGAACCTGTAGAGCTTTTCTGGGTGTTTTATCCGGCAGCGCGAGACATTTTGCACGAAGCAAAAGCTTTTAACGAAAGAAATTCGTCTATGCCTATTACGTTTGACCACTTGCTTAATTCAAGAAGGTTTTCAGGAACCATTGTTAAGGAAGAAAACGTATACGGTGACAGGCTTATTGAAGAGTACATGAGGGAAAATTCTCAAATGCAGCTATTAGAAGCGGAACGTGTTAAAGAAAAGATTCGCAACTTTGAGCAGGATATGTGGAATTACTAATATATTCTTTATTAAAAATAGTAAAACTCTTACCCATTGTGGTAAGAGTTTTTTATTTTTATACGCATGATAGATTTTATTATAGTTGGAGCTGGGATTGCCGGGATTAGCTTTGCCGAGACACTTTTTAATGCAGGAAAGTCATTTGTAGTTATTAGTGATGCCTCTCAAAATTCCAGCCTTGTTGCTGCCGGTATTTATAACCCAGTTATTTTAAAACGGCTGAGCCTTACGCAGGATGCAAAGGAGCATTTGGAATATATAAAAGCTTTTTATGCAACCATTGAACAGAGACTGGGTGTTAATTTTGATTTTCCGGTACCTATTCATCGTCGGTTTTCCGGAATAGAAGAACAAAACAGTTGGTTTGAAGCGATGGATAAACCAAAACTTGAGCCTTTTTTGTCTCCTGTGCTTAATCATAAACATTACCCGGGGCTTAGTGCTCCGTTTGGGTTTGGTAAAGTTTTTGGAACCGGTTACGTAGATACGCAGCTGCTGATACATCATTATCACGCTTTCCTGACTTCTTTAAACGTTTTGCGTACCGAAACTTTTAATTATGACAATTTAGTGATTGGTAAAGATCTCATATCCTATAAAGATGTTGAGGCGTCTCATATTATTTTTGCAGAAGGTTTTGGGTTAGGGGCTAATCCGTATTTTAATTATCTCCCGTTAGACGGCACGAAAGGCGAGTTACTTGTTATTAAAGCGCCCGATTTACAACTTAATGTTGCTGTTAATGCGGGGGTTTTTATACTCCCGGTTGGAGACAGTCTTTTTAAAGTGGGCGCTACTTATGAATGGGATGATAAGACAGCGATACCTAGTGAAGCAGGCAAAGCTGAATTGATTGAAAAACTAAACGCAATTGTTACCTGCGATTATGAAGTTGTGAGTCATCTGGCGGGAGTGCGCCCTACGGTTAGAGACAGGAAAGCGCTTGTAGGTACGCATCATCTGCATAAAAATATACACTTGCTCAATGGCCTTGGTACCCGTGGCGTTATGCTTGGGCCGCCATTGGCAGCAGCGCTTTACAATTCGATTGAAAATAAAATTCCTGTAAAAAAAGACATTAACCTTAACCGGTTTAAGATTTAGGCAGGTCGTTCCAGTCTTTGCGGTAGCTTATAAAAACGTTTATCCATATATTGCGTGACAGCCGCATGGTTATAGGCATTAGGGCTATCAGCGTTACAATTATAACAATAAAAGAGGTTTTAAGACTTGACTCAAATAATAAAAATGCCACGATAAATGCGGCGATGCTGACTGCTACACCAAGGGCGTAACTTACATACATGGCACCATAAAAGAATGAAGGTTCAATTTTATAGTACAGGCCACAGTGGCTGCATTTGTCATGCATTTTGTAAATATTGCCTAAGTTAAACGGATTTTTATCTAAATACATACTTTCCTGGTGGCAGCGGGGACAGGTTCCTGTTAAAATGCTATATAATTTGGATCCTTTTTTTAACATTTGCAAAAAATTTGTATACTGCAAATTTAGAGCTTAAATAACACATAATGCTTAACATACATAATTTATCGGTATCCTTTGGTGGTACCTACCTGTTTGAAGAAGTAACTTTTCGCCTTGGTGCGGGCGACAGGGTGGGCCTTGTAGGAAAAAATGGTGCCGGAAAATCGACAATGCTCAAAATTTTATCGGGAGATATTGCGCCTGATTCGGGCGTTATTGCCACCGAGAAAGAAGTGCGTATGGGTTTCCTGCGGCAGGATATTGATTTTATTCCGGGCCGGTCAGTACTCGATGAGGCATATCAGGCATTTGTAGAAATCAAAAGAGCAGAAGTGCGTATTGATGAGATAAACCACCAGCTGGTTACCCGTACCGATTATGAAAGTGATGGTTACTCGAAACTAATAGAAGAGCTAAGCGATGTTACGCACCATTATGAAATATTAGGAGGCTATAACTACCAGGGTGATACAGAACGTATTTTACTTGGCCTGGGTTTTAAGCGTGAAGATTTTGACCAGCTTACTGACACGTTTTCCGGAGGATGGCGTATGAGGATTGAGCTTGCAAAGCTGTTGCTGCAAAGTAATGATGTGCTGCTGCTGGATGAGCCTACCAACCACCTTGATATTGAGAGTATCATCTGGCTTGAGTCGTTTCTTAAAACCTATCCGGGTGTGGTGGTTATTGTATCGCACGATAAAATGTTCCTGGATAACGTAACCAATCGTACTATTGAAATATCGTTAGGCAAAGCCTATGATTTTGCCAAGCCTTATAGCGAATACCTGATTCTTCGTGAAGAAATTCGCGAGAAACAGCTGGCTACCCAAAAGAACCAGCAAAAAAGTATTGAACACACCGAGAAACTTATCGAAAAGTTTCGTGCCAAAGCCAGTAAGGCTTCTATGGCGCAGTCTATGATTAAAAAACTGGATAAAGTGCAGCGTATTGAGGTTGATGAAGATGACAATTCGGTTATGAACATATCCTTTCCGGTAAGCATGACACCGGGGCGTGTAGTAGTAGAGGCTGACCACGTAACCAAAAAATATGGCGATAAGCTTATCCTTAAAAATATAGACATGCTTGTAGAGCGTGGCAGCAAAATTGCTTTTGTGGGCCAGAACGGCCAGGGTAAATCTACCTTTATGAAGGCCCTGGTTAATGAAATAGATTATACAGGTACCATAAAACTTGGGCATAATGTACAGTTAGGTTACTTTGCGCAAAACCAGGCAGAACACCTTGATGGTGAGATAACGCTGTTGCAGACTATGGAAGATGCCGCAACCGATACCAACCGCAGCCGTGTGCGTGATATGCTGGGCTCTTTCCTGTTTAGGGGAGATGATGTAGAGAAAAAGGTAAAAGTGCTTAGTGGTGGCGAGCGCAACAGGCTGGCGCTTTGTAAGCTGCTGTTGCAGCCCATAAACGTGCTTGTAATGGATGAGCCTACCAACCACCTTGATATTAAGTCTAAAAACGTATTAAAGGCTGCATTGCAAAAGTATGAGGGTACGTTGTTGCTTGTATCTCACGACAGGGACTTTTTGCAGGGAATGAGTAACATTGTATATGAGTTTAAAAACCATAAGATTCGCGAATATCTGGGTGATATTAATTTTTACCTGGAGCAGCGCAATATGCAAAACATGCGCGAGGTTGAGAAGCGCGATGTGGTGAAAGGCAGTAAATTTAAAGAAGAGAAGAGACCGGTATCGTTTGAAGACCAGAAGAAAAGCAAAACGTTACAAAACAGGCTGAGTAAAATTGAAGGGCAGATACAGCAGCTTGAAAGCGAGATTCAAAAAGATGACCGTGCACTGGCAGCACATCCGGAAAAGCTAATGGGCGATGCCTCTTTCTTTTCGGCGTATGAGAATAAAAAGAAAGACCTTGACAGGCTAATGGCAGAGTGGGAGCAGGTACAGGAAGAATTGGAAAACGCATAAATTAAAAAGCCCCGTCAGGGGCTTTTTTTATTGCTTTTTCTCAACCTTCACTTCGGTTGTTTTTTTGTTGACAATAACATTATTCTCGTTATCGCCATCTTTGCTCTTAATGCTTACACCACCGTTGCCAATACTTATAGAAGTTCCGTCAGGATTTTTCTCTTCACTGGTTGTGGTTGTAGTAGTTGTGGTAGAGCTGCTTTGCGTTTGCGGCTTTGGTGCAGGAGCCGGCGCTGGATTTTCTACAGGAGCAGGTGTTGGCGGTGGGGGTGGTGTTTCCTGCTCTTTTTTGCAGGAGGCCAGTATAAGCATGGCAACCCCTGATAGCATTACTAATTTTTTCATATTGTAGGATACTTAAGGTTAAAATCACATTAAAGATACTTATAATACCATAGCCTTTACTTAAAACAAACTTAAATTATTGAGTAATGCCAATCTGCTTAGAATGTTCAATAGCTTCGCTGCTGTTTTTAAAATAACATGTGGCTACTCCCATATTCTTAATATTATTTATGGCGTCCAGAGCTTTCTCCTTTTTATGCTGCCCGGTTTGCCTTATGTATACTGCCTTAACGGTAAGGGGAAATATCTTGCACACATCTTCATATAAAAAAGGGTCTTGTTGTGAGTCATCGCCCAGTAGTGTATACTGCAGGTGGGGATAAAACTCCAGTATATGCTTTATCTTGTCAAATTTATGGTTGTGATTGCCACGCCCGGTAACAAAAAAGTCCATTAGGCTGGTTTTAATATCCTTAAGAAGCAGTACGGCACGTGGTAATTCATGCTTTTCAGTAAATTTTACAATAAACTTATACAGGTTCCACTCGCTGCTCGATACATAAAAAAATGCATTCTGCTCATCTTTGTTATTTCGGCCCGCAGTACTGAGCGCCTGGTAATGAGGCACAACATCTTCAAAAATTTTGCGGCTGTTAATATTACGGAATAACAATATGTAAATTTTCTTGAAAAAATTTCGCGTATGCGAAACCAGAAAGGTATCATCTATATCAGATATAAATCCAAGATTGCCTTTATACGGATGGATATAGGTGCCTTTTTCCCTGATTTCTTCTCCTTCATGAAAAGTGCTTACAAAATAATCGGTCCACCCATAAGCTGTTTTTTCCTTTAGAGGGATACAAAACTTAAAATAGCCGTCCTGTAGTGCTTTAGTATGTATTTTTATGCCACTGTGTTCCAGGTAAACGTCTGCATTGGGTATGGTCTTTACTAAAAACATACGCAGTATGGAGCGGGCATTTTTAAAGCGCTTCTTTTCAAACTCATAATTTCCGGCGGTATTAGGGCGAAATACATGGCCAAATACAATAAGTTCCTGCTCGTTTGCATAACCTCGGTAGAGTTTTAAAATGGGCTTGGTCAAAATTTATAAATTTAATAAGAAGTTAGGTTAACCAATTTACTTACTTTTAATCAAAAATAAAGTTAATGGCTTCTGAAAAGTTTTTATTTGTAATAAATCCCATTTCCGGCGGGATAGATAAAGGTGATATGATAACCGCTGTAAAAGACTTTGCCGCCGCCGCCGGCATTGAGCTGGTAGATTATGAAACCACCGGGGAAGATGATGAAAACAATATAAGAAAACTGTATGAGGCCCATAAGCCCAAACGCCTTATAGTGGCCGGGGGCGACGGCACCATTAAACTCGCTGCCGAGGCAGTAGAGCACCATGATGTAATAATAGGCGTTATACCGGCCGGTTCGGCTAACGGGTTGTCGGTAGATCTTGAGCTTCCCAAAGACCTGGCAGAGGCGCTTGAAATTGCTTTTAACGGCAATGCTATGGAGATGGATATGGTATGTATAAACGGCAAGCGCAGCCTGCACCTTAGCGACCTGGGGGCAAATGCTGAACTGATTAAACGATATGAGGAAGGCACCATTCGTGGCAAGTTAGGCTATGCGCTCAAAGCCATAGGTACACTTACTGATTTAAAAGAGCCTTTTCATGTAACCATTGCCGCTAACGGTACTACAGTTGAAGCCGATGCCCGTATGGTGGTTATAGCCAATACTCAAAAATATGGCACGGGTGTTACCATAAACCCCGGAGGTGTTATGAACGATGGCAAATTTGAAATTGTAATATTAAAAAGCCTTGATGTATTTTTTATAGGCAAAATACTTACCGGTAATATGCCGGTAGAAAATAACGAAGATGTGGAGATAATATCTACACAGCAGGCACTTATAACCACAAATATGCCGGTTAGCTTTCAGATTGATGGCGAATTTTGCGGCGAGGAAGACCGGCTTGATGTAAAGATACTGCACAAGCAGATGCGTGTAGCGGTGCCTTAATTTTTAAAAGGGCTGCGGGGCTTCCAGTTTACCTGTGGGTCAAAATAACTAAACAGCCTGCCCATAAACAGGTTAATAATTGGGTTAGTGTGCTTTATCATCCCAAAGACCTCTTCGGCACGGGCGCCTACTGAGCTTTTTATTTCCATGGCACTGCGGGCAAATATTATATGCCTGAATTGCTTTTTAATGGCATAGGCTACCATATCATACAGCATATTGAGGTACAGCATCCTGTCTTTTTGTACGGTGGCATCATATCCTAAAAAGTAGGTATCCATATCGGCGCCGTTTTTTATAAGGGTGTTGAAGCCTATCAGCTCGCCGTTCAAAAAATACCCGTAAAACAAAAAATCTTCTCCAAGCCGGTTTTTAAATACCTCAAAATGATCCTGTGGAAGATGGAACGTGTTAAACGATGCATTGCCGGCAACCGTTAAGTACAAATCATGTATTCTGCTGCCAAGTGTTTTAATTTCAACTACAGATAGTTTACGCTTATCAATGCCTTCTGCCTTTTTGCGGGCGCGGTTGTATTGGGTGCGGTATTTGGTACTCAGGTCGGCCAGGTAATCTTCAATAGTTAACCAGTGCGGGCGGATATCAAACAGCATGTTGGGCTGGGTGCTGAATTTAAAATAACTGTTATAGCCGGCCGCTTTAAAATCAGGCAATTCTTCCTTACTGAAATCCTTTATGCTCAGCAGGTGCATATAGATACATTTTTTACGGTACTGAGCCTTTAGGGCCTGCTGTGCCTGCTTTAACAGTACAAGTACATCGGTTTCAGCAATGCTATCGTCAGTTATATATGCATTTTGCCCGGTAAGCATGTTGTTGCCAATGATGAGCACGTGCGATGAGAATTTTTTAAACAGGTAATCTTTTAGCGAGAATCTTTTTTTCTTCTCAACAAAAGTATTGATGTCCCGCAGGTTGATGTATTGCGAAAGGGCAATGCCGCATAGCACATTGTTTTTAAAGAGGCCGATAAAATGGCACTCCATATTGGCCGGGGCAGTGCTGTGCAGCACCTGCAGGTAAGTGCGGCTTAAAAAAATGTTCTTTTGGGCAAGGGTATCCCAGCCGGGAGGCAGATCAGCCGGCTGGCTGAATATTTTAAAGGTGAGTTGCTGTGCCATAAAAAAATCTCCCCTGAGGGAGATTACAAAGATATTAAATTTCCCAGGCAGAAAGTATACCACCCTGTAAGGTAAAGCAAACTATAAAATAGCCCACGTTTATCCAGATGTATTTCCAGCTTTTGCGTTCAAAAAGTGAGTTGGTGCCTATTATGGGCAGTGCCATAAACAGCCCTGTCATGGCACCGTGCAGCATGCCGTGCTTAAAGGTGCGGTAGGTATGGCCATAATCGGCCATAAAAGCCAGGTAAGAAGGTTTAGCGTGGTCAATATGCGGCTGGCCGCCTATCATGCTCAGCGCGCCAAACTGGTGCACTACAATCATTTGTAAAAACAGGGTTGCCATGGCGGAAAATAAAATGGTAAGGCCAAAGATTTTAAGCATGCTGACATTTTTAGCGGCATCGGCACTTATGCCGGCTTCGCGCATCCAGATGGTTCCTAAAACCTTTGGGTTGTACCAGATGAAGCCTACGGGCAAAACAATGAGTGTGGACACAAGATAGGCCCATGGATTGATAAACATATAATTTGTTTTATGGTTGTTAAAACAAATATACAGATTTAATAGTCTGAACGTAAATATTTTATGAAGTTCCAAAAGCTTCTGCGTCTTATGTAATGAGGGTTGCTGTCATTGGCGTAGGCCTCGCGCTCAAAGCTAATATTCCTGTAGGCCTGCCACTTACTTTTATACATGATAAGGCGAATAAAATATTCTGTAATATACCATATATAAAACGGCAGGATAAGTAATTCTAATTGCTGCCGCAGGTGTATGTGCTCATGGTTTAGCAATACAGCATTTTGAGCCAATAATTTATTTCTTACAAAAATAAATGGCAGGATGGTTATGGCGGTGTAGCCCTTTGGTACTAAATATTTTGAGGCAATTACTATCATTATGTGTAAAGTTCATAAATTTGCGCATATGAGCGGGCAATTTTTTGGAAATAAATTAACCGAAGGCGAAGATTACTATCTTTCGGCGGAAGGCTACAAGGTATTTACCGAGGCCTACCATTTAAAGCGTGGCTATTGCTGCAAAAGCGGGTGCCGCCATTGCCCTTATGGGTTTGATAAAAGGACAGGGAATTTTAAATAGTGAACAGTCGCAGTCGCAGTTTTAAGGCCCCGGCCGGACTGTGGACTGCGACTGCGACTGAAAACTAATAAAAAAATGACATTTCAACAACAAATACTTGAGGGCATACCAGCAGTTTTACCGCAACCACAGGCCTATGACACTGCTATTAACCATGCGCCTAAGCGTAAGGATATACTAAGCGCCGAAGAGAAAAAACTGGCGCTACGCAACGCATTGCGTTATTTTGAGCCGCAGCATCATAAAGAACTTGTAAAGGAATTTGCCCATGAGCTGGAGATCTACGGCCGTATTTATATGTACCGTTTGCGTCCGGAGTATAAAATGTACGCACGGCCAATAGATGAATATCCTGGCAGGAGCACACAGGCAAAGGCCATTATGCTGATGATACAAAATAACCTGGATTATGCCGTTGCGCAACATCCGCATGAGTTGATAACCTACGGAGGCAATGGCGCGGTGTTCCAGAACTGGGCGCAGTACCTCCTTACCATGAAATACCTTGCCGAAATGACCGATGAGCAAACACTTGTTATGTACAGCGGGCATCCGATGGGGCTGTTCCCGTCTCACAAAGAGGCGCCAAGGGTGGTAGTTACAAACGGTATGGTAATACCCAACTACAGCAAGCCTGATGACTGGGAGAAATTTAACGCGCTGGGTGTATCACAATACGGGCAAATGACGGCCGGCAGCTACATGTACATAGGTCCGCAGGGCATTGTACATGGTACTACCATAACGGTACTAAACGGCGGACGAAAAATAGCCAAGAATGGAGAAGGTATAGAAGGCAAACTGTTTGTAACATCTGGTTTAGGAGGAATGAGCGGGGCACAGCCAAAGGCAGGCAACATAGCAGGATGTATTACCGTATGTGCCGAAGTAAACCCTAAAGCTGTAAATACACGCCACAGCCAGGGCTGGGTAGACGAAGTAATAACTGACCCGAATGCGCTGGTAGCCCGTGTAAAATTGGCCAAAGCCAATAAAGAGGTAGTAAGTATTGCCTACCAGGGCAATGTGGTAGACGTTTGGGAAAAATTTGATACGGAAAATATATATATCGACCTGGGCAGTGACCAGACATCGCTGCACAACCCATGGGCAGGGGGTTATTATCCTGCAGGCCTGTCTTTAGAGGAATCTAATAAATTGATGGCCGATGACCCGGAGGTTTTTAAAGACATGGTACATGCCTCTTTACGCCGACAGGCGGCTGCCATTAACAGGCACACGGCAAAGGGTACCTATTTCTTTGATTATGGCAATGCGTTTCTTTTAGAAGCATCGCGTGCGGGCGCCGATGTTATGGCACCTAACGGCATCGACTTTAAATACCCCAGCTACGTGCAGGATATTATGGGGCCAATGTGCTTTGACTATGGCTTTGGGCCCTTCCGCTGGGTGTGCGCATCGGGCAAGCCGGAAGATTTGCAGTATACTGATACCCTTGCGGCAGAAGTTTTAGAAGAAATGGCAAAAACCGCCCCGGCTGAAATTCGCCAGCAAATGGAAGATAATATTAAATGGATAAAAGGGGCGCAGCAAAATAAGCTGGTGGTGGGCAGCCAGGCACGTATTTTATATGCCGATGCCGAGGGCCGCATTAATATAGCGCGTGCGTTTAATAAGGCCATTGCTGATGGTAAGACAGGCCCTGTTGTACTGGGCCGCGACCACCATGATGTGAGTGGTACCGACAGCCCGTACCGGGAGACAAGTAATATTTATGACGGCTCCCGCTTTACAGCCGATATGGCCATACAAAACGTTATAGGCGACAGCTTTAGGGGTGCAACATGGGTTAGCATACACAACGGCGGGGGCGTAGGCTGGGGCGAGGTTATAAACGGTGGCTTCGGCATGGTTCTTGATGGTTCTAACGATGCATTAAGGCGCTTGGAATCAATGCTTTTTTGGGATGTGAATAACGGTATTGCAAGGCGCAGCTGGGCCAGGAATGAAGAGGCGGTTTTTGCCATAAAACGCGCCATGGAGAGCCAGCCGCTGCTTAAGGTTACCCTGCCTAACAGGGTTAATGATGCTTTACTGGATTAATAGCTCAAGAAAGGTTAGTTGTAGCCGCTTTATGCAGATTTGCTATGAACAATTAACTTTATTTTGATTATGAAAACGATAAAACTGCTCTCGTTATTTTTTATTACAGCCATGGCTGTATCGTGCAGCTCTGTACGGGTTAGCGCTGATTATGATGATGCCGCTAACTTTACTACTTATAAAACCTATGGCTACCTTAAAGATGGCATAGATAAGGCGGAAATTAGCGACCTGGACAAAAAGCGCATACTGAATGCTATTGATGTCGAAATGGCTAAAAAAGGTTTTACTAAAAGTGAAAAGCCCGACTTTTTAATCAACATTTTTACCAAGGCCAACAAAGAAGTCAATGTAAATAACTGGGGCGGCTATGGCGGCTGGGGTTATGGTTACGGCTGGGGCTGGGGTGGCCCATGGGGCTGGGGCGGCAACTACAACAGCGTAAGCACACATACCGAAGGCACGCTGTATATAGATGTTATAGACACCGCTAAAAAAGAGCTTGTATGGCAGGGCATGGGCAGTGGCGTACTAACCCAGGACCGCAATGAAAAGCAAAAGCGCATTAATGAGTTTGTTGAGAAAATCATTGCACAGTTCCCTCCGCAGGAAAAGAAGTAATCTATTGTTAGAAATATTTTAGGCCTCACAGTTTTGTGGGGCTTTTTTTTAGTTTTACGCTGTTCTTTAAAATCAACTAAATACAGATTATGAAAAAAACAGTACTCCTCGTTGAAATTGAGAAAGTTATAAAAATATAAGAGGTTTCGCCGATAAAAATGACATTTTTACCGAAAAATGTTTCAATATGAACCAATGGTTTATTACTTTTGGCATCAGAAAACATTTAAAATTATAATGAATAGCGTTATAATCAGGTTGTGAGGAGAGCCTGTGCATAACATAAAGCATATTCATTATTACTTTGTCCTGTAAAGCCACGCGAAAGCGTGGCTTTATTTTTTACACTTTATACAAGATAACCCCGCGCACTGCTGAAATTAAAATATAAAGTTTACGTTTTAGTAATATTACATGAGAAATCGTTAATTTTACTATTATAAAAAGACAGAGGTAATGAGCACAGCATTTGAGAGCAATATACTTGTAGACAGGCTACCCAGGCACCTAAAGCAATTTATAAAGCCGCAGGATTATACTGATTATACGCCAATAAATCAGGCGGTATGGCGCTATGTGATGCGTAAAAATGTAGATTACCTTAGCCGGGTGGCGCACGGCTCTTATCTTGAAGGCCTTAAAAAGACGGGCATCGAGACAGAAAATATTCCCAGCATGTATGGCATGAATCGTATTTTGCAGGAAATAGGCTGGGCTGCGGTAGCTGTAGACGGCTTTATTCCGCCTAATGCATTTATGGAATTTCAGGCTTACAATGTACTTGTTATTGCCAGCGACATCCGCCAGCTGGAAAATATAGAATATACACCTGCACCCGATATTATTCACGAAGGGGCAGGGCACGCGCCTATTATTGCTAACCCCGAGTACGCCGAGTACCTGCGCCGTTTTGGCGAGATAGGCTGCAAGGCCATATCATCCGCCAGGGATTATGAGATTTATGAGGCCATACGCCTGCTATCGATATTAAAAGAAGCCGAAGGCACGCCTCAGGCCGATATTGAAGCCGCCGAAAGGCGCGTAGACGAACTTCAAAATGATACGGCCGAACCCAGTGAGATGGCGCTCATCCGTAACCTGCACTGGTGGACGGTAGAGTATGGGCTTATAGGCACGGTTGAAGATCCTAAGATATATGGTGCGGGCCTGCTATCATCTATTGGTGAAAGCGCGTGGTGCATGACTGATAATGTAAAGAAGCTGCCTTATGACATTAGCGCGGCTTACCAGGGCTTTGATATAACCAAGCTACAGCCGCAATTATATGTAACGCCCGATTTTGCACACCTTAGCCTTGTGCTGGAGGAGTTTGCAAACAAAATGGCGCTGCGCACGGGCGGGCTTAGCGGTGTAGAAAAACTGATACACAGCAAGGCGCTGGGCACCGTAGAGTTTAGTACCGGGCTGCAGGTAAGCGGCGTGTTTACTAATGTTATAGAAAACGAAGGCAAGCCGGTATACATTCAAACCAGGGGTAAAACGGCATTATCTTACCGTGAGAAAGAGCTTGTGGGCCATGATACCTCTTATCATGCAGAAGGTTTTGGCAGCCCTGTAGGGAAGCTAAAAGGCATTAACCTGGCTATTGAAGATATGAGCCCACGCGACCTGATGGCCTATGATATTTATGAAGGCCTGCGTGTTACCCTGGAGTTTGAGGGTGATGTTACCGTTACCGGAGAAATTATTACAGGCACACGCAATTTGCAGGGCAAAATTATACTTATAAGCTTTAAAAATTGTACTGTTACCCATAAAGATACCGTGCTGTTCAAGCCGGAGTGGGGCATTTATGATATGGCAGTGGGTAAAAAAATCATCTCGGCGTTTAGCGGCCCGGCCGATGTAAACAGTTTTGATATGGTGAACCATGTGCCATCGAGCAAAACAATTAAAGCCAAGAAATCGGCCGAAAGGCAGGAACTTGAAGGCCTGTACCAAAACATTCGCAACATACGCGAAGGCAAGCCTGCCGATGCATCTGTTGCCGAAATATTTGAGGCAGTAACCCAAAAGCATCAGGGCGACTGGCTGCTGTCGGTTGAAATTGCCGAACTGCTGCATAAGCAGGGTGATTCACAACTGCTGGATAAAGTGATTGCCTATCTTGAGCATGTAAAAGTAAGCCGCCCTAAAACAGCCCACCTTATTGATGATGGCCTCGAACTTATATTTGAAAAAGAAAATGTGAAGTAAGCAAAACGCCCCGTTTAGGGGCGTTTATGTTATATCGCTATCATAATATTAAGGCAATGCAGGTGCAATTTTATTGATGCTTTGATTATCAATTGTGTTGCCGTTATACTGCAGTGTCCATCCCATGCTGTTTGTAAGTATCAGTATTTTAGATAGCTCACTGATAAGGCGGTTCTGCGCATTGGTCTTTAGCGTAGACTTATCAATTTTTTTGCGCAGCGTTTCTCTAACCTGTTTGTTTATTTTGTTATAGTCTTCGCCCTTAAAAGAATTAAAATCATCCTGCTGCACATCATAATATTGCAAATCGGGGCTGATTTTTATTTCTTCCTTAGGTATGTTTTTAATGGTAATGGTTTTTGTGGCCTCGTTAATGTCATAAGTAACCTTACTTAGGTCATACGCTACTGTAACATCGGCATTAACAATTACAATGGCTTTTTTCTCGGCACTGTAAAGGTCCAGCAAATACTTTTTGGTATCTTTATAAGTAACCACTTCGCTAAAATGGCCTTCGGTAACCACCAGCTTGCCCACGTTTTTAATTTGTTCCTGTATCAGGGCGGTTTCATTAATGGTAGTGGTGCTGCCATCATCTTTAAATGTGCAATACCTAAAGGCAAGGTATATACCCAGGGCTATGGCAATTACAATCAGTGCTTTTTTAATCATATTTGTTTGGTTGTTGTACATCATTAAACAAATAGTATGCCTAATGTAATCAGTTATAAAATATTTGATACTTTAGCAATATAACCAACAAATCCATCCTCATGAAAACCATCCTTATACTTTTACTTGCGCTTTGTTTTAGCCTAAACATCAGCGCGCAAAATGTTACACAGGAGGCACTGCAGGGGTCATGGCGGCTTGTTTACCTGGAGGGTGACGGTATAGCGGCAAATTATGAGACGCGCACCTATACTATGACAGATGAGTTTAAGCAAAAGCATACACCGGAAGAGCTGGCATCGATGGAAAAGGAAGCACAAGCCATGTTTGACGCAGGCTTTGGGCTCGAACTTGTTTTTTTGGGCAATACTGCCACTTATAAGATAGATGTGATGGATGATGTTAAAGCCGGAACTTTTGAATTAAAGCCCGGGACTGCAACCCTGCTTATTTTATATGGAATGGACTCAAACGGGAAAACGAAAACCTTTGAACCTTCTTTTAAAGACGATAAACTTTATATGAAGGAAGTAGAGCCACAGCAGACTACGTTTGTTTACAGCAAAATAAAATAAAGAATTTTCTGTTACTAATCAGTAACCATATAATAGTTTTAGCATTCAATACAAACCAACATAAAATACCAATGAAAAAATTATTTTTTATAGGCGCCTGTTTTATACTGGCACTTTCGGCAAAAGCACAAACGGTAACACAGGCCCAGCTTCAGGGCAAATGGAGGCTTGTGGGTTTTGTTAATTATAACGGTGCCGTTGATGTGGTAAAGGGTACCTGGAAACTAAATGAAGGCGTTAAAGAAACCGATGAGAATGCGGTAGAACTGTATAAAGGCATTATTGCCCAGGGTAAAGATGCCGTACTGGAAATAAAGGGCGCTACGGCAACCCAGCAATTAAGCGATGGTAAGTATGAGGCCATATTTACGCTTGAGGACAAGAATGGCAAAACCTATATGACTATGGATGAGGGTACTACAGGCTCGCCGCAGGTATTTATTAAAGACGGTCAGATGCACCTGCTGGATGAAGATACAAAAATTGATATGGAGATGATATACGGGCCTGTAAAATAACAGGTCAGAAAATTCAGGTCTCAAAATAAAGTTCAGTTAACCGGCCGCCTTATATGTGCGTCTTAACCAATACATAGAAAGCATGAAAAAAATAATGATGCTGTCTTTTTTAGTAACAACTATAGCAACGCAGGCACAAACCGTTACACACCAGCAAATACAGGGAAAATGGAAAATGTTTTACTTTTCCGATGAAAATGGCAGTGCTAATGTAGAAACGCATACAGTAACTATCAATGAAAAAACCACCGAGCCTAAAGAAGAAGTAGATATTCTATATGAAGATATCATGAACCAGGCAGAGGATGCTGTATTTACCGTTAAAGAAGATGTGGTTGTTAACATAGTACAGGATGAAGAATACAAATTTGCATATAAGCTTGAGAACAAAGACGGTAATAGCTATATGATTATGGAGCAGAACTTAGACAACCAGGGCAATCCCCGGGTGTTTGTAGTAGATGGCCTTTTGCACCTGGCATACGATAGCAGGAAGCTTGATGTGGTTTATAAAAGAATTAAAGAATGAGGAACATTTATATACTTATTTTTTGCGTTATGACTGGCGTTGCCGCACAGGCGCAAAACCTTGCTGAAAGAGACCTGCAGGGTGAATGGAAGCTGGTGTCTTATAAAGATCCGCAGGCAACTATAGATGCCATTAAAGGCACCTTTGTACTGGATGCCGACTATAAAGAGGACCTTACGCCTGAGGATATTATAGAGGATGAGCGTAACTATGGCATCCTTGCTAAACAATACAAGGTGGCCGTTATAACGTTTGCCCGAAATACAGTTACACAGGTAATAGGCAATGAAACCTATACCGGTACCTTTACGCTGGAAAACTCTAATAATGTTTCGGTTATTACTGTTACAACCGATAGCGGCGAGGAGGAAGACCCGGCAGAAATTTCTATTAAAGACAACATGCTTTATATTACATCTGATGATGATATGGAACTTGTTTATAAAAAGAAATAGTAAGGCCAGCTGAGGGCTTTAAGATTAACCGTAAAACAGCCCTGTCAATTATTTATATAGCAATAAAGCTCAAATTCATTTATTTTGATACTTTAGCGGCTTCAAATACTTAATCAACAATGAAAAAACACTTTTACCTGCTACTGGCTTTTTGCTTAATTGTAACCGGGGCCAATGCACAAACCATAACCAATAAAGAGCTGCAGGGGCGGTGGAATTTGTTATCCTGCGATTTAGGAGGGATAATACTGGATTTAAAAACAGACCAGATACGGTTTAGCGATGAGGTTTCTGAAAGTATGGACCAGGAGGCTCAGGATGCCTTAGTAGAAGGTATGGCAGAGACACTGGCAAAATTCAGGGAAGGCTACATTGAATTTACCGATAATAAAGTTACCGTTTTTTTAGAAACACCAGATACCGCTGTTTATACCCTTACGCAAAAAGACGGTGTACAGCATATTGCTATGACTTATGACGAAGATACTACCGTAGACGATTTTGAAATTGCCCTTATAGGCAAAGAATTACACCTTACTATAGAAGAGGAGGAAGCCAAGGTTGAATTTGTTTACCTAAAAAAGTAACTGCTTAAAAAATACAGCCCCGGGAAATTTCCCGGGGCTTTTTTTATGTGCTGAAACCGGTTTGAGGCAGAATTTAAAAAATCCGGGTTTGTATTTAAACAAAAAAAGCTAACTCAAACTCCAAAAGTGAAATATTAAGCACATGCGTGTACGATTTTTCGACGGCTTAGTTGTAAGCTAATCAGAAAAGTAGGGGTAAAAAAATATTAAATATTAAAACTATTGCAATAAAGGCTTGCTTTATTAGAAATCAGTCGTATATTTGCACTCGAAACATCGCGGGATAGAGCAGTAGGCAGCTCGTCGGGCTCATAACCCGAAGGTCACAGGTTCGAGTCCTGTTCCCGCTACTAAGAGCCTTCCCAAACGGGAGGGCTTTTTTATTTTAAATAGTTGACGGTATGGCACATAAGGCAGGATTTGTAAACATTATAGGCAACCCTAACGTGGGTAAGAGCACGCTTATGAACGCTTTTGTGGGCGAAAGGCTCTCTATTATAACCAGTAAGGCACAAACTACACGCCACCGCATACTGGGCATTGTAAACGGCGAAGATTTTCAGGTGGTACTCTCTGATACCCCGGGTATTATAAAGCCGGCATATGAACTGCAAAGCTCTATGATGGACTTTGTAAAGCTGGCCTTTGAAGATGCCGATGTGCTAATATATATGGTAGAAATAGGTGAGAAGGAGCTTAAGGATGAGGCGTTCTTTAACAGGATAATTTATTCTAAAGTGCCTGTTTTACTGTTGCTTAACAAAATAGACAAGAGCACGCAGGAGCAGCTGGAAGAGCAAATGCAGCTGTGGAGGGAAAAAGTGCCTAATGCCGAGATTCACCCTATATCTGCGCTGGAAAACTTTAATGTAAAGCCCGTCTTCGATCGTATACTTGAACTTTTGCCTGAATCGCCGCCGTATTATCCTAAAGACGCACTTACTGATAAGCCCGAGCGCTTTTTTGTAAATGAGACCATCCGAGAAAAAATCCTTATCAATTATGACAAGGAAATTCCGTATGCTGTTGAAATCGAGACTGAAGAGTTTATAGAAGATGAAGAAATCATTCGCATACGTGCCGTGATTATGGTAGAGCGCGAAACGCAAAAGGGCATAATAATAGGCCATAAGGGTGCCGCTATTAAGAGAGTAGGCATACAGGCCAGGCAGGATCTTGAAAAGTTCTTTGGCAAACAAATACATATAGAAATGTTTGTAAAGGTCAATAAAGACTGGCGTTCTAATAGCTATCAGCTAAGAAGGTTTGGATATAACAATAAGTAATTTGTTTAAAGTTTCAGGTTCCATGTTTCAGGTTGCCATTCAGAACTTTAAACTTTAGAGTTGAAACCTGAAACAAATAAATTACTTTTGCAAAAAATTAAAATAAGGATATGAACAATATCGTAGCTATAGTAGGAAGGCCAAATGTGGGCAAGTCCACTTTTTTTAACCGACTGATACAGCGCAGGGAAGCTATTGTAGACTCTGTAAGCGGGGTAACGCGCGACAGGAATTATGGCAAGAGCGAATGGAATGGTAAAGAGTTTTCGGTAATTGATACCGGTGGTTATATAAAAGGCAGCGATGATGTTTTTGAAGCTGAAATTCGCCGTCAGGTGGAGCTGGCTATAGATGAGGCCGATGTAATTGTGTTTCTGGTTGATGTAGAAGAAGGTATAACCCCCATGGATGCTGAGGTTGCAAAACTGCTGCGAAAGGTTACAAAACCCGTAGTAGTGGCTGTAAATAAGGTAGATAACTCCATGCGCGAAAAAGATGCCGTAGAGTTTTATAACCTGGGCCTTGGCGAATATTTTACCATTGCGGGCATGAGCGGCAGTGGCACGGGTGAATTGCTTGATGCCATTGTAGACTTGTTGCCGGAGGCTGTGCCACCCGACGAAAATGCCGAGGTATTGCCACGATTTGCCGTTGTGGGGCGCCCTAACGCAGGTAAATCGTCTATAATTAATGCGCTTATTGGTGAAGACCGGTATATTGTAACTGATATAGCCGGTACCACGCGCGATGCTATAGATACTACCTATAATCGTTTTGGCTTTACCTTTAACCTGGTAGACACTGCAGGCATCCGCCGTAAGGCAAAAGTGAAGGAAGATCTTGAATTTTATAGTGTTATGCGCTCTGTAAGGGCTATTGAACATAGCGATATATGTATACTGGTTATAGATGCTACCCGTGGTTTTGAAGGCCAGGACCAGAGTATCTTTTGGCTTGCCGAAAAAAACCGTAAGGGTATTGTTATCCTTGTAAACAAGTGGGACCTGGTTGAAAAAGAAACCATGTCTACCCGCGATTATGAGCGCAAGATTCGCGAAGAGCTACAGCCTTTTACCGATGTGCCCATTCTGTTTGTATCGGCAATAACAAAGCAGCGTTTGATAAAGGCGCTTGAAACAGCTGTTGAGGTATTTGAAAACCGCAAGCAGCGCATTGCCACCAGCAAACTTAATGAAACCATGCTGCCTATTATAGAAAACAGCCCGCCACCCGCGCTTAAAGGCAAGTATGTAAAGATAAAATTTTGCATGCAGCTGCCCACGCCTACGCCACAGTTTGTGTTTTTTTGCAACCTGCCGCAGTACGTTAAGGAGCCTTATAAACGTTTTCTTGAAAACAAAATGCGCGATATTTATAATTTACAGGGTGTACCTATAGATATCTACTTCAGGCAGAAGTAATTACTTCCTGATTTAACATACAGTCCCGGAGTTTACAACTTCGGGATTTTTTTTGCATAATATTCAGCCTTTTAAGCCTCTCTGTTAGCTATACTGTTATTTATAAGAATTGCCCGAAAAATAATTGGTATTATATGCGTCTATTGTAATAAAGTTTACTTTTTTTTGTTTTAAAGAAAACCTTACTTACACCTAAATAATGCCTGTACCTAAAATTGTACTGCTACTGCTATTGTTTTGCAGCCCAGCCTGTTTTGGTCAAAATATTACATTAAGGGGAAAAGTGGCCGATGCTAACGGTACCCCTCTGGAATCAGCTACGGTTTATTTGAGCAATGTAAAAGATTCGATAGTACTGGCTTATACCATTACTGATAAAAAGGGCGAATGGGATATAAAAACAGGCAGGCTTAAAGCGCCTGCTTTACTTAAAATAGCATATCAGGGCCTTGCTCCTTACCGCCAGGAGTTATTACCAGCCACCGGTGATATGGATTTTGGGCTGCTTACCCTGGAGGAGCTGCCTACCGAGATAGGCGAAGTGGTAATTGAAGCCGAAGCGCCACCCATACGGGTAAAAAAAGATACCCTTGAGTTTAACGCTTCATCTTTTAAAGTGCGGCCGGACGCCAATGTTGAGGCGCTTATAAAAAGGCTGCCGGGTGTAAGCATTGATGCTGAGGGTGTTATAAGCTTTAACGGCAAACCAGTAAACCAGATTTTAGTAGATGGCAAGCCTTTTTTTGATACTGACGGTACCATTGCGCTAAAAAACCTTCCGGCAGATATTATAGATAAAATACAGGTTACGGATTTAAAGACCAGGCAGGAGGAACTTACCGGCCAGAAAGCCCGGGGCGATGATGCAAGTATTAACCTTACCCTTAAAAAGGATAAGAACAAAGGTGTCTTTGGTACGCTTACCGGAGGCTATGGCACAAACAGCCGGTATGAAGCGGGTATTTTTGGTAATTACTTTAATAACAAGCGCAAAATCAGCGTTACGGCATCTTCTAATAACATCAACACATCGGGTTTTGCAATGAACGATGTATTTGGCAGTATGGGTTCCCGCGGTAGCGGGAGGGTAAGGATGACAGGGGGTACAGGCCGGCTGGGCGTGGGTAACGGAGGGGGCATATCCATATCAGGCACCGTAGGGCTTAACTATGCTGATGAGCCTTTTAAAGACTTAGAAACCACAGGGGGCTACACCTATAGTATTTCTAATAACGAGAACCGCAACAGGAACAGCACTACAAATTACCTGACAGAAGAAGACTCTCTAAACCCCGGCCAGCTTATAGATAAGAGCTATCTTAATACCTCATCATCATCATCAAAAGGAGAAAATGTAAGCCATGATTTTACGGGCGATTTTCGGTTTAAGGCCGACTCCCTCACTAACTTTAACTACATGCCCAGGTTTAACGTAAGCGAAAACAGCAGCAATTCGTCTTCGCAAAGTTCGTCTCAAAGAGTGGCAGACGGTACTTTACTTAATGAAAGTGATTCGCAAAGTTTTAGCCGGGGCACGAGCCATAGCTTTAATGGAACGTTCAATTTTTACCGAAAATCGGCCCGGCGCAAAGGGCGGGGCCTCAGTGCCATGTTAACCCATAATAACCAGGCCAACACGGGCCAGAACAGAAATATTTCTAATACGGTAAGCTATACATATAACGGAGGCAATACACAAGGGGAAACCGACAATAGAAATCAGGTTCTGGATAATGATAACAGTACAAATTCTTATAATTTTAAGCTGCAATACTTTGAGCCTGTTACAGATTCGCTAAGGCTAACGGTAGGCGTAGCGCTAAGCAACAGCAAGACGGCAAATGTGCGCAACAGTTATGACCTTGACCCTGTTGGGGGTGCCTATAGCATTTTTAACGATTCTTTGTCTAATAACCTGGCAGGCAATACGGCATCGGCCATACCAGAACTCGGCCTGGTGCTGGATAAAAAGAGGTTTAGCCTAAACCTTTCGGGAGGTGTAAATATCTCATCTTTTAAAAACCGTGCACTCTATGTAGGAGAACGATACAGCTTTGATAAAACATATATACTGCCGTCGGCTAATATCAATGCCTCTTATAAATTTGAAAAATGGAAATCAGTAAATTTTAACTACAATTATATGGCAAACTTTCCGCAGGCGCGGGAGGTGCTTCCAGTAATAGACCGCAGCAACCCGCTAAATACAGTAACGGGCAACCCCGGGCTTAACCCCACGGCATCGCACACCTTTAGGGCAAGCCTTCGCAATTTTGATAACGGCAGGCAGGCAGGCTATAGCTTTTCGGGTAATGCCACTTTTTTTGGCAACCAGGTTGTACAGTACAGGTATATAGATGAAAGTGCTAAAACCGTAACCTCTTACCGCAATATTTCGGGCGCTGTAAATACCTCTATATCGGCAAATTATAATAAGATGGTAAAAAAAGAAGCGCATACCTTTAACGTGAACCTCAACCTTTTTTTAAGTTACAGTACAAATAAAGGATTTTTAAACCGGGAGCTATATAATTCTAAAGCTGTGTTTCTTAGCCCTAATGTATACATATCTTATGATTATGGCGAGCTTTTAACCATAGCGCCCTCTTACAGCTTTAATTATAACGTGTATAACTATAGTAATTACAGTGTTAACGCTGCCTCAAGCTTTTTGCACCGCTTTAGCCTTGAAACTACCAGTTACTGGCCGCAACATTTAGTATTTGGCAATGATGTAAGTTATTCCTACAACCCTGATATTGCAGGTGGGTTTAAAAAAGATTTTTTATTCTGGAATACAAGCATAGGCTATAATTTTTTAGAAGACCGGTTACTGCTTAAGGTAAAGGTATATGATGTGCTTAACCAAAATACGGGTACGCAAAGAACTATGAGCCCTACCTCTATAAGCGATAACGAAAGCCTGGTACTTAAGCGGTATGTAATGTTTTCACTTAGTTACAAGATTAAACAGTTTGGCGGAAGGAAAGAAAAACGCAATGACTAACGTATATTTTAGTGTTTTTATTTAAAGTTTTAATGCAAGCACATACTTTAATGTAACAAAATTTTAATTTTATGAACTAATACTATAATAAATTTCTATAAACGCTGTTATAAGGCATACCTTACTAATTAACCAACAAACCATACATGCACAAAATCCTTACGCTATTTTTGTTATTAGCCTGTTCCACCTTTAGTTTTAGCCAGACCATTACCCTTAAAGGAAAAGTACTTGATGCCGATGATACCCCGCTTGAATCGGCCACGGTATACCTTACCTCAGTAAAAGATTCTGCGGTTGCAGATTACACCATTACCAATAAAAACGGCACATGGGAGCTTAAAACCCGTGCCCTTAACCAGCCTGTGTTCTTAAAAATATCGTATGTGGGCTCTACAGACTACAAGGAGCGTTTTGAAACACTTACCGAAAGTAAAGACTTTGGCAATATTAAACTCGAAGAACGCAGCACCGAGATAGGTGAGGTGGTAATTGAGAGCGAGATACCACCCATACGTATAAAGCAGGATACCCTGGAATTTAACGCATCATCTTTTAAGGTGCGGCCCGATGCTAATGTTGAGGCATTACTAAAGCAGCTGCCTGGTGTAGAGATAGACCAGGACGGTAAGATTACCGTTAACGGCAAAGAAGTAAACCAGATACTGGTAAACGGCAAGCCCTTTTTTGATAAAGACGGCAAAATTGCACTGCAAAACCTGCCGGCGGATATTATTAACAAAGTACAGGTAAGCGATACAAAAACAAAGCAGGAAGAACTTTCAGGCCAAAAGGCTACCGGCGATAGTGCCAGTATTAACCTTACTATAGATGAGGAGAAAAACAAAGGACTCATGGGGCGGGTAATGGGTGGATATGGCACGGATGACCGGTATGAAAGCAGCGCCATTGTAAATTACTTTAAAGGCCCCACCAAAATAAGCCTCTTGGCATCGAGCAACAATATTAACACCACCGGCTTTAGCATGAACGAAGTTTTTGACAGCATGGGCGGCGGCAGGAATAGTTCTGTATGGATAGGCAATAACGGCAGTTTTGGCGTTAACGGAATGCAGTTTGGCGGTAACAGCGGTATAACCACCTCTAATATTATAGGCCTTAATTATGCTGATGAATGGGCTAAAGGCTTTGATGGTACCACAAATTACTTCTTTACAGGCGCTACAACCGATAACCGTAACCGCACAACCAGTACTAATTTTGTGACAGAAGACCCCGCTAACCCGGGTATTGACCCCAGCTACAGGATAGAGAGCGAATCGACCACAAAAAATGAACAGTTTGCACATAACTTTAACACAGAGTTTAATGTTAAGATAGACAGTACACAAACGCTGTACTACGCTCCTAAATTTATAAGGTCAAACAGCAAATCTACCCGCAATGGCAACCAGTTTAGTGAACGCCTTGTAGATGAAAGGCTTCTTAATGACAGCCAGTCGAGCACTTTTGATGAAAGCGACAGTTATGGCTTTAGCAGTAACCTGGTTTGGAACAAAGCTTTCAGTTCAAAAAAGGGAAGGGCCATGAACTTTGATTTTAGTAATGATAACCAGAAAGATGACGGCTCTGAGTTTAATAAATCCATTACCAATAAGTATACTTATAACGGTGATGTACAAACTGTAGAGACAGACAACCGGAACCAGGTGCGCTACAACCGCCAGTCTACCGACGAATACAGGGGTAAACTGGAGTACCTTGAGCCGATTACCGATTCTATGCAGCTTAAAATAGGGGCGGAGTATAAACTGGAGCGTATGCTTAATGACCGCGACGGTTTTGATTTTAACCCGGCTACGGGCGATTATACCACATATAACGACCCGCTTAGTAATTACCTTACATCAAAAACCAATACATTTTTGCCAAGCGCAGGCATTAACATCAATAAAAGTAAAATGTGGTTTAATTTTGAGGCCGGCGCGCAAGTAGCTTCTTTTGATGCGCAATCGCAGTATATGGGCCAAAATTACAGGTTCAAAAAAAATTACCTGTTGCCTTATGGCGAAGCGGGCCTTAGCTATCGTTTTACAAAATCGAAAAGTTTGTGGATGCATTATTCTTATAACGCGGATTTTCCTGATCCGAGCCAGGTGCTGCCGGTAGAAGATATAAGCAACCCGCTGTTTACTACCATAGGTAACCCTGATGTAGACCCGCAACGCTACCACAACTTTAACCTGAGTTTCCGCGATTTTGATTATGCCACGCGTTCAGGCTATTCTCTTTACATTGGCGGTAATTACATGGATAACCAGATTACAGGCTACACTACTGTAGATGAAAGCGCTAAAACCACGCAAACATATGCTAACGTATCGGGGAATTATAATTTATGGATGGGCAGCAACTGGAACAAAACCATAAAAAGAGAGGCCAACACCTACCGTTTTCGCATTGGGCTGCAAAACAGCTATCGTTTAAGTAAAGGTTTTACAAACGGGCAGCTCTATGAGGGCAAAACGCTGGAGCTTGAACCTTCGTTTAATTTTACATACGAATATGGCGACCTGCTGGTTATTAACCCCTCATACCAATATGCCTACAACCACACCAATTATGTAAATTTTGACAGGGCTGCGGCGTCTAATTATACACACCGCCTAAACCTGCAAACCACCAGCTACTGGCCTAAGCATGTTGTTTTTGGCAATGATTTTGGGTATACGTATAACTCCCAGCTGGGCGCGGGCTATAAAAAAGACTTTTACCTGTGGAATACCAGCCTGGGTTACAACTTTTTAAAAGACAGGCTATTGTTTAAAGTTAAGGTGTATGATGTGCTTAACCAAAACCTGGGTACATCGCGCACCATTAATGCCACCAGTATTGTAGACCAGCAAAATATTGTACTTAAGCGTTATGTAATGTTCTCGTTAACCTTTAAGCTTGATAAATTCGGGAAGAAAAAAGAAGGCGGTAACGACTTTTGGTTCTTTTAAATACATTGCTATGAAAAAGAAAACGGGGCCTGCAATTTGCGGCCCCGTTTTTTATTGATCTGTGTGTTGAAATCACTAAGTCCCTAAATCACGTTGTACAAGCATTACTAAATCGAATAGCTGTAGTGTCTCATGTTTAATGCATTACAATCTATTTTATTTACCAGCTACCGGATGCACCGCCACCACCAAAGCCACCGCCACCGCCGAAGCCTCCAAAACCACCACCTCCACCTGAAGAACCTCCCCAGCTGCTGCCGGAACTGCCACCGCCAAAACCACGGCCAAGGCTGCCCAGTATAAGTATATCGGCAAGGTCCGGCCCGCCAAACCCGCGGTTGCCGCCGCGCCCGCCACCGCCTCTGCCGCCCCGAGAGGCTGCCGCAATAATAATGATGATAATAATGATGGCAAAAATGATACCGCCCATTCCTATACCAAGGTCATTAGACTTTTTATCGGCTTTGTATTCTCCGGCCATTACTTTCATAATGGCTGTTGTACCCTTGTCTATACCGGCATAATAATCGCCTGCTTTAAAATCAGGTTTAATTTCATTTTCTATAATCAGCTTAGAAACCGCATCTGTAAGCAATTGCTCTGTACCATAGCCGGTAGCTATTGCCATCTTGCGGTCTGCTATAGCTATAAGCAGCAGTATGCCGTTGTCTTTGCCTTTCTGGCCTATGCCCCAGCTGTGTGCCAGGTCTACTTTATAGCGGTCAATATCTTCGCCCTGCGTAGTGTTTACAACCATTACAAAAAGCTCTGTAGAGGTGGTGTCGCTATAGTTTTTTAGCTTTTCAAACAGCTGTTGCTGCTGGCTGGAGCTAAGTGTGCCCGTACTATCTATAATGGGTGGTATAAATGCAGGCTTTGGGGCTATTTTAACCTGCGCAAAAGCGTTTATACTTAAACATAAAAGCAATAAAGCAAGTACTTTAAAATTTAAATTCTTCATTAGCTTTTAGAAATTTCATTAGGAAGCTCATCCTTGTCATCGTCTTCAAACGGAAAATATTGCCTTAACCTCTCACCGGCCCGCAATATACCCTGAGATAAGCCCTGGGCAAACCGGCCTTCTTTAAAATGACCTATAACCACATCTTTAGTGCAGTCCCAAAAATCAGCTTCTACAGCTTTATCAATGCCTTCATCGCCTATAATGGCAAAAGCCCGGTTATCTATACCCATGTAAAACAGCACCCCGTTGCGGGCGGCAGTTGCATGCATACCTAAAAGCTGAAAAACCTCCTGTGCCCTTTCGAGCGGAGGTTTTTCACTTTGATTTTCTATGTGTACCCTTATTTCTCCAGAGGTATTTTTTTCGGCAGAGGCAATAGCATTTACTATGGCCTGCTCTTCATCGGGAGTAAAAAAATCTTTGGCGGCTGCCATACTATTTAAAGTTGAAATTTACATCCGGCGCTTTTTCCGCACCCGCTTCTGCTTTAAACCTGGCCATATCCTGAAACCCTAAAATTCCTGCAAATAGTACGTTAGGAAAACTGCGTTTCTTTTTGTCATATATGTTTACGGATTCATTATAGCGGTCGCGCGTTACATTTATGCGATTCTCTGTGCCTTCAATTTGCGATTGCAGGGCCATAAAATTCTGGTTGGTCTTTAGGTCAGGATATGCCTCCACGCTAACAAGCAGCCTGCTTAGTGCGCTGCCTGCACCGGCCTGTGCCTGCTGAAACTGCGCCATCTGTTCCGGGGTAATGTTACTTGGGTCAATATTAACCGATGTAGCCTTGGCACGTGCCTCAGTTACTTCCCTAAGTGTGGTGCGCTCAAAATCTGCTGCTCCCTGTACTGTTTTTACCAAATTGCCTATAAGGTCATTACGCCTCTGGTAGCTGCTCTCTACATTTGCCCATGCCGTTTGTGCGTCGGCCCTTACACCTACAAGACTATTATAAGATACAACAATAAAAATTACAATTACGCCAATAATTGCAACAGGAATGATCCACTTTTTCATTTTTTAGTGTTTTTTAATTTTAAAGTTCGTTTTTTATGTTAGTAAGACTGGTTTTTATAGCCTCTAATTTACGTATAATCTCAAAGGTATCCATTGTTTTTTTCTGGCCTGCCTTAAGGTGCACCTTGGCGCCTTCCAGCGTAAAGCCGCGCTCTTTAACAAGGTGGTATATAAGCTGCAGGTTCTTTACATCCTCTGGCGTAAACATACGGTTGCCCTTGGCATTTTTTTTGGGCTTAAGCACATCAAACTCTTTATCCCAAAAGCGGATGAGTGAAGCGTTAACCTTAAAAGCCGTGGCAAGTTCGCCTATGCTGTAATATCTTTTTTCCGGAAGCTCTAAATGCATTAGTCGAGGGATTGGTTTTCCTGGTTAGCTAATTTAGAAATTAAAACGTATTCTTTTGCAGAAATGTTTCCGTAATAAAAATTAAGCGGGTTAACCACTTCGCCGTTCTTATGCACTTCATAATGCAGGTGGGGCGCCTCACTGCGGCCGGTGCTGCCCACATAGCCTAATATATCGCCGCGTTTTACCTTTTGCCCGGCCCTTACCTTAAACTTGCTCATGTGCCCATATAACGTTTGGTAGCCATAGCCGTGGTTTATAAGTACACGGTTGCCATAACCTGACATTTTATTATCGGCGGCAGTAACCACGCCATCGCCGGTAGCAAAAATCGGGGTGCCGGTGCGTGCGCTAAAATCCATGCCGGCATGAAATTTACGTATCTTGGTAAAGGGGTCGCTACGGTACCCAAAACCTGAGGCCATTTGGCGCAGGTCTTCATTTTTTACGGGCTGTATGGCCGGTATTGCTGCCAGCAGCTTTTCTTTGTCTTTAGCCAGCTTTGCAATTTCATCTAATGATTTGCTTTGTATTACCAGTTCTTTGCTTAATACATCAAGGCGCCTGGTGGTGTTTTCTACCAGTTCAGAGTTATTGTAGCCCTCCAGCCCGGTGTAGCGGTTTACCCCGCCAAAGCCGGCCTTGCGCTGCTCTTCTGTAATGGGTGTCGCGTTAAAATAGGTGCGGTATACATTATTGTCGCGCTCTTCTATACTGGCCATGGCCTCTTCAATAAGTTTCGATTTGCGGTTAAGGGCGTCATACTGCAGCTTCATGTACTCAATTTCGCGCGCCTGGAGCCTGTCTTTGGGTGTTTCAAAAAAAGGAGTGTTAAGCAGCGCTACAAAACATAAAAAGCCAAATAGCGCCGATGCGGCCAAAAACAGCAGCGCGTAGCCTATTTTAGTGCCCTTTTTTATCTTTATCTTCCTGAAGGCCAGGTTTTCGGAATCGTAGTAGTATTTTACTTTCGCCATCTGCTAAATTATCCTATTTTTGCAGCTATTGGCTTAACGCCTGTGCCGCAACTATAAGTGAACTGACAAATGTAATAAATATTACGTGTTTGTACATGCTTTTGCTGCGAACCGGTGTAAAGCTGTAAGATAAACCCTAAAACAATTTTTCATACTGATGAAATCCCAGGATATAAGGAAGCAATTCCTGCAGTTTTTTGAAGAGAGAGGCCACTTAATTGTACCCTCTGCGCCTATAGTGACTAAAGACGACCCTACGCTGATGTTTAACAACAGTGGTATGGCGCAGTTTAAAGAATACTTTCTGGGCAATGCCGAGCCTAAAAGCAAGCGTATTGCCGATACCCAAAAATGCCTGCGTGTGAGCGGCAAGCATAACGACCTGGAGGATGTGGGCTTTGATACCTACCACCACACCATGTTTGAAATGCTGGGCAACTGGAGCTTTGGGGATTATTTTAAAAAAGAAGCCATAAACTGGGCGTGGGAACTGCTAACCGAAGTTTATAAGATACCTAAAGACATATTGTATGTGTCTGTTTTTGAGGGTAGTCCTGAAGAGGGTGTGCCTTTTGACCAGGAAGCTTATGATATATGGACGCAACTAATTGACAAAGACCGCATCTTACTGGGGAACAAGAAGGATAATTTTTGGGAAATGGGCGACCAGGGTCCGTGCGGTCCGTGCAGCGAGATACACGTAGATATTCGCTCGGCTGAGGAAAAGGCGCTGGTATCGGGCAAGAGCCTGGTGAATAACGACCATCCGCAGGTGGTGGAAATTTGGAACAACGTGTTTATGGAATTTAACCGCAAGGCCGACAGAAGCCTTGAAAAACTACCGGCACAGCACGTAGATACCGGTATGGGCTTTGAACGTTTGTGCATGGTGTTGCAAGGGGTTACAAGTAACTATGATACCGATGTGTTTACGCCGCTTATAGCCAGGATAGAGGCGCTTACCGGTGCTACATATACTATTAAGGCGGCTAACGATGAGGAAGATAAAACCAATATAGCCATTAGGGTAGTGGCCGACCACGTGCGTGCGGTGGCTTTTGCCATTGCCGACGGGCAGCTTCCATCAAACGGTGGCGCAGGCTATGTTATCCGCAGGATATTGAGGAGGGCCATTCGCTATGCGTTTACCTTTTTAAATAAAAAAGAGCCGTTTATAAACGAGCTTGTAACCGTGCTGGCCGCGCAAATGGGGGAGTTTTTCCCGGAGATCAAGTCGCAGCAGGGCCTTGTTACCAATGTGATTAGGGAAGAGGAAGCCTCGTTTTTGCGTACCCTTGACCAGGGCCTGCAACTGCTTGACAACGTGATAGGGCAGATTGAAGGTACAGAAGTTAGTGGTGCCAAGGCGTTTGAACTGTATGACACTTTTGGTTTCCCGGAAGACCTTACGGCACTTATACTTAAAGAAAAAGGGTATACTTATGATAAAGAAGGCTTTGATGCGGAGCTTCAAAAACAAAAGACCCGCAGCCGTGCTGCCAGTGAAATTGCTAAAGACGACTGGGTTGTACTTGTAGAGGGCAATACCGAAACGTTTGTAGGCTATGACCAGCTGGAGAATGATGTTAAGATAACACGCTACCGCAGGGTAGACAGCAAAAAAGACGGCATACTGTACCAGATTGTGCTTGATGCCACGCCATTTTATCCTGAAGGCGGCGGCCAGGTGGGCGATAAAGGTGTGCTGCGCACTGCAAACGACAGTATTGAGGTTATTGATACTAAAAAAGAGAACAACCTTATATTGCACATAACCAAAGAACTGCCCAATAAGATTGAGGGCAGTTTCAGGGCGGTTGTTAACTCGTCTTTGCGTAATGAGAGCCAGAGCAACCACACGGCAACGCACCTGCTGCACCAGGCTTTAAGGAGCATATTGGGTACGCACGTAGAGCAAAAGGGATCGCTTGTAAGTCCCGGCTATTTAAGGTTTGACTTTTCGCACTTTGCAAAAGTAACCGAGGCCGAGCTGCAACAGGTAGAGACCTTTGTAAATGCCCGCATACAGGAGCACCTGCCACTTATAGAGCGCAGGAACATTCCGTTTAAGCAGGCGGTGGAAGAAGGTGCCATGGCGCTTTTCGGCGAAAAATATGGCGACAGCGTGCGTGCTATTAAATTTGGCGACAGCATGGAGCTATGCGGCGGCACACACGTGCAGAACACTGCCGATATATGGTACTTTAAAATAATAAGCGAAGGTGCTGTAGCGGCCGGCATACGCCGTATTGAGGCCATTACAGGTACTGCGGTAAAGAGCTTTTTTGCGCAGCAGGAAAAAGCCCTTGATGATATTAAAGAGGCACTAAAGAACCCGCAGGATACGTTAAAGGCTGTAGTATCGCTTCAGGATGAAAATGCAAAGCTTAAAAAACAGCTGGAGCAATTGCTACGGGATAAAGCAAAAGGCCTTAAAGGCGAACTGGCTGCTGAAATACAGGAAGCGAACGGAGTTAAATTCCTTGCAAAACAGGTAGACCTTGATGCAACAGGTGCTAAAGATTTAGCTTATGAGCTGGGCAACCTGGGCAACAACCTGTTTATAGTGCTGGCTACCGTAACCGATGATAAGCCTATGTTAACCTGCTATGTAAGTAAAGAGCTGGTTGCAGAAAAAGGCCTTAACGCGGGCAACGTAGTGCGCGAGCTGGGTAAATACATACAGGGCGGGGGTGGCGGCCAGCCGTTTTTTGCCACGGCAGGCGGTAAAAATGCTGCCGGTATAACAGAGGCCCTTAAGGCTGCCGAAAATTTTATAAAATAATATACAAGAGGCAGTTGCTATGGCTGTCTCGGTTAAAAAAAAGACTATGAAAAAGATATTTGGATTATTAGTAATTTTTGCCGGCGTGCTGGCCTCGTGCCAGGATGATATGCCTTATCATGAACCGGAAGACGGCGCAGGCCAGGTACTGCTTAAAAAAATGGTGGTAACACAGGCTAACGGCACCGCAATTACATCTACCTATACGTATGACGGCGAAAAACTAACTGCTGTTGCACACAGCAATGGCACAAGCGAGAGTTATAACTACAACGGCAGCTTTATATCAGATGCCAGGTATTATAACAATGGCGGCCTGGTGCGAAAAGACACCTATCTTTATGATGGCACGGGCGCATTTGCGGGGTTTCTGGCCTCTTATTATGACCTGCAAAATCCGAATAACAGCCATGCCGAACGCTTTGACTACATTTTTAACGGTGAGACTGTAACGGTTAAAAAATATACAGGTACTGAATCGCAGCAAAATGAGCTGGTATCTACAACATTGCTCAACATACTTAATAATAATATTAAGGCAAAGCAGGTAGAGGGCGGTGTTTTAACGCAGTATGCTTTTGACTTTAAAAATTCGCCAATGCGTAACATCAAGTTTTTTAATGTTTTTACGCTGGTTAATATGGAAGGTGGCATTAACAATGAAACAGGGCGCAATGTTAACGGTACCATTATTAACACGGTGTATAACTATTTGCCTAACGAGTATCCGGCAATGGCAACAGTTACCGGCGGCGGCCTAAACTACACTGTTACCTATACTTACTAAAGCCAATGAAAAAGCTCCTTACACTCTGGATTTTGCTTTTTACAGTATTACTGGCCTCGTGCGATGACACTGATGTGGCTGAGGTTACCTATCCTACAGAAGAAGTATATGTTAGCCAGATGACTGAGACGGCATTAGGCGTAACAACTACTTATAGCTATAATTATGAGGGTAATAAACTTACATCGGTAACTGCTCCCGGTTACGAGCGCCTGTACACGTATGTAAATGACCTGCTTGTAAGGGAAGAAATACGCGTTAACGGTGTGGTTTACAGCTATACTGTTTTTAGCTATACGGCAGATAAAGCCCTGGCGCAAACCATTAACATATCTGATAACGGCGATGGTACCTGGGCGGGGTTTAAAAGACGCTACGCCCGGAATACCGACGGCACGCTGACTGTGGCATCTTACCGCGGAAATGAAACGGGCCAGTATGATTTTGTGGCAACGGTAACCCTTACTTACACTAATGGCACTATTACAAAGGGTGTATTATTGCTTGAGGATGTAGACGTAGACGATGATGTTGAGCCGTTGCCTTACATAACTACCTTAGGGTATGATAATGGAAAGGCACCCTTCAAAAATATTTTTGGCTATGAGGGCCTTGTGCTTGCAAAACTTAACGGTGGTGTAAACAACCTGGTATCGGTAGAAAATAAAAGTACTATTATAAACGATGAAGGTATAGAAGAAGAGCAGGTAACCAGCACTGAGACGTATACCTATACTTATAACGAAAATAATTATCCGCTAACCGAAACCGGAAACGGCATAAGCAGGCAATATACTTACACGCCATAAAACTTTAACTTTTTAATCACCTTAAATATCAAACCAACCATGAAAAAACTGTTTATTACAGCCGCAATTGCCTCACTTACGCTTATTTCCTGCGGAGATGATGATGCCGCTACTACAAACACCAGCAGCATCCTGCCTACAAAAATTGTTACCAACTATGACGACGGCGACGGCGACATAACCGAAAACATTACCTATGACGGAAACAAGATTTCAAAAATTGTAGTAAGCGATGGCACTTACCAGCAGTTTACATATTCCGGAAACAACATTACAGCGATAAAAACGTATGCTACGGGCACAACTGAGCTGTTAGAGGAAGATTTGTTTACCTACAATGGCAGCAACCAGCTTACCATGTACGTTTACCATGAAGCGGAGTGCGAATCGTGTTCAGAAAAAGTTATGTATACCTATAATTCAAACGGTACCATAAGCACAACTGAGTTTTTTGGCAATATTGATGGCCAGGCAGTAGCAGATGGTACTGGCCTGCTTACCGTAGTTAATGGTAACACGGCACATTATACATACACATCATCGGATTCATCAGGAGACTATGAGGTATCTTTTACTCATGATAATAAAAACAGCCCCTATAAAAATATTACAGGCATAGCTGCACTTAATATTGCTTATAATGAGGGCGGTGTTAATAATATCCTTACCCGCAATGATGAGGGCTATGAATCTATTACTACGTACCAGTATAATGCTGATGGTTACCCAACATCGTCTGTAGAGGCAGATGCTGTATGGGGCAGCACTATTACAACCCAGATAACATACTAAAAGAGTATGCAGTTCACAACCCAGATACCCATACCGGCCGGCAATCCGCAACTGGATTATAACGCGCGCGTGGTGTCTCTGGGTTCGTGCTTTGCGGTTAACATAGGCCAGAAGCTTGACTACTTTAAGCTGCGCAATACTACTAACCCGTTTGGTATACTGTTTCATCCACTGGCTATAGAAAAATGTATCGGCTTTGCTGTAAACCAAAAACAGTTTACGCAGGCCGATATTTTTTTTCATAACGAGAGGTGGCACTGTTTTGATGCGCACTCTGACCTAAGCAGCCCCGAGAGCGGGCAGCTGTTGCAAAATTTAAATCGTGCTGTGGCAGAGGCGCATAACGCCTTGCAGCAGGCATCTCATATACTGATTACATTAGGCACCGCATGGGCTTACAGGAGCATTGAAAGTAATGCACTGGTAGCCAACTGCCATAAGGTGCCACAAAAACAGTTTACCAAAGAGCTTATATCTGCAGGAGAAATAGAAAAAAGCCTTGCCAGGACACTGCGGCTGATAGCCGGGCTTAACCCTAAGACCACGGTTATATTCACCGTATCTCCGGTGCGGCACATAAAAGACGGCTTTATTGAGAACCAGCGCAGCAAGGCACACCTTATTACAGCACTACATATGGTGCTGGAGGCTATTTCCCCATTGGGGGGTAACGGGCACTATTTCCCATCTTATGAAATAATGATGGATGAACTGCGCGACTATCGCTTTTATGCCGAAGATATGGTACACCCCAGCCTGACAGCAATAAACTACATCTGGCAGCGTTTTGCACAGGCATGGGTATCAGAAGCTGCCCAAACAACGCTAAAGGCAGTAGACGGACTGCAAAAAAGCCTTATGCACCGTCCTTACAATGCTGAAGGTGCGCAATACCTCGACTTTAAAGAAAAGCTGGCGCAAAAAATAAATGCGCTTCAAAAACAGCATCCGCACATACAATTTTAAGAACGCTTATCGGCATAGGACATCCTTTTAATTACCGATGTATATCTTTTAGTAATTAATAGCTTGTTGCGGCGTAAACCCTAATTATTTAAAAAATAGCTATTCTGTTTTTTCGCATATTAACGTTACCTCTGCTTCATCATATTCAAGGTAAAGCTGTTTTATTTTGTAACTAACATAATACATGTCTTCTACATCTTCATCAGGATAATACAGCATAACCACATTCAGGCCTCCGGAGTTTGTAAGCTCGTACTCGGCCTTACGGGTTTTGCCATCAGCTTTTTTCTCAATGTAAATGCCTTTTGGGTTAAAAGTATACGTAACATTTACATAGCCCATGGCGTTTTTAACGGCATCCTTTTTCAGCGCTTCGGTGCTCTTGTTCTTCTTTTTTGCCCATTCAATGGTTTCGGGGGTAAGGGTAACCTCCAGGGTTTGCATGTCAACTGAGAGTTCAGGTGTTGTTATGGCAACTACCTTCCAGCTGCCCAAAACGTCTTTTTCTGAAATACTTTGTGCTGCAATAGAAAGGCTAAAAAGGCTGATACAGAGGCAGATAAATTTTTTCATGGGTGTGTTTTTTAAAATGAGGAATAAGGACTGATTGAATAGGTGTATTTATTTAGCCAATTTATGTTAAAATATGTTAATTACATGAAAATAATTAAAAAAAATATCCTTCCCGGCAAAAGGGGAAGGACATCTTAATTTCTGCAATTAACTAATGTAATTTAATACGTAAAAAAAGTAAGGCTAAGATAGCTGACAGTTAAACAGTATTTTTATATTATGCTGTATACGTTTTACAATATTAAGCGGTAGGCATGACTATGCCGTTTATGTGTGTTACCGTTAAACTTTACGGTAGTGTAGTATTTATTTAATGATTAAAGGAAGAATTTACGTGCAAATGCCCTAAATTTGTTAAAGATAAGTTAACACCGTAAGTACACGGATCTTTTACACCTTAAATTTTTGATATGTTGACACTTAACACCATTATTGAGAGCCTTAAGGCTTATGAAGAAATAATTGCCGATGGCCAGGCGCTGGTAGATTTTTATGCGCAGGGTAACTGCTTTATTTTTGACCTGCCACCCTATGCGGGCGGGGCGGCCATGCATGCCTATCCGGGTATTCATGAAGATAAGCTGAAGTTTTTTGTTATTCCGGCCGAATATGATAATGCCGATACAGAGCACATAGCGCATTATGTTACCATGCACCCCATTATCTGGAATCTTAAGAACAACCGTATACCCAACCATGAAGCGCGCGTAATAATAGACCGCTGGGGTAATGACTACAGCACCTGGATACCGGCGCAGGTTAACCATACATCATATGGCATGTTCAGGGCCTTTGCCATACCCATGAGTGATTTTGAAATAGAGCAAACCCAGGTAAACCTTGCGTTAAAGCATGATGAGGATGACCCTGCGCTTTTTAAAGCCGATATAGTGGTTACTAATGTAGAGAGCAGCGCAGTATATTATGATGATTATGCAACCCCCGTTCCGCCCTATAAAGCTTCAGTATTAAGCACATCTTTTTACCTGCTTTCTTTGGTTTAATCTGCCTGCCATGGATAATGAATTTGTGCTTATATCACAAAAAATTGCTACGTATTCGCATACCATTTTATATCTGGCATTGTTAATAAGTGCACTGGTTTATAAAAGATTAAACCCTTTGCATAAAAGTCTTATTGCCTATATACTTATACTGCTTGTGTCAGACTGGCTAATGGATGTTTTTAAGCACTACTCTGGCAATACTATAATGGTGCTGTACATTTACAGCTTTTTTGAGCTGGCCTTTATGCTGTATTTTTTTAAGCAGCACATGTTTTTAAAAAAGCAGCAGTTTATAACCCTGTTGGGTAGTGGCGGGCTGTTGTATATTATTGCCGAAATGTTGCTGGTTTTTGTTTTTAAAGGTTTGGTTATAAAAGATTTCCAGCCGTATGCCAAGGTGGCCGATAACTTTGTAATTGTGCTTATGGCACTGGCTTACCTGCATGAGCGGGTTAACGGCTTTGGCGAATCGGGTTGGGGCAGCTTTAGGCTTAACATGGTTTTTTTAGTGTTTTTTACACTTAACACCATTATTTTCCTGCCGTTTAATTTTATGATAAACGCGGCAGGCAATGCTAAATTTTATTTTTGGGCAGGTCATGTGGTTCTCCTTATATTATTTTACCTGTACCTGACTTTTGAATTATGGGCAAACGGGCGAAGGACAACGCCGGCGCGTGCTGTAAAATAAAGGTTAGGCACGCATTTGCCGGGAGTTTTTAATGAGAATGATTATCTATTGTTTCGGGCTAATACACCTTATCCTGAAAGCTTTTAAAGCCCTTTTTGCGAAGGGAGCGTATACCTGTACGGAGGACGACGACCCTCTGAAAGGATTTACAATTTTACCGGAAACTGATAAGGTTCAATTTTCTAACTGTTACACCATGTTTAGGAATGAGAACCTATAGCGCGTTATTCGAATTTTATAACGCTGTAACCGTTGCAGCTTGTATAGTTTTGGTGCTTGGCCTTGTTGTATCTGTCGCGCTTTATAAAAAGCTGGATGGTATGCATAAAAGCCTGGCGGTATACCTGGGCCTTATGCTGGGTGTTGACTTGCTTAGCAGGCTTGTGGGCTATGTGCTTAGCAACAACAACCTTATTGTTATGTTTATCTTTACCTTTATAGAGTTGTCGTTTTTTATGTATTTTTATAAAAGGCACCTCTTTAAAAAAAGGCAGCGTGCGCTAACCCTTATTGGCTTTGCCGGCCTGGCATATATGGTGGGCGAGGCACTGCTTATTTTTGTGTTCAGGGGTTTAGACTTTAAGCAGTTTCAGCCCTACAGCAAGGTGGTAGATAATTTTATAATAATACTCATGGCCTTAGGGTATCTGCATGAAAAAATGAACCGCTTTCGCGAAGACCGGTGGGGTAATTTTAGGCTCAACAGTATAATTTTAGTGTTCTTTACTTTAAACACTATTGTTTTTTTGCCGTTTAATTTTATGATAAACGAAAAGAGCGGTGTGCAGTTTTATTTTTTAACAGGCAACGCGATAGTAATATCGCTGTTTAACCTGTATTTAATGTATGAAATATGGAAAAATGGCAGGATCCAAACGTTATAGCGCTATGGATTGCAATTAGTGTAGTATTTGTTGTTACCATACTGCTCTTTGTAGTTAAGATAATGCATGCCGGCTACAAGCGCATGATGCAGGCTAACCTGCGCCAGGCACGGCTGCAGCTGGAACACCAGAAAAAACTGGTGGAAACCGCGCTGCTTGCCCAGGAAAAAGAACGTACCCGCATTGCGGCCGACCTTCATGACGGGCTTATAGGCAAGCTGACGCTGGTGCGGATGAAAAGCCAGGTGGGTGCCGCCATAACCGAGGTTGAGGCGCTGCTTGGCGAAAGTATTGCCGAAGCCCGCCGAATATCGCATGATCTTACACCGCCACTGCTGGAGTTTAGCCCTATGCAGGAGCTGCTGGATAACCTTATTGACCCCTGGCAACAAAAACTGGCTATAGCATATACTACTAACGTGAGGGGCATGGCTGACCTGCCGTCGGAATATAAAATACAGTTGCTGCGCATAGCGCAGGAGCTGCTTACCAATATCATTAAGCACAGCGGTGCCACGCAAATTTGGCTAACATACAGGCATACGCCTAAAAGTATTATAATGCTGGTTAAAGATAACGGCCGGGGCTTTGATACCGCCACGCTTAAAAATGGGCTGGGGCTAAGCAGCCTTGAAATGCGGGCGCAGTACCTTAACGGTACCTACGCCCTTAAGTCGGTACCGGGCAAGGGCACACGTGCTTTTGTAAAGGTGCCCGTAAAATAAATTATAAATAATAAACCCGTTGCAGTAAAGCTGTTACCCGCTCCCCACGGTGCTATTATGTACTCATAAATTTAATGGCCCTTGTGGTATACATTAAACGATATGGGTAGGGTAGCCCTTAGAGAGTATAGAAAGAGTTACTATGGAAAACATAAATATTGCCATTACAGATGATGACGCCCTTATAGTAAGCCTTTTGCAAAACTACCTGCACAGCCAGGAGGGTATCACGGTACTTTTTACGGCAAACAGCGGCGACAGCCTGCTGGAGCAGCTTGAGCAGCCGGATGCCATGCCGCATGTTGTACTGCTTGACCTAAAGATGGCGGGTATGGATGGGATTGTAGCTACTGAGCGCCTTAAAGCGCGCTGGCCTGAAATCAGGGTTGTGGTAATATCATCGCATTACCAAAAGTCGTTTATGGGCTTCATGCTTAAAACAGGCGTTTCGGCATTTTTACCAAAAGGTATTTCGCCGGCAGAGCTGGTAGAGATTATCCGCACGGTCTATAAGCAGGGTTATTATTTTAAGGATGACCAGCTTGCCACACTGCGCAGCCAGATTCCGGCTAACGCGCCAAAGCCTGTATTGCAGGATGAAGAAGGCCTTAGCGAGCGGGAGGTAGAGGTGCTGCGCCTTATCTGCCAGCAAAAGACAGCTAAAGAAATAGGCGACCTGCTTTTTATTACCCAGCGCACTGCCGAAGGCCATAAAACAAACCTTTTTGCAAAAACAGGCGCCCGCAATATTGCCGGCCTTGTTATCTATGCAATACAGCATGGTGTAATACAGGTTGATGAACTTCCGCTTATTTCGTAAGAAGCAGCTAAGACTTACCTTTACTTTTTGATGTAAAATTACCTGTTTATGTAAAACAGGTAATTTCTACCGTTGCCACCCCTTGCTACTGCACTACTTTTGAACTCAGGATAATGTAATAATGAAATCGCCTTAATGCCGTGTCATTCTTTTTTTGAGGATAATTAGTTAGAAAATTGTTTTAAAGGCATTAAGGCAGATTTATTAAAAAAGCAGGGCGGGAGTTAAATGTAATTCAGCTATTTATAGTCCCCCGACAATACAACGAATTACCATTTCTCAAGGTCGTCGTCTACTCCTGCCCGCTTTTTTTAAATTAGAAAACGATTAGTAGTATATTCAATTTTTTTACGTCGTGGAGCAGTGGGTTTTGGTAGTCCCGCTGTTCCTTTTTTTATACCTGCCTGTTTTTTCCTAAAAATGTTTTCAGCATCTTTTCAGAAGAGTTTTTGAAATTTCCATTCAGGACGATTTGTAAGAAATTTTTTTAGAAGTTTTTTTACAGGCAAAATTTTTTCCCAGAAATTTTTCAACATTTTGTTATTTTCAGATTTTAATATGGAGACTTAAATGTCCGTTTAATCCAAATTTTTTTACCACCGATTTTAAATGCAAAAAAGGCCGATTCCAAGTTCCGAAAGTGAATTATTAAGCAAAAAAAATGCCTTTTTGTAAGACAAAAAGGCATTTGTAATCCTGAATTTATTGGCAATAAATTAGGCTGTATTTTATTTATTTAGTGACCTGAGATACTCACGGGTTAGCTTGCCACTTTTTTTAAGGTCAGCGGGCTTCCAGCCACCGGTAGATGAAGTGCCTTTTTTTAGCATGCTACAGGTTTCGTCCTTATCTGATAATGACCATGTTATCCAGCTTATCCCGCGGTTTTCCATCCAGTCTATCCATTTTTGCCACTCTTGTATATTTAGGGGGCCGTCTCCGGTGGCTTCCATACCGGCACACTCAGAAATGAATATGGGCAGGCCCGCTTTAAGGGCTTCATCAGTCCTGTCACGCAGTTCCTGCTTGTGTGTTGCAGCATAAAAATGAACCGTATACATCAGGTTGTCAGCATTTTGAATAGGATCGGCAGCAGGTAGGTTAATATCCTGGTCCCAGTGGGGGCAGCCCACCAGTATAATATTATCAGGGTCGTTAGCACGTATAACCTTAATCACTTCTTCGGCATACGCCTTAACCTGTGGCCAGGTTTCCTGGTCAGGTTCATTAAAGACTTCATATATTATATTTGGCTGATTACCATACGCTTGGCTCATCTCTGTAAAGAAAATTTTAGCCTCTTCAAGGTTAATGTTATGGCTGTGCCAGTCGATGATAACATATATACCGGCGGCTATGGCACCATCTACCACTGCTTTAATCTTAGCTTTTGCATCGGCAGGGTTTTCTTTATAGGTAAGGCCCTTGCTCCCTACCTCGATACCCATGGCAGCCCTGACTACGTTAGCATGCCAGTCTTCTTGTAACCATTTGACTGCCTGATCGTTGTAAAACCTTGGCCAAAAGCTGTGCCATCCAAGGCTCACACCCCTCAACATAACGTTAGTATCGTGTTCATCAACCAGACGGGTACCATTTACATGCAACTGCCCATGGTCTTTAACTCCCTGTGCAAAACCATAACCACTGATTAAAAGTGCGATAGCAACTAATAACTTGCTGATTTTCATGTTATTTCTTTTTAGTTAGCCTCAAAGATATTACATCATGGGCAGGTATTTCGGCCCTATAAGCTTTTTTAGTAGTGGCAGTGCCCTTATCTTTTTTATCCCATACGTTTTTTATGGCGTAAGTGGTTGATCCTAAGGCTGCATCAAGTTTGTTTACATCGTCATATATCTTTTGAGCGGCCCAGTTAAAATCAACTTTTTTAGCTGAAGTACTGCGGTTCAGGAAGGTAACAGACCAGTCTCCGCCCTCGAGCGGCTTTGCCCATACTTCCAGCCCGTCTTCGGCTGATACCTTAAATCCCTGGATACCCAGCTTATCCTGATTTATAGCTATAACTTGTTTATTTGTAAGTACTTCGGTAGTTTCTTTTGTCATGGTGCGCAGGTCATTTCCGGCAATAAGCGGCGATGCAAGTACAGCCCACATGGTAAAATGGGCGCGGTCTTCGCCCGGGCTCAATGCCCCATTACCTATTTCAAGCATATCTGGATCATTCCAGTGTCCGGGGCCCGCATACTGGCGTAAACCATCCTGTTTATCAAGTATTTGCATAACGCCCCAGGCTTTCCAGCTGCCGTGGTCTTTAATACAGTCAAAACAGTTGTAGATATCGCCGGTAGTTCTCCAGAGGTGGCCCACATTCTGGCCCCATTCCCATGGTTTATCCGTTCCCCACTCGCAGATACTAAGCACGATAGGCCTGCCTGCACGCTTAAGCGCTGCCGTAATGGTCTTATATGCGCCTTCAGCCTTTAGGCCTTCGGTATTGCACCAGTCATACTTAAGATAGTCAATGCCCCAGCTTGCATAAGTTATGGCATCCTGAAACTCATACCCTCTACTGCCGGGCCTTCCGCCGCAGGTTTGGCTGCCTGCATCACTGTAAATGCCCAGTTTAAGGCCTTTGCTGTGCACATAATCGGCCAATGCCTTCATTCCTGAAGGGAAACGTGTAGGATCCGGGTGTATAAAACCCTGAGCATCACGGTCGCCATGCCAGCAGTCGTCAATATTTATATAGGTATATCCCGCATCTTTCATGCCGGTGCTAACCATGGCATCGGCCATTTGCTTAATCATATTCTCATCTACATTGCAGGCGAACTTGTTCCAGCTGTTCCAGCCCATTGGCGGGGTTAGCGCAAGATCCTGATATTTGGTATAGTCCTGCACATAGTTATTTCCCTGCGCTAAAGCCGTAAGGCTCAGGCTTATTGAAAGTAATGTGTAAAATATTTTTTTCATAATAAAGTAGAATGATTAAAGATAGTTAATGTAGCGTTAGTAAGGTTTGGTCTTAAAAAATATTCCCCGGCCTTTTCAGCCCCGGGGAATAAAATATTTATACTAACTCGAAAAAATTTAATCTACCGTATAACCAAAATTATCAAAGTAATAATTGTGTGCTGCACCGGTAAACTCCTGGAAGGTAATATTTTGCAGTGCTGCCGGATTACCAAGTTCTGCCCATGTATATCGATATTCTGTCCATTCGGTACCTATGGTAATGGCTTTTGTAGCATCGCCCCAACCGTTTCCGTTAAAGATAAATACCAGTTTACCCGCATCATCTGAACGTGCCCAGAAATGGATGCCTGTATACTGCGAAAGCTGATCGTTCCAGGCCCAGTTGCCCTGTATGTTATCCCAGCCACTAATATTTTTCTTGATAAACGTAGTGCCCTGGTAAGCTTTTGTTATATCTGTTACATATTCATGGTTGTTCCAGGCTTCTATATCCCATGGAGCATAGAATGCATCGTCATAAATTGCTGTACCTACGGCAGTTCCCCACTCAGATTCGCCCGAAATAGTTGTAACTTTTACATATTTGTAGTTAGAGCCCACAGGCATTATTGCCACAATTTGTGTAAGGCTGCTCGAAACTATTTCAGCTTCAACATCACCTACAGTAACAACCGGATCAAGAAAAAACGAACCGTAGATTGTAAATTGCTCTCCTTCTGCCGCATTTACCGGCTGAAAGCTGTTAACCGTAGGCGCAGGAGGTGCTACTACAAAATTGTAAACCGCTGTACCTTTTGGTGTTACCACTTTTATCTCGTCGGTTGCATTTTCGTAGGGAGTATCCCTGTCAATAGTAACAAGAATAACGTTATCCGTTATAAGTGTAGAGTTAAAGTAGGTGTCTACCTCGTTAAAATAAATTTTTTGGGTACCCAAAAAGCCGCTACCTCTTATAATGTACATGTTATCTCCATAACCCTGTGCCACGAGGGAGTCATTTTGGGCAAGGCTAACATTTTCGATAACAGGGGCAGCCCCGCTACCATTCGTGCTTTCATCATCGCTGCACGACACAAACATTGATATTGCTGTTACAGTCAGTAACGCAAATACCGTTTTCAAATTCATTAGTTTCATTTCAGCACTGTTTTAAATTAATCAAATGTATAAGGTACCGGTTCATCCAGTAATTTTGGGTTTTTAGAAACCTCATTATCCGGATAGTCAAGGTAAAAATCATCTTCATTAGGGGTAAAATGCTCCTCAGCAAACTGATTACCCCTGTTTTGGGCGCCCATAAAAGCAATAGCCTGTGCCCTCGGAATCCTACCCAGGTCAAACCAAAAGTCGCCTTCAAAGCATAGTTCACGCCTTCTTTCTAAAAAGATATCATCAAATGTTATACTTGTCATTGGAGTTAAACCTGCCCTTTGGCGTACTGCATTAAATGACGTGAGCGCGCCCGAATCACTGGTGCTGGCGCCACCGGCAAGGGTAGCCTCGGCATGTATAAGCAGCAAATCGGCATAACGCATAATATAGGTATTGTTTTGCATCATGGCCCAGGCATCTATAGGGCCTGTCTCGTTACCATTAACAATACCAATACAGTATTTTTTAATAGCAACACCCGCGCCCTGGCCACCTATTTCTGCGGCAGACGGTACGGTAAACCCTATTTGTGGCGTGGTGCCATTTACAAGTACTTTTATAGTAGGGTAGGTGTCACCGGGGAACATGATGGTTTCATGCTTCCTGATATCGCCGCTGTCATACAGGTCAATAACATCTTGAGACGGTGCAAATACTCCACCATAAGAGGCGTTAGATGTAGTAACTGCTGCTGTACTGATACCAAACTGAGTATTAGCATTATTAGCAGAGCCGTAGTTGCCATCTGTTATCCACTGGATTGCAAAAATTGACTCTTCATTATTGTTGTTAGGGTATGTAAACAGGTCACCAAAATCTTTGTCGGGTACCATACTGCCGCCTAAGAGCTTAAATTCATTGCTGTTTATTACTTCTTCGGCCATGGCCTTAGCTTCAGGATATTTTTTTTCATAAAGAAATACCTTTGCAAGCATTGCCTTGGCCGAACCCTTAGATACGTGGCCGTTATCAGTATAATTTGATGTCCTTATCTTGGCATTTAATTTTTCGATAGCCATCTGGTAATCCATTTCAATAAGCCGGTATACATCCTCAATTCTGTTAGTATTTATCTGTGGCTCATTTATATAATCGAGCGGATTTTCTATAATAGGCACATTGCCCCATAACCTAACCAGGTAAAAATAAGCGGTAGCACGCATAAAATAGGCCTCGCCAATAGTATTTTGCAGTACCGCGGGGCTTACCCCAGGACCTACACGGTCTTCAAGAAAATTGATAATAAGGTTTGCCTGCTGAACATTTGCCCAAAGTGATGCCCATCCATTGTTAAGCTCTGCATCTGAACCGTTTAAAGAAAAATTTCGCATGGCACTCACATCGCTCGAAGCAGAGTACATATTGCCGGAACCTACCTCAGTAACAGCATAAAAAAACTTGTTGGCAAACTGAAACCATGTGCGGCTGTACATACCATTTGTGGCAGCAACTACCTGTGCATCTGTAGCATAGTAGGCATCAAGGCTTAACGCATCTTCTGGCGGCCGGTTAGTAAACTCATCTGAGCACGAGGCAAATACCATACATGCAAATGCCATTGTTATAATTCTATATATTCTTTTCATCTTCAATTTTATTAAAATTCAACATTTATACCTACAGAGAATGTTCTTGGAGAAGGATACCTTCCGTTATCAATCCCGGTAAGTAATACATTTTGGTTAAATGAACCTATTTCCGGGTCATAGCCACTGTATTTTGTAAACGTGTGCAGGTTTTGAACACTGCCGTATAACCTTACGCGGGTTAACTTAACTTTATTAATAACATCAAATGGCAGGCTGTAGCCAAGTGTAAGGTTTTGTATCCTTAAGTATGAACCATCTTCTACATAACGGGTTGATACCTGAACGTTAGGATTACTGGTACTGCCAACGGGCCTTGGTATATTTGTGTTTGTGTTTTCGGGAGTCCAGAAATTTGCAGCATCTGTAAGGGCATTTTGATACAATTGCGCATTAGAGGTACCATTTCTGTACGTAAGGTTCATAATATCATTGCCGTATGAGCCCTGCATAAAAATAGACAGGTCAAAATTTTTGTACCTGAAGTTATTAGTAAAACCATAGGTAAAGTCAGGGTGCGGGTTACCTATCAGCGTCCTGTCTGTAGCATCTATTTTATTATCACCGTTTATATCTTTATACTTAACATCACCCAGGGAGGTTTGTCCTGCGCCTGTGCCCACACTCTGGCCAAACTGCAGCGGAGCACTGTTAAGCTGGTCTTGTGTTTGAAACAGGCCTTCGGCAACATAACCATAAAACATTCCGATAGGCTGGCCTACAAGGGTATTGGTTACATCATAAGGCTGGTAGCCGTTAAAATTAACCGATTGTACCAGGTTAAGGCCATCCTGCAGCTCAAGCAATTTGTTTTGGTAATGTGAGAATACAAGTGTTGAATTCCAGTTAAATTCTCCTTTAGTGCCATAGTTAAGGGTAATGTCATAACCTTTGTTCTCCATCGCGCCAAGGTTTGAATACGGTGGGTTAAGACCGCCATACTGGCCGCCGCCGCCAGTTAGGTAGGCAGGTAGTGGCACAGGGAATAAAAAGCCTGAAGACTTTTTATTATATACATCAAGGTTTACTGAGAGCCTTGAATCAAGCAGGGTAAAGTCTAAACCAAGGTTAGTTTGTTCCATAGATTCCCAGGTTACGTCAGGGTTAGGGAATATGTTAGGCAAAAAGCCGGCACCAAGGCCTGAGTTTTGCTGTTGCAGCGTTGCACTGTACTGGTTGTTAGGTATTTGCTGATTACCGGTTTCTCCATAACCTAACCTAAACTTAATGTTATCTATGTACTTACGGGTATTTTCCATAAAAGGTTCATTACTAAGCTTCCATGAAACGGCTACTGCAGGAAAATAACCCCATTGGTTATCTGTAGTAGGGTCAAATTTAGAAGACCTGTCTCCCCTATAGGAAGCTGAAAGGCTGTATTTACCGTCAAAATCGTAAATTAAACGGGCAAAAAGCGAGTATAATGCCGCGCTGCCCCTATAGCTTGAAGCTTTAGTTTGTGCGGGGTCAGCCAGGTTAAGTCCAAAAGGGCTATTACTCTGAAAGCCTGTTGCCGTTGCAGAAATGCCTTCCCAGTGGCTATCATTAGCTTCCTGGCCTGCAAGGATTGTAAAGCTGTGCTTGCCAAACTTTTTATCATAGGTAAGCAGGTTTTTAAGGTTGATTGAATACCAGTTCTGCCTTCTTTCCGTAAGGTCGGCACTTTGATTTACCTGTACTCCCCAATTATAGGCAGGGGTAAAATCTGTATTCTCACTAAACTCGGTATTTGCGCCCAGCTCAACCCGGTATTTAAGGCCTTTTGCAATGTCAGCCTCAGCGTATACATTTCCTAAGAAGTTTTTCCTGATTAAGGTATTATCTTTGCTAAGTGCTTCAGCTACAGGATTAAAGTACGTGGCATTCATACTATTGTCTAAGGGGCCGGCAAAAGATCCATCAGAATTTCTTACCGGTATATCAGGAGATTGAAGTAATGTGTTGCTTATCAAGCCACCATAGCTTTGATTAATGGTAAGTATTTCATTAGTAATACCCGTATTGATATTAGCACCTACTTTAAGCCAGTCTTTAACCTTGCTGTCAAGATTTAATCGCATAGTATACCTTTTGTACCCGGAGCCGAGCAGTGTACCCTGCTGGTCTAAAAATCCGCCCGAAATATAGTATGATGTATTATCGCTGCCTCCTGAAAATGCTAATTGGTGGCTTTGTGTAATTGCAGTGCGGTATACTTCATCCTGCCAGTCTGTACCTTTGCCAAGAAGCTCAGGATGTGCAAACTCCGGCCTAAGCTGTTCTGCCGGTACGCCAAAAAGTAGTGATAAGGCATTTTGCTGCCTTGCATACTGGCTAAGGTTTAGCACATCAAGCTGCTTGTAAATTGTAGCAGCTGATGTGTAGCCTTCATAGCTTAATTTGCCTGTACCTTTTTTACCAGATTTTGTGGTGATGATTATAACACCATTTGCACCCCTTGAACCGTATATTGCTGTAGCTGAAGCATCTTTAAGAATGTCAATACTTTGAATATCGTTAGGGTTAATCATAGAAAGGGGGCTTACGGCATTATTACCGGCACCACCGCTGCTGCTAAAATCATTGCTTCCTGCAGGCCTTCCGCTCATAGATTTACCTGTTGCATCACCCGATACCGGAACACCGTCTATAATATATAACGGCTCGTTTGTACCTGTTATAGAGGTAGTACCACGCACATGTATAGAAACCGCACCACCCGGCGCGCCAGAGTTATTAGTTACGGTTACACCCGATGCTTTACCCTGAATCATCTGGTCTACCGTAGTTTGCTTAAGATTTTCAATATCTTTTGTTCGTATTGATGACACTGAGCTGTTAATGTCATCACGCCTTTGTGTGCCATAGCCTATTACTACAACTTCTTCAATGGCCGCGGTGTCTTCTTTTAGCGTAAGATTTATTTGTGTTCTGCCTTTTACATCAACTTCCTGTGTAACAAAGCCAATAAATGAATACACTAAAACGGCATCGGCAGGAGCTTCTATCCTGTACTGCCCTTCAAGATCGGTCACTACAACATTTTGAGTGCCTTTTACAAATACGTTAACGCCCGGTATGGTCATGCCTTTCTCATCGGCTACCACACCATTTACTGTGGTTTGTGCATACAGAGGAGCCGTGCAGCAAAACAGCAGCAAATAAAAGAGGGTCTTTCCCTTAGTACACCATTTTGTTAGTTCATGTAGTGTATTACCCATAATAAATTTGTGTTTGGTTAGTTACTAATTCTTAAATAAATAAACGCTAATATTTAGCTATCAATAATTTTAGGGTTGATTTATTGATAAAAACAAATTTATGGGACTTGTTAAGTATAAGTTAATATTATTTTATCATTTGATGATAATATTTTCTCTAACGTTTGCGTAATGCTTGCAGTATATGGTGCCTAGTGTTTTCAGACTTAATTTAAGTGACTGAAAAACAGGAGAGTGAAATGAGTTAAAGTGTCTTTTGCTGAAAAAAGCAATAATATTTTTTCATCATAAAAAGCGTTTCATGCCATAAAATTCCTCGCGGTACTGGCTTGGCGTAGTGTTTTTTATGCTTTTAAAAATACGATTAAAATTAGCAATATTATTAAAGCCTGATTTAAAGGCAATTTCACTTATGCTAAGGTCTTTTTCTACCAGCCAGCGTGCGGCATATCCCACCCGTATGTCATTAAGATAGTTTACAAATGTTTTGCCGGTGCGCTTTTTTATAAAACGGTTAAATGATACAGGGCTCATGCTGGCTACGTAGCTAACTTCGTCAAGTGTAATTTTGTCACTGAATTTTTTCTGGATGTACTCATACACCAGCTTCATTTTATCATCATCTTCAAAAACATCATTGTCTACGGTATAGGTGCTAAGCAGGCGCTGGTTGCGCGAGTTTGCCATATCATGCAGTATTGATATTATTTCCAGGAAATAATCCATACCGTCGCGTTTTGATATACGTATGATGCGTTCAGCAAGCTCTGCGCCGGTTTTTTTAGAGAATAATATGCCGTGGTTACTGCGGTTAAACATTTCTTTTATAGGCATCATTATGCGGCGTGCCAGCAAAGATTCGCTAAACAGGTCGTTGTGAAACTGTATGGTTATTTCGTGTATGTTGTTGTTTTTGCATTTGCCCAGTTCCCAACCGTGATACAGGTTTGGGCCTACCAGGACCAGCTCTACATCCTCTATTTCTTCGATATGATCACCCACAATCCGCTTTACGCCTTTTCCGTTGAGTATAAAGTTAATCTCATACTCAGGATGATAATGTATGGGGAATTCAAAAGTATCTTTAAGCCTGTCAAATACAAGAAAACTATCGCCTTTAGTAAGAGGGGGTATTTCGCGGTGAAACTTTTGATTGTCCATAATGAAATTTGTTTGCAATTATATGATATAATATTGATAAAATAATATTAACGTAAAATTAAGACAGCCTATATCTTTGGCATTATCAAAAAAGTGTTCTTAAAATTACACTGTTGTGAAATAATTGCCGAATAAATTAAGAATTTTATAAGCTTAGGGAATTCTTATTGAGACAGATGCAAATATAGATGAAAAATAAAATAACAATACTGCTGGCGGTTTTTTTTGTAATTTCCTGCAAAAGCACACGCAATAATACCACTTCGGTTTCACTTCCGTCAGACAAAGATGCTACTGCGGAAACGGTTGCGCTGTACAGAAATTTATTTAAAGCCCGTGAAAAAGGCTATATGTTTGGCCACCAGGATGCCCTTGCTTATGGTGTTAACTGGAAGTATGAAGAAGGCCGTAGTGATGTAAAGGATGTTACAGGAGATTACCCGGCCGTTTACGGCTGGGACCTGGGCCGTATGGAGAATAAAGAGGCTAAAGACCTTGATGGTGTGCCTTTTAACAAGCAACGTGAATATATAAAGCAGGTGTATGACAGAGGCGGTATTAATACATACAGCTGGCATATGAACAACCCACTTAGCGGCAAAGACGCATGGGATAATGCCCCCGGAACAGTAGCAAGCATACTGCCGGGAGGCGCAAAGCACGCACTATTTACAAAATGGCTTGATAATGCCGCTGAATTCATCCTTACGCTAAAAGGAAGTGATGGCAAGCTCATACCCATTTTATACAGGCCCTATCATGAATTTACAGGAAATTGGTTCTGGTGGTGCAAAAATACTACCACCCCGGAGCAATTTAAAGAACTGTGGAAGTTTACGGTAACCTACTTTCAGAACAAGGGCGTACACAACCTGATTTATGTGTATAATACCAGTGATGCTAATGTGTCTACTGAGGAAGAATTTGTGGAGTATTACCCCGGAGATGAATATGTTGACATGGTTAGCTTTGATATATACCAAGGCGGTTCGGAGGCACAAAAGCTTCAAAAGTTCTCAGGCGATACAAAAAAACTGATTGGTATTATAGAAAAGGTGGGTAAAGAGCATAATAAGCTTACCGCGATAGCAGAGACCGGCTTTGAACAAATTGAATATGCTGCCTGGTGGACAGAGACGCTAAAAAATGCTATTGGTAACGCTAAGATATCTTATGTGCTGGTGTGGCGCAACCATGGCTGGAATGAGCATATGACCCCGCCTCACATGCATTATTATGCACCTTACAAGGGGCATAAATATGAGCAGGACTTTATTAACTTTTACAACCTGCCCGAAACGCTTTTTCAGAGCGATATAACTAAATTGAATTTATATAAATAGAATATACAGGATGTTCCTGAACACGATATGAGATTAACGCCAATAGACCTCTGTATAATTGCCGGATATTTTATAATGATGATCATTATAGGCATCATTATGAAAAATCAGGCCAAAAAGAGCAAGGATAGCTACCTTATGGGTGGTAAAAAGCTGCCCTGGTATATGCTGGGACTTAGCGATGCCAGTGATATGTTTGATATTTCGGGCACCATGCTATTAGTCAGCATGGCCTTTTTATACGGGTTTAAAAGCGTATGGATACCATGGATGTGGCCGGTGTTTAACCAGGTGTTTTTAATGGTGTTTTTGAGTAAATGGCTCAGGCGAAGCAATGCTACAACAGGTGCAGAATGGCTGGGTACCCGCTTTGGCCTCACGGATAAAGGCGTGCGCGGAAGCCATGCTGTAGTGGTGGTATTTGCGCTTATGCTGTGTATTGGCTATATGGCCTACGCATTCGTGGGTGTGGGCGAATTTTTAGAGATATTCATTCCGTATGATGTTATTAAAGGGGCGGTGCCGTTTCTTGACCAGCATGTAGAGCAGTTTGCTGTGGGTACGGCGCAATATAATGAAGCATTATTAGCGGCTAAGCACTTCACCGCGCAGTTTTATGGTGTAAGCATCTGCCTTGTGGCTACGTTTTACAGTATTGTGGGAGGAATGCACGGCATTGTTCTTGCCGACTTCATCAAATATATGATCATGATTGTGTGCTCCATATTTGTGGGTACCATAGCCATGATACACCTGGCCGACTCAGGTATTGTATTTACCAGCAAAATGCCGCTCGGTTGGGATGACCCGTTGTTTGGAATGGAGCTGGGCCTTGACTGGCAAAACATATTGGCAGATGCCCAGGTAAAACTGGAAAAAGATGGTTATAAGCTTTTTTCTGCCGTAGTAGCTATGATGTTTTTTAGCGGTGTGCTTAAAAGCCTTGCCGGCCCTGCGCCAAACTATGACTGCCAAAAAATATTAAGTACAAAATCGCCGGAAGAAGCCAGTAAAATGAGTGGGTTTATATCTATCATATTACTCCCTATCCGTTATTTTATGACCATGGGTTTGTGTATACTGGGTGTTTTATATTTTAAAGATCTCAACCTGGGCCACAATGCCGATGGTATCAATTTTGAAAGTATTATGCCGGCCGTTATAAATAAATACCTGCCTGTTGGCCTGGTTGGGCTTGTGTTAGCCGGTTTCCTTGGGGCTTTCATGAGTAATTTCAGCGGTACGTTAAACGCCGGTCAGGCTTATATTGTTAATGATATCTACCTTAAATACTTTAAGCCTGATGCAGAGCGCAAATCCATCATTCGCATGGGTTACCTTTCGGGTGCTGTAATGGTAGTGCTGGGCGTAGGGCTCGGATTGATGATTAAGGATGTAAACACAATCTTCAATATTATAACGGCAGGATTATATGGTGGCTTTGTGTGTGCCAATGTGCTTAAATGGTACTGGTGGCGCTTTAATGCAAATGGGTTTTTCTGCGGTATGCTGGCAGGCATAGTGGCCAGCGCTGTACCGCCCATACTTTCATTATTCCACGTTACTGATTATTTTGAAGGGACGCGAATGCTGTATTTCTTTCCTGTTTTTCTTGTTATACAGTTTATTGCCTGCGTACTGGGTTCCTACTCTGCACCCCCTACCAATACCGAGACGCTGGTACATTTTTACAAAACCGTACGTCCGTGGGGTATGTGGAAGCCCATTCGCGAGATTGCCAGGCAGGAAGACCCAACCATTGAAAAGAATAAAAATTTCAGCATAAATATGGCTAACGTTGGCATGGGCATTGCCGGGCAAATACTGCTCACGCTGCTGCCTATGTACTTTATACTCGGCAAGTGGACAGGATTTGGCATCGTGCTGGTGCTGCTGGCAGTAATATTTGCAATCATGAAAAAGACCTGGTGGAACAGGCTTACAGATTTTTAATACAATACTTTAATTACTACTAATAATAAACAGGTAGCGATATGATTACGGATAGCACGGTTAAAATACCTAATTATGAGGCGTTGGTACAGGCGCATAGAGAACTGACAGAAAGACAAAATGAACCTGTTGCGCAAAACAACGGTGTTTATACAAGATACAAGAATCCTGTGGTTACCGCAGCACATGCCCCAATTTGCTGGAGGTATGACCTTAACCCCCAAACTAATCCATTTGGTATGGAGCGCATAGGGATAAATGCGGCGTTTAATGCCGGCGCTACTAAATTTAACGGTAAGTACATACTGGCTGTAAGGGTAGAGGGGTCAGACCGCAAATCGTTTTTTGCTATTGCTGAGAGCCCTAACGGCGTAGATAACTTTGTATTTTGGGATAAGCCCTGTGTGATTCCGCAAATAGATGGCAACCCGGATACGAATGCCTATGACATGAGGCTTACACAACACGAGGACGGCTGGATATACGGCATTTTTTGTACAGAGCGTAAAGATCCTAATGCACCGGCCGGAGACACCAGTATGGCGATCGCTAATGCCGGTATTGTTCGTACCAAAGACCTTGAAAACTGGGAGCGTTTGCCAGACCTAGTAAGCAACACCGGGCAGCAGCGCAATGTTGTAATGCACCCCGAGTTTGTAAACGGCAGGTATGCGCTATATACACGACCGCAGGATGGTTTTATAGACGTAGGCAGTGGCGGCGGAATAGGCCTGGGTTTTATAGATGATATGGAAAATCCTGTGGTTCAGGATGAAAAAATAATCTGTGGTAAAGTATACCACACTATATATGAGCTAAAGAATGGCCTTGGGCCAGAGCCTATAAAGACAGATAAAGGATGGCTGCACCTGGCACATGGCGTACGCAATACTGCTGCCGGGCTTCGCTATACGCTATATATGTTCATGACTGACCTTAACGATATAGCTAAAGTAATACATCAGCCGGCAGGCTATTTTATGGCGCCTGAAGGAGAAGAGCGTATTGGCGATGTAAGTAACGTACTGTTTTCAAACGGCTGGATTGCTGACCAGGATGGTAAAGTTTATATTTATTACGCGTCCTCTGATACAAAGATGCACGTTGCGGTATCTACTGTAGAAAGGCTTATAGATTATGTAATAAACTCGCCGGAAGACACATTTACCTCAGCCGGTTCTGTGCAAACCATTATCAGCCAGGTAGAAAATAACCTTAAATTTTTATAATGGCCTTAAAAGAGGAAATGTTTAATGAGTTGCTTTCAATTTTGGATTACTGGGAAAGCAATACAGTAGATGATAAAAATGGCGGTTTTATAGGTACCATTGACTGTAATGACAGTAAAGATTTTGAGGCCGATAAGGGCTCAGTTATGAATGCCCGCATCTTGTGGGCATTTTCAGCTGCATACCCCGTCACAAAAAAACAAAGGCACCTGCAATTGGCCGAAAGGGCATTTGAATATATATCAAAACATTTTTATGACCCTGCGCACGGCGGCATTTTTTGGAGCCTGAATGCCGATGGCACTCCTAAAGATACAAAGAACCAGGTATACGCGCTGGCCTTCACCATTTATGGTTTAGCAGAATTTTATTCGGTAACAAATAGCACACAGGTACTGCAACTTGCTACCGCTCTTTACAAAAAAATAGAGCAATACAGTTTTGATCCGGTGAACGCCGGTTATTTTGAAGCCTTTACACAAGACTGGCAGCCCATAGCTGACCTTCGTCTAAGTGATAAAGACGCTAACGAGGCCAAAACCATGAATACCCACCTGCATATTGTAGAAGGGTATGCCAATCTTTACCGCGTGTGGCCTGATGCCGGCCTTAAAGCGGTTATCACTCAGTTACTACACACTATAAATACATACTTTGTTGATGCCGAAAGTGGGCACCTGCGCCTCTTCTTTAATCAAGTGTGGATAGAAAAGCCCGATGTAATATCATACGGGCATGATATCGAGGCAGCCTGGCTGCTGCAATGGTGTGCTGAGGTAATTGAGGATCAGGAGCTGATTGCCATTTATAAAAAGAACGCCATAATTATGGCCGATGCCACATTTGAAGGCATTGATGATAAAGATGGCGGGCTTTGGTATGAGTATGATCCTGAAAATAAAATGCTGATTGCCGAAAAACACTGGTGGCCTCAAAGCGAATTGCTTATAGGCATGGTAAACGCGTGGCAAATTACCGGCGATAAAAAATACCTTGATGCAGCACAGCATAACTGGCAGTTTATTAAGCAACATATTCTTGATGCAAAAAACGGCGAATGGATTTGGGGAGTAGATTCCGGTTACAACAAAATTCAAAAAGATAAAGCAGGTTTCTGGAAATGCCCATACCACAACAGCAGGACGTGCTTAGAACTCATTACCAGGCTATAGCATAAGAAAATTGTATAAATAGTATCTTTTTTTGACAAAAAAGCAGTACAGCGCAAACGATTGAAACAGTAATTTGGTACGATAATAATTACGAGTTTAAAAATGAACCAGGATTGATATTGCAGAAAACGATTATGAAGAAAATACATGTTTTAGCAGCGGTCTGCACACTGTTTTTGTTGGGATCGTGTGGTAGTGAAGACGACGGTTTTACCAGCATTACCGATGATGCCCCGCTGGTGGCAGAAGAAGATGTTGTAACACCAGCTAACGTGCGCTCTTATATGGTAGATGCAAATGCTACCGATGAGACTGTTGCCTTGTTTTACAACTTGTGGAAGCTTCAAAAAACAAAATACCTTATAGGTCAGCAGGATGCCTTTAACGGCTTTTATGGCGCGGGTGGTGATAGTGATATAAAAAAAGCCACAGGTAAAGACCCCGGACTGTTAGGATCAGACTTTATGTTTATTACAGATGACCAGAACACGGGGGAGGACTGGAACTGGTTTCATCAGCAGGAAGTTATCATAACCGATGATATGAAAGAAGCTTATAACAGAGGCATGGTTAACATTATGAGCTGGCACATACGGGAGCCTTATGAGGGTGCCAGTTTTTATACAAATGACATGACTGATTTTCAAAAGCAAAATGCCTTTGCAAGCATACTGCCCGGTGGCGAGAACCACGAATATTATAAGGCAAAGCTTGATAAAGTAGCCAGTGTGCTCAATAATCTTAAAGGAGCCGATAATAAGCTCATACCGGTTATTTTCAGGCCATTTCATGAGTTTGATGGCAACTGGTTTTGGTGGGGGGCTGCATGGTGCACGCCGGCGCAGTACCAGCAGGTATGGCAGTTTACGGTACAATACCTTCGTGATACAAAAAATGTGCATAATGTGCTGTACTCCTATGCCCCTGATAACAGTTATACAACTTCTGGCCAGTATTTGCAACGCTATCCCGGTGATGAATTTATAGATGTTTTAGGAATGGATAACTATGGCGACCTTGCAGCCGGAGCAAGCAACGGTATAGCCACAGCAAATAATAAGCTTAAAATGGTATCTGACCTTGCCCAGCAAAAAGTAAAGATTGCCGCGCTTACAGAAACCGGCTGGTATGTATCAGGAAGTACGGCCCCCATCAATGGTTTCTTCAATAACAATATTTACAAGGTAATGACCGATAATGATGTTAAGCTGGCCTTTGTAATGTTCTGGAATAACAGTAATTCGGGTTATTATGTGCCGCCAAGCGGGCAAACCAATACGCAGGATTTTATAGATTTTGCTAATAAGCCGGAATCGTTTATGCAAAATAACATGCCGGATATGTACACCATTCCCGCTGAATAATTTTAAGATTGAAACATAAATTTTGGGTTAATAAATGTTTGTTTTAAAGGCGCGGTACATTACATCGCGCCTTTTTGCGGCATAAATATAAAAATATGAACAAAATAATTAAAGCATTTTTATGCATTAGCCTTTTGCAGGCGACATTTTCTGTAAATGCACAAAATACACAACCAGAACGTATCACGGTTAAAGGCACAAGGTTTTACAAAGGCGATAAGCCTTATCATTATATAGGTGCCAATTACTGGTATGGCACCTTACTTGGCTCAACATCGGTAGGAGATCGTAAGCGCCTTTCCGAGGAACTGGACCAGCTCAAAGCTAACGGAGTAGACAACCTGCGCATACTGGTAGGTGCCGAAGGCGGTACGCAGGATTTTACGGTAGCTCCGGCATTGCAAACCAAACAAGGGGAATATGATCAAAACCTGCTCGATGGGCTTGACTATCTGCTTTCAGAAATGCGTAAGCGTAATATGTATGCGGTGCTATACCTTACAAACAACTGGGAGTGGAGCGGCGGTATGGCACAATACCTGGAATGGAATGGCTATGGCGTCCTGCCCAATCCTAATATAAAGCCCAATACGTGGCCGCAATTTATGGACTATGTAAAGCAGTTCCATAAGTGCTCACCGTGCCGTGAGGCGCTTAAAAAGCATATCGCATACATTGTAGGGCGCACTAATCAATATACAAATGTAAAGTACGTTGATGATACCACCATTATGGCATGGCAGGTGGGCAATGAGCCCCGGGTTTTTACCGCAGATAATGAAGCAGCTTTTACTAATTGGTTAACGGATGTTGTAGATGCTATTGATGCCTTAGACCCTAACCATCTTATTTGTACAGGAAGCGAAGGCAAGGCCGGATCGGCAGATGATATTGAAATTTTTGAACGAACTCATAATAATCCTAAGATAGATTACCTCACCATGCACATATGGCCTAAAAACTGGGGATGGTATAAGCATGATGATGCTAAAAATACACTGCCTAAGGCAATTACAGGCGCGCTTGAATACATAGACCAGCATATAGCGGTTGCCCAGCGCCTTGGAAAGCCTATTGTTTTAGAGGAGTTTGGCCTGCCAAGAAAGGGCGAAAGCCTCGACCAAACCACAGCAGTAGAAGACAGGGACGCCTTTTATAAAGCCATCTTTACAAGGCTTGCTAAAAGTGTAAAGAACGATGAAGCCTTTACGGCTCTTAACTTTTGGGGATATGGCGGTACAGGCAGGAACAACCCGGCTAACGGCCACTGGAAAAAAGGCGATGACTTTACGGCTGACCCTCCGCAGGAGCCCCAGGGACTCAATAATGTTTTCAGTACAGACTCGTCTACACTCAGGTTAATAAAGAAATTCAATAAGAAAATAAGCAGATAGGGGATGTGTCCTTTATCTTGCCGGCATTAGTTTTTTGTATATTTGGAAAAAATAAAATGCCTGATCTTTGCCCCTGCAGCTCGTTAAAGCCGTTTTCTGAATGTTGTGAACCTTACATCAAAGGGCTTGCAAACGCACCTACGGCAGAGGCGCTTATGCGCTCGCGCTACTCAGCTTATGCGGTTCATGATGCAGAATACCTGTACAATACATCGGCTCCTGCCATGCGCAGGCATCTTACAAAACCGTCAATATTGCATTGGGCCAAAAGTAACCACTGGGTTAAGCTTGAAATTGTGAGGGCTACTGTTAATATGGTAGAATTTAAAGCATATTACCTTGATAATAAGCTACAGGCACGGGTGCACCATGAGGTTTCCATCTTTGTACAACAAAATGGTACATGGTTGTATGAGGATGGGTCTTACACGTAACAAAAAAAGCTGCACTATATGTGCAGCCTTTTTGTTTTTATATTTGAAACTTAATTTAGGTGCTGTACTTTAAAATCGCCGTTTACACCGCCGCTGGCAATGTTAATAGATTCGCGCTCACGCTGTGATGCCTCGTGTTTACTTTCTTCGCGGCCGTTTTCTTCCATACTTGAACTGTTTTGTTTTTCTGCCATAGATGCTGTAGCGCTATCGGGCAATATTACACCAAGCGCGCCCTGTGCTTTATTCATGAAACCGGGTTGTACAGTAGCATCACCTTTCATAAGTGCATCATACCCACCTTTAGCTACATCTGCCGGGTCATATAAATCACCTTCTTTGTAAACTACTGTATTTTCTGCTTTTGCTTTATGAAACCAGTCAGTATCTGTAGCCCATGGCAACAGCGCCGTAACGGTAACATTTGTGTCTTCGAGCTCGTTTACTAATGCTTCTGAAAACGAAAGCACAAACGCTTTTGTAGCAGCATAAACCGCCATATAAGGTGCCGGTGTTTTGCTGTAAGAAGAGGCGAGCTGCAAAATCCTGCCACTATTAGCTGCAACCATGTCCTTCAGGAAGTATTTTGTCAGGCTTATAAGCGCCACAATATTAAGCTGCACGAGGTCAATATCCCTCTCAAGCTCGGTTTTATGAAACCTGCCCCATTCGCCCTGCCCGGCGTTATTAACCACGTATTCTATATTTACGCCAAGGCTTTGGCTTTGCTCATACACCATTTTAGGTGCCTCTGCTGTAAAAAGATCTGCTGTAATAGTGTGTACGGTAATGTTGTTAATTTGGCGCATTTCATTGGCCGTTTGCTGAAGGTTGTCTTCGTTACGGGCAACCAGCACCAAATTGATATTATCTTTAGCAAACAATTTTGCCAGTTCGTAGCCTATACCGCTCGTGGCGCCGGTAATAAGGGCAAATTTTCCTGAATTTTCCATAGTAGTTGTTTAATTTAAAGTAACTTTTTGTTTGTCCTAAATTACTGACTATAGAAGGGCAAGCCTGTTAATTGCCCGTTAATCCGGCGTTAAATGTAGCAGTCCTGAAATAAAGGTTTTTTATCTTTAAAATAATACAATTGTTAAGCCATGGAACAATATCGTAATAAGGAAGGCCACTCTGGTGTAACGGCCTATAAGATTGAACCTGAGGGTATTTTGGTAGAATTTAACCATGATGCAGCATACCGCTACACGTATGCCAGCGCCGGAAAAAAAACTATAGAAAAGATGAAAAATCTTGCTAAAGAGGGGAAAGGCCTTAGTACATATATAAGCAGGGACGTACGCGATAAATTTGAAGAAAAAATAAGGTAATATGGATTTGATAGAATTATTAGGGCTCTTTGCGGCATTGTTCACCACAGTAGCTAACATACCGCAAACTATAAAAGTTATACGCTCAGGATCTACAAAAAGTATTTCTGCAATTACCTATTCACTATTGTTTTTAGGCATGTGTTTATGGGTGGTTTATGGCATCTGTAAAGATGACTTTCCTATTATACTTGCTAACGGAATAGCCGCCCTGTTGTGTGGGATAATATTATTTATAAAGGTGGTGGCTATAATCAGGAAACAGGACAACGAGTAGTTAAATGTTATAATATTGCTAATTACATTTATGTTAAGACTATGCATAGCATTTTCGTAATAACTTTAATGCATAAAACTAAACCTTATAAAATGAAAAACTTCAGAGTATTAAAAAACAGCATGCTTATTGCTGTTGCCGCCACGGGATTGCATGCAGTAACATCATGCGAGAGTTGCTCGCGTAAAGATGAGGCAGGAAATAACCAAACGGCTGGTACCCATGATACTGTATATATAGACACCTGTATGTCTCCCCATGATTCTTTAATGAAAGATGGTGCTTCCGGCACGGGATACGTACCGATGGGAAGCAGGTCAGGTTCAGGAAACGCCGCATCGGGTGCTACTCCTTCAGGAGGTAGTAATGGTTCGGGTACTTCCGCAGGAGGTTCTAAAAGCACACTGACGCAGGAAGAAATAGACAGCCGTGTAGAGAACAGCAGCAGCCAGGCTACAAAAAATGGTAAACCCATTAACAGTGGTGGTACTTCGGGCACGGGTAGTGGCACGGGAACCGGAAGTACAGGTAACAACTCACGGGTTACAACAAAAGAAGACCAGTTAAAAAATTAAATTTATATAGTATGTTACAAGCTGATAACCCAGGGCAAGGCAACCGGGGCGGCCAGGAATATGGTGAAGGAAACTTTCATCAAAGCCAGCGTAACCAGGACAGCCAGCGCCACCAGACTACTCCCGATGAGGAGCAGTTAAAAAAAGAAAATAGAGATTCAATTCCATCTGAGGAAAAGGAAAGTGATAAATTTAGTCCCGGCGAAGCTGATAACTATAACCCCGATGAATTTGCTACAGATTAATGACTATATGCAATTATCTACCGCAAAAAGGTATCGGTTAATTTAAATTTAAAGAACATTTTATGCTACCCTGGCCTGAAATAGCGCTTAGACTCGCACTTGCGGCCATTTTTGGCGGAGCTATAGGCATAGAGCGTGCACGCAAAGACTGGGCTGCCGGGCTCCGCACACATATGATGGTAAGCATGGGCTCTGCACTTATAATGCTTGTTTCATCATTTGGTTTTGGAGATGTTGTGGGTAAGGGCTATGCAGAACTTGACCCATCGCGCGTGGCAGCTCAAATTGTAAGTGGAATTGGCTTTATAGGGGCCGGAGCTATACTATTTAGAAAACCATCTACTGTTTTAGGCCTTACAACGGCCTCCGGAATATGGACGGTTGCAGGGATAGGTATGGCAACCGGTGGGGGTATGTATTTTGCCGCAGGAGTTGCCACCGTGTTTTCAATTTGTATTTTGTGGGCCATGCAGCCCTTACAAAGGATGGTTAGCAGTAAGTTTAAAATGAAAACACTTAAGATAGTAGCTGATGTAAAAACAGATCCAATACAAATAATCAATAAGCTTTTAGAAGATAACGATGTGGATTTTTCTAATTTTTCAATTTCCCGCTCATCAAAAAGCCTTATTATTGAATTGATACTGGATAGGCCCGGCAATAAAAAGCTTATTAATATTGCCGATGCCATTCAAAAAGAACCTTATGTAAAAAAAATATCCTGGGATAAATAGATTAGGTGAAAATTGTAACAGTTTCCTGCTGTAATTTTTGGGGTGTGCCTGTTTCCATGTAACGTTTAAAGCCCATTACATCTTTGCGAACCATTTTTTCAAATACCGGGTTTAGTGTTCTGGCTATTTCTTCGCCCGCCTGGCCAAGTGGCGCATGATAAGAAAACACAACGTGCACTAGTGTGCCTAATTCTCCCGCATCTTTAAATTCTACCTTGCCGGCATGGCGCACGGCACTACCGGGTAACGATCGCCAGCCTATAAACCTGTGAGGCTCTTCGGCAACAATCTCAGCCTGCCAGCTTATTTCCTTACCCAGTCCGGGCAGTACTACTTTCCATTCACTAAGGGTATCGCTTAAAACGGTTACACTCTCCAGGTGCTCCATAAATAATGGCAGGTTGCCCAGGTGGCGCCAAAAATTATACACCTCGTCCATAGGGCGCTTTACAATGAGCCTCGCGTGAATATTAATGTTAGAATCCCGGTGTTTTGCCGGCTTTCCTATAGATCTGCCTGTGCCTGAATCTTTTAAAAAGCCTTTAACGCCACGGTATATCATAAAGCCGGCGGCGGCAATTTCTAAAATGCTTTTCTTTTCCCTTTTTAAAGCATCATACAACAGATAGGCACCGCCCACAATAGATACTACTTTTTCTATATCGCCAACGGCTTTCTCACTCTTTATCACTGAAAGGTTATTGAGCTTTTCCATATTGATGTTTTGATGGTTATTTGCAGCCTAAAAATACTAAACAACGTGTATAAACCCATATGGTTTAACACTATGTTACCAATAAAAATCCCGCAAGCGCGGGATTTGACTCGCAGCCACTTGCTGCAATGTATTGACATCGGTTTATTATGGCCTTGCCGGCGTAGCAGGTGGCATTGTTGTAGGTGTAGTAGTACCTGGCGTTGTTGCCGGAGTGGCAGGGTTGCCCGGCGCTGTAGTTTGTGGCACAGTAGATCCTGGTTGTGTTGTAGGCTGTGTTGGCATGCCCGGCTGTGGTTCATTAGGCCTAGTGGCCGGAAGCGGCGTTACGGGCGGTGTGGTTGCCGGAGTTGTTGTCTGTGCTTTACGTGCGTTGCTGTTAGGCGCATTAGGATTTCGGCGTTGCTCCGGTGTACTTATGTTTCGGTCATCATTGTTTGTACGCGTACGGTCTGTTGATGTACGGCTCCTGTCAGCTTTATTATTGCTTATGGTGTCAGTCTGTGCCGAAGCCATCCCAAAGGCCAGTAGGGCACATGCGGTATAAAATAACTTTTTCATCTTTCTAATATTTTGGTTTATATATTTAAAGGTACCTTAGTTACCTTAACAAAGGCTTCATTTTCACAGTATTTAACCCCTTTTTAACCCTGCTTTTACATTGCTTTACAAAAGAATGTTAACTGCACTTACATGTTTAAAATAAAATAGGCTTTTGACATTATTGTATATGGTTAAGAAAACGTTTTTTGTGTAACTTGGCGACTCATTAACCAAACATGCACTGTATGAATATTTTTAAAAAAATTCTACTTTTTTTTACTTTACTGATAATTACCGTTGCAACACTTTCATTTGAAGTTTCTGATAAACAGGTGTATACCCTTCTGGGCCGCACAGAGCAGCTGGAAGGTGGTGGAATAGCCCTTATAAGTTCGGCATCATCAGTTACTTTTGGTTTTAAAGGAGATAAATGCGATATCAGCCTTCGCGCGCAGGATAACCGCTCAGAACACCACGCTTACATTGTGGTAGAGCTTGATGGACAGTATTACAGCCGTTATAAAGTACTTCCTGCCGGCACAATAATTTCTATTATGGCAAGTGGCTCATCTAAATCGCACACGCTCTCTGTATACAAAGCTACCGAGGCAACTACAGGAGAGGTAATCTTTTTGGGGGCAGTAGGCACATTAATAAAAGCACCACAAAAATCAAAAAAGAAAATTGCCTTTATAGGCGACTCAATAACCTGTGGTATGGGCAATGATGCCGATGAAATGCCTTGTGGCTCAGGCGAATGGTATGACCAGCACAATGCTTATTATTCTTACGCGTCTATTGCAGCACGCACCGTTGGGGCAGATTATGTTCTAAATTCGGTTTCCGGTATTGGTATGTACCGCAACTGGAATGATGAGCATAAAGAAGAGCCCATCATGCCCGATGTATATGAAAACCTGTATCTTAATAAAGATACGTCAAAAAAATATGATTTTGCCTTTGTGCCAGAAGTCACCTGTATAGCATTAGGTACCAATGATTTCAGTGACGGTGATGGTAAAAAACAGCGGCTTCCTTTTAACGAAGATAAGTATGTAGCTAACTACGTGGCCTTTATAGCTACAGTTTACAAGCATGCTCCTAAAACACAAATAGTACTTCTTACCAGCCCTATGGTTACCGGACCTAAGGCTGAAACATTTATAAAATGCCTTAACAGGGTAAAAGAAGAGGTTAATAAACAGGGCGGGCATCCTGCGGTACAGGTGTTTACGTTTAAAGAAGTTACCCCGCACGGTTGTGGTTTTCACCCCGCTATAGAAGATGATAAAGCCATGGCAGCGCAGTTAGCGCCTTACCTAAAATCTCTTTATAAATAATGGGCGCTCTTAACGCACTACTAAAAAGCCTGCTGCTGCTAACAACCTGCACTGCAATGGCAAATGTAACCTTGCCTTCGGTTTTTAGCGATAATATGGTGTTGCAGCGCAATGCTGAGGTTAAACTGTGGGGATGGGGTAACCCATCCGAAAAAATTACCATTACTACAGGGTGGGATAACGCACAGTATGAAGTGGTGCCCAGTGAGCAGGCAACCTGGCAGGTTGTTATAAAAACACCCGGAGCCGGTGGTCCGTATACTCTTAGTTTTAAGGGGTATAATGAGGTAACCCTTCAAAATGTAATGCTGGGTGAAGTATGGATATGCAGCGGCCAGAGTAATATGGAGTGGACGGCATCATCTGGCATTGAGGGTGCTGAAGCTGAAATTGCTAAGGCTAACTACCCTAATATCAGGTTTTTTACTGTTCCTAAAATTACTGCAATGGCGCCGCAGGTTAACATGCAGGGCAACTGGCAAGCCTGCACGCCACAAACCATGAAATATTTTAGCGCAATAGGATATTTCTTTGCCCAAAAGCTTCAGGAAGAACTTAAAGGTGTTCCCGTTGGCGTTATCAACTCAAGCTGGGGTGGCACTCCCGCCGAGATTTGGTTTTCAGCAGATTATATTGCAAATGACAACGTTTTAAGCCAGGCGGCTTCAAAGCTTAGTAAAGCGCCTTACGGGCCGGTAGAGCCGGGCCGTGCCTGGAATGCCATGATTAATCCGCTAATAAACTTTAAGATAGCCGGTGCGCTTTGGTACCAGGGGGAAAGCAATGTGGGCAGCGAAGTATATAATAAAACATTAGGTGGTCTAATTGCTTCATGGCGAAAGGAATGGGGTTATGATTTTCCGTTCTATTTTGTGCAGATAGCTCCTTATAGATATGACGGTGGCACAACCCAGGGCGTCGTTATTCGCGATGCGCAGCGCAGTGTGCTTGCAGAAGTGCCTAACACAGGTATGGCCGTTATTAGCGATGTGGGAAATGTTAGCGATATCCATCCCCGAAATAAAAAACCGGTAGGTATTAGGCTGGCTAATATGGCTTTAAGCAAAACTTATGGTGTGGATAAGGGTGTTATAGAGAGTCCCCTATATAAAGAACTAAAAATATCGGGCAATAAGGTAACAGTATACTTTGATAATGCTGAAGGTCTTCATTTTAAGGGTAAAACCTCTCATTTATTTGAGGTTGCGGGTGCCGATGGCGTTTTTTACCCGGTTACCGCTAAAATCGAAAAGAATACCGTCATACTAATTTCAAAGGAAATTAAAGTACCTGTATATGTGCGCTTCGCGTGGCATAACGTTGCAGTAGCCGATATGTTTAACGGCGCTGGCCTCCCGGCATCATCCTTTATAACTGAATAACCAACACATGAAACCAACCTTAATATTACTGGCATTGCTTGCTGTGGGCATTGCTAACGCACAGAAAAAGAAGACTATGGATAATACGCAAACTACTGAGCAAAAGATAGATGCATTGCTGGCAAAGATGACCCTTGAAGAAAAAGTAGGCCAGATGAACCAATATAATGGCTTTTGGGATGTAACAGGACCATCGCCTAAAGAAGGCAATGCTGCCCTGAAATATGAACACCTGCGCAAAGGCTGGGTAGGTTCTATGCTTACTGTTAGAGGTGTTAAAGAGGTTAAGGCAGTGCAAAAAATAGCGGTGGAGGAAACCCGCCTTGGTATACCGTTAATTATTGGGTTTGATGTAATACATGGATATAAAACGCTAAGCCCTATACCGTTAGCTGAAGCCGCCAGTTGGGATATGCCTGCTATTCGCCATTCGGCTGAAGTAGCTGCGGGAGAGGCTTCTGCATCGGGTATTAACTGGACATTTGGGCCAATGGTAGACATTAGCCGCGATGCCCGCTGGGGCCGTGTTATGGAAGGTGCCGGCGAAGACCCGTACCTGGGCAGTAAAGTGGCAACCGCAAGGGTGCAGGGCTTTCAGGGTGAGACAGTTGCCGATTTGGCTAAGCCCAATACCATTGCCGCATGCGCAAAGCATTTTGCAGGCTATGGCTTTGCCGAGGCAGGCCGCGACTACAACACGGTAGATATGGGCAATGCAACGCTGTATAATACTGTGCTTCAGCCATTTAAGGCTGCTAATGATGCCGGTGTGCGTACGTATATGAACTCTTTTAACATACTTAACGGCGTGCCTGCTACAGGTAACGCCTTCTTACAAAGAGAGATACTGAAAGGAAAATGGGGTTTTACCGGTTTCGTGATAACCGACTGGGCTTCAATACGGGAGATGATTGCGTGGGGTTATGCTGCCGATGGTGCCGAGGCATCGCAAAGGGCGGTAACAGCCGGTGCTGATATGGACATGGAAAGTCATTTGTATGTATATGAGCTTGTTAAGCTGGTAAATGAGGGTAAAGTAGATATTTCGTTAGTGGATGATGCTGTGCGCCGCATCTTAAGAGTTAAGTTTGAGCTTGGCTTGTTTGACGATCCCTACCGCTATTGCGATGAGAAACGCGAGAAAGCTACCATTGGCAGCAAGGCTAACCATGATGCTGTTTTAGATATGGCTAAGAAGTCAATTGTGTTGTTAAAGAATGATAATCAGCTACTTCCGCTTAAAAAGAGTGGCCAGAAGATAGTGTTAATAGGCGCTTTGGCAGCGGATAAGAACAGCCCGTTGGGCAGCTGGAGGATTGCCAGCGACGACAATACAGCTGTTTCTGTGCTTGAGGGCATGCAACAGTACAAGGGTAATAGCCTGACCTATGAGAAAGGTGCCGACCTTATAGTGGGCGAGGCCACGTTTTTGCAGGAAGTGGTGTACAACACTACCGATCGCAGCGGCTTTGAAGCGGCTAAAAAGGCTGCTGCTCAGGCAGATGTGGTAGTAATGGTGCTGGGAGAACATGGCTTTAGCAGTGGCGAGGGCCGCAGCCGCACCAACCTTGACCTGCCCGGAGTGCAACAAGAGCTTCTGGAGGAAATTTATAAAGTCAATCCGCGTATAGTGCTGGTTCTCAATAATGGGCGACCGTTAGCACTGCCTTGGGCATCAGAGCATATACCTTCTATTGTAGAGGCATGGCACTTAGGTACCGAGACAGGTAATGCTGTGGCCCAGGTACTTTATGGCGATTATAACCCAAGCGGCAAACTGCCAATGAGCTTCCCAAGAAATGTGGGCCAGGTGCCTATCTATTACAACCTGCACAGCACCGGAAGGCCTGTAAATGCTGATAGTAACGTGTTTTGGTCGCACTACGGCGATGTAGAAAAGACCCCCCAGTATGCCTTTGGCCATGGCCTTAGTTACACTACTTTTGAATACAGTGCGCCTACATTAGACAAAAAGAGCTATAGTAAAGGTGAAGCTGTAAAAGTATCTGTAACCATCAAAAATACAGGAGGTTATGATGGTAAAGAGGTTGCACAGCTCTACATTCAGGATGTGGCTGCCAGCCTTTCGAGGCCGGTTAAGGAGCTGAAAGGCTTTGAACTGGTAGAGATTAAGAAAGGCGAAAGCAAAACCATCACGTTTGCGCTGACCGAGAAGGAGTTAGGCTTTTTTGACAATAATGGCAACTATCTGGTTGAGCCCGGTACGTTTAAATTGTATGTGGGAACGGCATCGGATGAGGTACAGGAAACATCATTTGAACTGAAGTAGTTTTTACAGAAAATACTTACTCCGAGATGCTTAATATTTCACTTTCGGAGTTTGGATTCGCTTAAAAATCACGTTAAAAAATATAATGATCAGGGGGCCGGTTTTCCGGCCCCCTTTATTTTTATAAAAAGTAATATTTTTCTCAAGTTATTTTCAAGATGGAAATAATGCCTTCCATAATAATTTTTTGAGCGGAATTTTTTAACATATTTGCATCAACAAAACCTAACTACATGTCGCTTCACAAAATTTTAGTATCAGCCGCCATCATTTTAATTTTCGGATGCAAATCTTTTTCGCAGGAATGCAAAGTAATTACTCCGGCATTTGCCGACAAATATGAAGGGGAATGCAAAAAGGGGTTGGCGCAGGGCCTGGGCGAGGCATGGGGAAATACTACTCATTATAAGGGCGAGTTTAAAAAAGGGGCTGTTACCGGCAAAGGTACCCTGTATTTTAAAGACGACAGTACCTACACAGGCGCAGTACAGGATGGCATACGGGAAGGCAAAGGCGAAATGCTGTACAAACTGGCTAACGGTACTGATGTTCGAGACAGTATTGTACAAGGCTACTGGAGTGCCGATGTTTACCGGGGTAAAAGCTACACCACCTATAAGGTTAACAGCAGCGCCAGCTTTGCAAGCTATGATATATCGCCTTCATCGGGCAGCGGCGATTTGCTTACGTTTGAGGTAACCAGCACATCCGGCACACCTAATACAGGTAACGGCATCTATGTGTCAAGCCTGGTGGTTAAGTGCAACAATGGTGAAGGTTGGGGCAGGCTTATTTCGAGCTATGATTCTAATAACACATCGTTTACAACACTGCAAATAACCTGTTTCCCGGCACTTATTCAGGGCAGGCTTACTAACGGGAATACTTTTGAAATGGAACTGTACAAGGCTGCCGACTGGAAGATTAAGTTTTACATCAACAGGTAAGCTATTTTGTAACCGTAACGCTAAACACGTTAGAGGGCTGTGTGTTTTCTTCAGTACAATCCTGGTGCGGTGGGCAAGGGGCCATTTTCATGGTATAGCTGCCCGGCTTTAAAGCTTTAAACCTGTAAATGCCGGTACCTGCACAGCCATCGCAGCCCTGCTCTAAAAAATCAGGGATAAACGTGCTGTACTCTAACGCAAGCCCCGGCTTAGGGTTAAGCCATACTGTGGCTGTAGACGATCCGCGGTCGCGCAGCTTAAAGGTAAATGTCTCTCCCACCGCAATGTCAAAGCTGCCATTTTCGCCATCCTCAAAATAATTATGGTATTCATCATAATATAATATCCCTATAATAGCTGCAAAAGCTATCGTAAATATTATCAGTCTCTTATATACTTTTTTCATGGCTGGGTAAAGGTTAGATCTATATCTAAATCAAATGTACCGGAATTTAAGATTACTTTTTATTTAAGCCTTTTAAACCTGTTGCCGTTCCATTTGTATATTTCCGGAATAATTGCATCTCCATAAAACTGGTCAGTAGAAGCATCTATTAAAACGGTAGCATCAGTTATTAGTATAAAACTGTCTTTTTCATATTTAAAGCCATAGTAACCGTCTGCCTCCTTAAGCCCAAGGGTGCCGGTAAAAATTTTTCCATCGTTGCGGTCAACAATAAAAAGTTGTTGGCACATGGCCCCGCAGCTTTTTTCAATGAGGGTATAGTGGCCGCCAAAGTTGATTCCATCTTTACAGCCTTCAGTAATAAAGGCTACATATTCAGCGTCATTTCCATAAGGGTTGTTTTTAAAATCAGGGGCCGCAACCGCACTTTTATACATTGGGGCTTTGTAGGCCTCAAAAGGATATTTTTGTAAAAACGGAAATTTTTCCTTAACCCTTATCAAGCTGTCCTCTTTAATTTTTTCTTCCTGAGCTGCTGTAAATACAGGTTGAAGGCTATTATTATGATTTACAACAGTATCTGCTTCAGGCTTTTTTTCAGGGGCGTTAGTGCCAGGTGTTTTAACCGGGCTGTTGCAGGCCAGAAATAGTGCCGTAGTTAAAAGGTTGAGGATGATTTTCATTATTGGAGGTTATTTAGGCTTGAATAGGGTATCGTCTACGTGTTTTGCTATATAAGCTGATTTTAATCATAACTGCCTAAACGTTATAATATTGTGGAAGTTTTATGCCAAAATACCAGTCTGGCATCCAGTAACATTACGCTCGGCGTGAGGGCAATAAAAAAGGGCCGGAGCCCTCAATAAAAAATCAGAATAAAAAATATAAATTAGAACCTGTTATCGCCATCAAGCAGGTTGCCCAGGCCGCCCAGTATGCTGCCTTCGCCGCGCTGCTGCCCGCCGCCCTGTGGTGCCGATGCATAAATCCTGCCGGCCAGGCGGCTAAACGGTAACGATTGTATGTAAACCACTCCCGGCCCGGTTAGCGTGGCATAAAACAGGCCTTCTCCGCCAAAAACCGTGTTCTTGATACCGCCTACAAACTCAACATCATAATTAACGGTGGGCGAAAAACCCACGATACAGCCGGTATCTACTTTAAGTACCTCGCCGGCTTGCAGTTCTTTCCGTGCCAGGGTGCCGCCCGCGTGCACAAAGGCAAGGCCGTCACCTTCCAGCTTTTGCATAATAAACCCTTCTCCGCCAAAGAGGCCGCGGCCCAACTTGCGGCTAAACTCAATGCCCACGCTAACGCCCTTGGCCGCGCATAAAAAGGCATCCTTCTGGCAAATAAACTTACCGCCAAAATGTGTAAGGTCAATCGGTACAATCTTACCGGGGTAGGGCGATGCAAAACTTACCTTGCGCTTTCCGGTCCACTGGTTTAAAAATACCGTCATAAAGAGGCTCTCACCGGTTAACAGTCGCTTACCGGCGCTAAAAAGCTTGCCCATAAAGCCTTCGTTCTGGCCACTGCCATCGCCAAATATGGTGTTCATGGTAATGCCGTTATCCATCATCATAAAGCTGCCGGCCTCGGCCACAACAGCCTCCTGAGGGTCAAGCTCTATCTCTACATATTGCATTTCTTCGCCATAAATATGGTAGTCAATTTCGTGTGCTGTCATAATTTTTAGTTTAAGGTTTAAAGTTCAACGTTTCAGGTTTCAGGTTCATCTCGGAACCCTGAGCCCTGAAATTCGAACTAAATAATATGTTGAAGATAACTACATTTTGTTACATATATATATGCTTAATGTAATATTTTGTTACTTTTAGCATTCTAAAACTCTCCTTATGAAAAACCTGTATTTTTATTGTATCGCGCTTTTAATTGCCACAGCCGCTAATGCCCAAACCGCCGCCGAAAAAGCCCTTGTGGGCAAGTGGAATATAACCTCTGTAGGTATTGAGGGCAACACAGTTGAGCTGGATACCGGCAAGATAGTATTTACTGATGAGGCACTAAAAGAGGCAAAGGAAGCAGGGGTTGATATTGAAGATGCAAAAAGGGATTTTAAAGCCCTGGGGCAAAGCTATAAAAACATTAACCTTAGCCTTAACGCTAATGGTACCCTGCAAATGAAGTTGCAAAACCATATGCTGAACGATGAGACGTATACAATTACAGAGAAAGAGGGCAGGCACTATATTGTGGGACAAAAAAGTGGTGAAACGGAATATACCCTTGTAGATGGTGTTTTATTAATGATGGTTAACAAGGGTGGAGACATGATGCACCTATATTTTAAAAAAGAATAGATGAAAAAATCATACCTAACCCTCATTGCCCTGTTAATGCTTTTTGCAACACAGGCACAAACCATAACCGAAGCTGATTTGGTGGGCGAGTGGAAACCGCTTTATATTCAGGTAAATGGCTGTACCTATAACTTTAAGACCGATGATTTAACCCTGTCGGATGATATAATTGCAGAGGAGAAAAAGAAGGGTAATGATGTAGGGGGCATTAAGAATGAATTTAAAAATCTTCTAAAAGCAAGAGGGTTCAATGATCTTACATTTATTTTTAAGCCAGAAAAAGTACTTGAATGGCTAAAAGATGACAAGGTAAATGTGCTTAAATACAGTATTATAAGTAAAAAAAAGGCGCTATATCTTAAACTGGAGGGTGCTGGCGAACTTAAAGTTGATTTAAAGGATGGCTTTTTTAAACTACTTGATGAAGGCACCGGATTTGAAGTTACATTTGAAAAGATACAATAAATGAAAAAACTACACCTTTGCCTAATTACCCTGTTTGTGCTTTTTGCCGCACAGGCGCAAACCATTACCGAAAAAGAGCTCCTGGGCGAGTGGCAGGTAGGCAATGTGGTTTTTGACGGTAATTATTATGATGTGCAAAAAGATTCATTGAGCATTTCTGGCGACTATGCCAAAGAGCTAAGAAAAAGTGTACCTGACGCTACTGATGAAGATGTAAAAAAGGAAGCCTATTCGTTTGTTTCTTCATTACAAACTGCAAAAATGGTGGTTAAGCCCGGACACCGGTTTGAAGCATATAAAAAAAACCGCCTTACTGGCGAGGGTACTTATACATTACCACAAAATGCGGCACTGCCCATTGTATTTAAAGGTAAAACAGAAACTTTTGAGTTTTATTTAAAAGATAACAAGCTTACTGCAACGGTTATAGGTAGGGGCTCGCCAAAAGACATTACAGTTACCTTTATTAAAACCAAGTAAATACCCATGAAAAAACTACACCTCACATTAATTGCCCTATTCCTGCTTTTTGCAGCACAGGCCCAAACCATTACCGAAAAAGACCTTCTGGGCCAGTGGGGCATTATATCATTTACTGTGGGAGGCCTTGGAATTGATTTTGAAACCGGTAAGGTAACTCTGAGTGATGAGGCGTTAAAAAAGCTGGAAGGCCAGGACATTGAAGCGCTTAAAACTAAAATGGCACCCGCACTGGAGCTGTATAGAAATGGTACCATGACGTTTAGCCCCGGTAATAAAATGGAATTTGTTATAGGCGATAAACACCTAACTAACAGCTATGTGCTAACCACAAACGAGGGCAAGCAGTACCTCAGGGATAATTCAACAAATAGCGTTTCAACTGTTTCGCTTACAGAAGGCTTACTTAAAATAAATACCATTAAAAAAAATGCTGAGGTTATAATGTACCTTAGAAAAAAAGAAACCCTATAATGAAAAAGCTGCACCTAACCCTTATTACCTTATTAGTACTGGCAACAGCTCAGGCACAAATGATTACCGAAAAAGACCTGCTTGGCGAGTGGAAAATAGCCAGGATGGATTTTGGCGGTGTACTGGCAGACTTTGAAACCGGCGAAGTTACCACAGGTGAAAACGCTCCGGATAATGCCGATGCAGAAGGTTTAAAGGCCATGATGCAAAGTAGCATGAGTGATAAGCTTAAAAGTAACCGCGTGGCCTTTAAGCCGGGATTTGTATTTGAAACTTCTGAGGGCGATGAAACACACACGGGCAGCTACAAACTTGCCGATGACGGCACAAGGCAGGTTTTGCTTTTAGATACACCCGAAAAAATGACTATAGATATTACGCTAAAAGATGGCCTGCTGGTTTGGGTGTTGCCCTCTGCCCAGGTTTTTAAAATGTATTTTAGAAAAATAATCAATTAAGCCGCTGTAACAAAAAAACCGCCATAACGTCTAACAAATTAAAACACATAATAACAACACCATGAAAAAATTACACATTACCCTTATTGCCTTATTCATGCTTTTTGCGGCGCAGGCACAAACAGTAACCGAGAAAGACCTGCTGGGCGAGTGGACTCCAAGCAAGCTCGAGATGCAGGGTACAACAATAAATTTTAAAACCGGCGATGTAACTTTTTCTAAAGAAGTAGAAGAAGAAGCTACGGCAGGCGGCCAGGATATAGAAGAGGTTAAAGAAATGGTTAAGGAAGGCCTTGCCGGCCAGGGAATAGATAAGGTAAGGGTGGTTTTTAAGCCGGGAATGGCTGCTGATTTTCATAAAGAAGACAGTGTAAAAAACCTTACCTATACACTAAAAGAAGAAAATGGCGCTACCATACTTACCCGCAGCGATGGCAAGATAATGGTTGTTAGCCTTAAAGACGGCTTCCTGCAAATTGTTCCCGAAGGCCAGGATGGTGCCGGTGGGCCATCAATCTTTTTTGAAAAGAAAAAATAAGGTGGGCCAGGTACGCGCTGTAATTATTGCGCTTTTTACACTTGTTGCAGGTAATGCGCAAACCATTACTGAGAAAGATGTAGCCGGCACATGGGCTATAAAACAGGTTAGCTTTGATGGTTGCGGTATTGACTTTGAGCACGATACAGTATTTTTAAGCGATGGGGTAAAGCAGGAAATGAATGCCGAAACATCAGCCGCTTATATGCAAAAGCTACATGATGGCCTTAACCGCTTTCATGATATGAGGCTTATCCTTACAGTTGATGGTGCTTCAGAGATTTTTATGGACGGCATTACAAATAAAGGCAGCTATGCCATAACATCTAAGGAGGGGGTGTCTTACTTTAGAGATGAAGCGTTAAAAGGCTGTGCCATAACCCTGCCCGGTAAAGATATGCAGTGGCAAATAACCGAAGAGGGGCAAACCATGATTATGCTCTTTAAAAAGCAATAAAACGGGCTGGTGCCCGTTTTCTGTTTTGATTAATATGATATGAAGAAATTACAGTTTACCCTGATTGCCCTTTTTATGCTTTTTGTGGCGCAGGCCCAAAAAATTACCACGGAGTACCTGATGGGCGAATGGAGGCCTGTAACTATCATGATACCCGAAGACGGCACGGTGGTGAATTTTGAAAAAAATGAGGTTACGTTGTCTGATAATATGCTGAAGGAACTTACAGAGGCGCAGCTTGATGTTGAAGAAAACAAAGCCAACCTGCTAACGGCTTTTTCTGTGTATAAAGATATCTTCAGGGTGGTGTTTGAGCCCGGCATAATCAACCGTTTTGAAGATGGTAAAGCCATAGCCGCACCCTTTGCCCTGACAGAAGAGGAGGGCAGGCAATACCTGGATATAGACGGCGAAAAAAATTATGTTTACCTGCAAAACGGTAACCTGGTGCTGGCACCGTCTGCCGGGCAGCCGGGCATGTTTACCATAACCCTCAAGAAACAATAGTTATGAAAAGAATATACAGTATAATAGTAACCCTGTTTGCACTCGCTGCGGCACAGGCGCAAACCACCACCGTAAGCGAAGATACCCTGCTGGGCGAATGGAGCCTCCGCAAAATAGCACAGGCGGGCAACGTAGCCGATTTAAAAACAGGAGAGGTTACCGTTAGCGATGCTTTTGCTGCCCAAAAGGGGCAGTCTAAAGAAGCACTGGCAGCGCAGTTTAAAACTAAAATGGGCAGCATGCAGGGCACGCTTATTTTTTTGCCCGGCAAAAAAATGAAGTTTCAGCTGGCAGCAGCGCCCCAGTCTGAAGGTACATATGTTATTACCCGCGATAAAGAAAAGCAATACCTTACAGATGAATACAGTGGCAGCAAAATGGAAGTATATTTTAACGAAGGCCTGCTGTACTGGGATGTGCTTAGCAATAGCGGCATTGTTACCATGGCCTGGGAAAAACTGGCTGATAAATAAAACAAAAAACGCCCTAATAATATAGGGCGTTTTTTATAATGTATGTGGCAGTTAAGCTTACTTTGCAGGTGTTATTTGCGTTGCAACACTTGTTTTTGTTTTAGTGGCAATATTCATTTTAATGCCCTGCATGTCCATATCCATCTGCATGGCTACATCATCTTCCTGCAGTATATTATAAGATGTGGCAATATCATAAATAACTTTGCCGGTACCTGTACCGTTGCCTTTTAGTTCCTGGCCTTGTACTTCGGTAGAAGCCGTTAAAACACTCTTGGTATCAAAATATGCCTTTCCGCCCTCAATTTTTGTAAGCGTGTATGTCATTTTATTTGTCATTTGCAGCTCCATTGGCCCCATTGGTATGCTTAGCGGCAATTCCTGTACAAAGCTTTCGCCCACTTTAAGTTTTTTAGCCGGTATAAAAGATTTAGATACGGTAGCTTTCATGGCTTCAAACATGGCATCTTTAAATTGCTTTTGAGCTCCTTTAGCGCTTATAGAATCAAACACCGGTGTTTGCCCTATTTCTTTTTTACCATATATTTTTGCGCCATTTGGCATCATCTTGGCAACGTCAGATCCGGGATCGGCAGGTAGCTCCATAGAAAACGGGATAGTAGAGCCTGTCAGCTTTCCGGTAGTCAAAACGCCTTTCATGGTATTATTTACCTCTTGTACCATAGGGTTTTCCATACCCTGGGCAGCTACAAGGTCTTCTGCGCCTTCTCCGCTAAAGGTTATAGTTACCGCTCCGTTAGTAGTGGTTGTGGTGTTGTAAGCTGTTAAAGGCTTGTAATCTACTTTAAAGTCAAGCTCCTTTTGTGCAAAGGCGCTAACAACAAATAAGGTGGTAGCCGCTAAGGCATAAATTTTTTTCATGTGTTTTTATATTTGTACGTCAAAGATAAGTGTTCCCAATAAATTTTGGCAATAATTTGCATACCAATATGTTTTTTAACAGCTTTTGGCTTAACCTTATAATAGTTACAACATTCGCCCCCTTTTTCACATAATATCTTTGTATAAGAAATTGAATGTATAACTAAATTGATTGAGTTATGAAAAAGATAATACTTTCGCTATCAGCACTATTTGCAGTAAGCATAGCATCAGCACAAAGCTACACCAGCCAGCCTGATCCTTCTACTTATGAGGTAAGGCACTATAAGGCTACTAAAAAAGTACAGCCCGCAACGGCCCAGCCTGATGCCGCCCAGCCTGATGCTAAACCTGCAAACGGCGCCGCAAAAACTACAAATACATTTGAGGGTAACAGTGCCACAGCCCAAACTGCCGCCACCGCACAACCGGCTGTTGTATCTAATGATAAAAAAGTAGCCGGCAACAAGAAAAAATAACGTTTATATACCTGATCTAATGCATAAGCCGCCCATTTTAATGGAGCGGCTTATTTTTTTATCAGAGATAAAGTTGTTTACATGTAGCCACCCTTTAAAGGATAGTTATCGGTACGGGTAATGTTTCTTCCATCCCTAACAGGTGTCCTGTGGCTTACCAGGTGGCTTTCATGATGATGATAGCCATCGTTTATAACCTGTTTAGGAAAGGTGGCAAGCTCTTCCGGATTTACACTGGCAGGGTCTTCATAAGGCATGCCATAATAAAATCCATAATCGGTTACGTCCTGGCCATCCCGGCCCGGTTCGTACTTAACATCAGTTGCCATGTATATAATACTATATTTATAATAAAGGTAAATATTTTTTATAAAATACTCATTATAAAAACTTTAAAATAATGATGTTTCAAAAAACACGGCAGAAACTGTAACTATAACTATAAAAAAAAGAGCCTTTCGGCTCTTAACTTTTATCTTATAACGCTCAATTAGGTTACATAAATCCGTCCCTGTCAGGGTTATTATCGGTACTGATTATATTACGGCCTTCCCTCACCGGATTCCTTTGCGGGTTTACAAGGCGAATCTCGTTTTCATTCTCTATTTCTTCGCTTGATGCCTGTTCTGCCGGTGGCGGAAAGCTTGCAAGTTCCTGTGGGTTAGTAATGGCAGGGTCATCATAAGGCAGGGCTTCATAAGGCACCAAATCTTCTTTAGGCATTACATTATGGCTGTTGTCTGTTTCCTGTTTTGGCCAGATGCTGGTATCAACAAGGCGTTTGTCTGTTTTATTTTCCATGATTATATAGTTTTAAAAATTATAGTTTAAATTTTCTTACTTGCGTTAAGGCTGTTTTATAATGGCTGCTTAGCTTTCTGTCATTTCCCCGCCATTTACATGTATAATCTGGCCGGTAATGTATGTGGCATCCTGGCTGGCTAAAAACACATAGGCAGGGCCTACTTCGCTGGGTTGGCCGGCACGTTTCATGGGGGTATCCTGGCCAAATTTCGCCACTTCTTCCGGCTCAAAGGTGGCGGGTATAAGCGGTGTCCATATAGGGCCGGGGGCCACCCCGTTTACACGGATGCCTTTTTCGGCCAGCATACCGCTTGCTGAGCGTGTAAAGGCCACAATAGCACCCTTTGTGCTGCTGTAATCTATAAGGTGCACACTGCCACGGTATGCCGTTACAGATGTGGTGTTTATTATACAATCGCCTTCGGTTAAATAGTTAAGGGCCTCACGCGTTACGTAAAAAAATGGCAATATGTTGGTGTTAAAGGTTTCGCGCACCTGGTCTCCGGTAATATCCTTAAACTCCTTTTGCGGAAATTGCACCGCAGCGTTATTAACTAAAATATTGAGGCCGCCCAGTGCTTGCGCGGCATTTACCACTGCCTGTTTGCAAAACGCCTCGTCTTTAAGGTCGCCGCTCATTACAATGCATGTTACACCTTCCTGTTCAACCATTTTTTTAGTGGCTTCGGCATCTTTGTGTTCATTGTAATATACAATAGCCACATCGGCCCCTTCACGGGCAAAATGTACGGCTACACTACGGCCTATGCCACTGTCACCACCGGTAATAAGCGCTTTTTTTCCTTTTAGCTTTTCGGTTCCCCTGTACCCTTCACGAATCACTTCCGGTTCGGGGTTCATCCTGTACTCATCGCCGGGCTGGCTTTGCTGCTGCGGGGCAAATTGTTCGGGTTGTTTTGATGGTTCCATAGCCAGTTGTGTTTTTATATTTCTTTATCGGCTGCCTCAATGTTTATATGTTGTTCTGCCACATTGGTAAGCAGCAGGTCAATGCCTTTTTCCTCTTCAAGCGTCTGCTCTAAAAATACCACCACGTCTTCTTCCCGAAGCGCAAGCGCATAAGCCCTCATGGTGCCATAACAGGCTATTTCGTAATGTTTAATTTTTTGTAAAACGGCAATTATGCCGGCATCGCGCACTACGCCGCGGTTTGTGCCCTGTATAAGGGCCTCTGCTTCTTTAATGAGGCATTTAAGCGCGTCATAAGGCGCTGCTTCTGCAGGCAGGCCTATGGCGGTAAAAATATTATCAAGGCGACCGGTATGTCCTATGGTCTGGTTAACGTGGTTGTTCAGCAGCTTTACAAGGTCATTACTGTATACCTGGCTAATAATACCGGTAAGCAATTTTACAATTGCATCCTCGGCCCAGTACAGCTGCTTAAGCTGTATCTCAAAAAGGCCCCTCAGTTCAGTAGCCTCATTATGGTGGTCTTTTGCAATGGTTGTCAGCATACTTTACTATTTTGCCTTAATTGTATCTCCTGCCTGTTTTACCGCGGTAGTATCTCCTGCAGATGCCGCTGCTGCCATCTGGGCACCTGCAACAGGTTTGCCACGGCTTATAAAAAACTGGTTTTCATGATTTTCATGGCCGGGGCCCTGTACACTGCTGTTATATATTTTACCTACACCGGCCTGCATTTTGTCTTCGTTCTTCTGCTCTTTTGTATCAGAATTGCAAGAGGTTAAAAGGCCTGCAAATAATGCGGGTACAATGAGTAAAGTTGCGCGTAAATCTTTCATGTGTATCAATTTTTATTCCTATAAAGTTAATGTTATGCAATGGTTTAACGCGCATAATTAACGTATGTTAACTTCAATTAACGCATGATTAACAGCGTAAAATAATGCATCTCATCGCCAAAAAATATCATTTGAACGTTTTTTCTTGGTTTTGCATTTCCTTTAAAAAATAGCCCTGTATGTTTGTCCTACCAAAATCATGCTTACGACGCTAAAATTACCTTACTACCATGAAAAGATTATTACTTTTATCTGCACTTGCATTCTCTTTATTTTCCTGTTCGGCTGATTCAGAAGACCTTGCGGCAATGTCGGGCCCATCTGCGCAGCGCAGTGGCATAAAAGCAACTTTAGTTTCACAGATTACGGCAAATCCTAAGGATATGTACCTTAGCTGTTTTAAAAACCTTGCGGCACATACAGAAATAGACCTGAGCAACGGTTTTGGCAACGGCCTTATAAATTTTGTTTCAGAACCGCCCGCCGGAATCACCGGCAGTTATAAGGTTTTAGTACAGGTTGAAGAAATTTCAGACTGCGAAAACCTTGCCTCCGGAACCGGAAACGTGCGCGTATTTAGTGATGGGCTTACCTATAGCGGTGTTGTAAATAACCCGCCGGTAGTGGCCGGTATAGCACCTGCCCAAACCTTTGCCTGTTACAGGTGGAATATGGTGTTTCAAAGCATTAACAGGAGCGGTGGCATTTCGTGCATATCGTCTACAGCCTGGTATGATGCACCTCTTTTTTAAATAAACTTTGATTTTTTGTTTAGTAGTGGAAAAACCACCGGTTGCGCGCCGGTGGTTTTTTGTTATATTAAAGCTTACATAAATAAGTGGCTTTGTATTAAAAAGCTTACTACTTTTACATAAAGCACAATTGTTATGAAATATACATTTGCCCTCTTATATATTTTGGCGGCCTGCTCAGGCACTACAGAAAATAAGCTTAAAGAAGTTGCCAGCCTTACCCTTAAAGAAGTATCGGGCCTTGAGTTTGTAAACAATACGCTCTGGGCCCTGGAAGACAGTGGCAATAAAAGCCGGATATACAAAATGGGCCTTGATGGCAGCATACAGCAATCTGTAGACATATCCAAAAAAAATATCGACTGGGAAGACATCACAGCCGATAAGCAAGGCAACCTCTACATCGGCGATTTTGGAAATAATGAAAACAACCGTAAAGATCTTGCCATTTATAAGCTTGCCGCAGGCAGCCCAGATAGTGTGGCCTATACTGTAAACTTTAATTACCCTGACCAGACGGAGTTTCCTCCAAAGAAATCAAACTGGCTTTTTGACGTAGAGGCTTTTTTTGAATTTAACGGTAATTTTTACCTCTTTACAAAAAACCGCAGCAAAGGCTTTGACGGTACGGTTACTATTTATAAAGTACCCAATGCTGCCGGTAACCATACCGCTGTTAAACTGGGTACCATAGCAACATGCAGCAACTATCATAAATGTGCCATTGCCGGCGCAGATATTAGTGAAGATGGCACAAAAGCGGTATTATTAAGCGGCGGAAAGATATGGCTGCTGGAAAACTTTGGCGCGGGAGACTTTGCCAAAGCCAAAGTAACCGAATATGATTTGGGCCACCAGAGCCAAAAAGAAGGCATTTGCTTTAAAGATAATAACACCCTGCTTATTGCCGATGAAAAAGACGATGGGGTGGGTGGTAAGCTTTATGAGCTTAAACTATCCGGCTTATAAGCCAAACTGCACCACTATAGAGAACCGCGAACCATCTGAGCCATAAAACAACTGTGTTTTTACAGTAAGCATGTCGGCACCATTTAGCCACAGGCCACCACCCACGCTATTATGCCACTTGTTGCTGTTTTCATCCTTTAGCCATATTCTGCCATAGTCAAAACCACCGGTAATGCCATATTGCAGCGGCACAAAGCTTCTAACTTTGCCTATGGTATAGCGCAGATCAGTGCTTTGAAAGTAGTATTGCTTGCCTGTAAAGCGTTCGCGCCTAAAGCTGCGCAGCTCATCGCCGCCCAGGGTTGCCGCCTGGTAAAACTCAAACCCATTGCCAAATATAGATTTTCCGCGCAATGTTGTAGAAATTACAAGGGCATCATCTGCCGTAATTTTTTGCACCAGGCTTATACCTCCTTCCAGGTAAGAAAAGCCTCTCTCAAATTCGTCAAGGCTGTTTTTGTAGCCCGCTTTTGCATAAAACTGCATACCCAGCGCGGGCAGGGAGCGGCTGTCAAAATTTTCAAACCGGTACAAACCCTCAATACCCCCATACTGCCTGTGCTCAAAAAGCCTTTCGGCAATAGCCCCTGGCTGGTTAACAAAGCGGCCTGTGGTGCCGTCTACCTCAATGGTTTCAAACGGCGCCTTAAACTCTAAGAAGCTGCCGTTGCGGCTCTGGCTAAAAAATGAGGGCGCCACCCTGAATACCTGTAACTTAACCCGGTTATAATCAAAACCGGTATGCTCATCATCATTAATGGTTTCATTGCCCCAGCCAAAAAAATTAATGCTAAAATTAGGGCTTGTATACCATCCATCCAGCGCAAAATTCCATCGGCTCGCAACATTCATAAACGTGCCGCGGTAGCCCAGCTCAAACCCATGTGTGGCAAAATAATAATTAGCCCGCACCGAATGCTTTTGAGAGTAAGGCCTGCGGTTAAAATTGTTTACCGTATAGTTTAGCAGCGCGCCCACCTTAACGCCATCGTCAGGGTTGTACCCTAAAAGCGGATATCCAGCCCATACATTGTAGGCCGGCTTTTCGGCATCATAACTGTTGGTTTCATAGTCATCTGTAAGCACAAGGCGTGTTTTTCCGTCTACAGTATAGGTGTTTTCTTTGCTCTTAAAATCGTAGATGCGCACCTTTTTACCATTATCCACGCTGTAGGTGTCATGGTTCTGGCCGCCTATCAGCCTTATTATAATGGCATCTTCGGGTGCTCCGTGCACTTCAAAAATATCGTCATCATCCAGGCCATATATCCATATTTCTTTGGTTTGCTTGTGGTTATAGGTTTGGCTGCTTACCGGGTTTTCTTTATCTTTTTTAAGGCTTTGTACTTCTACCCTGGTCTCGCCTCCGGGCAGGCGGGTTATTATAAACTTGTCTTTTTTATCAGTGCCCGTCACCATTACTGTTTTTAAAAGCACCTTGCGGTATCCGTGGGCATAATCTTTCAGCTTTGCACGGCGCAGTTTCAGTTTAGCTATAATATCTTCAATAGAGGCGTCTTTTACCTCATCAGGCAAGGTGGCAAAAGCTTTATCAATAACCTCATCGGTCAGGTGGTCCGTCAGGTATTGTGCTTCTTCCTGCCAAAGGCCTTCATCAGCCTCTTTTATCATCATCAGGTCAAGCGCGTATACTTCGCGGTTAAGCCATTTTATGTTGCTAATATCCTCCTTAAATGTTTGCATGTGCCTAAGGCCGGGCATGTTCATTAAAATGCCCGTTAGCGCCCCGTCATATTTAGGAAACGCCTGGTCCCTGTCGCGCGGAATGGGCTTGTATACCACCTTGTCTTTACCTTCATATTTAGCCCAGCGCCACTGGTCGGCATGGCGGTCCCAGTCGCCCACCAGCATGTCAAACAGGCGTACCCTTATGTAAGCGCGCTCATCTATAGTATATTTGGCATCCTTGCGCAGGTTAGCGGCTACATCATCGGTGCCTTCTATATCATCGGGCTTGCCAAAGCTTTCCAGTTCTTTAAAGCCCTTGCCAGGATGCTCTTCTACCATATACAGTTCATCTCCATACAGGTTGTTATTTTCTTTAAGGGTATTTTGTTTTGGAATGTAATATAGTTCCGGGTTGGTGTGAAAAATGCCCACAGCCTCTTCTAAATCGTCTATTACAAATGGAGTGTAAGGGTGTGCGGTAGTGTAAAAATCCAGCAAAAAGTCTTCGGCAAAAGTATTTTCATAATCATCGCCCACATATTTTTCTTTAAAAGCCGCTGCCTGCAAAAAACGGGTGGCACTCTTTTTTATGCCGCGCATTACAAATTCGCGCCCATCCTTATCTGCAATACGCAATGAGTTACTTTGGTGGCCGCCACCGGCACGCCCGGGGGTAAGGCCTCCATACAGTGTATCGAGCGATACCGTGGGCACTGTAATTTGTTTACTATAAACCGGGCTATAATGAGTGCCAAATAAAAACCGGTAAAAACTGCCTTTTTTTGTCATCTCAGGCGTATAAACAGAGGTTGTAGTAGTAGCAGGAAATGAATCAGGGTATACCTTAAGCGGGGCTGCTTCGCGTTGCAACATGGTATGCTTAAAAAGCTGTTCTTCACCATCGCCCTTCAGGCCAAAATACGTTACCTGTGTTTGCCCGTTTGTAAAAACATCCAGTATGGCATAACCGTTGCCGCCATAGCTAAAGTCATCCGGGTTCACTGCTTTGGCCGCTTCCACTTTACTGCCGCTTCCGCTAATTATCTGGTAAATATTGTTTTTGTGTATGTATTGCAGGTTATGGTCGTGCCCGCTTATTACCACCACATTGTTTTTACCCTGTATAAGCGTTTTTATACGATTTGCCAGTGTGGTGTATATGCGGCTCTGCGCATCCTGGGTGCTGTAGCCCGATGCCCTGCGTGCCAGGTTAATAACCGTGCCCAGTACCGGCAGTGGTATTTTAACCGAGAGCGGAAACAGCTGCTTCTCCATGCTAAACTGCCCGCCGTGTGTGCCGCCGCTCATTAGTGGGTGGTGTATGGCCAGTAGTATGGTTTTATCCTGGTTTTTGTTTATAAGGTCTTCCAGCGCGGTAAAAAGGGCATCGCGGGTTTTTATGTCGCAGTCGTCGTTTATGGTGGGGTAGTGGTCCCAGTCTTCAATAAACCACTGGCTGTCTATTGTAATAAGGGTTATGTTATCATTAATCTCAACATCATCAATACCGCAGCCTTTACCCGGAAGAAAAGCATCTTTATCATCAATAAATGTACGTACAAACTTTTCTTCTTCCTTAAGCCCGTCCAGCCCGTGGTACCAGTCGTGGTTACCGGGTATAAAATAGGTTTTACCGTTAAATTCTTTTGCCAGTGCTGCCTGGCTTTCTATAGATTCCTCTGCTTCCCGCCGGCCTTTTTTGCCTTGTTTGGGCATGCCCAGCGGGTAGATGTTATCACCCAGGTACATAAGGGTGGTGTTTTTACCTTCGGCCTGTAGCTTTTCTTTTATAATGCCCAGCAACTGTTGAGACTTGGGCTGGCTCGCGTAACCGGCATCGCCCACAAGGTAAAAGCGGTGTGAAAGTGTGTCAATGGTGTGTGATATGCTATCGGCAGCAACTGCGTTAATGCCATACTGAACATGTTTTGTGGCACAGGATGTAAGCAGGGCAGTAACAGCAACGCACAAGAAAAATGTAATATTTGTATGATGCTTGTGCGTAACCGAAAAGAATTTCATAATTTGGTGGTATAAATTTTTTCCCTGCATGGATATTGTTGAAAAGGCCGAGGCACACGTGTTCCACTCATTCAAAGATAAGTTATCTCCTGATTATATCTACCATAATTTTAACCATACTTTACGTGTAGTACACAATGCTGCCCTGATTTCAAAAGAAGAAGGAATTAGCGATGATGCCGCGCAAATGGTAACCCTTGCGGCGTGGTTTCATGACCTTGGCTATATAGACGGCGATAAAAATCATGAAAAGCGCAGCGCTGCCATGGCGGAGAAATTTCTTGAAAAAAGGGGCTATCCGGAGCTTAAGATTAAAACTGTGGTACGCCTTATTGAGGTAACAGAAATGCAGGAAGAGCCCGAAACGCATCTTGAAAAGATTATTAAGGATGCCGACTGCTCGCACTTTGCCGACGCCAATTATGGCCTGCTGAGCGAATTGCTTCGGGAGGAGTGGAAGCTTACCCAGGATAAAAAATATACCGACCTGGAGTGGGCTATGGGCAATCGTAAAATGTTGCTGCACCACCACCGTTTTTTTACCGATTATGGTAAGAATACCCTTCAGCCTTTAAAGGAGGCCAATATTGCCGAATTACAGGGAAAAATTGCAAAGCTGGAAGAGGACAGTAAAAAAGTACCCAAAGACAAGATAAACAAAAAAAAGCTCGAAAAGCTCGACAGGCCAGACAGGGGTATTGATACCATGTTTCGCGTTACGCTTAACAACCATACCCGCCTTAGCGATATTGCCGACAGTAAGGCAAATATACTGCTATCGGTTAATGCTATTATTATTTCTATAGCACTTACTACGCTTATACCCAAACTGGACAGTCCCGGCAACGCCCACCTGGTAATGCCTACGTTTATACTGATTATGTTTACTACGGTATCTATAATATTTGCTATACTTTCTACACGACCTAAGGTTACTACAGGCACTTTTAGCCGCGAAGATATTAACCAGCGCAAAGTGAACCTGCTGTTCTTTGGTAACTTTTATAAAATGCCTGTAGAAGAATATGAGTGGGCCATGAAAGAAATGATGAAAGACAGGGAGTACCTTTACACATCACTTATACGCGATTTATACTACCTGGGTAAGGTGCTTAACCGAAAGTATACGCTGTTGCGTGTTACCTATACCATCTTTATGATAGGCATTATCGTTTCGGTATGTGCATTTGTGTATGCCTACCGCACCCTATAGGTTTAAGCGGATAAATAGTAATTACAAATAAGCAGGCATCCGTTGAGTGGCCTGCCTTATTTGCTCTCAGATAATTCTTTTAAAAGATCTTCATAGGTGTAGCTGCCTTTTTGCTGCTCATCACTACTGTAATTTACAGTAACACGTAATGCCTTAAGCCCTGTTACGCCCTGTAAATCTTCTACATCAAAAGTTTCTATAACATTGCCCAGCATGCCCTTATGCTGTAAAAATTGTATGTACCTGCGGTATTCGGTTTCTTCCTTTTTCTGTGTATACACAATGGTTACCTTACCTTTTTGGGTAATGCGCTCTTTTGTGCCTTTAATATTACTTTTGTCTATACGTTTTTTAACAACCTCATAGCGTGCATTATATGTGCCGTCTACGTCAAAACGCTTTTCATCCATCCGGAAACGTATGGATATGGGCGAGCTAAACACCAGTATAAGCGATGTAACATCAAGCTCGTAAGGCAGTGTAGGCTTCAGTTTATAATATTCGTTTTCCATTTCGCACATGGCCTGTAGCTGCCAAAGCCTCAGGTTATTGAGGTATAGTGGATTATAATTGTACTTGGGTGAAATACTGGCGCCCACATACAGGTTGTGCTCTACACCATCCGTTTTAAACCGCTCATAATAGTGCGGAAAGAACTGCTGTGCCTCTGCCTGCTTTTCATCCAGTATGGCAGCCATGTGCTTGTTGATTACCGAGAGGGTTTCGTCAAAATCCTTACGGCTGTCATATACCATTTTTATTTTGGTGTCAAGCGTGCCAAAGTAATCGGCAATTTTTTCATGTACCAGGCTGTTAGGGCTGTCAAAGTGCTGCAATACAGGGTGTACTTCGTTAAGTATGTAGCCTTGTATAGTGGCCTCGGTATCGGCCTTAAGTTCTTTATTAAGCTCAAGGGCAATGCTTTCCAGCTCATAAATGTGCTGTTCTATAAGCGGCAGTTTTTCCTGCTTAAAGATAAATTTAAATAAGGCCAGCAATTTTGTAACCTGCAGGGCGAGGTCTTTCTCTGTACTTTCGTTACGCGCTGTGCTCGATCCTTTAACGTCAATCTGCCCATACAGCGGGTATACTTCCCTAAATACAATTTCTTTATAGGCATCGCGCGTGGTGCGCTTATGTATGTGTTTCATGGCTTCTTCCCTAAACTTCCAGTAGACACTGTGGTGAATGGCCGTATATTCATTTTGTATAATAGCGTCTATCTCGTTTTGAAGTTCACTGTAAAAACGCTCAATAGTATCGGTTAAAAAAGGCAGTACATAACCCAGTTTATTGGCATTAATGCTGTTCAGTTCGCGTGCGCGGCTGCTTACCAGTTCTATAAAGCCATACATCCTGCCATTTTTCATTATGGGCGCCAGTATTGCACTGTTTATATCCTGGCTAAGCAGGTGATCAGCAAAGGCAGCCTCTTCAGGGTTATCTATTTTATATTGCTTAATATCGCTTATTATAAGATAGTCGCGGTCAGATATCATGCTGTCCAGGCTGTGGCTGCAAAAAGACATATCGCAGCTCAGTTCTTTCTTGCCGCCGTTAAGTATGTGGCTTTTAATATCGGCAAACGGTGCAATGGTAAAAGCATTATCTTCGGTATTAACTTCCGTAAAGCCTATACGCAAATCATGTATTTTGTAGATGGACCTGAATATTGCCTCAAAGTTTGCTTCAGTAACCTCGCTAAAATCATCGCTTACCAGCAGGTTGCCCTTGAGGTTGCTAATAGCGCTCTCATCGGTGGCATCATACAGGTTAATAATACCAAAGCCTTTTAATATCCAGCTCCCTTCAGGAAATTTATTCTTCCACAAGGCAAGGTTATCAAAGTTATCTATCAGCTGGTTAATATCTTTCTCCGTAAGTTTTATAGCCTTATCTGTAGGTATAAGCTCCATAAAATCAGCATTGTACAAAATGCGGTAATGGTGCATTACGCCATCGCTGTCCGGTATGTCATAAAACAGCGGTTTTTTAAAGTCAAGGTGCTGGCCGTAGTAAGAGTTAAGTATCATGCAGCAGCAAAATACGTAAAACTGGTGTTCGCTAAAATTTCGTATCTCCACGCCAAAGTCTATCCCGGCGTCATCAAGTATTTGCTTAAACCTGTCAGTGCGGTTAAAAGTGATGTCAAAAAAAGGAATGGCAGCTGCCTTTATTTCATTTTTGCTGAGCGCCGTAGGAAAAAGGTCGGCCAGCAGGTTCTTGATTAGCTTTTCGTGCTTTTCAAGCTGGTCAAATTCGGTGATGCCTTCGCGCAATTCAGGGAATGGTTCAGTATGGCGCAGCAAAGCCTTGGCATAATCAGAGCGGTAGTCTACATCAGATTCTGCAATTTCCTCAAGCTTTTCCATCACTTTATGAAAAGCTATCTTCGGAATCAGCGGGCTCGCTTTATAAAAGGCATCTTCAATCTTCATCTTCGGGTATTTGTTATACAAAATTACTAAAAATTAATATTGCTCTAACAAAAGGTATACCTAATGATAGTTGATGCAACGTAATAACGTTTTGAGTGCAAAAAATAAAAACTTTGTGTATTTTTATCGGCATGAACCCACTGCTCCACATTAACCACGTTACCTTATCGGCCAAAAAGTCAGGCCGGTGGCTGCCCATTGTAAAAAATAGCGCCTTTGTGCTGCACCAAAATGAAATACTGGGGATAGTGGGCGAGAGCGGTTCGGGTAAATCAGTCACTTCCCTCGCCATTATGGGGCTGCTGCCCAAAGGTGTTTTGCAAATAACCGATGGTACTATTGAATTTGAAGGTAAAGACATTTCGGCGTTAAGCCAAAAAGAGCTGCGTAACCTGCGCGGCAATGATATTGCCATGATATTCCAGGAGCCTATGAGCTCGCTTAATCCGTCGCTTAAATGCGGTTACCAGGTGGCAGAGATATTGAAGGAGCATACTGCCCTTTCAAATAAAGAAGTAAAAGCAAGGGTGCTGGAGTTGTTTGCCAAAGTAAAGCTGCCCAACCCCGATGCCATTTATAACCGCTACCCACACGAAATAAGCGGTGGGCAAAAGCAACGCGTAATGATTGCCATGGCCATTGCCTGCAAACCTAAAATACTAATTGCCGATGAGCCCACCACAGCTCTGGATGTTACAGTTCAAAAAGAGATCATCCTTTTACTAAAGGAATTGCAGAAGGAAACAGGCATGAGCATCATTTTTATTAGTCATGACCTGTCATTGGTAAGCGATATCGCCAATCGCGTTATTGTTATGTACCGCGGCGAAATAGTAGAGCAGGGCAATGCGCAGGATATTTTTACTAATCCGCAGCAAACATATACCAAAGCGCTTATCAGTTCGCGGCCGTCATTAGATGTACGGTTAAAACGTCTCCCAACCATTCAGGATTACCTTGATAACAAAGTGCAGGCGATGGAAGTTACCCCTGCCATGCGTGCCGAAAGGCATAAAGCGCTGTACGACCAAGAGCCGCTTCTGGAAGTTGCGAATGTAGAAAAGGAATACTTGTCTAACGCAGGGCTGTTTGGCAAAAGCCAAAGCTTCAAAGCGGTAAATGATGTAAGTTTTAAAATATATGAAGGCGAAACCCTTGGCCTTGTGGGCGAGTCAGGTTGTGGCAAGAGCACGCTTGGCAATGCCATCCTGCAGCTGGATAAAGCTACCGCCGGCAAAATACTTTATAGGGGTGTAGACCTCACCACGCTTTCGCCGAAAGAAATACGCCAGTTGCGCCGCGAAATACAGATTATCTTTCAGGACCCGTATTCCTCGCTTAACCCCCGCCTTACTGTGGGGCAGGCCATTGTTGAGCCCATGAAGGTTCATAAGCTATATGCTAATGAAAAAGAGCGCCGCGAAAAGGCAATTGAGATATTGAACCGGGTAGGGCTTGGCGAAGAGCATTATAATCGTTACCCGCATGAGTTTAGTGGCGGCCAGCGCCAGCGCATAGGCATTGCACGCACCATTGCCCTGCAGCCTAAGCTTATTGTATGCGATGAATCCGTTTCGGCGCTAGATATCTCTGTACAGGCGCAGGTGCTTAATTTGCTCAATGAGCTTAAAGAGAATTTTGGGTTTACCTACATCTTTATTTCGCATGACCTTGCCGTTGTAAAATATATGAGCGACCAGGTACTGGTTATGAATAAAGGGCAAATTGAAGAGATGAACGAGGCCGATGCCCTGTATGCCCATCCGCAAAAAGACTATACCAAAAAACTTATTGATGCCATACCCGCTCACGGTTAAGCCGTTAAATTTTAACTAAATTTTTAGCCTCGCCTAAAAATTATTTTAATCATTGTAAATAATTACTACATTTGTGGATATTGGATTATTTGCAATGACCTATTCTGAAGAAAATTATCTTAAAGTTATCTACCATCTTTCTGCCGCCGCAGCAAAAGGCAGTATCACGACAAATGCCATTGCGGCCGAAATGGAGAGCAAGGCGTCATCGGTTACTGATATGATGCAAAAGCTGGCCGAGAAAGACCTTGTTGCCTATAAAAAGTACCAAGGTGTATCGCTTACCGAGAAAGGCCGGTTTACCGCATTGATGATTGTGCGCAAGCACCGGCTTTGGGAGGTTTTCTTGCTGGAAAAACTTGATTTTAGCTGGGATGAGGTACATGATGTGGCAGAGCAGCTGGAACATATAAAATCGGAAAAGCTAACTAACAAGCTCGAAGAGTTTTTAGAGTTCCCTACCGAAGACCCGCACGGCGACCCCATACCTGACCGCAACGGCAAGCTGCCCAAGATGGATAAAAAGCTTCTTAGTGAGATTGGCGCCGGTAAAATGGTGATATGTGTGGGCGTTAAAGACAGCTCGCCGCCATTTTTGCAATACCTGGATAAGCAGCAAATAGCCCTTGGTTCAGGCATTGAGGTGCTTGCTAAAGAAGATTTTGACCTTTCGCTGCAACTGCGCGTAGACGGTAAAGAGGTTACCGTATCTAATAAAATTGCTGCCAACCTTTTTGTAAAACCTGTTTAAGATATTATGCAACAACACAATAGCCACTCGCTGGAAGAAGTGCACGAAAGTGTATCGGTAAATCAAACCAAGTCGCCCTGGAAAAAAATCCTCGCGTTCTTTGGCCCGGCCTACATGATAAGCGTGGGCTATATGGATCCTGGCAACTGGGCAACCGATATTGCCGGGGGCAGCCAGTTTGGCTATAGCCTGCTGTGGGTGCTGCTTATGAGCAACCTTATGGCGCTGCTGCTGCAAAGCCTTAGCGCCCGCCTGGGTATTGTTAGCCGCAGGGATTTGGCACAGGCCAGCCGCGAAACCTATCCTAAAGGTGTTAACCTGTTCCTGTGGTTTTTAGCAGAGATTGCCATTGCCGCGTGCGACCTCGCCGAGGTACTGGGTATGGCCATAGGCCTTAAGCTGTTGTTTGACCTGCCCATGTTATGGGGCGTGGGCATTACCATGTTTGACACGTTTTTGCTGCTGTTTTTAATGAATAAGGGTATCAAAAAAATGGAAGCATTTATCATTGGGCTTGTTGCTATTATCGGCTTGTCATTTTTAGCCGAGATGTTCTTTGCCAAACCTGACCCTGTGGGCATTGTAAAAGGCCTTATACCTACCATGCCTAATATGGAGGCACTGTACATTGCCATAGGTATAATTGGTGCTACGGTTATGCCACATAACCTGTACCTGCATTCATCACTGGTGCAAACACGTAAATTCGACCGAACATTTCAGGGCATAAAGCAGGCAATTCGGTATAATTTAATAGACTCAGTAATTGCATTGAACCTCGCGTTTTTTGTCAACGCTGCTATATTAATACTGGCTGCTGCTACATTTTTTACCAATGGTTTTCATAACATTGCCGATATACAAGATGCGCACAAACTCCTGGAGCCTATGCTGGGCAACTGGGCCGCTATATTATTTGCTTTGGCGCTTATTGCTGCCGGGCAAAGCAGTACCATAACCGGCACCCTGGCGGGCCAGATAGTAATGGAAGGCTACCTTCACCTGCGCATACAACCCTGGGTGCGCCGCATTGTTACCCGCCTTATAGCAATTGTGCCCGCCTTTTTAACCATTTGGTATACAGGTGAAGACGGTGTAGGCAGCCTGCTTGTATTCAGTCAGGTAGTGCTCAGCCTGCAGTTGGGGTTTGCTATTATACCGCTTATTCACTTTGCGAGCGATAAAGCCAAAATGAAAGAATTTGCCATAGGCCCCTGGACAAAAACCGCCGCGTGGACTATTGCACTGGTTATTGTGTCACTTAACGCGAGGCTGGTGTATGATGAAATCCATGGGTGGATAAAAGAGTCTCAAAATCCGGTGTATATATGGGTATTTGTGGTACCGCTGGCGGCTTTTATAGCCGGAATGCTGGTGTATATTGCGGTGGAGCCCTTTGTGCTTAAGAGCAAAGAAAAAGCCAACCCGGGGCTGCATTTATCGCCGGCAACGCTTAAGGAGCTGCCCGAAACGCAAATGTACCGCAACATTGCCATAGCGCTTGATTTTAGTAAAACCGATACTAAAACACTTGCAACTGCATTGCAACTGGGCGGTAAAGAAGCTGTTTATACGCTTATGCATATTGTAGAAACAGTAGGGGCCATGGTGCATGGTGAGCAGGCACATGATTTTGAAACCAACACTGATAAAGAATACCTGGAAAAATATAAAGAAACCCTGGGCCAGCAAGGATATACCGTTTTTACAAAATTGAGTTTTGGCAGCCCCAAGAAAGAAATCCCGAAGATTATAAATGACAGCGCTACATTTGATATTCTGATATTGGGCGCGCACGGGCACAGCTTTTTTAAAGATTTGATCTTTGGCACCACAGTAGATGCCGTGCGCCACAAGGTTAAAATACCGGTGCTTATAATAAAAGACTAATATGGAAGATACTCAGGATATACCATTGCGGCATATAGAAATTGTACTGAATAGAATTGCTAATACTAAAGAAGAAGATTTCGTGGATTGGAACCAGGCAAAATTACTTCAAGAGAAGAAAGGTTTTTAATAATCCGCGTAAACCCGCTTGATCCGCGACATCTGCGTTCCATAAATTACGCCAGCCCTTCCCACCATTTAGCAAAAACATTATCCTCGTTAAGGTTAACTATTTGTCCAATTATAGGTGTAATAATGGGCATCCCTTGCTTCTCCGCTTCAGTAGTCACCCGTATAATTGGTTCGTCCCAGCTGTGTACCGATAGTGCAAATTTAGCATAATGTACGGGCATCAGTTTCTTTGCACCCAATTCATGCGCGGCCGTAACCACTTCTTCGGGCATCATGTGTATGTACTTCCAGTATTCATTGTACTGCCCGCATTCTAAAATAACCAGGTCAAAAGGCCCGTATTTTTCGCCAATAGTTTTAAAGTGGCTATCATAGCCAGTATCACCCCCTAAAAGCAAATTAAAGGTGGGCGTTTTAAGCACAAACCCGCCCCATAAATTAGCATTGCGCACAAAGCTCCTGCCTGAAAAATGCCTGCCGGGAACCACGTGTGCCATAAAGCCATTGGGTAATGAAATTTCTTCATACCAGTCCCCTTCGTGTATAATGTCCGGGTTGAATCCCCAGCGCTCCAGGTGGGCGCCGTTACCCAGGCCGGTAACAACATTTTTAACCTTGGGCTGCAGATTTACAATCGTTTCATAATCCAGGTGGTCCCAGTGGTCATGGCTGATAAACAGGAAATCTATTTCCGGAAAGTCATCCACGCCATACACATCAGTACCTTTAAATGCTTTGGTAGTAAAGGAAACCGGTGACGCGCTTCCGCTAAAAACAGGATCAACCAGCAGCGTTTTGCCGTCAACCTGCATAAAATAAGAGGAGTGCCCAAACCACACAAGCACGTTGTCTAAAGGTTTAAGATTCTTTAAATCATGTTTTTGTACAGGCAGGGGCTGCGCTGGGCGATTGCGTTTGTCTTTCCCGAAGAAAAATTTCCTGAACACTTTAAAGTAAGTAGCGCCTTCGGCCAAATCTGGCGTAAAACTTTGGTTTTGAAATTTGCCATCTTTATAATTTGGGGAGGCTTGCATGCGCTGCAGTCGTGTGCCGGTGGCTTTCTTTCCGAATTTTGGGTGCTGCATAAAAAGCGCAACTCCCACAATAAACAATATAATTAAGGCAGAAATGATAAATAAGGTCATTGAGTAGTAAAATATCCATCAAAAGTAATTAAAAAGAGATTTGCTGAGACGTTAGGGATTTAAATTTTGAGTGAAGCTTACTCCCCTCTCTTTTGGAGAGGGGTTGGGGGTGAGGCCTATTTAAATTTGCGGTTACCTGCCATAATGCGTTTCTTTGCAGCATGAACCAGCCGGTTGATATCCAATTGCCAAACAATATAACGCTTACTGTAAAGCGCGAAGACCTGCTGCACCCGCATATTTCGGGAAACAAGTTCCGAAAGCTTAAGTATAACATTCAACAGGCAAAGCAGGAAGGTAAAACGGCGCTACTCACTTTTGGGGGTGCTTACAGCAATCATATTGCGGCAGCTGCGGCAGCCGGAAAAGAGTATGGCCTTGCCACCATTGGTATTATAAGGGGCGAAGAACTGGTTAATAAAATTGGTGATAACCCAACACTTTCGTTTGCAGCGGCTTGCGGTATGCAGCTTAGATTTGTAACACGAGATGCCTATCGCCAAAAGGCACAACCTGAGTTTGTTGAAGATTTGAAAGGTACGTTTGGCGATGTGTATGTTTTGCCGGAAGGCGGAACCAACATGCTCGCCATAAAAGGCTGCGAAGAAATTTTAACGCCTGAAGATGCGCAGTTTACACATATTTGCTGCGCTGTGGGTACGGGCGGTACCATAACCGGCATTATAAACAGTGCATACCCCAACCAGCGGGTGTTTGGCTTTCCTGCAGTAAAAGGCACCGGATTATCAGATGATATTGCTAAATTTGCCCGCAACAGCAACTGGCAGCTGGTATACGATTACCATTTTGGCGGATACGGAAAGGTAACGCCGGAATTAATTGCTTTTATGAATGATTTTTTTGAGAAAACCGCTATATTGCTTGACCCTGTGTATACGGCAAAACTATTTTTTGGCGTTATAGACTTATCCCGAAAGGGCTGGTTCCCGGCAAATGCTAACATATTGCTTATCCATACGGGCGGCTTGCAGGGCATAGCAGGCATGAATAAAGAACTGATTAGAAAGAAACAACCTACCATAAAAACCTGAGAAATGTTTAAAAAAATTTCAGCGCTTTTACTCCTTACCCTTATTATAAGTTGTGGCAGCCATAAGCCCCACATCCAAACCGCAAAAAATTCTAAAAAGCCTAAAACTACCAGGAGTGCTACTAAAACTTCTACGGCTTCTAACCACAAAAAGAATGATAAAGACGATAAAAGGGTTGAGGTTTTAGAGTCTACATCGCGCACTATGGTATATGCAGAGCGTGTAGAGCAATATGTGCTTACATATAAAGACATTGCTAAAGACAACATGCGCAAGCACGGCGTGCCGGCCAGTATAACGCTGGCTCAGGGTATACTGGAAAGCGGCGCCGGAGAAGGCACCCTTTGCAAAGAGGCGAATAACCACTTTGGCATCAAATGCCATAATGACTGGACTGGCGAAAAGGTATACCATGATGACGATTCATCTCAGGAGTGTTTCCGTAAGTACCCAAAGGCTGCCGATTCATTTAACGACCATTCCCTGTTTCTTACCACACGCGGGCGCTATGCCGCTTTGTTTAAGCTGGATAAAGATGATTATAAAGGATGGGCTAAAGGGCTCAGGGCAGCAGGCTATGCTACTGACCCTAAATATCCAGAAAAGCTTACCGGCCTTATTGAGCGCTATGACCTTGCTAAATTTGATGCTGAAGTTCTTGGTAAAAAATATGAGCCTGTAGCCAGGCCCGAGCCAACCCCCGCAACAAATACAGCCCCGGTTGCAGCGTCTGCTAAACCAAAGCCCTCTGTAGAACAGGCGGTTAAAAATACAACCGAAGCGCCTCTTGCGGCTGGCACCTACCGTGTAGCCCAGGGCGATACTTTATATTCTATTTCTAAAAAACACAACATTACCGTAGATCAGCTGATGCAGCTTAATGGCCTTTCTTCAAATGCCATTGCCATTGGCCAGGTATTAAAAGTAAAATAAGCATGTTATATCAACGTAGCAGCCAGCTATTTGCCGAGGCAGAGCAGGTTATACCCGGCGGCGTAAACTCGCCTGTGCGTGCCTTTAAGGCCGTAGGCGGAACCCCCATTTTTATTAAAGAAGCAAAAGGCCCATACCTGTTTGATGAAGACGGTAACCGCCTTGTAGATTATATTAACTCATGGGGCCCTATGATTTTAGGCCATGCCTACGCGCCCGTTGTAGATGCTGTTATTGAGCGGGCTAAAAAAGGTACGTCCTTTGGTACGCCTACTGCCCTTGAAACAGAGATTGCAAAACTGGCAGTAAGCATGGTGCCTAATATTGATAAGATACGTTTTGTAAACAGTGGTACTGAGGCCTGCATGAGCGCCATAAGGCTGGCCCGTGGCTTTACCGGCCGAGAAAAGATTATCAAGTTTGCTGGTTGCTACCATGGCCACTCTGATTCGTTCCTTATCCAGGCGGGCAGCGGAGCGGTAACGTTTGGCACGCCTAACAGCCCGGGGGTTACACAAGGCACGGCAAAAGATACCTTATTGGCCACATATAATAATCTTGATAACGTAAAAGAACTGTTTGCCGCAAACCCCGCAGAGATAGCTGCCATAATTATTGAGCCCGTTGCGGGCAATATGGGATGCATACCGCCCGCAGAAGGCTTTCTGGAGGGTTTAAGAGAGGTTTGCGATGCTAATGGTACCTTGCTTATATTTGATGAAGTAATGACGGGATTTCGCCTTGCTAAGGGTGGGGCGCAGGAGCTCTTTGGCATCAAAGCGGATATCGTTGCCTTTGGCAAGGTAATAGGTGGCGGACTGCCCGTGGGTGCCTTTGCTGCCCGTAACGAGATTATGAATTACCTGGCGCCTGTAGGGCCTGTTTATCAGGCTGGCACGCTTAGCGGTAATCCGCTGGCTATGGCGGCAGGACTTGAGATGCTTAAGGCTCTTAATGCCGATGCTGAAATATTTATAAGGCTGGATGCTAAAACTGCCTATCTTGAAACGGGTATAAGGAATATACTGGAAAAGAAAAATATTGCCTTTACCATTAATAGGGTGGGCTCTATGATATCAGTGCACTTTGATGCCCGCCCGGTTATAGACTTTAAGTCGGCTGCTAATGGTGACAATGAAAGCTTTAAGAAGTTTTTTCATGGGCTTTTGCAGCAGGGTATATACATAGCGCCATCGGCTTATGAAACATGGTTTATAACCGATGCATTAAGTTATGACGATCTTGACTTTACATTAAGTGCTATAGAAAAAGTAGCTGAAACATTATAAATAGCAAGCGCTACAAAAACAAAAAGTCCCGCCATTGGCGGGACTTTTTTATATTATAAAATAATTATAATTTTCCTGTTAGCTGCTTAAGCAGTTTTTGGTTCTGGCCCAGTTTAGTTACCTGCTCAGGAGACAAAGTTGCATTGATTTTAGCTTCAACAGTTTCTGCAATTGATTTTTTACGGTCTGCACTAAGGTTGGTGTCGCTAAGGCTGCGGTGTTTGTATTCAAACAGGCCTTTAAAGCTTTGCATCTCAGAATCAGTTAACGGAATAAAATCGTTAAGCGCTTTAGCATCATTTGTTGCGGCTTGTTGTATGGCAGCTTCTTTAGCAGTACCTGTATTGGTAGCTGTAACGGGCTTGGCAGATTTTTGCTGTGCATTAGCGGTAAAGCCAAGGCCAAGCATAAGAACGAATAAAGCAATTATTTTTTTCATGATAAACGGTATTTGTTTAGTGTTTATTAGCCAAATCTAATTAATTTATAAAACATCACAAAACTTTAACACTAAAAAATTATCTTCTGTGATGCTTTTTAAACTTTTTCATTCTTTTTGTGATTTTATGCTCACCTTTATCTTTTATCTTTTCAAATTCAGCATATTGCTCTGCGGTAAGTATTTTCTTCACATCCCTTTTTGCGGCAATTTGAGCATCCAGCCTTTTTGATGCCATTGCAAAGCGCTCTTCCTGTGTGGGTTTTTTGCCTGCTTTACGGTCCGCTTTACGCTGTTCATGCATTTTTTTCATCTCCTGCGCATGTGTTAAAAACAGCTTTTGCAGTTCGGTTTGCTGTTTGTCGGTCAAATCAAGCGCAAGGGTTAGATGCTTTGCCCTGAGTTCAGCCCGCTGTTCCGGCGTAAAAGGTTCGTGGTGTTCTTTTTTTGGGCCTCTTTCATTGTTATTACTTCTGTCATGGTGCTGCGCGCTCATTGTTACACCCACCATCATTGCCATAGCTAAAATCCACATTTTCATAATCTTATTTTTAATTGTTATGTGTATAAGACATTCCAGCAGCAAAAAAGTTTAATTTAATCCTAAAATATTTTTTTACCAGGCACGTGGCAACTACTTTTGCCTCGTGAAAAACGGCATATTCATCATCGTGTTTTTTTTGCTGGTAAGGCCGGTGCTGCCTGTTTTAGACTATGTAGTCAATTATGATTATATAACTAAAGTGCTGTGCGTTAATAAGGCAAAGCCTACAACGCATTGTAATGGTAAGTGCCACCTTATGAAAGAGCTGGCCAAAGCCGCTGAAGAACAAAAACAGCAGTCTGACAAAAAATCGGTGCAACAGCACGCCGAAGTGCTTTTTTGCCAGGCATTTACACAGCTGTCGGTTCCCAACCCCTTTATTGCCGAAAGTAAGCCTGAGCAAACGGGTTATTTTAACCTGTATTTCCATTTGGGCAATACTTCGGTATTTCGTCCTCCCATATTTATTTCTTAGAGTTTTTAATGTATTATTTCCTTCTGCCTGTGCAGTTCAGGATAAATTTTTATGCCTTAAACTTAGGCATTACTTTAACTTTAAAAAATAAATTACCATGAAATTCCAATTAAAACCTATAGTGGCGCTGCTGGCGCTAGCCACCCTTTTTGTGTCTTGTAATGACGATGATGCTGCCGAAAACCTAACCGGTACCTTTGGCGATGCTGAACTATATTTTGATAACGGTATTGCAGGCAATGACTTGTCGCTGGGTACATCATACACTAACTCTAATGGAGAATCCATTGCCATTGAACGTCTTAATTATATAGTGAGCAATGTTGTACTTATTAAAGAAGACGGCACTGAATATGCCTATCCAAAAGCCGACAGCTATTTTATTGTAAATGAAGCAGCGCAGCAGCTTACCATGCACCTTGAGGCTATTCCCGCTGGTGATTATAAAAAAGTGCGCTTTGGCGTGGGTGTAGATGATGCTCAATATCAACTGGGGCAGGCGGCTCAGACTGGCCTTTGGGCAGATGCAGTGAGCAACCAGCTGGGCACAACCTGGCAGCAGGGCTATGGCTTTATTAACATGGGCGGTTCTTTCATGGCCGGTAATGTGCAGGATGATACCGCTTTTACGGTATACCAGAATGGCAGTGCGCATTATACAGAAGTTACTCTTGATTTGCCTACAACTGCCCGTGTACGCCATAATGAGGAGCCCAGCATCCACATTAAAACAGATGTGAATGTCCTGCTTGATGGCACTAATAAAATTAAGCTGGCCGATAATATAACTGATGATATGGTCATTGTGGCTTCAGGGGCAAACCTTGCCGCGCTTGCCGCAAATACGCAGCAAATGTTTACAGTAGACCATGTGCATAATGGGGCCGGGCACCATGAAGAATAAGCTTTTATGGGTAGTGCTGTTGCTAAGTGCTGCCCCTTTGGCTTTTGCCAATGGTACAGAGAAAAGTCCGCCCAATTTTAAAAAATACCTTGCCGCATTTTATTGCGATGCCTGCGGCTGCTCTGCAAGCGGTGGTGGTATGGGCTTTAGCTCTATGATAGACCGCAACTTTGTGGGCGTGCGCTATTTTTACCAAAGCTACACCAGCCGCGACGGTATTTTTAATAACTCACCCTGGGTAGATGAGAATTTTAATACCATTCAGCTGTGGGGCCGGATTCCGGTTGCCAAACGTGTACAGGTATCAGTACAGTTGCCGTACCACTTTTTTAACCGCGACCTGAGTGCCGGCGCGCAAAATATTGACGGCTTGGGCGACCTTACCGTTTTAGGGTTATATACACTGTATCAAACGGATGCAGATAGCACAGCCACAAGCCACACGCTGCAAATAGGCGGCGGTATAAAAGCGCCTACAGGCAAGTATGACAGCGCCAATAATGGCAGTGTCAATCCCAGCTTTCAGTTAGGTACGGGCAGTTGGGATTATATTGTGGCCGCCGAGTATGTTATAAGGCACAATACCCTTGGACTTAATACAATGGCTAATTATGTATTTAAGACAGAAAATAGCCAGGACTACCGTTTTGGTAACCAGTTTAATTATGCCGGCACCTTTTTTTATGTGGTAGAAAAGGAAAATTTTGCCATTGTGCCTCAGGCAGGCCTTGCCGGTGAAATTTATGCTACCAACCGGCAATATGGTGAAGATGTGCCTTTAACAAAAGGAAATATACTGTTTGGTAAACTGGGGCTTGAGGCAGGGATGGGTAATTTTTCGATAGGGTTAAACGGTATGCTTCCCATTACCCAGAACCTTACCGGCGGCAGGGTAGAAGCCAATTATCGATGGGCTGTGAATTTGAATTATAGCCTTTAATAATATAGTTAAAGTTTAAAGTCTGAAAATACAAAAGCCACGAATTTCATCATTTTGAAATTCGTGGCTATTTTTATTAAGTAAAATTACAGTTTAAAGTAGCCGTACTTTTCGTTGCCGTTAGAATGTGCCCTTATTATGTACGTGTTAGAGTCTACCTTAACGGGCTTAACAGAGGTATCAAGGTCAAAATTTTCTTCAAAACTCCTGTAGCTATCGTTATATTTTAATTCAAGGCCATTGCCGCTAAGCGCCCTGCTTGCTGTTTGCTTACCCGTACCATCATACGTTTGGTATATAACCACGCGGTCTTTACCTTCAGCCTTGCTAAATTTTACCGTTTGGGTATCGCCATATAGCACTACAAGGCCATCATCTTTAATAAAATACAGGAACGATAAAAATGATCCATTATCATTAAGGGTTTTTTCTTCCGGGTTGCTCACTTCTTTAAACCAGTCGAGCTTGCCGGTGCCGTTATCAAGCCTTGCAAATAAAAATGCCTCATTGTGGTAAGTATAATCTTTTTCAAAGCTGGGCTTCCCATCAATGATTTTGTTTTTGTCTGCCACAAACATCTTATCGGCAAAAAGCCAGGTCTTGTCATAATTTATAACAAATTCTTTAAGGGTGAGGCCGGCAATTTCATCAGTATCATTTGCGGTTTTATAAACATTATCTCCCTGTGCGTTAAACTTTGCCATATAAAAACCTGCTGCCGGCTTGTTGCCTCCATAAGCCTGTACAGCTTTAGTGCCGATACGGGTGTATAAGGCATCAAAATAAAAATCAGGGCCGTTAAACAGGCCGTTATACTGATGTATCTGGTAGTCATTATCAAACTTAAGTGATGTTTCTTTCATCGTGTCTGATTTTCCATCCCAAAAGAAAATGGTTTTAAACGGTTTTTGCTTGGCCAGGTCTATGTTCTTTACAATAAATACAGTTCCGGCATCAGACACATAAAAATCCTGCCCCTGCGGATTTTTGTTTATATAAGGCGTTTCAAAAGTAGTTTCTTTTACCACTTTAAAATCTTTATCAAGCAGCACGATGTTTATCTTCTCGTTGAGTTTTTTCTCAAAAGAATGGTATTTTGTAACGGCATAAAACTGCCTGTTGTTTGACTGCATTATTTTATAGTCAGAGCTCCTGTCCGGCATTTCTGTAACCAGCATCGGGTCAGTTTTTTTGCCGGTTTCCAGGTCGACAGTTTGGGTAAAAAGCTGTCTTTTCTTTATTTTGTTGTTGTACTCATCCAGAAAGATAACCTGTGTGGCTCCATTAACTGCAAACATTTTTAAGTGTGTAAGCATGGCTTTGCCCATGGCTGGCTGGCCTACGCTTAAATCTGTCGTGCTGCCGGGCGTAAGCTTATCTGCGCTAAAAGACATAACATTTACATCCTGGTTAAACAAGTCGCTGTTGTAGCGTGAGTAGATGCGATAAAATTTAGAACTCAGTACATGGGTAGACGGGCTGCCCTGCTCATTTAAAGATGGTGTGGCGCCGCCCCATGTAAAGGTTTGGGCACCGGCGGTTAACCCAGTAAGTGATAGTGCTAAAAAGGCAAGGTGTTTTGCGGTTCTTTTCATAAAGAGGATTTTGGTTTCAGCAAATCTAACAATTTTAATGTAACAGCGTGTTTTTTTTGGTGTTATGATAATTATGCCATAAAAAAGCCGCCCAAAAGGCGGCTTTAAAATTTATCTTATAAAAAGGTTTACCCCTTAAACTCTACTGTTTTGGTATCGCCATCAACCACTACCTTTACAAGGCCATGTTTAGAAAGGCCTTTCATGGCGGCATCCCATTTTTTGCCGCTCAGGCCTGCCTGCTGCTTAAGGGCATCAAGGGCCAGCTGGCTGCTCACTTTTAATATTTCGGCAATGGCTTTTTCGTCATCGGTAAGCTCAACCGCTTTTTTCTCCGGCCTCATTTGGGGGAAGAACAATACTTCCTGTATGCTGGCATTGTTAGTTAAAAACATAATAAGCCTGTCCATGCCTATACCAAGCCCTGATGTAGGTGGCATGCCATACTCCAGCGCCCTTAAAAAGTCGTTATCTATAAACTGTGCAGCCTCAACATCACCACGCTCGCTAAGCTTCAGCTGCGCTTCAAAACGCTCACGCTGGTCTATTGGGTCATTAAGCTCGCTGTAGGCGTTGGCAACTTCTTTTCCGCATATCATCAGCTCAAAACGCTCTGTAAGCTCTGGGTTATCACGGTGCTCTTTACACAACGGGCTCATTTCCTTAGGATAATCAGTAATAAACGTAGGCTGGATAAAATTACCCTCGCACTTTTCGCCAAAAATCTCGTCTATAAGCTTGCCTTTACCCATAGTTTCGTCTACGGCAATGCCCATGCCGCGTGCAGCTTCAAACAATTCTTCTTCTGTCTTGCCGGTAATGTCAAAGCCTGTAAACTGCTTAATGGCATCGGTCATGGTAACGCGGGCGTAAGGCGCTTTAAAGCTAACCTGGTGCTCGCCAAAGGTAGCATCGGGCGTACCGTTAACGGCAATAGCACAATGCTCCAGCAGGTTTTCGGTAAATTCCATCATCCAGTTGTAGTCTTTGTAGGCTACATATATTTCCATAGCCGTAAACTCTGGGTTATGCGTGCGGTCCATACCCTCGTTACGGAAGTTTTTGCTAAACTCATACACGCCGTCAAATCCGCCCACAATAAGCCTTTTAAGGTACAGTTCATTGGCAATACGCATGTATAGCGGAATGTCTAAGCTGTTGTGGTGTGTAACAAAAGGGCGCGCTGCAGCACCACCAGGTATGGGTTGTAATACGGGTGTTTCTACCTCAAAGTAGCCTTTGTCGTTAAAAAAGCTGCGCATGGCGTTAAAAAGCTTTGTACGCTTTACAAACACTTCTTTAACGTGCGGGTTAACCACAAGGTCTACATAGCGCTGGCGGTAACGTAGCTCAGGGTCGGTAAATCCGTCAAACGTTTTACCATCAGCATCCGTTTTAGGCAATGGCAAGGGGCGCAGGGTTTTGCTCAGCAGGGTAAAATCAGTTACCTTAATGGTTTTTTCTCCCACCTGTGTAGTAAACAATTCGCCTTCAACGCCTATAAAGTCGCCAAGGTCAATAAGCTTTTTAAAAACCTCATTGTATTTTGTCTTGTCTTCGCCCGGGCAAATTTCGTCGCGGTTAATGTATATCTGTATACGTCCTTCGCTATCCTGAAGCTCGGCAAAAGAGGCCTTACCCTGTATGCGTACAGACATTACACGGCCGGCCGCAATAACCTTTTTGCCTTCAGAAAAAGTTTCCTTAACCTGTTTACTGGTATGGTCTACCGGAAAAAGGTTAGCGGGATATGGATTGATGCCGAGGTTTCTCAGCGTGTCCAGTTTTTCTCTGCGGATGATTTCTTGTTCTGAAAGCTGCATGGTTATTATGTTTTTAAGGGGGCAAAGATAATGAATATTAACAAATAAGCAATTTGGAGATGATTTAACAGCGCTGCGGTTTATAGTTAAATAAAAGAATTATATTTGGCGCAAAATATACATAGCAATGAAAACAAAATTACTTTTAATACTTAGTGCTTTTATAGCGTTCTTGACAACCTCGTGCAACATAACAGAAAACATTACCATTAATGAAGATGGCAGCGGTATAATGACTATGGATGTAGACGCATCTCAGCTTATGGGCATGGCCGGTGGCGAAATGGCTAAAGAGGGTAGGATTGATTCAACATTTACATTTAAAGAAATGTTTAAGCAAAAAGCCGATAGTATTGCCAAACTGCCTGCGGCAGAACAGGAAAAATTTAAGCAGCTTCAAAACGTTACGGGCCATATTCTTATGGATCCGGATACCGGCGAGTTTGCCATTAAATTTGACAACAAATTTAAAAATGCTGCCGAACTGGGTAATATGATGGGCGCTATGACCGCCATAAGTAAGTCAAAAATGCAGGAAGGTGCGCCAAGTATGGGTGCCCAGGATCCGCCTACAAGTTATTTTTATGATGGCAAAAAGTTTAAAAAAACAATTAAGGCAGCCGATAAGTCTGCTGAGGCAGAAAATGACACGCTGCAAATGGTAAAGGCTATGTTTGAAGGCTCTACTTATACGGTAAATTATAAATTCCCTAAAAAAGTAAAATCGGTTTCTAACAAAAGCGCGGTGATAAGCGCAGATAAAAAAACCGTAACCGTAGCGTATGACCTGGTTGACTACATGGACAAACCAAAAGAAATGGACCTGGAGGTTATTTTTGAATAATACCCGTACTATATTATAAGGAAGCCGTGCTGTTAGCGCGGCTTTTTGTTTTGTAAAAGGTGGTTATAAGTTTTGTAAATTTGCTGCTACTTAATTGTGTTTATAATAACAAGCCATGAATAAAAGTGTAGAGCTCCAGGATTTAGGCGTAATGGATTATAAGGCGGCATGGGACTATCAGGAAAGCCTGTTTAAGGATATTGTTGATATGAAGATAGCTAACCGTAGGGAAGGGCTAAATACAGAAACACCTAATTATCTTCTTTTTGTTGAGCACCCGCATGTGTATACCCTTGGCAAAAGCGGCGATTTAAGCAACCTTTTGCTTTCTGAAAGCCAGCTTGTGGCTAAAAATGCTGCTTATTACAAGGTAAACAGGGGTGGCGATATTACGTATCATGGGCCCGGGCAAATTGTGGGTTATCCAATACTTGACCTTGAGAATTTTTTTACCGATATACATAAGTACCTGCGCTTTTTAGAAGAAGTAATGATACTCACGCTTGCCGATTATGGTATTACGGGAACCCGCAGTGACGGCGAAACTGGCGTTTGGCTTGACGTGGGTACGCCCTTTGCGCGCAAAATATGCGCCATGGGAGTAAGGGCATCCCGGTGGGTAACTATGCACGGCTTTGCGCTTAACGTAAATGCTAACCTTGGCTATTTTGATAATATCATTCCGTGTGGCATAAGGGGCAAAGCTGTAACCTCACTTCATGTAGAGATGGGCGTGGCCCATGTGGATGAAAAGGAGGTAAAAGAAAAAATACTTAAATATTTTTCACAGCTTTTTGAGGCAGAACTTGTGCCCGCAAAGGCCGAAAAACTGCGCATGTAAATATTTTAGTTATTCAGAATATTCAAACTCCATTTCCAGCTGCTCCGGCAAAAGGCGGAAACTCATGCGGTGGTATGGTGTGGTGCCATATTTGCGTATTGCTTCACGGTGCTCTAATGTAGGGTAGCCTTTATTTTGTTTCCAGTTGTACATGGGGTATTCCTGGTGCAGGCGCTCCATATACTCATCACGGTAGGTTTTTGCAAGCACCGATGCTGCAGCAATGCTTAAAAATTTGCCATCGCCCTGTATAACGCAGGTGTGCGGAATGTCATCCACAGGCTTAAAGCGGTTGCCGTCTACAATAATATAGTGTGGCGTGGGGGTAAGCTTCCTGATGCAATCCTGCATGGCGCGTATAGAGGCGTTAAGTATATTGATCTCATCTATAACATCGGGCTGAATATGCACTACATGGTAGCACAATGCCTGTTGCTGAATTAACGGACGCAACTGCATGCGCACTTTTTCGGTAAGCTGTTTAGAGTCGTTTAGCAGCTCCATCTCAAAATCATCAGGCAATATAACGGCAGCAGCGGTTACAGGCCCTGCCAGGCAGCCACGACCGGCCTCGTCGGTGCCTGTTTCATACTGAAGCGAAGAATATTTGAGTGACAGCATACTAAATGCAGTTTTTTATCGTATGTATTTAGCAGACAAAGATATCAGCCTAAAGTTAAAATTAAAATTATTGGCTGTTAATTTGTTATAATTTATATTTTTGCTAATCCATTTTAATGTAAATGGCTATTTTTGCAGAAATTGCATTAATTCTCTATTAACTATTAATAATTTTTACCCCACAGTTATGAAAAAAAATACTGTAAAAATGTTTATTGCAGGCATGATGCTGGCCGGTAGCCTTACCGTAAACGCACAAACTGCCGAGCAAAGAAAACAAATTACAAAAAACTACGATCACGAATTAATTGCAAAGCAGGCGAAGGAGTTTGCAGATCAGGCTAAAAAAGATAAAGAAGCGGCGCTTGCAATGGCCGAAATTAAAGGCTGGCCAGTAAAATTTGAAACTAAAGACGGAAATTTTGCTGAGCTTGTGGGCTTATATCCTGACGGTTCTCCTCTTTACTATCAAACCCTTAATGCTAACGCGGCATTTACGTCAGGTATAAATACTTTGAATACGGGTGGTAGCCTTGGGCTTAATGTCGATGGGCAAGACATGCTAATTGGCATCTGGGACCAGGACAGGCCGAGAAATGAGCATAATACTTTTGGCGGCAGGCTTGATATAATAGACGCAGCCTTAAATATTGCATCACACCCTACCCACGTTATGGGTACTATGATAGGTAGTGGTGTGGGATCTACAGATCTTAAAGCTAAGGGTATGGCATCTGAGGCTAATGGTATTGCATATGACTGGAACAGTGATACATCCGAAATGCAGTCTGAGGCCGGTGCAGGCCTACTTGTTTCTAATCACTCTTATGGGTCTATTGCTAGTCAGGTTTCACAAAACCCATGGCTTTGGGGGGCATATAGCTCACAGGCAAGGGCTTATGACCAGGTTGCATTTGCTGCAAAAGGTTACCTTATAGTACAGGCAGCAGGTAACGACAGGGGAGAGGGCTTTAATGCGGAAAAAGGTGGATATGATCTTATAAACGGTACTAAAACAGCTAAGAATGCTGTTACTGTAGCAGCTGTTAATGGGCTTAGTTCTGCATATAATAATCCAGGTCAGGTTATTATGTCGGGTTTTAGCAGCTGGGGCCCTACAGATGATAACAGGGTAAAACCGGATATCTCTGCAAAAGGTGTTAGCGTATATTCATCTATTACAAGTGGTACGTCTAACAGCACATACGGCAATTCAAACGGTACCAGTATGGCATCTCCGGTTGTTGCTGGTGGCGCACTTTTATTGCAGCAGTTGTACGCCCAGGAAAATGCAGGAGAATTTATGCGTTCGGCAACACTTAGAGGGTTAATTTGCCATACTGCAGATGAAGCAGGTCCTGCAGACGGGCCTGACCCAATGTTTGGGTGGGGTTTATTTGATGCAAAAAAAGCCGCGCAGGCCATATTAGATAACGGTGAAGGTTCTATTATAGATGAAAGATCGCTTGCAAATAATACAACTCAGACTATTAATATTAACGCTGTGGGCAGCGGGCCTCTACAGGTAAGTATTACGTGGACAGACCCTGCAGGAAGTGCTACAAACGGAACAGTAGATTCTACTAACCCAAAACTGGTTAATAATCTTGATGTAAAGGTTACCCAGGGCGATAACACTTACTATCCTTGGAAGCTGGCAGACGTTCATACCTCGCCGGCAGAGCGCGGAGAAAATGATGTGGATAATATTGAGCGTGTTGATATAGAAAATCCTTCTGGCCAGTACACCATAACAATTTCGCATAAAAATTCTCTTACCCAGACACAGGGTTCGCAGGAATTTTCACTTATCGTTACGGGCGCGCAACTTGTCCTTGGCCTTGATGAAGGTGCTGTTAACCTGTTTTCTGTTTGGCCAAACCCGGCAAATACAGAAGTTAATATTGACCTTATAGAAGGTTTATCTGATGATGCTTCAGTTGTGTTTTATGATGTTCAGGGCAGGGAAGTGCTAACACAAAATTTAACACAAAATCAAACTTCTGTTAATACTCAAACCCTTTCTGCCGGTATTTACATGGTAAAAGTAACACAGGCTGGAAAACAGCAGGTTAAGAAAGTGGTAATAAACAGATAATGTTAAAATTTGATATATTTATCAGTATTTAGTGCTTTAAGCGCAACCATAGTATAAAAATTGTATCTATAATTTAAACGCCGGTTTTTTAGCCGGCGTTTGTATTTTATTAACTAATTTTTTTATTATGAAGGCAATTATTGCGAATATGTTATGGATATTTTATTTATATCGGCAAAAGTGCAGCATTTGTACAATATTGCAATGTTAAAAGTTTGTTATATAAAAATAAATTGATAGATTTGCACCTTAACTAACTCAAATTAATTTAATATGAAATCAAAGTTTACTTGGATTTTTACGCTTTTACTTGCGTTTTTTATTCAGTTTTCCTTTGCGCAGGAAAAGACAGTTACAGGTGTCGTAACAGGCGATGACGGATTGCCTATTCCGGGTGTGGCTGTTACAGCCGGCGCGCAAACAGTGCAAACCGATATGGAGGGTAAATATACTATTACTGCCAATGTGGGCCAGAACATTACTTTTGCTTATGTAGAAAGTGTTAAGGTTGTAAAAGTGGGCGCAGATAGTACTTACAATGTTACTATTGAAGCTAACGAGATACAGGAAGTAGTAATCGGGGGGTATAGAACTACCTCAAGAACAACTTCTAACGTGGCTGTTACTACTATTACGGCAGAAACTATTGAAGGAAGGCCTAACGTGTCTTTCGTTCAGTCGCTTCAGGGCCAGATACCGGGTTTGAATATTTCAACAGGTTCAGGTTCTCCGGGTTCGTCTAACACTACGGTAATTTTAAGGGGTCTTGGTTCACTTAACGGTAATACAGAGCCTCTTTATGTAATAGACGGTGTGCCGTCAAACCTGTTAAACTTCAGGAGTATCAATGCTAACGATATTGCTTCGGTTTCGGTACTTAAAGATGCAGGTGCAACTTCGGTTTATGGTAACAGGGGTGCTAATGGTGTTATTGTTGTTAAAACAAAGAGGGGTAAATTTGAGCAGCCGCTAACTGTAAGGTATAGTGGTGTTACAGGTTTTACGACGCTTCAAAAAAACCGTTATAACATTATGGATGGCCACCAGTTACTTACCCTTGAAAGGCTAAAAGGTGTGGGTCAGGGTGCCGGTATGACAGATGCGGAAATTGCTGCATCTCCAAGTACTAACTGGAGGGATGTTTTCTTCCAGACAGGTATATCTCAGGATCATAACCTAAGCTTCTCTCAGGGTAGTGCAAACACTAACTCATTTACATCGATAGGTTACTTTAAGCAGGAAGGTATAGTGCCAAGTACTGATATTCAAAGAATTTCAGTAAGGTCTAACTTTACAGGTAAAAGTGATAACGGCAAATTTAATTATACCACAAACCTTTATGGTGGTTATTCAAGGCGTAATGAGCTTGAGCAGGAGTCAAGGAGCGATATAAACGGTAACGTGCTTCAAAACCCGCTACAGGGTATGCTTTCATCACTAACATATCTTGACCCGGCAAACTATCAAAGCGGGCAGCAGTTGTTTGATGAGTATGGCCAGCCTGGCTTTGGTATCACTCCATACATGCTTATGGATTATATCAAAAACATTTATAATCGTTATGAAGAGGTTAAGTTGTTATTTAATGGTTCTGCCAGTTATGAAATTACTAACGACCTTACCTTTGGTGTAACCGGTGGTATCGACTATACTAACAGCAGGCGTGTATTTGCAAGGCTTCCGCAGTCTTACCTTGCTATTGTTTCTGCTGATGCTGCAGGCTACCCAGAATATCCGGGTCTTGAAACACAAAGCAGCTACAGGGATTTTGGCTTTAACGGTAACACTAAGCTTAATTATGTAAAAGTTTTTGGTGAAAAACATACTATAGATGCGTCATTACTAACAGAATATTACAAAGCGCACTACCAGTCTCACGCGTTTACTACAACCGGTCTTAATGACAGGACGTATTCTCCTGGTGCAGGTACAGGTTTTGTGCCATTTAATCCAAACACACCTAACCTTTTCAGGCCTACAATTAGTGCATCTGAACTAAAAGCAGGTTTGTTTTCATACTTTGGTATATTTGACTATGACTATGGTCAAAGATTTGGTGCAGGTTTTTCTGTACGTAGGGATGCTTCTTACAGGTTTGACGATAAAAACCAGTGGGGTACATTCTGGTCGGCTTCCGCAAGGTGGAATATAGACAAAGAAGCCTTTATGCAGGGAGAAAACAGGTTCTTTACTGAGCTTAAACTTAGGGGTTCAATAGGTACATCCGGTAACCAGAATATTGCAGGTGAAAGCCCGTATGCTGGCCCTAACGTAACCAGGACACTTTATGCTACAACTAATGGTTATGGTAACCAGCCGGGTATTGTTGTAGGCCAGATAGGTAACCCTACAGCGCAGTGGGAAACTACGCAACAGGCTAACGTAGGTATTGACTTTGTGGTTAAAAAGAAATTCAGGGGTACTTTTGATGTGTACAGAAAATATACACAAGACCTTTATCAAACTTTTCCACAGTCTGCTGTTAACGGAAGCTATGGTGTGCTTGCTAACGTAGGTAATATGGAAAACAGGGGTGTTGAAGCATTACTTGCTTATGATATTTTTGATACCGATGACTTTAAGCTTACAGTTTCGGCTAACGGATCGTATAACCAAAACAGGCTGAAAAACATGCCTGGAGACGGTGTACAATACCTTGGCGATGTGCAGATACAAGCTAACGACCAGGTAGCTTACCAGTATTTTACTGTTAAGTATGCAGGTGTTAACCCTGCAAACGGTAATTCATTATTTTACACTAAAGAAGGTTCTCTTACCGAAGCCCCAACACTTGATGACAGGGTTGCTACAGGAAAATCTCCTATACCTGTTTATCAGGGTGGTTTTGGTTTCCAGGCTGACTACAAAGGCTTCTTTGCTTCTGCGCAGTTTACTTTTGTTGCCGATGTATGGAGATTTGATAATGACCTTAGTAGTCTTCAGGATCCAACTAATATAGGTATCTTCCCAGTATCTACAGATATGGACAGGGCCTGGACTCTTGATAATCCTACTACTGATATACCTTCAATTTATGCAACCAATACAGCAAGCGAGGCGTTGTCAGACAGGTTTTTACGTAATTCATCTTACTTAAGGCTTAAGTATGCTTCAGTAGGTTATAACGTACCTGGTAAATATTTAGACGATACCTTTTTATCAAGTGTAAGGATTTATGCCCAGGCAGAGAACTTCCTTACATGGAGTAAATGGAGAGGTTTTGATCCGGAAAGCAACGGTGCCAGCACATTTGGTGGCTACCCTACACCACGCGTATTCTCATTTGGCGTTGATGTTCAATTCTAAAAAAAAAATTAACATGAAAAATTTAAAAAAGATATTTTTATTTGCTGTAATCGCGGGAGCTCTTTATTCCTGTGATGACGCTTATGATATTGTTCAGGAAGGTGAATACCAGGAGGCAAATGCATTTCGCACTATTTCTGATATGAATCTTGCTCTTGTAGAGATTTATGATAATATCAGTAATGAAAGTGAAATTGCTTTTACCAGTGTATTTACAGATGAAGCTGCAATAGCCAGCGAAAATGGTGGGCAAAACCTTGAAGAGTACAGGCACCAGTTGTTTGCTACAAATAGTTATGCCAGTGGTATATGGGCTCAGCATTATGCTGCCATAAACTACATCAACAGGCTTATAGCAGGTTCTGAGAACATTGTTCTTGACGAAAACTCACCTACATTTACTGATGACCAGGCTGAGAAATCAAGGATTCTTGCTGAAGCCCGTACATTAAGGGCTTACTGTACACTACAGTTACTTACCTTTTATTCGACTAATCTTAAAGATGACAGCGCTCTTGGTGTAATTATTAGTGACCATGTACCGCCAACTTTGCCTAATCTTGAAGAGTTGCCAAGGTCTACAAACCTTGAATGCTTTAATTTTATTAATGCAGATCTTGATTATGCAGATGAAAACTTAAGCAATGCTACTGTAACAACTACCGTTACCAAAGCTTTAGTTCTTGGTATCAGGGCACGTATGGCTGCTTACAGGGGACATTACACTGAGGCGCTTGGATTTGCCAATGACGCAATAGATGAAAGAACTACAGGTGGTGCTGCTGCCGCCGCCCAGGGGCTTGCTTTAGCATCAGTATATCCTGATATATGGACTGATCAAAATAATAATGCTGAACAAATCCTTACCTTACTTAGGCCTACAGGTAAATCAGGCATTGTTGGCAACTGGTTCTTTAATGAGGCTAACCTTACCGGTGGACCATTCCTTGATATGGACAGGAACCTGTATGCTGAACTTACTGAGAATTCACGTGATGTGAGGCAACAGGTATTTATTGGTGCAACCAGCCTTATTGCGGATAATTATGCTACTGTTTTTGATTACAGAAACGAAGATATTATTGTTATTGGTAAATATCCCGGTACACCTGATGATAACCTGCCGCTTAACAACAACCTTAAGCCAATGAGGACTGTTGAGATGCATTTTATAAGGGCTGAAGCGCAAATTGCCGCTGGTGATCTTGCAGGTGCAAGAACTTCAATTAATCGTGTTAGAAGGGCCCGTAATACGGGTGTTACTACTAATGCTCAGCTTAATCCTGCTGTTACAACACCCGCTGCTGTTGATGACATGGATATATCTGCTGCTAATTTTGATACCCCTCAGGAAGCATGGCAGGTTGTACTTGATGAGCGCAGAAGAGAACTTTGTTTTGAAGGCCACCGTTATATTGACCTTAAGCGTTTAGGTGCCGATGCAGGCGTACTTGGTATCCAGAGATATGAAAGAGATTGTGCTCCTTATTCTGCATGTGATCTTCCTATAACTGACCCAAGGTTTACATTACCTATCCCTAATGATGAGCTTAACGGTAATTCTGTAATCAGGAATCAACAAAACCCTGGCTATTAATTTAATACGAAAAAGAAAACATGAAAAATATCCTATATAAACTTAGTTTAGTATGCTTTTTAGGGGTAGCCCTTGTAAGCTGCGACGAAGACAGGGTGGTTTTAGATCCTGATAATGGCTCAAACCTATTTTTGTTTAACGAAAAAAGGTCTAACCTTGCCCTTAGCGAAGACGGGACAACGTTTGTTACAGATACGGTTTTGGTGGGTGTTACATCTATCTCAAATGTAGACAGGGTAATACCTATTCATATTGACCCGGCTTCTACTGCTACTGCAAATCAGTACGAGATACAGGCATCATCATTAGTGATACCTGCAGGAAAATTTGTAGGTAAGGTAGTTTTAACAGGTAATTTTGAGGAGCTTCCTGAGTTGGTAAAACTTCAGATTGCCCTTGTATTTGACGATGGTGTACCTGTACTTGATGATAAGAACTCTCATGTTGTTGACATCTTTAGGGTTTGCCCTTATGAAATTGCTGACTTTGCAGGTACTTATATTGGTGTTGAAGATGGTGGTGCCAGTGAATATGAAGTAACAGCTACTGTGGGCGATGAGCCTTATGAGCTTATACTTACTAATGTTTGGGGCGCAGATCCTGAATCTGAAACGCATATTTATCTTACAGATGATTTAGCTAACCCTACGGTTACATTCCCTAAAAATTACCCGGCAGGCACAGATAATTATTTGTTTGATGAGCCTACTTATGGTGCTGCCTATGTAAACGGTCAGGGAACCAGCAGTTTTGACTCTTGTGCGCTTACTATAACACTTGATTTTGAAGTTGTAGTATCTGCAGGTAGTTTTGGAGACACAAACCTTGTGCTTACAAAACAATAGAAATATCTTTATTTTAACTAAGCCCGCTTATTTATAAGCGGGTTTTTTTATGTATAATTGCTATTAAAAATTATCTTTGCCGATATAGAAAGCACTATGTTTAAAAAGTATGTAGCCGTATTGTTTTTATTGCTGCCTGTACTGGCTTTTTCCCAAATAAAGAAAAGCAGGGATACGAGCGGGCGCCCCGCCGTTAATACTCCCCCTGTTAATGATACCATTAGGCGACTTACTCCGGGTCCCGGTTCATCACCTGCCCAACCTGCCGATACTATAGCTACTGTAGACATGTATAAGATAATAACCCTGCAACGGGATACTATTCTTGTAGATACAACCCTTACCCTTAAAAAAGATTATGAGACCAATTACCTGCGCAAAGACAACTTTGGCCTGCTACAGTTTCCTAATGAAGGGCAAACCTATAATACACTTTATTATGGGCTTACAAAATTTAACCCCTTTCCTGAATTTGGATTTAAAGCCAAGCACTTTGCCTACCAGGAGGTAGATGATATTAATTATTATAACGTTGCAACGCCATATACTGATTTAATGTATCGATCTGTATTACAGCAGGGCCAGATACTGGATGCTTTGTTTACGGTTAATACATCGCCCAACCTTAATTTGTTTATTGGCTATAAAGGTTTACGCTCCATTGGCAAATACATCAACTCTATATCGAGCAATGGCAACTTCAGGATGGGTGCCAGCTACAATACCACAGACAGGCGATACCTGCTTAAGCTGCATTTTACAGGGCAGGATTTCAGCAACCAGGAAAATGGCGGTATAACTACTCTTGAAGATTTTGAAAGCGGCGAAGACCCTTATACTGAGCGAGAGAGGCTGGAAGTATATTTTACTGATGCCACATCTGTAATGAAGGGCAACCGTTATTTTGTTGACCACTATTTCAGGCTCAATAAGACAAATCCTAACAGCCTGGTGTTTCATCACCAGTTCAATTATGAGAACAAGTTTTTCCAGTTTACACAACCTACACCCAGCGACCGTTTTGGCGATGCCTCAAAATCTTCCATCAGCAAAAAAACGCGTTATAACCGCATGTATAACCTTATCGGGGCTGCCTATGCTAATGAAACTGTAGGTACAATTGAATTTTACCTTGAAGACTATAACTATAATTATTTTTACTACAGCATACTCCTTAATCCGGATGGTAGCATAAAAGTGCCTAATGCCCTTAATGACCGTATTGATACTTATGGCGCGCGTTATACCTATCAAAAAGATAAGTGGAAGGGAACCGCTTTGCTTAGCAACTCAATTACAAACCAAAGCCTGGCCAATATTGACCTGCAGGCACGCTATACGTTTGATGAACGCAACAGTATAACCGCGCGTTTCCAGAAAATGAACAAGCTTCCGGATTTAAACTACCAGCTGTATCAAAGCGATTATACTTTTTATAACTGGAATAATACCTTTAACAACGAAAAGATTAATAGCCTGGAACTTAGTGCTAAAACACAATGGGCCGATCTATCTGTACAGTATACCGTACTTAAAGACCATTTATATTATTACAATACTAATCCTGAAGCGGGCCTGGCGCAGTTTGATTCTTTGTTAGTGGCCCCCAGCCAGTATGCAGGCACTATTAACTACCTCGCTGTAAAAGCGGGTAAGGATATTAAATTTCTTGATTATTTTGGTTTTGATACTACCTTGCTTTACCAGCAGGTACAGCAGAGCGACAAGATACTCAACGTGCCGCAGCTGGTTACGCGTAATACGCTATATTACACGGATAGGTGGTTTCAGAATGCGCTGCAGATACAAAGTGGCTTTACACTAAATTATTTTACAAAATATTATGCTAATGATTACAACCCGCTATTAAGCGAGTTTTATGTGCAGGACAGGCGTAAAATAGGTGGTTTCCCAATGATTGATTTTTTTGTAAACCTTAAGATACAGGAGTTCAGGTTGTTTTTAAAAGCAGAACATTTTAACTCAGGCTTTACAGGGTATGACTATTATTCGGCGCCAAACTATCCTTACCGTGATTTTACGGTGCGGTTTGGCATAGTCTGGGATTTCTTTTCTTAACTGTTTTATTTGCCGGATACTCTTATCTTTGCATTGTTTATTGGCTACAGCCAAAAAATATACTACATGAAATACGCTAAAAATATACTCGAAACCATAGGTAATACACCCATGGTAAAACTAAACAAGCTTACCGCGGGCATTGATGCCCTTGTGCTTGCAAAGGTAGAAACGTTTAACCCCGGCAATTCGGTTAAAGACCGAATGGCGGTAAAGATGATTGAAGATGCCGAGGCAGACGGGCGCCTTAAGCCCGGTGGTACCATTATAGAAGGCACCAGCGGTAACACAGGCATGGGCCTTGCACTGGGCGCTATTGTTAAGGGATATAAGCTTATCTGTGTTATAAGCGATAAGCAGAGTAAAGAAAAGATGGATATACTGCGTGCCGTAGGCGCTAAGGTAGTGGTGTGCCCTACCGATGTAGAACCTGCTGACCCGCGCAGCTACTATTCTGTTTCTAAGCGCCTGGCCGAAGAAACACCTAATTCGTGGTACGTTAACCAGTATGATAACCTTAGCAATACCGCCGCGCACTATGAGCAGACCGGCCCGGAGATATGGGAACAAACCGAAGGTAAAATAACCCATTTTGTAGTAGGTGTAGGCACTGGTGGTACAATTAGCGGTGTGGGTAAATATTTAAAAGAGCAAAACCCTAACGTTAAAATTTGGGGTATAGATACTTACGGATCAGTATTCAAAAAGTATCATGAAACCGGGATTTTTGACGAAAACGAAATTTATACTTATGTTACTGAGGGTATAGGTGAAGATATACTTCCTAAAAATGTTGACTTTGGCCTCATTGACGGCTTTACAAAAGTAACCGATAAAGATGCTGCCGTATATACACGCAGGCTGGCGCTTGAAGAAGGTATTTTTGTGGGTAACAGTGCCGGAGCGGCCATTAAGGGTGTGCTTCAGCTTAAAGAGCATTTTAAACCCGAAGATGTTGTAGTAGTGCTGTTTCATGACAGTGGCAGCCGCTATGTGGGTAAAATGTTTAATGACGACTGGATGCGCGAGCGCGGCTATCTTGACGATGAAATTACCAAAGCTGAAGACCTGGTTAAAAACCATAGCGATAAACCTCTTGTTACCGTGCGTACAGAAGAGCTTGTAAGCCATGCTATTGACAGGCTAAAAAAATATAAGATATCTCAGATACCTGTTGTTGACGTAGATGGTTTTGTGGGAAGTGTAGACGAAACTGACCTCTTTCGCAGTTATGTTGAAGATAAAGATATTGCCGATAAGCCTATTAAAGATGTTATGGGTAAGCCTTATCCTATAGTTAAGGCAGCCACATCGCTGGATGAAATATCCAAGCTGTTCAGTAAAGATAACCAGGCAGTGCTGGTTGATCTGGGCGAAGGCAAGTATCACATTATTACCAAGCACGATATTATCAGCTCTATAAAATAGTAAGAGCCCCTTAGCAATAAGGGGCTTTTTTATGAATAGATTATTATCTTTGTTTTATAAAATAGCATAGCCTATATGAATTTTACCGCCATAGATTTTGAAACTGCCACCGGGCATCCGCATAGTGCCTGCGCGGTAGGTATTATCACGGTAGAAGACGGCATAATTGCGGAGGAGTATCACACCCTGATTCAGCCTCCTGAAAACGAATACTGGTACCGTAATATAATGGTACACGGCATAAAGCCTGCTGATACTATGGGCGTATCTACGTTTGATACGTTGTTTCCCGAAATACAGAAACGTTTGTTTGGTCGTAAGATTGTGGCGCATAATGAGTCGTTTGACCGTAATGTATTGGCAAAAACCATGCGTTATTACGGGCTGTATTATGACGAGCTCGAAATTGCCGAGCGCTGGGAGTGCACCGTTAAGATTTATCGTGCTAAGGGCTATCCTAAAGCCAACCTCAGGTATTGCAGCGACCGCATTGGTATAGCTCTTAACCACCATGAGGCCCTTAGTGACGCCCGGGCATGTGCCAAATTATATTTATTGCACGATGGTCAGGTCAAATTAAAAGTATGATATTTTAGAATATACTTCTAATACTCGAAAAGCCTATAAAGATATTTTAGATTTGTAAAACGATTATAAATCGTGAGCCATAAATCAAGTAAATTTACCACTAAAAATAGCTTAACTCAAACTCCGAAAGTGAAATATTAAACTGTTATAGCTTTGGTTATCAATAAGATAGCATTTTTAGTGATTTTGGCCTTTTCTTACAAATTTTCGGTGTGAAATATCAATGCGATTATTTATCGTATTTTATCTAATTTAGCATGTTAATGAGCAATATGAAAGAAGACTTTCTGCACCATGTGTGGCAATTCAAAAAATTTAACCTCCACAACCTCAGTACGGTGCAGGGAGATAGCTTGCAGGTTGTAAATGCAGGTCAATATCTTCAGTTGGCCGGGCCTGATTTTTTTAATGCGCAAATAATTGTAGGAAACCAAAAATGGGCGGGCAATGTTGAAATCCATATAAAATCCTCAGACTGGTATTTGCATAATCATGAAATTGATGAAAATTATGACAATGTAATTTTGCATGTAGTATGGGAGCACGATATTGAAGTGCTGCGAAAAGACGGCTCAGAAATTCCTGTTTTGGAGCTTAAATCGCATGTAGACAATAGGTTAATTGATAATTATAATGCGTTAGCCGCTGTTAAAACATGGATTTTTTGCGAGAAGCAGTTGTCCCAACTCAATAGCTTTGTGGCGGATAACTGGAAAGAACGCCTATTTTTTGAAAGACTTGAGCGTAAATGCCTGCCTGTATTGCAGTTAGTTAATGATATGGGAGGTGATTGGGAGGCGGCATTGTTTTGTTTTCTGGCAAAAAACTTTGGTCTTAATACTAATGGCCAGTCGTTTTTTGATATGGCTAAATCATTGCCATTTAACGTGTTGAGAAAGGAAAGCTTTGAGCCTGAAAACATTGAGGCACTGCTGTTTGGGCGCATAGGCTTTTTAGATGGCGACTTTGAAGACTTGTATGCTAAAGATTTGCAGCAGCGCTATTCTTATATTGTGCATAAGCACAGGCTTGAAACTGCTTATGTTACTGTTCCTGAATTTTTTAGGCACCGGCCTGACAATTTTCCTACTATTCGCCTTAGCCAGTTGGGGCAGCTGTATCATAACCATCAAAACCTGTTTTCTAAAATAATAAAAACCAGTACATTAAAAGATATAAGCGCAGTTTTTGAGGTACAGGCCGCCCCTTACTGGAGCACACACTACCGCTTTGATAAAGAGAGTATTAAGAAGCGTAAGCCCCTTTCAGTATCATTTTTCGAGTTACTGATAATCAACACGGTAGTGCCGTTTAAATTTGCTTATGCTAAAAGTATCGGCCTTGATAATAGTGAGGAACTTATAGCGCTAATGCAGCAGGTAGGTCCTGAAAATAATGCGATTATGGATAAGTTCAGGCAGTTTAGCATGGCACCGCAATCAGCTTATGACACGCAATCGCTATTACAGCTAAAAAATGAGTATTGTAACCATAAACGTTGTATGCAATGCGCTTTCGGGCTTGAAATTTTGAAGCGATAAACTTTTAGTATACCTTTGGTTTCAAGGTTGAGTAAGGAACCTCAATTTAAATATCGTTAAAGATGTCAATAGTAACTAACATACGCCACTTTGCTGAACGCCATGGGTTTGCAGTGGCAAGCCGTGTGGCTGATAAGCTGGGCATGCGTGCCACCAATGTGCGGTTATTTTTTATTTATATATCATTTGTAACAGCAGGCTTGTGGTTTGCTGTATATCTTACACTGGCTTTCTGGCTTAAACTCAAGGATATGATATATACTAAGCGCAGTTCTGTATTTGATTTATAGCCCTTGCTAAATGATGATAAACAATCCATTCTATCGTTATTCTAAAAGTCAGCGTAAAGGAATTATTGCACTTTTTGTCCTTGTAATCTCTATACAATTAGGTTATTACGTTTTTAGTGAAGTTGATTTTTTTTCAAAACAGAGGCATACTACGGAAGAAAAACAATGGCTTGCCCACCAGGCTGACATCGATCTTTTAAGAGCTCAAAAACAAGGCAGGAAAGATACTGTATATCCTTTTAATCCTAACTATATAACTGATTATAAGGGTTATGTATTAGGAATGTCTGAAGCTGAGATTGATAAGCTTCTCGCATTCAGGAAATCGGGCAAATGGATTAACTCTCCTTATGATTTTAAGGAAGTTACAGGAGTGTCAGATAGCCTTCTCAGCAAATTATCACCTTATTTTAAATTTCCGGACTGGGTAACTAAAAAGCAACAGGAAAAAGGCACTGCGCTAACTCCTAATTACGAGTTCTTATCTGAAAAAAAGACTGTAAATAAAGATATTATAGCTAAACCACAGTTGGATATTAACTCCGCTTTAGAAGAAGATCTGGTAGAAGTTTATGGTATTGGGCCTGCTTTTGCTAAGAAGATTTTGCGTCGCCGCGCTGATTTAGGTGCTTTTGTGAGTATGGAACAAATGGCTGACTTTAAAGAGTTTTCAGGGGAAGCTGTTGCCGCTCTAAAAAAGAAATTTATGATAGGCGCCGTTCCGGAGGTCAATAAAATCAATATAAATACAGCGTCTTTGCAGCAGTTAGCACACTTTCCATACTTTAACAAAGACATTGCAAAGGCGATAATTACCCAGCGTAGCATGAAAGGTAAAATTCTTTCTTTTGACGAATTGTCAAAAATTAATGATATTTTTGTTTTAAAGTCAAAAATAATTAGTTTATATTTGGAATACTAAAAAAATAACTAATTATATGGTTTTTGAGAATACCGATACGCAGGCCATGATTGCCGCATCAATCAGGGATTTTGCAGAGTTTTATATACGCCCTAACATAATGGAATGGGATGAGGCACAACACTTTCCGGTTGAGCTTTTTAAGCAGCTTGGCGAGATGGGTTACATGGGCGTATTGGTACCCGAAGAATATGGCGGATCTGGTTTGGGTTATCATGAATACATCACCATAATTGAAGAAATCTCTAAGGTAGATCCCTCTATAGGATTGTCTGTTGCAGCACATAACTCGCTGTGCACTAACCATATATTGATGTTTGGTAATGAAGAGCAAAAGCGCCGGTGGCTACCTAAGCTGGCTACCGCAGAGCATATAGGTGCATGGGGTTTAACTGAGCACAATACCGGCAGCGATGCCGGCGGCATGAACACTACGGCCGTAAAAGATGGTAATGACTGGATTGTTAATGGTGCAAAGAACTTTATAACCCACGCTAAATCAGGTGATGTAGCTGTAGTGATTGTGCGCACCGGAGATAAAGGCGATTCAAGAGGCATGACTGCTTTTGTATTTGAAAAAGGTATGCAGGGTTTTACAAGCGGTAAAAAAGAAAATAAACTGGGCATGAGGGCCAGCGAAACTGCTGAACTTGTGTTTGATAACTGCCGTATACCTGATGCTAATCGCTTGGGCGAAGTAGGCGAGGGCTTTATACAGGCCATGAAGATATTAGATGGCGGGCGTATTTCTATAGGGGCGCTATCCCTGGGTATTGCTAAAGGCGCTTATGAAGCTGCCCTTAAGTATAGTAAAGAGCGCCACCAGTTTGGCCAGCCGATAAGCAGCTTTCAGGGTATTGCTTTTAAACTTGCTGATATGGCTACAGAAATTGAGGCCTCAGAACTATTATTGCACAAGGCGGCCTATCTAAAAAATGCCCACAAGCCAGTTACTACTGCTGGAGCCATGGCAAAAATGTATGCAAGCGAAGTTTGTGTAAGGGTGGCTAATGAAGCTGTACAAATACATGGCGGCTATGGTTATACTAAAGACTATCCTGTTGAGAAGTTTTACAGGGATGCCAAGCTATGCACAATTGGCGAAGGTACTACTGAAATCCAGAAACTGGTTATATCACGTAACTTGTTGAAAGACTAATATTTAAATACTAACTACAACTATTTAAGGCTTCCCTGGCAGAGGGAAGCCTTTTTTGTAATAAGTTTTCAACACTACAACGTTGTAGTTTGTTTTGTTTTAGCATTTATGTATTCTTTAAGCTTGTATTTTATAAATTAGGTAATAACCAAACTCTTTATTTATGAAATACATATTTACCATGGCAGCTTCTGTACTATTATTGTGGGGCTGCAGTAGCGAGTCTGATTTTGTTGAGGCTACCTCCATTAATCAGGAAGAAAACAATGGAACAGTACACAGTAACCTGCGGTCTGCGGGTACTAAGGTAATGATGCAGGCCTTTTACTGGGATTGCCCGGGCGGTGGCTCCTGGTGGAATACCGTTAAAGGCAAAGTGCCGTCATGGGCCAGTGCAGGTATCGATGCTATTTGGCTGCCGCCTGCCACAAAAGGGCAAAGTGGGGGCTATTCGATGGGTTATGACCCGTTTGACTACTTTGATTTTGGCAGCTATAACCAAATGGGAAGTACAGAGACACGCTTTGGGTCACTGACTGAAATACAATCTCTTATAACAACTGCCCACAACAGTGACCTTAGCGTAATTGCCGATATTGTGGTAAACCATTGCAGCGGTGGCGCGTCTCAGGCCAATCCTTACACGGGAGGTACTACCTATACAAATTTTGCGCCCGCTTCAGGATTGTTTGCAAGGTCATATAATGATTTTCATCCTAACAACTTACATGCCAGCGATGCCGGCACGTTTGGCGGCTTTCCTGATTTGTGCCATGACAAAACCTGGGTGCAGGACTGGATGTATAACAACAGTAATTCTATTGCAAAATATTACAAGAATACTATGGGCTTTGATGGCTGGCGCTTTGATATGGTTAAAGGCTTTGAACCTTGGGTAGTGAAGAACTTTAAGAACGCCGTGGGCGGATTTACTGTAGGTGAATATTGGGATGGCAATGCTGCAACGCTTGAAACATGGGCTAACAGTGCCGAGGCCAGTGCCTTTGATTTTGCCTGCTATTATAAAATGCGCGATGCCCTTAATAATAACGACCTTACACAACTTAACGGTGATATGCTGTTAAAGCGTAATGCTTATCGTGCCGTTACTTTTGTTACCAATCATGATACCGATGAAATATATAGTAATAAAATACTGGCTTATGCATATATACTTACGCATGAAGGTTATCCGTGTATATTTTATAGGGATTATGAAGAATGGCTGGATAAAAACAAGTTAAACAACCTTATCTGGATTCATAATAACAAAGCCACCGGCGGTACTACCTATTTATATGCTGATAATGACGAATATGTGGCGCGGCGCAATGGTACCCCGGGTCTTATTGTTTATATAAACAACAGCAACGCGTGGCAGGAGCGCTGGGTAGATACTAACTGGGCCGGTGTTGTTATTAAAGATTATACGGGCAACTCTACATGGGAGCCTACTACACAGAGCGATACCTGGGTTAAGGTACAGGCACCGCCACATAGCTATACAATATGGTCTACAAAATAATTAGTGGTATTAATTAGGTTGGTATAACATTAATTTAATAGCTTTGCAGCCTTAATGAGAGGAGGTGTCATACTATGTTAATTATACCAATTAAAGACGGAGAGAATATCGACAGGGCGCTAAAGCGTTACAAACGTAAATTCGACAAAACAGGCGTTGTTCGTCAGCTAAGGAGGCGTACAGCTTTCATGAAACCATCTGTTAGCAGAAGGGCTGAAGTACAAAAAGCATCATATATCCAGGGATTAAGGGACGCTGTAGAAAACTAGTCACTTAACCAGGGTTAAAATAATTACCGTTAGCAGCAAAAGTTTATCTTTGCTGTTAACGGTTTTTTTTATGGTTGACAGCAAGCAGGCATATCGTGATTATTTAAGCAAGGAGAAGAATTATTCTCCGTTAACTTTACGTGCATATCTCGATGATGTTACTGCTTTTGAGCAGTTTATTAAGCAAGACGATGATGGCGCTACGCTTGAAGAGGTAAGCTATAGCCAGGTAAGGGGATGGGTTGTGCACCTGGTAGAGGCTAGTGTCGCAAATAAATCAGTTAACCGTAAAATGTCTTCACTAAAATCATTTTATAAATTCCTCCTTAAAGTAAAGCAGATATCAATCAATCCGCTGCAAAAACATAAATCGCTAAAAACCGAGAAAAAAGTTCAGGTGCCTTTTTCAGAAGGCGAACTCATGGAAGTAATAGACTTTAACGAGTATCCTGATGATTTTGAAGGAATAAGAAACCGGCTTATTATAGAATTATTTTATACCACAGGTATGCGCCGCGCAGAACTAATAGGGCTTAAACTGTTTTCTTATGACGATTCCAATAAAACTTTAAAGGTGTTGGGTAAGCGTAATAAAGAACGACTGCTGCCCGTGCTTGATACTACTGCTACGCTTATCAGCAAATATTTAGAGAAGAGGAAAGGGTTGAAAAATATATTAGATACTGAGATGTTAATTTTAAGTTTGGCCGGAAAAAAAGTAAGTGAATCTTTTGTGTATAGGTTAATAAATAGTTACTTTAGTGTTGTCTCCACGAAGGTGAAAAAGAGCCCGCACATATTAAGGCACACTTTTGCAACACACCTTTTAAATAATGGGGCCGATTTGAATTCAGTAAAGGAATTATTAGGGCACGCAAGTTTGTCATCAACACAAATATATACCCATAGCAGTCTTGCTGAGCTTAAGGCAGTATATAAAGATGCGCACCCGCGTAACCGAAATAACTCCTGATTTGTTTAACCATAAATGTTATTATTATGAAAGTAAGCGTTCATGCAGTTAACTTTACAGTTGACAGGAAATTAGTTGGCTATGTTCAGGAAAGATTGGATAAGCTGGATAAGTATTATGACAGGGTAGTAAATTCTGATGTTTTCTTTAAACTGGATAATACGAGCGAAAAACAAAACAAAATAGCTGAAATTAAAGTAAGTGTGCCCGGAGATGAATTTATTGTTAAAAAACAATGCAAGTCATTTGAAGAGGCTGTAGAACTTGCCGCACATAGCATGGAACGTTTATTAATGAAAAGAAAGCAGAAAATCAGGGCGCATTCATAATTTAAAATTTTTTTATGAAAATGTTTTGATTAAAAAATAAATTCTATACATTTGCAGTCCGTTAGAAATAGCGGACTTTTTTATTGAAGTGCCGGTGTAGCTCAGTTGGCTAGAGCAGCTGATTTGTAATCAGCAGGTCGTGGGTTCGAGTCCCTCTATCGGCTCTGAATATTGTTTTTTGATAAACAACTGAAAATTAAAGGTTAGGGGAGATACTCAAGCGGCCAACGAGGACGGACTGTAAATCCGTTGAGAAATCTTCGCAGGTTCGAATCCTGCTCTCCCCACAAAAACTTTTATTAGAAATGATGATTTGTTAGTTAGGTGGTTTTTTTTAAGAGCTAATTTAAAATATAACACTCAGAATTTAAAATAGAAGAAAAAGCCGGTGTAGCTCAGGGGTAGAGTGCTTCCTTGGTAAGGAAGAGGTCACGGGTTCAATTCCCGTCATTGGCTCAACGTTTAGAAGAATTTGAACACTAATTATAAACTAAGATTAAATTATTAAATCATGGCAAAGGAAACTTTTGATAGGTCAAAGCCGCACCTTAACATAGGTACAATCGGGCACGTTGACCACGGTAAAACAACATTAACAGCAGCTATTACTAAAGTATTGGCTGATGCAGGTTACTCTGAGGCTAAATCATTTGACCAAATTGATAATGCTCCTGAAGAAAAAGAAAGGGGTATTACAATTAATACTTCACACGTAGAATATGCTACTGCTAACCGTCACTACGCTCACGTTGACTGTCCTGGTCACGCTGACTACGTTAAGAACATGGTTACAGGTGCTGCCCAGATGGACGGTGCAATTCTTGTGGTTGCTGCTACAGATGGTCCAATGCCACAAACTCGTGAGCACATACTTCTTGGCCGTCAGGTAGGTGTGCCTAGGATGGTTGTGTTTATGAACAAAGTAGACATGGTTGATGATGCTGAGCTTCTTGAGCTTGTTGAAATGGAAATCCGTGACCTTCTTTCTTTCTATCAGTATGATGGTGATAACGGACCAGTTATTCAGGGTTCTGCTCTTGGTGCACTTAACGGTGAGCCAAAATGGGTTGATACTGTACTTGAACTAATGGCTGCCGTTGATACGTGGATCGAGCTTCCTGCCCGTGACATCGAGAAACCATTCCTTATGCCGGTTGAAGACGTATTTACTATTACTGGTCGTGGTACTGTTGCAACAGGCCGTATTGAGACTGGTATTGCTAATACAGGTGATGCAGTTGAAATCATCGGTATGGGTGCTGAGAAGTTAACTTCTACTATCACTGGTATCGAGATGTTCCGTCAAATCCTTGACAGGGGTGAAGCTGGCGATAACGCTGGTATCCTTCTAAGGGGTATTGCTAAAGAAGATATCCGTCGTGGTATGGTTATCATCAAGCCGGGATCTGTTAAGCCTCACGCTCATTTTAAAGCTGAAGTTTACATCCTTAAAAAAGAAGAAGGTGGACGTCACACTCCATTCCATAATAACTACCGTCCTCAGTTTTACGTTCGTACAACTGACGTAACAGGTACTATTTCTCTACCTGCAGGTGTTGAGATGGTTATGCCTGGAGACAACCTTACTATCGAGGTGCAACTACTTAGCCCAATCGCTCTTAGCGTAGGTCTTCGTTTTGCAATCCGCGAAGGTGGTCGTACAGTAGGTGCCGGTCAGGTTACTGAAATACTTTCTTAATTAAGAGATTTTAAAATAAAAAGCCAGCCCGGTACTCAGGTATCGGCTGGCTTTTAAACAAACGGGTGTAGTTCAAGGGTAGAATAGCGGTCTCCAAAACCGTTGATGGGGGTTCGAATCCCTCCACCCGTGCAAAATAAAGAAAAGACAATGGCAAAGATTACCAATTATGTATCAGATGCATTTACAGAGCTGAAAGACAATGTAACGTGGCCGGAGTGGGCAGAAGTGCAGCGCCTTACCATTATTGTAGCTGTTTTTTCGGTAATATTTGCCCTGATTACCTTTGGCATAGACAAAGGTTTTGAAGTTATTGTAGCAAAAATATATTCGTTACTTAAAAATTAATTTATTACGATGACGGATAATAATGTCAAAAAATGGTATGTGGTTAGGGCGGTAAGCGGTCAGGAAAATAAAGTTAAAAACTATATTGATACTGAAATTAGCAAAGCCGGATTATCTGACTATGTATCGCAGGTGCTTGTTCCTACTGAAAAAGTAGTGCAGGTGCGGGATGGCAAAAAAATAAGCAAAGACAGGGTTTATTTTCCTGGCTATGTAATGATTGAAGCTAACCTTACCGGCGAAGTGCCGCATATAATAAAGTCAATAACCGGTGTTATCGGTTTCCTTGGCGAAACTAAAGGTGGTGATGCAGTACCATTAAGGCTTTCTGAAGTAAACAGGATGCTTGGTAAAGTAGATGAACTATCGGTTAAAACAGATAACGTTTCTATACCTTTTACACTGGGAGAAACAATTAAGGTTATCGATGGGCCTTTCAACGGCTTCAATGGCACGGTTGAAAAGGTTAATGAGGAAAAGCGTAAGCTTGAGGTTATGGTGAAGATCTTTGGTAGAAAGACTCCGCTTGAGCTAAGTTTTATGCAGGTTGAAAAAGTATAATTTTGTTACACTTATTATAAATCACATACTTCGCTTCCAATTGAAGTTGTGCTAAATCTTTTAAAAGAAATGGCTAAAGAAATTAGTAAAGTAGTTAAACTACAAGTTAAGGGAGGTGCTGCGAACCCGTCGCCACCGGTTGGACCTGCTTTGGGAGCTGCTGGTGTTAACATCATGGAATTCTGTAAGCAATTTAATGCCAGAACCCAGGATAAACCCGGCAAAGTTTTACCAGTACAAATCACTGTGTACAAAGACAAATCTTTTGAGTTTGTTGTTAAAACGCCACCGGCTGCTATCCAGCTTATGGATGCCGCTAAACTAAAGTCAGGTTCAGGAGAACCAAACCGTAAAAAAGTAGCAAGCGTTACCTGGGATCAGATCAGGGCTATTGCTGAAGACAAAATGGCTGACCTAAATGCTTTCACAATCGAGAAAGCCATGAGTATGGTTGCCGGTACAGCAAGGTCTATGGGTATAACCGTATCAGGAGCGGCTCCTTTTTAATCGTAAAAAGACACAGAAATGGCAAAATTGACAAAAAAACAGAAAGACGCTGCTTCTAAAATTGAAAAGAACAAGCTGTATTCTTTGAAAGATGCTTCGGCATTAATCAAAACAGTTGCTTCTGCTAAATTTGATGAATCAGTTGATATCGCAGTGCGCCTTGGTGTAGACCCAAGGAAAGCAAACCAGATGGTAAGGGGTGTTGTTACACTTCCACACGGTACAGGTAAAGATGTAAGGGTTCTTGCCCTTGTAACGCCGGATAAAGAGGCTGAAGCTAAAGCTGCAGGGGCTGACTTTGTAGGTTTAGATGATTACCTTCAAAAAATAAAAGACGGCTGGACAGATGTTGATGTTATCATCACAATGCCTGCTGTTATGGGTAAACTGGGTCCTTTAGGTAGAATATTAGGTCCGCGTGGTCTTATGCCAAACCCTAAGACCGGTACAGTTACTATGGAAGTAGGTAAAGCTGTTACGGAAGTTAAGGCTGGTAAAATTGACTTTAAAGTTGATAAAACCGGTATTGTTCACGCAGGAATCGGAAGGATATCTTTTGATGCCGATAAGATTGCTGAGAACGCACACGAAATTATACAAACGTTAATTAAAATGAAACCAGTTGCGGCTAAAGGTACTTATATAAAAGGTATTCACATATCCAGTACTATGAGCCCTGCTATTGCTTTAGACCCTAAAGCGGTATAATTGGTAGTTAAATAATTTTTATTATGACTAAAGAAGAAAAATCAAGAGTTATTGAAGAATTAACTGCTCAGTTAGCCGGATCAAACGTTGTTTACGTTGCTGATATTTCGGGTCTGAATGCAGAAACTACTTCAAACTTAAGAAGGGCTTGCTTTAAAGCAGGTATTAAACTTGAAGTTGTTAAAAACACCCTGCTTGAAAAAGCTATGGAGAGTGTTGAAGCAAACAACTACAGCGACCTGCCTTCAGTTCTTAAAGGCAATACAGCTATACTTATTGCAGAAGACGGTAACGCCCCTGCAAAGATCATCAAAGAATTCCGCAAAAAGTCTGATAAGCCTGTGCTTAAGGGTGCTTACATCCATGAGGCAGTATTTATAGGAGACAATCAGCTGGATGCGCTTGTTGCTCTTAAATCTAAGGAAGAAGTTATCGGAGAGATCATCGGCCTTCTTCAATCTCCTGCTAAAAATGTTATTTCAGCGCTTAAATCAGGCGGTAACACTATTGCAGGCCTTGTTAAAACGTTATCAGAAAGATAACAATCCCGCGTGTACGCACTTAATGAATTATATATTACAAACTATTTAAAACGATAGAAAAGATGGCAGATTTGAAACAATTCGCAGAACAACTGGTTAACCTTACAGTTAAAGAAGTTAACGAGCTTGCAACAATACTTAAAGATGAATATGGCATTGAGCCTGCTGCTGCTGCAGTAGCTTTTGCTGGCCCTGCTGCTGGTGGAGACGCTCCTGCTGCTGAAGAGCAAACTGAATTTACAGTAGTTCTTAAAGAGGCTGGTGCTTCTAAACTTGCTGTTGTTAAAGCAGTAAAAGAACTTACAGGCCTAGGTCTTAAAGAAGCTAAAGATCTTGTAGACGGTGCTCCTGCAAACGTAAAAGAAGGTATTTCTAAAGATGAGGCTGAAGGTCTTAAAAAATCTCTAGAAGAAGCCGGAGCTGTTGTTGAGCTTAAATAAGCTTACATCGGTTTAAAACCTTAGGTTTAGGCCTTGAGATGATCTCTCAAAGGCCTAAACCATTTTTCGTATAATAACATTTTATACGTCCATTATTACATTTTTTAATCAAAATTTTGTCCATTGATGATAACAAATCAGACTGAAAGATTAAATTTTGCCTCAACAAAAAACATCCCAAGCTACCCGGACTTCCTGGATATTCAGGTTAAATCGTTCAGGGATTTTTTCCAGCTTGAAACAAAATCGGATGAAAGAGGCAACGAAGGTCTTTATAATACCTTCATGGAAAACTTTCCGATTACTGATACACGCAATCAGTTTGTATTGGAGTTCCTTGATTATTTTGTTGATCCGCCACGTTATACAATTGAAGAGTGTATAGACAGGGGCCTTACATACAGCGTGCCCTTAAAGGCAAGGCTTAAATTGTATTGTACTGACCCTGAACATGAAGATTTTGAAACAATTGTACAGGATGTTTACTTAGGTACCATTCCTTACATGACACCTAGTGGTACTTTTGTTATCAACGGTGCAGAGCGTGTAGTTGTTTCACAGCTTCACCGTTCGCCCGGTGTGTTCTTTGGCCAGTCGTTCCACGCAAACGGAACAAAACTTTACTCTGCAAGGGTAATTCCTTTTAAAGGCTCGTGGATAGAATTTGCTACAGACATCAACAATGTGATGTATGCGTATATCGACAGGAAGAAAAAACTTCCTGTAACTACACTGTTCCGCGCTATTGGTTTTGAAAGGGATAAAGATATCCTTGAGATATTTGACCTTGCTGAAGAAATTAAGGTGTCTAAAACAGGCCTTAAAAAATACATAGGCAGAAGGCTTGCCGCACGTGTGCTAAACACCTGGCATGAAGACTTTGTAGACGAGGATACCGGAGAAGTTGTGTCTATTGAGCGTAACGAGATTATATTAGATCGTGATACCCTTATCGATAAAGATAACGTTGAGGAAATTATTGACTCTAATGTAAAAACAATCTTATTGCACAAAGAGGATAACAACCAGGCAGATTATGCCATTATCCACAACACGCTGCAAAAAGACCCTACAAACTCTGAAAAAGAAGCTGTAGAGCATATTTATCGTCAGCTGCGTAACGCAGAACCACCTGATGAAGAGACTGCTCGTGGCATTATAGATAAACTGTTCTTCTCAGACCAGCGCTACAATCTTGGTGATGTGGGCCGTTACAGGATGAACAAAAAACTTAATCTTGACATCCCTATGGATAAGCAGGTGCTTACCAAAGAGGATATCATTACCATAGTTAAATACCTTATAGAGCTTATAAACTCTAAAGCTGAGATTGATGATATTGACCACCTTTCTAACCGTAGGGTAAGAACAGTTGGCGAGCAGCTATCGGCTCAGTTTGGCGTAGGTCTTGCCCGTATGGCCAGGACTATCCGTGAACGTATGAACGTAAGGGATAATGAGGTATTTACACCTATTGACCTTATCAATGCCAAAACATTGTCATCGGTTATCAACTCGTTCTTTGGTACTAACCAGCTTTCGCAGTTTATGGACCAGACGAACCCTCTTGCCGAGATTACGCACAAGCGTAGGCTTTCTGCACTTGGGCCAGGCGGTCTTAGCCGTGAAAGGGCGGGCTTTGAGGTGCGAGATGTTCACTACACGCATTACGGGCGCCTTTGCCCTATTGAAACACCTGAGGGTCCAAACATTGGTCTTATCTCTTCACTTGGTGTATATGCTAAAGTGAATGGTATGGGCTTTATAGAAACACCTTACCGTAAGGTAACTGATGGAAGGGTAGATCTTGAAAGTGAGCCAATTTATTTAAGCGCTGAAGAAGAAGAAGGTAAAATGATTGCTCAGGCTAACATTCTTATGGATGCAGCCGGTAATATTACTGCCGATAAGGTTATTGCCCGTGAGGAAGGTGACTTCCCGGTGGTAGACCCTTCTGCGGTACATTATACTGACGTGGCACCTAACCAGATTGCATCAATTTCGGCTTCGCTTATTCCGTTCCTTGAACATGATGATGCTAACCGTGCGCTGATGGGATCTAACATGATGCGCCAGGCGGTTCCTCTTTTACGTCCGGAAGCCCCTATTGTGGGTACAGGATTGGAGCGCCAGGTAGCTTCTGACTCAAGGGTACTTATCAATGCCGAAGGGCATGGTACTGTTGAGTATGTAGATGCCAACCAGGTTACTATTAAATATGACAGGACTGAACGCGAGCGTAGTGTAAGCTTTGATCCGGATGAGAAAACATACCAGCTTATCAAGTTCAGGAAAACCAACCAAAGCACAAGCATTAACCTTAAGCCTATTGTAAGAAGAGGTGACAGGGTAGTGCCGGGCCAGGTTCTTTGTGAAGGCTATGCCACACAAAACGGTGAGCTTGCCCTGGGTCGTAACCTACAGGTGGCGTTCATGCCATGGAAAGGTTATAACTTTGAGGATGCTATCGTGATCTCTGAAAAAGTAGTTCGTGATGATATCTTTACATCTATTCACGTTGATGATTATTCTCTTGAAGTTAGAGATACCAAACTGGGTAATGAAGAACTTACCAATGATATACCTAACGTTTCTGAAGAGGCTACTAAAGACCTGGATGAGAATGGTATGATTAGAATAGGTGCCGAGGTTAAACCTGGTGACATCCTGATTGGTAAAATTACGCCTAAAGGTGAATCTGACCCAACGCCGGAAGAAAAACTGCTTCGCGCCATCTTTGGCGATAAAGCAGGCGATGTTAAAGATGCTTCATTAAAAGCATCTCCATCACTTCATGGTGTGGTTCTTGATAAGAAACTGTTTGCACGTGCCGTTAAAGACAAGCGCAAACGTACTAAAGATAAAGATGATTTAGGCAAACTTGAAACTGACTTTGAAGTTAAGTTCAACGAGCTTAAAGACAGGCTTATTGAAAAATTGTTTGAAATTGTAAACGGTAAAACCTCTCAGGGTGTTATGAATGACCTTGGTGAAGAAGTGCTTCCAAAAGGTAAAAAATATACCCAGAAGATGCTTTATGCCGTGGAAGATTTTGCTCACTTAACTAAAGGCCAGTGGACTACGGACGATGAAACCAACGCAATGGTTAACGACCTAATTCATAATTATAAAATTAAGCTTAACGACCTTCAGGGCGCGCTAAGGAGAGAGAAATTCACAATCACTGTGGGTGATGAACTACCAAGCGGTATCCTTAAGCTTGCAAAAGTTTATATTGCCAAGAAACGTAAGCTTAAAGTAGGTGATAAAATGGCGGGCCGTCACGGTAACAAAGGTATTGTTGCCAAGATTGTACGTCAGGAAGATATGCCGTTCCTTGAGGATGGTACACCTGTAGACATCGTTCTTAACCCGCTGGGCGTACCATCGCGTATGAACATTGGGCAAATTTATGAAACGGTTCTTGGATGGGCAGGCTTAAGGCTGGGCAGAACATTTGCAACCCCAATTTTTGACGGTGCATCGTTAGACCAGATTAATGAATTGACGGATGAGGCAGGAATACCGCGATTTGGCCACACATATTTATATGATGGTGGTACAGGAGAGCGTTTTCACCAGGCAGCAACTGTAGGTGTTATCTACATGCTTAAACTGGGCCACATGGTTGATGACAAGATGCACGCACGTTCTATCGGTCCATACTCGCTTATCACACAGCAGCCTCTTGGAGGTAAAGCACAGTTTGGTGGTCAGCGTTTTGGAGAGATGGAGGTTTGGGCTCTTGAAGCCTATGGTGCATCGAGCACTCTTAGGGAAATACTGACTGTTAAATCGGATGACGTAATAGGAAGGGCTAAAACTTACGAAGCTATCGTTAAGGGAGAAACCATGCCTGAGCCGGGACTGCCAGAATCGTTCAATGTATTGATGCATGAACTTAAAGGCCTTGGCCTCGACATCAGATTAGAAGAATAATTCCACGGGAATGGTGTACTGCGCCATTCCCTTTCTATACTTTTTAATAAATTGGTAGATTACATATCATGACAAGATTAAAAGATAAAAATACCGTAAAAAGGTTCAACAAGATTTCTATAGGCCTTGCTTCGCCTGAGTCTATACTTGCTGAATCGAGGGGTGAGGTTTTAAAACCTGAAACCATTAACTATCGTACCCACAAACCAGAGAGGGACGGCCTTTTCTGCGAGCGTATTTTTGGCCCTGTGAAGGACTTTGAATGTGCCTGCGGCAAATATAAAAGGATTCGATACAAAGGGATTGTTTGTGACCGATGCGGTGTTGAAGTTACTGAGAAAAAAGTGCGCCGCGACAGGGTAGGCCACATTAACCTTGTGGTGCCTATTGCGCATATATGGTATTTCCGTTCACTGCCTAATAAAATTGGCTATATCCTTGGCCTTCCGTCTAAAAAGTTAGACATGATTATATACTATGAAAGGTATGTGGTTATACAGGCAGGTATTGCTAAAAGTGCTGAAGGAGAATCGCTTAACAGGCTTGACTTCCTTACCGAAGAAGAATTTATAAATATACAGGACAGTCTGCCGGCAGATAATCAATATCTTGATGATAATGATCCTAATAAGTTTATCGCTAAAATGGGCGCTGAATGTATAATGGACCTGCTTGCAAGGATAGACCTTGATGAACTTTCATACCAGCTGCGCCACAGCGCTAACACAGAAACATCTAAACAACGTAAAACTGAGGCTCTTAAAAGGCTGCAGGTTGTAGAATCGTTCCGTGAAAGCAACAACAACAGAGAAAACCGCCCTGAGTGGATGATACTTAAGGTTATACCTGTTATCCCGCCAGAGCTTCGCCCATTAGTGCCGCTTGATGGTGGCCGTTTTGCTACGTCTGACCTTAACGACCTTTATCGTAGGGTAATCATACGTAACAACCGTCTTAAAAGGCTGATGGAGATTAAAGCCCCGGAAGTTATCCTTAGAAACGAAAAGCGTATGCTTCAGGAGTCTGTAGACTCACTTTTTGACAACACAAGGAAAGCATCTGCTGTTAAAACAGAATCTAACAGGCCTCTTAAATCGCTTTCAGATTCACTTAAAGGTAAACAAGGCCGTTTCCGTCAAAACCTTCTTGGTAAACGTGTTGACTATTCTGCACGTTCGGTAATTGTTGTTGGGCCGGAGATGAAACTATTTGAGTGCGGTTTGCCAAAAGATATGGCTGCCGAACTTTATAAGCCATTCGTTATCCGTAAGCTTATAGAGCGCGGTATCGTTAAAACGGTTAAGTCGGCTAAAAAAATAATTGACAAAAAAGAACCTGTAGTTTGGGATATCCTTGAAAATGTAATTAAAGGACACCCGGTGCTATTAAACAGGGCCCCAACCCTTCACAGGCTGGGTATACAGGCATTTCAGCCAAAACTTATTGAAGGTAAGGCTATCCAGCTGCACCCATTAGTATGTACGGCATTCAATGCTGACTTTGACGGTGACCAGATGGCGGTTCACCTTCCGCTTGGGCCAGAGGCTATCCTTGAAGCGCAGCTATTGATGCTTGCTTCTCACAACATCCTTAACCCGGCTAATGGTGCTCCTATCACGGTACCTTCACAAGACATGGTTCTTGGTCTGTACTACATGACCAAAGAGCGTCTTTCTACTGACGAAAAGAAAATTAAAGGTGAAGGCCTTACATTCTATTCGGCTGAAGAAGTAAACATTGCCCTTAACGAGGAAAAGCTTGAGCTTAACGCCCGTGTAAGGATTCGTGCCAAAGACTTTAATGAAGAAGGCGATCTGGTTTACAAAATAATCCAGACAACCGCAGGCAGGGTACTGTTTAATGAAGTAGTTCCGGAGGCTGCAGGATATATCAATGAGGTACTTACTAAAAAATCGCTTAGGGATATTATTGGTAAGATATTAAGTGTTACTGATGTGCCTACAACAGCTGCCTTTCTTGATAACATGAAAGACATGGGTTACAAATTTGCCTTCCGCGGCGGTTTGTCATTCAGCTTAGGTGATATTATTATCCCTGCAAGAAAGCAGGAACTTATTGATGAGGCTAACGGCAAGGTTGATGAAATCTCTGTTAGCTATAACATGGGTCTTATTACTAACAACGAGCGTTATAACCAGGTAATTGACGTATGGACCTCTACTAACGCATTCCTTACAGAGCTTGCCATGAAGAACATCCGCGAAGACCAGCAGGGCTTCAACTCGGTGTACATGATGCTTGACTCTGGTGCAAGGGGTAGTAAAGAGCAGATACGCCAGCTTACCGGTATGCGTGGTTTGATGGCTAAGCCTAAAAAATCTACCGCCGGTGGTGGTGAGATTATTGAAAACCCCATCCTTTCTAACTTTAAGGAAGGCCTTTCAATCCTTGAGTACTTTATCTCTACTCACGGTGCGCGTAAAGGTCTTGCGGATACGGCTCTTAAAACTGCCGATGCCGGTTACCTTACAAGGAGGCTTCACGACGTTTCTCAGGACGTTATTGTTAACTCTGTAGATTGCGGTACCCTTCGCGGTATTGAGGTTTCAGCGCTTAAGAAAAACGAAGAGATAGTAGAAACGCTTGGCGAAAGGATACTTGGCCGCGTAGCGCTTCAGGATGTTATTAACCCGCTTACTACAGAAGTTCTTGTAGCAGCAGGCGAGCAGATTACTGAAGCTGAAGTTAAGGCAATCAACGCTGCCCCTATCGAAAGGGTAGAGGTACGTTCGCCACTAACATGCGAGGCTACTAAAGGTATATGTGCCAAATGTTATGGCCGTAACCTTGCAACCGGTAAAATGACCCAGAGGGGCGAAGCTGTAGGTGTAATTGCCGCACAGTCTATTGGTGAGCCGGGTACACAGCTTACACTACGTACCTTCCACGTAGGTGGTGTTGCGGGTGGTATATCTGAAGAATCAAGCATTGTAACACGTTTTGCAGGCCGTCTTGAATTAGAGGACCTTAAAACAGTAAAAGGCGAAAACACCGAAGGCGAAGAAACAGATATTGTTGTATCCCGTTCTACTGAGCTTAAACTTGTTGACGTTAATACAGGCATAGTGCTTAATACGCACAACATTCCATACGGTTCAAGCATCTTTGTTAAAGATGGCGATGTAGTGGAAAAAGGAACTACAATATGTAAGTGGGACCCATATAACGGTGTAATTATTTCTGAATTTACCGGTAAGGTAGCTTATGAAGACATTGAGCAGGGCCAGTCTTTCATGGTAGAGATTGATGAGCAGACAGGTTTCCAGGAAAAAGTAATTTCTGAGGCAAGGAACAAGAAATTGATACCTACCTTATTGATCTACGGTAAAGATGGAGAACTTATCCGTTCTTACAACCTACCGGTGGGTGCCCACCTTATGGTGGATAACGGCGAAAAGATTAAAGCAGGTAAAATTCTTGTTAAGATACCAAGGCGTTCGTCTAAAACAGGCGATATCACGGGTGGTCTTCCACGTATTACCGAGCTTCTTGAGGCACGTAACCCATCTAACCCGGCTGTGGTATCTGAAATTGACGGTGTTGTTTCATTCGGCAAAATCAAAAGGGGTAACCGCGAGATTGTGATTGAGTCTAAATTTGGCGAAATCAAAAAATATCTTGTGAAACTTTCTAACCAAATACTTGTTCAGGAAAATGACTACGTTAAGGCAGGCTTACCGCTTTCTGATGGTGCCATTACCCCTGAGGATATCCTTAGGATACAGGGCCCATCGGCAGTACAGCAGTATCTTGTTAATGAGATTCAGGAAGTTTACCGCCTTCAGGGTGTAAAAATCAACGACAAGCACTTTGAAGTTGTTATACGCCAGATGATGCGTAAAGTTCAGGTTCAGGATCCGGGTGATACCCTTTTCCTTGAAGACCAGCTGATACATACATCTGACTTTATTGTAGAGAATGATAAGCTATACGGAATGAAAGTGGTTGAAGATGCAGGAGACTCTGCTAACCTTAAGCCTGGGCAAATTATTACGCCACGTGAGCTAAGGGATGAGAACTCGCTTCTTAAACGTAACGATCAGAACCAGGTTGTGGCCAGGGATGTTATTCCTGCTACAGGTACTCCTGTACTACAGGGTATTACCAGGGCGTCGCTACAAACTAAATCGTTCATTTCTGCGGCATCATTCCAGGAAACTACTAAAGTTCTTAATGAAGCAGCGGTAGCCGGTAAGGTTGACGGACTTGAAGGACTTAAAGAGAACGTTATTGTGGGTCACAGGATACCTGCAGGTACAGGTATGAGGGACTATGATAACATAATGGTAGGTTCTAAAGAAGAGTATAATGAGCTGTTAACTCCTAAGGAGGAATTTAATTACTAATATAATGAGTGATAATAAGCAGCAACAAGGACAGATAAACATTGAGCTTGATGAAAAAACGGCGGAAGGCACTTATGCAAACCTTGCCATAATAAACCATTCAGCATCAGAGTTTGTTGTAGATTTCGTGGCCATTATGCCCGGAGTGCCTAAGGCAAAAGTAAAATCACGCATTGTGTTAACGCCCCAGCATGCCAAGCGCCTGCTGAAGGCTTTAGGCGAAAACATCCACCGCTTTGAAAGCGCCCACGGCGTAATCAGCGATACGGAGCAACCGCCGCTTCCTTTGAGTTTTGGTCCTGCGGGACAGGCTTAATAATAATACAAAACCCACTCGAAAGAGTGGGTTTTTTTTATGTGATGTTTTTTATAAATGGAATTTGTTTGAGTATCGAGGCTACAAAAACTGATAGTACAAGGCACAGTAGAGTACTTATCAAAATACCTACGGCTGGATGATAAAAATCCCATGTAACACCACATCGTATCATGATCAGTAATATCATAGCGTGCAGAAGATAGACAGTATAGCTGTATTTATTAATGAAATTCCTTGTCTTACGCAATTTGTAATTCTTTTTAGCAGCTTTTAAAAATATAAACATTCCGGCGGCTTCAAAAAATACGTTTAGGGTATTATATTCATAATAAGTAAGGGTCTTACTAGAGTATGTCAGGACAAACGTGCTTAACAACCCAGCTGTAAATAATAATATGCCCAGCAGCCTGGAAGGCTTAAGATATTTTAATACGTAATATCCTGATATATAGTAACCCGTGTAGCCTAAAAAGTTCATAATAAGCTTGTTATCGAACAAACCCCCTGAATTATAGCCATAGCTTATTATATATATAAGCCATATGCCCAATAATATCTCTAAATTTTTCTTGTCTAATCGTTTAATTATGATTTGGAGAATGGGTGTTATTACATAAAGATTTATAAGAAGATATACATACCATAGATGATAAAAAGCACCATTTATAAAACCTTTATAGGTATACCAGATTAGATCCTGTGTAAGGCCTTCAGATATAAGCTTCTCAATACCAAATGTAGCTGCTATATAGATAAGAGAAAATGTTATAAACGGAAGTACTATTTTGTGAAATCTCGTCTTATAAAATTGTACTACCTCAATTTCTTTACTAAGTACCAGAGCCCCGGTAATCATAATAAATACAGGTACGCCAAACCTAAAAGACTCAAAAAATGCAGCAACAACCCATGCCGGTGCGGGTACGGGAGTTTTGCTGTATAGCCCCTGTCCGGCAACATGTAGCAGGATAACGCTGATGAGAGCAGCAGTGCGGGCATTTTCAATCCAATATAGTTTTTTATTCATCTCACTTTAGCAAAAGGCTAGCATGCTAAAATACTAAAGTTATATTATTTGCAGGTATTATTAAATTAGAACTTTCAAATCGCTTGACTTTCCCCATCCCATAAATTTCCTTAACTTTGGATTTCTTTTTAATACACTACGCGAATAAATGTCCAGCATCATACAGTTACTTCCAGACCACGTTGCCAACCAGATAGCCGCCGGAGAGGTGGTTCAAAGGCCGGCTTCCGTGGTAAAAGAATTGCTGGAAAACTCGGTAGACGCGGGTGCAACCGAGATTAAACTCATTGTAAAAGATGCCGGTAAAACCCTTATACAGGTTATAGACAACGGCAAGGGCATGAGCGTTACTGATGCCCGGCTGTGTTTTGAGCGCCACGCTACCAGTAAAATTCGCCATGCCGAAGATTTGTTTGCGCTGCATACCAAAGGCTTTAGGGGAGAGGCTCTTGCCAGTATTGCTGCTATTGCCCATGTAGAGCTTAAAACCCGCCAGGAGCAGGACGAGCTGGGCACGCACCTGGTTGTAGAAGGAAGTAAATTCACCAGCCAGGATGTGGCTGTATTGCCAAGAGGTACATCATTTTCAGTTAAGAACCTTTTTTTTAATATACCCGCCCGCCGTAACTTTTTAAAGAGCGATACAGTAGAATTTCGCCATGTTATTGACGAATTTGAACGTGTGGCCATGGCCCACCATAACATTAGTTTTATACTGTACCACAACGGCAGCGAGATGTTTAATCTTCCATCTGGCAACAACCGCCAGCGTATAGTTAACGTTTTTGGCGGCCGCACCAATGAAAAGCTGGTTCCTATAAAGGAAAATACAGATATTGTTGAAATAAACGGTTTTGTAACCAAACCGGAGTTTGCCAAAAAGAACAGGGGAGAGCAGTTTTTCTTTGTGAACAACCGTTTTATAAAAAGCGGTTATCTGCACCATGCTGTTATGGCAGCTTATGAAGGCCTGTTGAAAGAGGGCTACCAGCCTGGGTACTACATTTACCTGGAGGTACCTCCTAACACTATTGACATTAACATACACCCTACCAAAACCGAAATAAAATTTGATGATGAGCATGCGCTCTATGCCATTCTTCGCTCTTCTATAAAACATAGCCTGGGTCAGTTTAATGTTTCGCCGGTGCTGGATTTTGAACGGGATGCCAATCTTGATACCCCTTATAATTATGAGCAGCGGGAGGCCGTAATGCCTACTGTTGTGGTAGACAGGGACTATAATCCTTTTGCCGAGGAAAAGCCCGCACTATCAGTATCGCAAAGGGCTGCAGCATCATCGGCTTCGTTTACTGCTGCGCCCTCATACCGTAAAGAGCGTCAGCCGTCCTGGGAAAGCTTATATACCGGAACCCGGCCATCTCAGGATGATATTGCTGAGATACATTTCGAATCGGAAGAAGTTACCGGCTCGCTCTTTAACGATAATGAGGTGGAGCAGGCGGTTTATAAAACCTACCAGATTCATAAAAAATATATTGTAAGCCCCATAAAATCAGGGCTTTTAATAATTGACCAAAAGCGTGCGCACCAGCGCATTTTGTATGAGCAGTTTTTGCGAAGCATTACGGTACAGCACGCTAACAGCCAGCAATTACTGTTTCCGTTAGTATTGCACTATAATCCGCAGGAACTTGCGCTTATCCGCGAAATGAAGGAAGCCCTTCAAAATACCGGCTTTGTATTTGCAGAAATCAATCACGACCATATTGTAGTAAGTGGCCTTCCTGTTAATGTGGCAGAGAGTGAGGTGTCAATACTTCTGGAAGAACTGTTAAATGACCTGCAGCAGGAGGTGCCCGATACCAGTTTTAGCCAGAGTGACAGCATTGCCAAGTCTATGGCACGAAGTTTGGCCATAAAAACCGGGGTACTGCTTACTGAGCGGGAGCAGGAAAATATGGTAAACTCCTTATTTGCCTGCAAAGAGCCCGATGTGTCGCCCTTTAATAAACCCACCTTTATTACCGTAAGTGTGGAAGACCTTGATAAACGATTTGCCTTATGATGCGTATTACAGAAACTGTTAAGCAGTTAATTATTATAAATGTGCTGGTTTATATCGGTTCGCAGATTGTAGGTGCACCGGCTTATGATATACTTGCCCTGCATTTCCCGGCTAATCCTGATTTTAAAATATGGCAGGTTTTCACCCATATGTTTATGCATGCTTCTCTGCAAGAATCTTCTGGCATAACACATATAGCATTTAACATGATAGCCCTGTGGATGTTTGGCAGCCCGCTGGAGCATTTTTGGGGAGCAAAAAAATTTATCTTCTTCTATATCTCATGCGGCCTGGGGGCAGCGTTGCTGCATATGGGAGTAGATTATTATAATTACACACACGTACTTGAACTACTCCAGGCAAACGGTGTCTCTCAAAATTTAGCGCAACAGGTTATGAATACCGGCAATATCAATTTAGTACTGGGTAAAGTAAATGAAGCTGATTTAGGTGCTGTATCAAATCATTTATCCATGCTGAGTGGTTCATACAACGGTACTGTAGTGGGGGCTTCAGGTGCCATTTATGGCGTTATGGTGGCCTTTGCGTTTATGTTTCCTAATATTGAGATGGGCTTTATGTTCTTACCGTTCCGTATACCTGCAAAATATTTTGTGGGAGGCATAATAGCCTTTGATACTTACCAGGCTATTAAAGGGCAATCTATACTGGGTGACGCAGGAGATGGTATTGCGCATTTTGCCCACCTGGGCGGGGCGCTGACCGGTTTTTTTATGATGCTCATGTGGCGCAATAAGAAGTTTAAACACAACAGGTGGAATTAAAATGAGCATACTTAACGACATAAAAATGGAATACCGCATGGGCGGTATTGTACAACGACTTATTTTTTGGAATATCGGCCTGTTTGTTATCCCATTAATTATATTCAGTTTACTGCGGTTATCTGGTATCTACCTTCCTGCCTTTGACTGGCGCATAGGTGGCGGGCAGGATTGGTTTAGCCTATCCTCAAGTCCGGAATATTTGATATGGAAGCCATGGTCATTTTTTACCTATGCTTTTTTACACGGTGGTGTGGGGCATATATTTTTTAATATGCTCATGCTAATGTTCGCAGGGCGGCTCTTCCTTACATTTTTTACCCAAAAGCAATTTTTCGGTCTTTATATGTTGGGCAGTATTTTTGCGGGCCTGGTATATATAATTAGTTACAATACTATTCCGGTATTTAGCGGGCAAAGCAGCTATATGGTGGGGGCCTCTGCAGCCATAATGGCTGTTCTGTTTGGGGCTGCTGCTTACGCACCGCTCTACCAGGTGCGTTTGCTGCTGATTGGTAATGTAAAAATATGGCATATAGCGGGGGTATATCTTGCGCTTGATCTTATTTATGTATCTGTCGAAAATTCAGGAGGGCACATAGCCCACTTAGCAGGTGCTCTATCAGGATATCTTTATATTGTTCTATTAAAAAGGGGTACTGACTTGAGTAAAGGTGTCTCTGCTTTGCTTGATTTTTTTGCCAATCTCTTTAAACCTAAAAACACCACACCGTTTAAAAAAGTACATAAAAACCCTCAGCCGCAACAACGTACTGCTACCGGCAAACCTAAAGATTTAACGCAAAAACAAATTGACGATATACTTGATAAAATCAGCAAATCAGGTTATGATAGCTTAACTAAAGATGAGAAAGACTTTTTATTTAAAGTTGGCAAATAATTAAGTAGCTTTGACCGTTATTGTCCAGTAAATGAAAAAACTTTCGGGGTTTAATAAAATAGTGTTCTGGCTTAATATAGTATTTACTGTATTAACTGTTATTGCCTACATACTGCCTTTTATGGCGCCCAAGGTTTTTCCGCTGCTTTCGGTATTTACATTACTAATGCCGTTAATGCTTGTTATCAATGGATTTTTCTTTTTGTACTGGCTGGTGCAGGTAAAAAGACAGATGCTGCTATCCGGGTTGGTACTGCTTCTGGGTATTACCTTTGTAAATAAGTTTTACCGCTTTTCTGCGAAAGATATAGCACATGAGCAGGGCGATTTTACGCTCATGAGCTATAATGTGCGCCTTTTTAACCTTTATGAATGGCTTCCCGACAGCCTGATACCTAAAAAAATACCGGCTTTTGTAAAAGAACAGAATCCTGATATTGTATGCCTGCAGGAGTATAACAAACTGGGAGATACTTCTTTTACCCAATACAAGCACAAGTTTATTTTTGTGCCACGGGGCCAGGCCGGGCATGCTATATTTTCACGTTTTCCTATCATTGGTACCGGAGATATACAATTTCCCGGGTCGGCAAATAATGCCGTATATGCCGATATAAAAAAAGGCGATGATACCCTGCGTGTGTACAGCATGCACCTGCAGTCTATAAAAATAAGCCCTGATATTCATGAAAATATTGATGAGCAAAAAGGCAAGGTTATATTTAACCGGATAAGCGAAGCTTTTAAGAGGCAGCAGCTACAGGCAGAGCTTGTGCAGAAGCATAAGGAGTTGTGCAGGTATCCGATGATAGTATGTGGCGACCTTAATAACAGCGCCTTCTCTTATGTCTACAGAAGCGTGAGGGGCAATATGAATGATGCCTTTGAAGAGGCCGGCGGAGGTTTTGGGCGTTCTTATAATTACAAGTACTATCCGGCCCGAATAGATTATATTTTTACCGATAAAGCCCTTGAGGTAAAAAAATATCAAACTTTTTCTAACTTTATAAATTCTGACCACTTTCCGGTAATGACGCGTCTGGGTTTGATTAAAGAAGATTAAAGCTGCTGCCTCTGTAAGTAACTAAGCGCATGGCGGCCTTCATTAAACAATAAATCCAGTATGCTGAGGTTATTGAGGTAGCCATGCTTATCGCCAAAAACCTGTGTATACCCCTCAAATTCAGCAGTATCTTTTTTACCGTTTGCCATGTAGCGCATATCTTTAATATCGCTCACCTCATGAAAATACTCCGTGGTTTTTTCATAAGAAAAATCGGTGCCCAGACAGGTTGCTAAAATTTCCATAACCTGAAAATTGAAGTCCATCATGTAAATATGCTTTTTCTCAAATACAGGCCTTATATCGTCTTCAAAATATTCAAAGAAGGGCGAACTGCGGTAGGCCGCCTCAAGTGACTTAAAATGCTGTTTTTGCCAGTCAAACGCCTGCTCTATCTTAGTATCTTTAAACTTTTGATGGCCGTTACCCGTATTGTGCTTAACGGGTATATTGAGCAGCTGTATACCATTGGGGCTGTAAATGTACATGCGGTTACGGTTAGTTTGCTTCTGGAAGTTATCTTCAACTTCAAATGTAACCGCATTAGCCTGCACCATAGCTACATAATGGCTGATGGAAGGGAAATATGTAGGATGTATAAGGATGTTATTCATTGTTGCTTGATTTGGTAATTTAAAAATGCAGCCCCGGGGCTGCATTAGTATCTGATATTAATTTAGGCAGTTTTTTTTCTGCGTTTCCTGATGAAGTCGAAAGCAAACCAGCCTACAAGGGCAATAACAAAATATTTAAAGTAAGATACCGGTTCGCCACTGCCACCTACGGTTGTAAACATCCTTTCCCAACGTATCTTTTTCTTTATGTTACCCCAATTTTCATCCTTATCAAGGCTCATCCATATAAATACAGGCTTGCCTACTATGTGGTCTTCGGGCACAAAGCCCCAGTAACGGCTGTCTTCGGAATTGTGGCGGTTATCACCCATCATCCAGTAATAGTTTTGCTTAAAGGTGTATGATGTTTCCGGCTTACCGTTTATTTTTATCTCATTGCCGTTTACCTCAAGTGCGTTCTTTTCATACTCTTTAATTATCATCTTATAAAAAGGCAATGTCTCTGCAGTTAGCTTAACAGATTTGCCTTTTTCAGGGATGTAAATATCGCCTATGTTATCAACATTCCATTCAGGTTTTGAGTGTGGGAAGATCCTTCCGGCCTCACCTTCTTTGGCAACGTTGCGCACTACAGAGTCAATTCCGGTAGTTTTTCTAAGCTCTTCAGCCATTTTTAGCGTCATGTTAGCTTCAATAGCACCATTATGCACCTGGCCATCTGCCGCAGGTATCTTATATTGGTCAAACACCTGTTGCGGTATGCCGGATAAGCCCGTTCTTATAATATAATTTCCATTGCCATCCTGATAACCACCTACTATATAACCTTGCATGGCTGTAAGTTGCTCACGGGTTAAATTAGGAGGGAATTTGTAAGTACGGTATAGTTCTTTTATACCATATTGTTGCATAACAGATGCAGTAATATCTTTTGCAAATATTTTGTGCACATACTGTAGCTGGGCCCTGTCGCTCAGCTTGAGTTCTTTACCATTAACATAAACAACCCCATCTCTTAAAGAAAATACATCGCCCGGAGTACCCACGCATCGCTTAACATAATTGGACTTTTTATCAACAGGCTTGCGGAGACCCACCGTATTATGGTCGCCAAAATACCTCACGGTATCTACCGGCCAGTTAAATACAACAATGTCATTTTTTTTAACGCTCTCAAACCCCGGTAACCTGAAGTAAGGTAGCTGAGGCCAGTCTCTGTAGGACTTGGTGTTAATAAGTGGTATACTATCATGCACCATTGGTGCGGCTATAGTTGTCATAGGGGTTCGTGCCCCGTAGTTGAACTTGCTTACAAACAAAAAGTCGCCTACAAGCAGTGTTTTTTCTAATGATGCCGTTGGTATGGTAAACGGCTGCATTACATAAGTATGTACTATTGTGGCTACTACAACGGCAAATAGCAGGGAGCTTACAGTGCTATCGGTTATTTCGACATTACCGTTGTATTGTACTTTATCATCATAATTGATAACATATATATAAAGGCCCAGGGTTACAATACCCAGAATGTAATCCATAGTGGTAGTTTTGCCAAAGGCTTTTAATATCTGTACCCATACCACCGGAAACATGATAAGGTTTACAATGGGTACAAATAATAAAATCGTCCACCACGGAGAGCGGCGAATGATGCGCATAAGTATAACGGCATTATAAACAGGCACTAAAGCTTCCCAGCGTTTGCGGCCCGCTTTTTCATACAACCTCCATGTTCCTGCAAAATGTATTACCTGTACCGCCAGAAAAAATATAAACCATTGTAAAATGTCCATCCTAATAATTTTTTATATATGTAGTATAATAGCCAATGTTGTTACAGCCCTAACACGTCTTTCATGCTGTATACCCCTTTTTTACCCGCAAGCCACTCTGCCGCAACAACGGCACCAAGCGCAAAACCTTCGCGGCTGTGTGCGGTATGTTTTATTTCAATGCTGTCTACATCACTGTCATAAACAACGGTATGCGTGCCTGGAACGCCTTCTATGCGTTTAGCATCAATAAAAATATCGCCTTTTTTTGGGTTTCCAATGGCCCACCCAGCATAATCAGAATGGTTAATGATGTCTTTAGCCAGTGTAATGGCCGTACCGCTGGGTGCATCAAGCTTTTGCGTATGGTGCACCTCTTCCATGCTCACCTTGTATTGCTTAAGGTTAGCCATCATTTTAGCCAGGTAGGTGTTCAGTTCAAAAAAAATGTTTACACCCAGGCTAAAGTTTGAGCCATAAATAAAGGCACCCTGCTTTTCTTCGCACAACTGTGCCATATCATGATAGTGCTCCAGCCAGCCCGTTGTGCCACTCACTACCGGGATATTGCTGTTTAGGCAGGCCGATATATTACCGATGGCCGAATCCGGCACACTAAAATCTATAGCCACATGCGCATCATCCAGGCCGTTAAAACTGTCCTGTGATGATTTTCTTAACACTATTTCGTGGCCGCGTTCAAGGGCTATTCGCTCTATAATCTTGCCCATTTTGCCATAGCCCAGTAATGCAATCTTCATGCTGTATAGTTAAAACCGGTAGCTCATGCCAAGTACCGGTGCATATTTATAATTAAGTTCGTTTTGCTCTAATGCGGGCCTTAACGACAAGTTATCATTAACGTTAAACTGCATTAGGTGCGCGTCAACATTAGCATCTATAATAGTAAGCAGGTAAACCCCTACTGTTACAAGCATGCTCAAATCGCGGTTGCGCTGATGAAAGCGCTGCCCGCGCAACAGCCTGTCAGTATCAAGCCCGGCTAATTTACCCGTTACGGCACGCCCGGCTAAGATATCCTTGTAAGCATCGCGATAGCGATGGTATTCTGTATTGTTAAAGGAGTAATTATAAAGGCTAAAGCCAAGCCCGCCATATACCAGCGGTACTTTCCAGTAACTTTTATTGTATACCTGCCCAAGCCCCGGCAGTATGGCCGAGTAAAATGCAGCCCTGCTGGGTGCAAGCGGATCTATAACATAGGGTTTTAGCAATGTACTGTCAACAACCGTTTCTACCGTTATGCTATCATCCTGTGCAAAAGCTTTAGGCGATATAAACAGCAGCGCAGCAAGTATGAAAAAAATGTTTTTCACTAACCTTTTATCAGTTTTATAATCCTGTTGAAATCTTCTTCTGAGTGAAAGGGAATGGTGATCTTTCCTTTACCTTTTCCATCGACCTTAACGTCAACCTTTGCGCCGAAGAAATTTGTAAATGCTTTCTTTTCAGTGTCATCTACGGCAAATGATGTGCTTTTTGTGGTAACGGCATTTTCATTAGTTGGCGCAGTACCTTCATGGTAGCTTTTTACAAGGGCCTCAGTTTCGCGAACCGAAAGGTTGCGGCTTACTATCTTCTGGTAAATGTCTGCCTGGGCATCATGATCATCAATATTGATGATGGCACGACCGTGGCCCATGGTTATAAAGCCATCTCTAATACCCGTCTGGATAACCGGGTCCAGCTTAAGAAGGCGGAGGTAATTGGCTATAGTAGAGCGTTTTTTACCTACACGGTCGCTCATTTGCTCCTGTGTTAGCTGTATTTCATCGATAAGCCTTTGGTAAGATAGGGCAATCTCTATAGGGTCTAAGTCATGGCGCTGAATGTTCTCTACAAGCGCCATAACCAGCGAGTCGTTATCATTAGCAATACGTATGTATGCCGGTATGGTTTTTAGCCCTGCCAGTTTAGAAGCCCGCAGCCTGCGCTCGCCACTTATAAGCTGGTACTTGTTATAGTCTGTCTTTCTAACAGTAATAGGCTGTATAACACCAAGTTCCTTAATTGATGTACTAAGTTCTTTGAGTGTTTCTTCGTTAAAGTTGCTGCGTGGCTGAAAAGGGTTTATCTCTATGGCATCAATTTCAAGCTCTATTATGTTGCCTACAACCTTATCTGCATTTTTATCCTCAACCGATTTAATATCGTTTTCAGGATCTTTTAATAATGCTGATAGTCCCCTGCCCAGGGCTTGCTTTTTTACTGCTTTTGTCATAAACCTACTTTACTGTTTTTCTTTAAAATCTCTTCTGCAAGATGCAGGTAGTTACTGGCTCCTTTGCTGGTTGCATCATAATTTATAATGCTTTCGCCAAAACTGGGGGCCTCACTAAGTTTAACATTCCTCTGTATGATAGTGTCAAAAACCATATCGTTAAAATGTTTCTGAACTTCCTCTACCACCTGGTTGCTCAGCCTTAGGCGTGCATCATACATGGTTAGCAGCAGCCCTTCTATATCTAACGCCGGATTGTGTATTTTTTGTACGCTCTTAATGGTATTTAGCAGTTTGCCAAGGCCCTCAAGTGCAAAATATTCGCATTGTATGGGTATTACTACAGAGTCTGCGGCGGTAAGGGCGTTAAGTGTCAGTAATCCAAGTGATGGCGCGCAGTCTATCAGGATGTAATCATACTGGTCTTTAACGCTTTCAAGCGCCTGTTTAAGCATATATTCCCTGTTTTCCTTATCCACAAGTTCTATCTCAATGGCAACAAGGTCAATATGTGCGGGTATAATCCACACATTAGGGGCAGAGCATTCTATAATGGCTTCCTCTGGTGTGCTGCTGTGTTCCAGTATCTGGTAGGTGCCAATTTCAACAGATTCAACATCTATACCCAGCCCGCTGCTCGCATTTGCCTGTGGATCAGCATCTATCAGCAGTACTTTTTTTTCGAGAACGCCCAGCGCTGCTGCAAGGTTAACAGATGTTGTGGTTTTGCCTACGCCCCCCTTTTGGTTGGCTATGGCTATAATTTTGCCCATTGTGGTGTCAAATTTTTTGAACCGTAAAAATACAATTAATTATGGTTCCTGAAAACGTATTTTGTTAACAGTGTAAAATAAAAAAACCGCACAAATGTGCGGCCTTCAGGGTAATTTATTAGTTGGTTTACTGTATAACAAGCTTTTGTGTTACAGAAGCATTGCCAGACTCCATCTTTACAATATACATGCCCGATGAAAGGTTAGACAGGTTAAGGTCTTTAGTATAAAAACCGGAGTTATTAGTTATTTCAGTTTCAAAAACCTTAGCGCCCGATAGCGAATAAATGCTAACGGTGTTTTTATCTGAACTGCTGTTTTTAAGGTCATAAACAAGCGTAATGTTTTTATTTACAGCAGGGTTAGGGTAAATTCCAAACGAAATATTACCATTTACATCTTCAAGGCCGGCGGTAGCAATGTTTTGTGAGTTGAATTTAACTACACCGGTAGCCGAGCCCTCAAACGCTGTAAAGTAAAACCTGTAGATGGCGCCGTTAGCATATTTAAGAAAATAGGTATGGTCACCCATGGTGTAAGAAGCGCCGCCAAATGTTTTCCAGTCGTCACCTATTGTGTTAATGTCTCCAGAATAAGCATCTTCTGCCGGTGCTGCAGGGCCTGTAGTGCCTGCTACGTCTACCTGCGCAACGGTTACATTGTCATTATGAAAAACGCCCGTTACATTATACATAGCGGTTTGACCCTGGGCCGTTACCTCAGTAAAATATTTCCTGAAAACAATGTCCCAGTCAGCATCAGCAGGGGCAACGGTAGCCGCGCCGTTTGTGCCAAGTGATATGTAGTTCCAGCTATAACCTTCTGCAAGTGCTGCGTTATCAACTATATACGTTTGGTCTGCACCCCAGGCAGCAGCAGTGTTATCCCACGTTGCATGCTTAATGGTAATCAGGTTGGTAAACGGGTTATAATCTTCTACAAAAAACTTTTTGTATGATGTGGCAGAATATTTTAAAACATAAATAACAGTACCGGTAACATGGTGGTCTCCGTTTACGTTATAGTCTCCCCATCCGTAACCTGCTGTACCCTGGTCTATTGATCCGGTGCTCCACGTGGTGTCTGAGTTGTAAAGCTCTGTCCAGCCGGCCTCATTGGCAACGCTTATTGTAGCCCAGTCTGCGGCTGATGCCGATGCCTGAAACGTCCTGATGCCTATACCGTCATTAACGCGGATACCGCCTAAAGACATCATGCCGGGCGCTTTCTCAACAGCTATATCCCAGCTGTTTGCGGCAACAGCTGTCTGGGTATTTGTAGAAAACTTATAGTATACCTGTTTTGCATAGGCCGCCTCCATAGGTATGGTTACTTCTGTTTGCGCCATGGCAAGGCCGCTGACAAAAATCGAGGCGATTAGTAGTAGATTTTTCTTCATGGGATTGTTTATTTAGATTGATTAAGAATAATAATGCCGCAAATATATAAAGTTTATTTATACTAAATCTAAATAGATGAAAAAAATTACACAAAAAAAGCAGGAAATTATCCTGCCTGAAAATGTATGAAGTTCTTAAATATATAAGAATTCACCTACGCTGACATCGTCAATATTTCACTTTCGGAGTTTGAGATTCGATTTTCAGATTGCCTGTAATCAGGTGCGCAGCAAATTATATAAAATAAGAATTCACCTACGCTGACATCGTTAATATTTCACTTTTGGAGTGCGATATTCAATTTCAGAATTAATAGGGTAGATTCCAGACTGAACTTCACCCAAAGGTAAAAAGACGACTCATACCAAAATTAAAGTTCAACCCGGATTTTTGCCTGATGACTTTTGACTTTATGACCTTCGACTTGTTTATTTATTTTTTTTCGCCTTGATCATGGCTTCAAGCTGATCCCAAAGCTCTTCGGGTATCGCTTCGAGCAAATTAAACTGACCGGCCCCTTTTAGCCACTCGCCGCCGTCGATGGTAATTACCTCACCGTTTACATAGGCCGAAAAATCACTGACCAGGTAGGCTGCAATATTGGCCAGCTCCTGGTGGTTGCCCACACGCTGCAATGGTACTTTTTTAGCCAGGTCAAACTTATCCTTCAGGTCGCCCGGCAAAAGCCTGTCCCACGCGCCTTTGGTAGGAAACGGCCCCGGCGCAATAGCATTGCTGCGTATGCCATACTTGGCCCATTCTACAGCCAGGCTGCGGGTCATGGCCAGCACACCTGCCTTAGCCGTGGCGCTGGGCACCACATAGGCGCTACCGGTCCAGGCATAGGTAGTAACAATATTCAGTATAGTAGATTTTTGCTGTTTGGTGTCAATCCAGTGCTTGCCAAAGGCCAGCGTACAGTTTTTAGAGCCCTTAAGCACAATGTCTATAATGGTATCAAAGGCATGCGCCGAAAGCCTCTCGGTAGGCGATATAAAGTTGCCTGCAGCATTGTTAAGCAGCACATCGGCTTTGCCATAGGCGTCCAGCACCGCTTTTAGCATGGCCTCCACCTCATCATAATTGCGCACATCACACTGCACAGCCAGGCACTGCCCGCCGGTCTCGGCCTCCAGTTCTTTTGCAGTGGTTTGCAGTTTTTCCAAATCGCGCGATGTTATGGCTACCCGGGCGCCAAGCTCCATAAAATATTTAGTCATCGATTTGCCCAGGCCGCTGCCGCCTCCGGTCACTACAATTACTTTATCATTAAGGGCGCCGTCGCGCAGCATTTTATCGGTATAGCTCATATTTTTTTTCTTTCTATTGTAAATATAGAAATATTATGCGTGCATTTATTTCTTATCCTTAATAAAATGGGCTATGTTATCATAAAATTAATATTTTAACAATCACGCAACCCTTTTGCTGTTTTGCTATCTTAAAATTAAAACCAACCTTATTATGAAATATTTAAAACTCTTTCTGGCAGTCTTCCTGCCGCTGCTTTTAGCCGGTTGCTGGGGTTATGGCGTTGATGATGACGATCCTTCCCTTGCCCCACAAAACTACAAGGCGGTTACCATGACCCGGCAGGCTCTTGAAGCTTCGGTGGTACTCGCCCAGCCGCAGCCCATGGTAAAATCGGGCAAAATCTATGTAAAAGATAACCTCATGTTTGTAAGCGATGTTAACAAAGGCTTCCACATTTATGCCTATAACAATGCCGGACAGCCTGATGAAGTTGCGTTTTTAAAAGCGCCCGGCGCTACAGATCTTGCCGTGCGCGGCACCACGCTATACATAAACCAGGCTACAGATCTTGTTACCCTGGTATATGCCAATAATGCTATAACTGTGGTTAAACGTAACCCTAATGTGTTTCCGCAAAAAGTAGCGCCCGATAACAGCTGGGCAAGCGTGACAGAAGATGAGATAATAATTGACTGGATACCAAGATAATATGAAAAAGATATATATGTTTTTGATGGCTGCGCTCATAGCGGTATCATGTTCGTCAGACGGCGATGTGGCAGCAGTATCCAATGGCGATGGTACAGGTGGCTCAATGGCTATATTTGCCCTGAAGGGCGATTACCTGTATACCGTAGACCATGCTTACCTTAATGTTTTTTCATTGCTCAACACGCAGGGGCCGGTTAAGGTTAACCAGGTGCAGGTGGGCTTTGATATAGAAACCCTGTACAGCGATGCAAATTACCTGTACATAGGCTCGCGCAATGGCATGTACATTTACTCTGTTGTAAACCCCGAAGACCCCTTGTATGTGGGCGAAGCCCAGCACGTAACCGCCTGCGACCCTGTTGTGAGCAACGGCACCCATGCATTTGTTACCCTGCACAGCAACGGCGGATGCGGCAATACCCTAAACGCCCTGATGATTTATGATATTGCCGACCCAACTGCCCCGCAGCTTATAAACACGCGGATACTTACCCAGCCAAAGGGCCTGGGTCTGTATGGTAACTACCTGATAGTGTGTGACGATGAAATAAAGATTTTTGATATTACCTACCCTGATTTTCCGGTGCTTAAGGCGAGCATAAACAATACCTGCAACGATGTTATTATTCGTGGCAACGAACTGTTTGCCGTAGCCGATGGCGCCGTATACCGTTACTCGCTAAATCCACAGGATATAACAGATATAGACCTGGTAAGCCAGGTTAATTTTTAAAGATTTTATATTTAGGTAAGAAGGCCCTGCGTTTTACGTGGGGTTTTCTGTTTTTGAGAAGTAGTCGAACTCACTGTCAGCAAGGGTTAAGTTCTTTCCCTTCTTTCAGACTATTGTGTGGCACATCTTTTTTGTTTGAACAGGTAAATTTTATTTTAATCACAATAAAATCAATGCAGCCTTATGCTCTTTGTAAGACAACAAAGTTGTTCCTTATGCCTTAAAATATAGTAACATGCCTTGTGAACGTTGTGAAAACTTTGTGGCCCTTGTGGTAAATTTAAGGTGTGTCTACTCAATAGTCTTTGAGGTATGTTAGGAGTGTGTTGTTTTATAAGTGATTCAAAGTAATCTCATAAGGGAGCTCGTGTATAATAGTAGATTATTTACAAATACTTCCTTTATCCTTTATAACCACAAGGCTGCCCAGCGTTTTTATCAATAAGGCTTTAATGTCATTAGGGTCCTGGCCTTCAAACTGAGATGCAGCCACGGCAAATATCACGTCGCCATACACAATCTCTAAAAAGTGCTGCTTTTTTACTTCTGCCGCACCGGCGCCCGGCACTTCAAAAAACCAGTAAATTCCTGTTTTATCCTTTGCTACCGCCTCCAGCTGCATCTGCAAATTAATGTCAGATTTATACTGGCCGGTCATGTATTCAGATTCCTCCGTAACATGCCTTATCAGGGGTAGCGTGCTGTTTATGTCTTCGCCTTCTTCAACATATTTTTTGGCGTCTAAAATAAGGTACTGCAGCAGCAACCCGTTTACCATAACAACATGCGGGTGGTCTGTAGCCCTGGTGTCGGGCGGCAGGCTCATGCAATAATTAAACGCGGTGTCAGGTATATACCAAAACGATTTTTGTGGTGTACACGTAACAATTTCCTGTGCACATAATGGCGCTGTAAAAAGCAGTAGCCCAAGGACGGTAAAGAAGTATTTCATTTAATAAATAATAAAGAATAAACAGCAACCGGTAATTAATTCATATTAACCTTCTTCTCCTTAGGATAACGCACCTCATAGTTCAATTGTTTTTTGATAGATTCCTTTGCCTTAAGCGTAAGTTTCCAGGTAAGCAGGCCTTTCTTTTCGTCATATTCGGCCCCGCCTGTGTTAACCTCCTCTACCTTAATAGCCTTGTTTTGAGATACCGGGATACGGTCAATAAGCACCAGGCTAACATCGGTAGCTTTATTGTTACGGATGTTTATCTCATAATTTTTAGCTACAATGCGCGTACCACCTAAAAATGATTTTGCCTTGGTATCGTCAATTTCCTTGCGCTCTACAATAATAGAAGGGTCGGTACCCAGTGATACCGTAAGGTCTTCGGTGGTAAGGTTAGGGTCTAAAAAAGTTTTGCCGGCATAGCTGCCTTCAAAATATACATTGGCTTCACCCGCCAGTATATCATATTTTTCCCAGTCTTTTACCTTGGCGGTCAAAAACACGTTTTCATTGATAAGCGGCGCGGTAAAATATTCATACTCCGCCGGCAGCTCAAACTTATCTATGGCAATCACGGTAACCTCTGTAGTACTGGGTATGCTGTATTGTTTGGTTATCTTAAAGGTAGTATGTGCAATGCCCATTTCCTTAACATCTCCGGTAGCGGTGGCAACTTCTTCTTTTTTCTTAGGTTGTTCATATTCCTTTTCAGAATCATAATCACCGTCGCGTGTTTGTGTTCTGTACCCTGCTATAACCACCTCTTCCAGCTGCTGCTGGTCAGGTTGCAGCGTTACATTCATCTGCTGCGCGTAAATGGGCAGTTCCTGGCTTATAAAGCCAATATAATTATAGGTAAGGGCTTTACTGCCCGAAATAGTTATAGTATACCTGCCATCAATATCGGTAGATACACCGCTTGAGGTACCGCTTTCATTAACCGTAGCCCCGGGCAGGGGCAGCCCCGCTTCATCAAACACAACGCCGGTAACGCTTTTTATAGTAGGGTTGTATTTGTAGTTATAGTTAGAGGTAGCCGTGGTAGTGGTGTAGCTGTTTACAAAATTAAGGTAGTGCGGCTGTACCGCCGGCTTTAGGCTGTTGGCATTAGGGTCGCCGGTGCTCAGCGTAATTTTTACATCGTCCCAGTTCTCGCCGGTGTTTTGATACACGTGGGCATTATAAAAAATATCCAGCGGTGCTTTAATGCCTTCGGTTTTAATATCATACAACGCAAACCAGCCGGCGCTGCTCACGTTATATTTTGTAACCAGGGTAATGCCTGCCGCGCCCTGGGCGTCCAGCTTTAGCAATATTTCGCCGCGCTGCTCATTGCTGCCGCCTTTTAGTTTGTAAAGTTCAGAATTAATGTCATTTACCTGCTTTTGCAGCTTTTGCGCCTTGATGTTGTTATCATATATCTCGGTTTGTATGGCTGTAATGCGCTCCCGGTAGTACTTGCTGTAGGCCGCAATTTGCTCTACGGTAAGGTTTTGGTCGTCGCCCTTAATCTTGATGTTGTTTGTCATCAAAGATTCTTCATTGCTAAGCCCCTTAATAATGTTTTGTATCTGGGCATAGTCTCGGCTCAGCGCTGCCAGTTGTGCCTCCAGCGCCGTGATTTTTTCGGAGTCCAGTTTTTTAGCTACGTTGTTAACCGTGTAGTTTATAGAAAGTACCGATACATTTTTCAGTCCGCTAACCTGTATGCTGTTCTGGTCAATTTGCGGCGAAAGCCCGGTAAGGCGCACCTCGCTAACCCCGGCAGGCAGCGTCACTACCGATTCTGCCGTTACACGTGCACCGCTAAGGTATACGGTAACTTCTTTAATAACGGTTTTTGGGTTTATTTCGCCCGCCAGCACAAGGGCAGGCAGCAGCAGTAAGGCAAGCAGTTTTTTCATGAGAAGTTTATTGGTTAGCCAAATATAGCAAAGTTTATAACCTCTTGGCACGCAGGCATAAAAAAACCGTGCCTGGGCACGGTTTTAATTTATGACTGAAGCGGCTCCCGCCTGGCAGCGGGGCGGGGTGGGTCTTTCTTAAAATACTTTAGCGGAAAAAGCAGCATCCCAAAGCATTCGCCATGCTCCTTATCCAGGTGCTTGTGGTGCATTTTGTGCGCGCGGCGCACCGCCTTGCCATAGCGGCTGGTGGCGCTACGGAAAATTTTAAAACGCTGGTGTATAAAAATATCGTGTACCATAAAATAGGTAAACCCATAGGCAAAAATACCCAGGCCAATGGCAAGGCCTATCTGTAATATGTTATTTTGCCACAGCAGGAAAAACCCAATGCTTATGGCGGCATAAAATAAAAAAAACGTGTCGTTACGCTCAAACCAGCTGTCGTGGTCTTTACGGTGATGATCTTTATGCAGGCTCCATAAAAACCCGTGCATAATGTATTTGTGCGTAAACCACGCCATAAACTCCATCATAAAGAAGGTTATAAAAAAAACAAGTATGTATATCCAGACTGACATGGCGGTAAAATTAAATAAAGTTTAAACGATAATCTATATAACACTTGGCAAGAAGGGTAACTTTTTGATAGTCAGGCACCCTGATACGCCTGGTTGTTATCTCCATAGGTGGCGTGTTCTTTAGCTTGGTAAGCAGCTTTTTATAATATACATAAGCGGTGTATACGCCGAATTTTGCTGTGGCGGGCAGCTGTACAATACCCTTATAGCCTTCGGCAAGGTCGGCCTCGATTTCTTCTATAATGGCAGTTTTAGTCTCATCCGTCATTTCGTTGAGGTTAAGCGCCGGAAAGTAATTGCGTTCCAGGTCTTCCATATCGGCCTTCAGGTCGCGCAAAAAATTTATCTTCTGGAATGCAGATCCCAGCCTCATTGCCGGGGCTTTAAGCGCTTCATAGCGGGCATCATCGTTATTGGCAAAAACCTTAAGGCACATAAGTCCCACCACATCGGCACTGCCATAAATGTACTCGTTATATTCTAAAAACGTTGTATAATCTTTTTTAACCAGGTCAAGCTTCATGCTTTTCATAAACGCATCTACAAGCGCGCGCGGAATATTATAAGCAGCCACCGTGTGCTGAAAAGCATTAAGCACCGGGTTAAGGCTTATGCCATCTTGCAGGGCATTATCTAAATCCTGCTCAAAACGGCTAAAAAGAAGCTCTTTATCAAAGTCGTGAAAGGTATCTACAATTTCGTCGGCCAGCCGCACAAAGCCATAAACATTGTATATGTCCTGCCTTATTGATGGTGCAAGCATTTTTACCGCCGTGCTAAAAGACGTACTGTAAGCGCGGGTAACGCTACGGCTAAATTCATAGGAAACATTGTCAAAAATGGATTTCATATCGTGGGGGTAACGGTTTGTTTGTTTTCTTTGGCAATTTGCTTTTCAATAAGTTCCGCAACAAGCTTGCCGCTTATAAGGGCCGGGGGCACTCCGGGGCCGGGCACGGTAAGCTGGCCTGTAAAGTAAAGGCTGCGCACCTTGGGGCTTTTAAGCTTGGGCCTTAAAAAAGCGGTTTGCAACAGGGTATTTGCCAGCCCGTAAGCATTGCCTTTATACGAGTTATAGTCTTTAACAAAATCGTTCAGGCAAAACGATTCTTTTAGTATAATGTTGTCTCTTACATCCTGCCCGGTAAGGTTCTCAAGCCTTTTAAGTATGATGTCAAAATACTTATCCCGCAGCTCCGGGGTGTCTTCTATACCGGGTGCCAGGGGTATCAGGAAGATAGCGGCTTCCTGCCCATCGGGCGCTGCATCTGCATCCGTCTTGCTCGGAAAGCTGGCATAAAACAACGGCTCATCCGGCCAGCGGGGGTTATCATAAATATCTTTTGCGTGCACATCAAAATCAGTGTCAAAAAACAGTGTGTGGTGCTGCAGTTTGTCCAGCTTTTTATCAAGGCCTACATAGAATAACAGTGATGATGGTGCAAATGTTTTCCTGTTCCAGTATTTTTCTGAGTACTTCCTGTAATTTTCATCTAAAAGCGATTCCCCGTGGTGGTAATCGGCTCCACACACCACAATATCGGCATTTTGTGTCTTGCCATTTACAGTAAGCGATGTTACTGTGCCATTGCTCACGTTTATTTTGCTCACAGTTGCATCGGTCACTATGGTAACACCCAGTTTTTGTGCCAGCTGCGCCATGCCTTCCACCACGCTGTACATGCCGTTTTTGGGGTGCCACGTGCCCAGGCCAAAATCGGCATAGTTCATAAAGCTGTAAAAGCTGGGTGTGTCGCTGGGCTTTGCGCCTAAAAACAGCACCGGAAACTCAAGTACCTGTACCAGCTTTTTGTCTTTAAACCTGCGGCGCACATCTTTGCTTATATTGCTTAAAAACTGGCCAAGCCGCGTCATGGTTTGAGGCGTTACCAGCTCAAGCGGAGATTCTCCGGGCCGGTACACAAGGTTTTTAATAGCTATGTCATAATTACTGCGGGCCTCATCTAAAAAATCTTTCAGTTCGGCACCGCTGCCTTTTTCAAGCATTTCAAACGTCTGGGCAATATCCTCCGGGTTATCGGCAATGTCTACAAAATCTTCTTTGCCAAAATACACCCTGTAGGCCGGTGATAGTTTTATCAGGCTGTAAAAATCAGAAGGCTTCTGGTTAAAATCGGCAAAAAAGCGCTCAAATACATCGGGCATCCAGTACCAGGTAGGGCCCATATCAAAAGTAAAGCCGCCTTTTTTAAGCTGCCTTGCCCGGCCGCCTATATGCTGGTTTTTTTCTAAAACAGTAACTGTGTGGCCCTGCTGCGCCAGGTAGCAGGCCGCAGCAAGCGATGAAAATCCGGAACCTATTATCTTAATATCTTTTATCATACTATTACAGGTTATCTGCAAATTCTTTTACGTTTCTAAAAACTTTTACCCTCTCGCTTAAATGAGACTGTTTTATGTGCGCTGCGTTATGGCCAAACACAAACAACTTATTTTCTTTGTTGTCAAGCACATCAGCTTTCATGGCGGCTACATAATCATTAACTTCCGCCGCAGGCGGATAGGTGGTTAAATAGGTGGCAAATGTTATGTTGTCAAAATAGTTTTTTATTTCTACCAGGCTTTGCATCGGCACACTTTCGCCCAGGTTAATGGTTTTGTAGCCGTTTAGTATCAGCTCATAGTTTAGCAGCATAAGCCCTATTTCATGTATTTCGTTATCGGGCAGGTAAAGCACAAACACTGTATCGTGTTTAACGGGCGGCTGCGCCTGCAGTTTTTCAATATTGCTGGCAATTTTTTGTTTTATAAGGTTGCTTATAAAATGTTCGTGCGCGGGTGTAATGGTATCTGTTTGCCACAACATGCCTATTTCTTCCAGCAAAGGTATAAAGCAGTCATAAAATATATCCCTGAACGATTTATCTACCAGCAGTGTATTGTAGGTGCTAAAAAACAGCGACACATCAAAATTCATCATGGCCAGCTTAAAATTGCTCACCACATGGTTGTTTAGTGTTTTGTTAGAAAGTATTTCACGTACAAGTACCGGTATCCGTTCTTCGGGCAGTTTTGATATGGTAGATATCTTATAGCCAAAAGAATTCAGGGTGCAAATGTTGAGTAATTTTTGCAGTGCGTGCGTATCATATATGCGGGTGTTGTTGTCGCTGCGCAACGGAGCGAGTATTTCGTACCGCTTTTCCCAGATGCGTATGGTGTGTGCTTTTATACCTGAAAGGTTTTCGAGGTCTTTTATGGTAAACAAATTTTTAGGACTGTTCATCTATTTTAGCTATTTGCTTAAACAAAGTTACTGCTTTTGTTTAAATAAAACCAATGTAGCAAGCGGTAGTAATACTTTGTTTTTTAGTTTTTTATGTCTATTTTATACAGTTATACCCTTTTAAGGGTTTTGTAACTGATTTTGTTTTGTTCAACATTTACTGTAACGGCTTGTAACTGCCGCTTTTAAGTTAAAAAAGAATGTGCCTGTTTAAAAAATGGGTACTAAGGCGAGAAAGAGGAAATTAGGAGTAATTTAACATTTTTTTTGGAAAAAATCTAAAATTGGCAGAGAAATATATTTTAAAATAATATAATGCCGATTCTTTTTGCCCTAACAGAATTAAGAAAAGGTTGCCATGGCATTATTATAAAGTAATAAGCCGTAACACCCTGATCATTAAAGTTTTTTTTGTCAAAATAATGTGTACCTTTGCACCTTCAAAAAAAGACTGATGGCAGATATTAGAAACATTGCGATTATTGCTCACGTTGACCACGGTAAGACTACACTGGTTGACAAAATTATGTACCATTGCCA